>OGMF01003670.1_pt1 | contig 11264 bp, 15 predicted proteins | sample 1572921 | NCBI WGS metagenome assembly OGMF01 (sample SAMEA2581919, study PRJEB24529) | metagenome | biome: Human gut stool | place: China | collected 2011
AGGCACTGAGCAGCTATATCTACCGGCGCACCAAACGCAGCCCGATGATCCTGCCAGAGGGAGAACCGCCGGTTGTGCTGGGACGCTGGGTTGAGCTGTACGACGGCGGCGGAAAAAGCCTCGGTATTTACCGCGTGACTGAGATCAATATGACGATCATGGGCGGCAGAGAGGTTGTGCTAGAGCACGGCATCTGCACGCTGGGCGACATGCTGACGAGCGCGGAAACGACGCTTTCGGGCTCCATGGGGAGCATCCTTCAGGCGCTGCTGGACAAGCAGCAGGATTTCACGCTTTGGGCGCTCGGGAGCGTGGCAACGACGGAGAATTACTCCATCGACACCGACCGGGAGGACGCGCTGGAAGCCATCTTCGCGGCGGTGAAGAAGGCGAACGGCTATGCGTTGACCTACGACCAGAGCGCCGTGCCTTGGCGGTTAGGCGTGCGAAAGCTGGGAGAATCGCCCGTGTGCGAGTGCCGGTTATCGCGGAACATGGAAAGCGTATCCATTGACGAGGACAGGCGCGACCTATGCACACGAGCGGTCTCCGACGCGCTGCCGGACGGACATCTTGACGCGGACACGCGGAACGTATGGGGGACGGTGGAGAAGGAGCTGGCCGGACTGGCGGACGATGCGCCGCAGGACAAGGCGCTGGCCTATGCGCGTGAATATCTGGCTGCGCACAAAAACCCCGCCACAACGATCACGGTATCGGCGCTGATGCTGGCGGAGCAGACTGGCGAACCCGCCGACCGCTTTGCGATGGGGGATATGTGCCGCGTGGCGCTGGCGGAATACGGCGATGCGCAGGAGAAGTGGATCACGGCCATGAATTACGGCGATCTCGTATCCGCCCCGGACGCTGTGCAGCTGACGCTGGATTCCCCCGCACGCGACCTATCGAGCATGATTGCCGAGCTGCGTAGCATCAGCGTCAAAACCGCACGCTCCTCCCGCCGTGCGGGAAGCGCGGCAAATAAGGCCATGGGATACATTACCGAGATCAACGGTGAGCTTCGCCTGCAGGACGAGCGCATTACGCTGGTGGCGGCAAAGGCGGAGGAAAACGGCAACAAGATTTCCTCGGCAGAAATCGCCATTGACGGCGCGAACGCGAAGATCAAGCTCAAGGCCGATAAAACCGTGGTTGACGAGCAGGGGCGGCGGCTGTCCTCTGCGGAAATCGCTATCGACGGCGCGAATGCAGCGATTGAACTCAAGGTGTCTAAGGACGGCATTGTATCGGCAATCAATCAAAGCCCGGAAAAAATCAGGATCAGCGCGTCTAAGATTGATCTTGATGGATATGTAACAATGGATGAATTTGAGGCCGTAGAGGGATGGACAGAAAGTTTTTCCTCGAAAAGCGTAAGCGCCGACAATTTAATCGGCGGGCATTGCGATATGGATAAAGGCGTATTTGGCGAATTGTCCGTTGGAGGTCATAATGTAGCCACTCAAAATTGGGTTACGGCTCAAAAATATAGCAAACTAACTAATGAAACGATTATTGTAGCCGGATATGCACAGTCGCGCCTCGAATGGCATCAGGTAACAGCAACGAACGGGAAAACGTATTGGTTCCTTAGCCATAAATAAAAGGAGAATATTATGAACCAGCATGAACGCGAAACGGTTGAAAAGGTCATTGCGTCTCTGAATCAGGTCAGCGTGTGCGGTGAGCAGAACATGGCGAGGTTTGTGCTTGCCCTGCAGGCGCTGGGGCGGATTTTGGAAGAAGGTGAAGCGGATGGCGAATGTAACGCTGGCGTATGACGCAGACCTTGCGCGGGGGATAATCCGGGAGGCGCTGCGGCCTGTGTTTGCGACTGGGGACAAGAACGGACACACGTTTGAGATCAGCGTCAAACGCGGCGGGGCGGCGGTGACGCTGACTGGCGCGTCTGTTTCCGCATACTTTATCCGTGCGGACAGGAGCACGGTGCCGATCAGCGGCAGCGTAAGCGGGAACAAGGCGAGCGTGACACTTCTTGCGGCGTGCTACAGCGTGCCGGGGCGGTTCTCGCTGGTGATCCGGCTGGCGATGAACGGCGATATTGCGACGATCTTCGCCGGGGACGGCTCGATGCTGCAAGCGGCAACGGATACCATCGTAGACCCGGAAAACGTTGTTCCCTCGCTGTCTGACCTGCTGGCGCAGGTGGCGGCAATGGAAAAGGCCACAGCGGCGGCGAACACAGCGGCGAGCAACGCCGACAAAAAGGCCAGCGCGGCGAACACGGCCGCCTCTGCGGCGAACACGGCGGCAAGCAACGCCGACAGCAAGGCCAGCGCGGCAGCGGCGGCGGCGCAGAAGATTGACGGCATGACAGGCACGGTGACGATGCTGGCGGAGAACGCCGCGCCTACCGTGATCGTGACAGAGCAGGACGGACACAAGGTGCTCGCGTTTGCGCTACCGCAGGGAAAAACTGGCGCGACCGGCCCGCAGGGGCCGAAGGGCGAAACGGGCAGTGTAGAGAATCTGAGCATCAACGGAAAGCCTGTTGAAAGCGGCGATATTACGCTGGAAGCAGCGGACGTGGGAGCGTTCCCACTCTCAGACGGAACCGCGATCACAGACTGTGATACAGCATATACGAGTGGAATCTATATTGTGTCGCCAAGCGCCTTACATATCCCGGAATCAAACACGTGGGCGGTGCTGGTCAACATTGTAAGCGATGGAGCCTCCTATAACGAGGCGACCAACTGGATTTACCAATTTTATCTTCCGACCCTCGGAACGCTATCTAATGCGTGGTGGAGAAAAAGGGTCAACGATGGACAATTCAGCAGCTGGAAAGCCCTTGGATGCGAGGCGTATCCAGTCGGCGCGATCTACATCTCTACGGTTTCGACTTCTCCCGCCTCCTTGTTTGGCGGGACGTGGCAAGCGTTGGAGAGCCGCTTTCTTTTGCCAGCGAGCGCGACGTATGCCGCAGGGAGCACGGGCGGCGCGGCGACACATAAGCACAAGACTGGTAGTCACCAGCTGACCGAAAAGGAAATGCCGACGCACGCGCACTCGTTCAGTCGGGCTCCGCTTGTGCATGATGAGTTAAGCGGCAGCGGAAATTATTACGCTGAAACCTCAACCACAGTTGGGGCGCTTGTTACGAAAACGACCGAAACCAAGGGCGGGAATGGCACGCACTCCCACGGAGACACTGGCAGCGCATCCTCCATGCCGCCTTACTTGGCTGTGTACATGTGGGAGAGGATAGCATAAAGGAGGGACAGCTATGCTGCCGATCTATGATAGTAATTTCGTGCGTCTGGACGGGTACAATCCCAGCATGGGGAAACTCGAACAAAAATCGCGGGTGATCCACACGGACGCGGTGAAAGCGGTAGAAGAACAATGGCATTACGAGACCATTGCGGAGTACCCGGAGACCGGCGGGAAAGACGTGAAAAAGGTCATTGACGTTCCCGGCGTGGAGGGACGCGAGGCGGAGGACATTGTTGAGGAATACTATCTTTTTACGCCATACACCGCTGAGGAACTGGAAGAGCTGCGCGAACCCTCGCTGAAGGAACGCTGCGCGGCGCTGGAAAGTGAAAACGCGGAGCTTCGGGCGTGGCTGGGCGATACAAACGCGGCGCTTATCGAGCTTGCGGGAATTGTAACCGGAGAGGAGGGAAACCATGGAGGCAACGGTGCGATTTAAGGGCTGGACGCCTTCGCCGCGTGCGCTCGTCGTTGGCATGGAGCGGGACAATAAGGTGTTCACCCTGCGATTCGAGGGGCTCCCGACGTATTCTGGCGGGACGGCCTACCTGCACATCGACTTCGGCAGCGCTGGCGCGGACAGCATCGAGATCGTGGACGGGCTTGCGGAGATTACGCGGAACATTACACAGCATGAGGGCGAGAAGACCGCCTATGTCGAAATCATTGCAAACAACGACGTTGTTTGGCATTCAGATCGGATGCTTATCTACGTAAAGCCGCTGCCTATGGTAGATAAAAAAATCGAGCAGGCCTACCCCACGGCGTTTGAGCAAGTGCTGGCGCAGACGGCGGCGGACAAGGCTGCGGCGGCGAAGAGCGCGGCGGATGCGGCAGCTACGGCGGCGGGGATCGTGACGGACGAGGCGGCGCGGCAGGACGCGGAGAGGAAGCGCGTTGCGGCGGAAACGGCGCGAGAAAATGCCGAGGAGACGCGTGCGGCGAATGAGCGGCTGCGTGCAGGTGCGGAGAATAAGCGCGTGAAGGCCGAGGCCGCGAGGGAGACGGCGGAGGCGAACCGAGAACAGGCCGAAGCGGCGCGGGAGCAGGAGACCGCTGCGGCGGTGAAGCGTGCGGACGACCTTGTAAAGAGCGTCGAGGCCAAGCTTGAGAACGGTGACTTTGTTGGTGCGCAAGGGCCGCAGGGGCCACAGGGGCCGATTGGTGAAACCGGGCCGCAGGGTGCGCCGGGAGCGCAAGGCGAAAAAGGCGAGAAAGGCGATAAGGGCGACACGGGAGCGACTGGCCCGCAGGGCGTGCCGGGAGCCGACGGTGCGGATGGATCGCCGGGCAAAGATGGCAGAGACGGTCTTGACGCGCCCCAAATCGACGACACCGCGATTACGTCAACCAATCCGTGGAGCAGCGCACACATCATTGACGTACTGTGTCCTAAGGCTAGCGTGAGCGGCAATCCTGTGGTGGTTAAGGACGCGCTAGGCGGTGTGGGGCTGACGGAGTGCAAGGCCACCTTTACCCCAACGCAAGCTGGCACAGGCACACCATCGCCTGACAACATCCGCCCCATCAGCGGGAGGAATAGTGTTAAGGTGGAGCGGTGCGGGGAGAACCTGCTGAATATCGCTCCGTTTACCAAGCTGACAAAGAAAGGCATCACTTATGAGTATGTAGCCAATGGCGGTGTGCGTATCTCCGGCACCGCAACGGCTACTGCAGATAGCCCGATATTCTTGGTTGGGCATCTCCCCCCGGGTAAGTACAGCGGAATTAATACGGGCACGAGCATTGTTGCATCAATTGTGATACAACGCAACGGCGCAGGTTTGTGGCTTGATGCAAAAGACGTATTCGAAATTTTAGCGGGAGACGTAATCAAGTACTGGTACATGGTTGCTATTAAGGGTGCGACGCTTGACACAACCGTATATCCGTATATTGTTCCCGGCACGTCTGCCCCTGCCGCCTACACCCCCTACACCGGCTCCACGACTACGCTCACCCTGCCTAACACCGTCTACGGCGGCGAGGTGAATGCGGTGACGGGAGAAGGACAAGAGACGTGGAAGCTTATAACGTTGGACGGAACGGAGGACTGTATGATTATTTCGAATCCAAACGTCGCAGATTACTTGTCAATGCAACTGTATAATGATTTTCCCGCAACAGAGACAAGTCTTAATACCGCAAAAAAAGAACACTTACAAACTCATTTTGCCGTTGAAAATCCGTATAGCGAAGCGACGAATAACATTATGTGGGCGTTAAAAAATCCGATGTCCGTAAATGGCGAAATAAGAGTGAGAGCTACACCGTATACGAATAGCGTTGATAGCTGGAAATCCTACCTCGCCGCCCAATACGCCGCAGGCACGCCCGTCCAAATTGCCTACAAACTAGCAACCCCTGTCCCCTTCACAGCCACGGGCGGCGCAGAAATCAAGGCGCTGGATGGCGTGAATACCTTGCTAACGGGCGGAGATACCATCAGCGCCACCTACACGCAGTCCCCCGCTATCCTGCTGAAATCCCTGCAAGCGCAGGCCAGCACCCAAGCAGCCAGCACAGCCGCCATCGAGCGCGCTGTGACGGATATTTAACCCACCCACCACGACCAAAAAGAAAGGAAGGATGCCCATTGGATACCCAACATACACCCAAATACACGGTGCTCTACAACCGCCTAACGGGCGGTATCCCCTTTACCGCAAGCGTGGCCATTGCCCGCATTACCGCCCTTGCGGACGCGCTGGAAATCACGCAGGAGGAGGCCGACGAGCTGCTAGCTATCGCCCGCCAGAACGGCACAGAGGGCGCGACTGTTGAAGAACGGCTGACCGCCCTTGAAACCCGCGCCATGGAGCAGGACGAAGCACTCATGGAGCTGGCGGGGATGCTGGCGGAGACGGAGACGGGCAAAAACTAACGTGCATGTTTGGGCAAAACATGCACAAAACAAGGAAGGAGAAATAAAAATGCAAGAATTCGCAAAGAAGTTGGTTGTGAACTACTTCAATGACCACGTTGAAAAGACGGATAACATGCACATTACTATGGACGATGTGTATGTTGTGTGGTTTTCAAAAACATTGCAAAACTGGAAAGCTCTTGTAAGTACAACTGTATCAGATGGGATGTACTATGAGGTTACGCACAATGGAGACAAGAATGAAACCTATGTGGACGTTTACAAAAAGTGGGAAAATTTTTGTGTAAAGGAAGCAAAGGAGGGCTAAACAATGACCTTTGGCAAAGCTATCGGTTTGGCAAGAAACGGCATGCGCATCCAGCGCAAGGGCTGGAACGGGAAGCGCCAGTATGTGGAGCTGGCAACGTGTATCAGCTACCGCAATGCAGCGGGTGAAATCGTAAACTGCGACCACGATGCAATCGGCAACGCGGCTTTCGCGTTTGTCGGAACGTCCGGGGTACAGATGGGCTGGCTGGCCTCTCAGGCCGATATGCTGGCAGATGATTGGCAGGAGGTGACAGACATTGGCTAAAATCTACTACCGCTGGATTAACGCGGGGCGCATGACCATCGACGAGGTGCCGGTGCGTTGGCGCGAGCAGGTGCGCAAGCTGCTGGACGCAGAAGCGGAGAGCGAGTGAAACTTGGAACCAACTTGGAACCAACTTGGAACCAACTTACAACAAACTTACAACCAACTTACAACAAACTTTCTGACAAATGGAGGTGAATCTCTATGTTCCCTGAACTTGCAGCTCTTTTTCTCCCATCGTCCGCTGACTCGACAGAAGCGGCGCGTCAGCGTGAAATTGTAGTAAGCCATGCCCCGCCTAATCGGGCGGGATGGCTCAAACGGCTGTGCCGGAGGTGGTGCGCATGACGATACTCCTGGGTGCACTTGTTTTGCTGGCGTGGTGCGGCGCGGCGCTTGGGCTGGGATACCTGCTGGGGACGCTGTTACACAAGCTGGGGAGGGATGACGAGTGAGCGTACAGGGCGCGGTAGCCTTCGCCCTCGCGCATATCGGCGACGGCTATATCTACGGTGCGACCGGCTGGACGTGCTCCCCAGCGCGGCGGGAGTACCAAGACAATATCCTCAACGTTGGCGCAAAATGGGACGGTAAGACCTGCTGGGACTGCGCGACGTTTACACGCGCCTGTGCCAAGGCGGGGGGCGCGACGCTGCCAAGCGGAGCCACAAGCCAATGGCGCTCCGGTGCGTGGAGCGTGAAAGGGACGATCGACCAGCTTCCGGAGGGTGCGGTGGCAATGCTCTACCGCCAGAAGGGCGAGATCATGCAGCACACCGGCCTGTATCTGGGAGACGGTACGGTGATCGACGCACGCGGAACAAAGTACGGCGTGGTGCATCAGGAGCGAAACAAGTACGCGTGGACACATTACGCCATCCCCAAGGGCTGGAGCGGCGCAGAAGAAGAAAAAGGAGAGGATGAAACGATGCAGGCCATGGTGGTAACGGCGGACAGCGGGAGAAGGCCGCGCCGGTGCTGGCAAAGGTGCCGATCGGCGAGGCCGTGCAGGTGCTGGGCATGGAGGACGGCTGGGCGACCATCCAGCGGGACGGCGTGACAGGCTACATGATGGAGCAGTATCTCAAGGCGCAGGGCGAAGCCACCCCCACGTTGGAAGAGCGCGTGAAACGACTGGAAGAAAGGGTGACGGCATTGGAAGGGGTGAAGGAGTAATGGCCGATCTTACGGCAGATAAAATCGTTCTTGCGTTTGGCGTGCTGCTGGTGCTGATTGGTGCGTACAACACATTTGCTGCGGCGCGAAAGAACGTAAGGGCGGAAAAGGAACGGCATGACAAGCCGACGAATGCGCTGGCGGCGGAAGTGAACGATATCAACAGAAAATTGGGTGTAGACAAGCTTCGGCTGGATGGGCATGACGAAAAAGTAGCCGACCTGAAAGCCGGGTTGATGGTCACCTGTGCTGGCGTGCAGGCATTGCTTGAGCATGAACTACACAACGGAAACGCGGACGAAATGACACGAGCAAGCCTTAACATTGACACATGGCTGCGGGAGCGCGGTTGAAAAAAAGAAAGGAAGACGAAAATGAGTGAGAATATCAAGCGTAAGTTGACGAGCCGTAAGTTTTGGGCGGCGGTGGTGTCTTTTGTTACCATGCTGGTGATGGCCTTTGGCGTGGCAGAAGAAACAGCAACGCAAGTAGGGAGTATCATCATGGCAGGCGCAACCGTGATCGCGTATATCATTGGCGAAGGAATGGCGGACGCGGCAGGCGTGGAAGCGAAGAAAGAGGAGGAGTGACCCGTGCGGTTGGAATGGCGCAGCGTACATACGAGGAAATCGTCCGGGAGTGCGGATTGACTGACGACGAGGTGCGCGTGCTGTCTCTGGCGCGGCGCGGGTTATCCTATATCCAGATGGCGCAGGAGTGCCATTGCAGCGACAGCACCATCAAGCGGCGGCTGCAAAGCATCCGAAGGAAGATCAAGGCCTACCCCTAATTGGGGTAGGCCTATTTTTTTGAAATTTTCCCTAAAAACGCTTGCAAAGTTTCCCTACCTATGCTATAATAAGTATGTAATCAAGGAAGCCCGCAGAGTTGGTAAGAGCTCGGGGCGCGGAGGTAATATTATGTATGGGCTAAAACTCTCAGAAGATAGTTGGGAAAACAGGGATTCAATCGGATGGTTTTCCGCGTTATTCGATGCGATGGCCGTTGCACGTGGAGCCATCGAGGACGGAGAGGACGCGGCAGAAATCGAGATCATGAGCTTTGACGTTGATGGAAATTGCCGCTGGGATTTCCCCATTACCTTCGACGCGGACGGCGGCGCATGGTCGGGGGATGAAACGGCCCGCGAAGAAATGGGCTTTGTCCAAGGCCGACTTTGACGAGAGGAGAAAGTATTATGAAGGATAGAATCATAAAGAAACACGCCAGCCAGTTTATGGCTGGCAAGCGGGAGTACCCCGTGAAGGTAGAGTGGTTCTTCACCAGCACTGACGGAGGCATAGTATACAAGGTAGTGTACAACCTCCCCATCAAGGTCTGGCAGGAGGTTGACATGATAGCCTACCGTCGGGGCTGGAATGGCTGCCACTGGAGCGCCCCCGAACTGCTGGCCGTCGTCGAAGACGGGGAGCTTTGTCCCCCGGTTGGCGGCTGGGGGACGGAAAAGCTCAGCATCGCCGCAAAGGTGCTTGCGAAAGGGCGGAAAAAAAGATGAGCAAAGAAGCTGTTTATACCGTATCCCCGGATGAGTTCGCCGCTAAATTCGCTCCCGCTGCAACGCTCGATAGCTATTTCATCCGCAATCGGGAAACCGGCAAGCTGGAACTGCACTTCGGTAAGGCCGATTATGACGACCTCACCGACGACCAGAAGCGCGAAATCAAGGGTGCCTTTGTGTGGGGTCGCCGCTCCGGCTGCTGGATCAGCCGTTATAAGGAGCCGAACCTCTGGCGCGCCGAGCAGGTAGCTAAGGCGCTCGGGCTTGCGGACGCGGGAGCGATCGGCGAGCGGTTGAGTTTCGCCGCGCAGCAGGAACGCAAGGCGGAGAAGGCGGAGCGTCGCGCCGAACGCCTCGAGAACGCAGCAAGCCGCGCGGAAGCACGTGGAGAAGCGCTGCAAAAGCCAATCACGGACATGCGCGGAGACGTCGCTTTCTTCACCCAGCCGAACATCAATTCTTCGGCCGGACGCGCCTTTACCCGCCAGCGTGAGCGCATGTTCGCCGCCTGCGAAGCCGGTTTCAGGGAGTTCAATAAGTCGGCCTATTACCGCGAACGCGCCGCCATCGCCCACACTACCGCTGCACAGAAGGGTTTGCAGGACAAGGGCTTCATCGGTCGCCGCATCGCCGAATGCGAAACCGCCCTGCGCAAGCTGAAAAAGAACGTGGAGCGCTACGAGGGCTTCAAGCAGCAGATCGAGCAGGGGACGACGGTGCAGCGTTTCAACGGCGAACTGCTCTCGCTTGATACCGTGAACGAATGGATCGAAACCACGCTTGACCGCATGGAGGCGCAGCTTGACAAGCTCGGCTATTACCAAGACGCGCTGGACGCTCTCGGCGGCGTAGAATTTTCACAAGATAACATCAAACCGGGCTACATTGTGGAGGTAAAGCATTTCGGCGCGTGCCGCGTCATTTCAACCGGCCCGAAGAACATCACCTATCAGACCGGGATTGACGGCGTTGTACTGACGGCGGCTTACGCGGAGATCGGCGGCATTGTCAAGACGGAGGAAAAAGCCGCTGAGCCGCACCCCTTCAAGGTCGGTGACACGTTCACCTGCTCCCGCTGGAACCGCGGAAAAAGCGACGTTGACGTTCTTGAATTCCGTATCATCCGCGCCACCGACAAGAGCGTGACCATCCAGACCGGCAATGAAAAGCCGTTCGTCCGCAAGCCGTCGCATGTCGCCTGGGATAAGTCGAGCAAGTGGAGACTGTGCATTACCGATTGGAACGACGGAATCGTGTATAAGCTGCCCAACGAATAACGCCGCAGGAATATTTTCCCCTCTCCGGAGGGCACGAGGGCAGAGAACGAATGAGAAAGGATGGGTTTTCTACCCCGGAGGAAGCACACGCATGGGCGCTGAAACAAAGAGAAATTTACGGTGGAAAGGAATTTTTAAGATACCGGAAGGAGAAGCTGATGAGTAAGGTACAATGGACGATCCAAGCGCCGTGGGGTACAATTTACACGACGTGGAATCTGCTTCGCTTCATGTCAGGCCGCCCGGACTTTTTCCCAAATCTCACAACGGACTACGCCACGGCCGTCCATTGTGCGGATACATTGGCCGCTGGCGCACGATCCGCCGCCAAAGGCCGCTGCTTTCTTTTTGCAGGTGGCTGGCGCGTGCTGGACAGGAGCGATAAGCACGACGCGATTGTTGCGGCCAACGTCAAACTCCCCGCTCGGTTTACATGGGTGCTCGTTCGCTCCCCGGAGGGCAAAACGTATCGCGTCGGGAATCTGCGCGGCTTATGTGAGCGTTCAGGGCTTGTGAATAAGCTCCCCTACATGACGCGGCTGCTCGAAACCGCGATCAAAGACAACAAGTGGCCTTATCCCATGCGCAACG
>OGMF01003678.1_pt1 | contig 11239 bp, 11 predicted proteins | sample 1572921 | NCBI WGS metagenome assembly OGMF01 (sample SAMEA2581919, study PRJEB24529) | metagenome | biome: Human gut stool | place: China | collected 2011
TATAGCTCGTTCTCGCCAACTATCGACTCCAAGTCCGGCAATGACAGAAAAACACAATAATATTCAGCCTCACATACAGAACTTATAAGTCGTGTCAAACGGACACAAAACCGCATCGCCGGTGCAGGTCTGCTGCCGGTATCCCATCTGCGTACAAGTCGAAGTGCCATACTCGCTGTACACCGTGCACATGTCCGTATAACCGCTGCTACAGCCGTTGTCGCAGTATTTGCCCGAACATTCCTCATACTCGCAGTCATGGTTCTCCGGACAGCTTGCCAGCGTGCAACGGTTTTCGCAGCAGGTTTTGCAAACCGCATATTTTGTTACCGAACCGCTTTTGCAGGTTGACGTGCCGATTTCGCCGCCGCATTCACAGTCATAATAGCCCACACAGGGATTGTTTTTGCGCTTATATTTGGTCGTGTTGCAACTCAGGCAGAAGCCGTCGGTCACATAACCGTCCGCCGTCGCCTGTTCATAGGTATAAGTATAACCGTCGCAGGGATTGCATTTGCATTTTTTGTAAGAACTGTCGTACGGACAGCTCTGCGCGCTGTCCAGAACATAACCGTCGCCGCAGGAGTCGACATAACCGGCGTCTTTGCAGGCTCTGACCTTGTCTTCGCTGCACTTGGCATAATATTTGTCATTATACGGACAAGGCGCGCCCGACACATAGGTCGGCGGCTCGCAGGAAGTTATCGTATAACCTTCGTTTTTGCACTGGTTGGCCGTGTCTATGGTAAAATCTTCGCCACCGCCGCCGTATCCGGCCTCCGTGTCACAGTTGCCGAAACCCAGAAAGCACACCGCGGCCAACCGCGGCCCTTCGTTCCGCGAAAGAAGCCCGGCCTCCAGGTCAACCCGGTCAAAACGGCCTAAATTTAAGGAGTTTTCTTCAAATGCGAAAGCAGGTGCCGTCAATAAAAGTACCGTCAATAAAGAAATTCTTGCTTTGTTTCTCATCGTCCCCCGCCTTTCACATAAAAATTTACAAAAAGGGGCGCCCGAATAGGTGTGGTGTGTGTGTATATTGTGTCTCGTTTTGAGCCGGACGCCCCTTCTTTAAGTAAGTCCGATTCACAAAAAACGTACAAATTTCATAAGCCGGACTTATTAAATTCATAATATATTAGTAATTTAGTCGAGTCAAGGTAAAAAATTACAAGTTTATAGTATATATAGATTCACAATAAAATAGGAATATACCAAAACAACGGGAATATCCTATATGAATGATAATGACTTTGCCACAAATCTGGGAAACCGTATCCGCGAACTTAGAAAGAATAAGGGCGTAAGCCAGCTCGAACTGGCTTATGACATGGATATGTCCATGAATACCATCTCGGGTATCGAACTCGGCAAAATCTCCCCGAAAATTGACACGCTCAAAAAAATCGCCCAGAAACTCGACATTGACATATCCGAACTTTTCGACTTCAGCGAACACGCCCCCAAAGACAAGGTCATCCGCAAAAAAGTCGAGGAAATTACCCGCAAACTGCTGCCGCAGGACAAGGAATTTCTGGACCTCGTCTCCAGCAATATCGACATTCTCATAAAAATCCGCGAATTAAACTAAGCAGCCCCGTCGCCTTGCACTTCTCTCCGCTTCTTTTACACACCCCGGGCTTGTTTTTTCTCCCGCCGTATTCGTACTTTCTCTTCCGCCTGTCATTGCCGGTTCGCCTCTTCTTATTGTCATTCCCCGCTTTTTTTTTCTTTTTCGTCATTCCCCGCTTTTTTTTCTTTTTCGTCATTCCTCAGCTTTTTTTCTTTTTCGTCATTCCCCGGCTTGACCGGGGAATCTGTAAGGGAGATGTCCGGCTCAAGGCCGAACATGACAAAAAACAAAGCCCCTCTTCCGAGGGGCTTTTGCTTATTTGCTTTCTTTGCCGGCCGGTTTGGCTTTGGCTGTCTTCGCCGCCGGTTTCCTGACGGCGGTTTTCTTTTTGGCCGCCGGTTTTTTTACTGCGGCTTTGGCTTCAGCCTTGGCCGGTACCGCCGGTTTTTCGGTTTCGCTTTTGGCCGCGTTTTTTTTCTTGCCCGGCGCTTTTTTTGCGGGCGCCTTTTTTACCGGTGCAGCTTTGATCTTCGCCGGCACGGCTTCTTCCTGCCGAACTTCGGCTTTGGCCGCTGCCGGTTTTCCGGTCGGAACATATTTGACGACGAACCAGATCAGCGCGCCGAGCATAACCGCCAGAAACAGCAGCGTGCTGCTGAAGCCGAGCCAGCCCAGCGGAATGAACAGAATGTAGGCGGCGGTCAGGACGACGGCGCTCAGCCGCATTCTGCTGTCAAAAGCCATGTCGCGGCGTGCCAGTTTGGCAATAACCTGCGTGCAAAGGGCATAAAACATGGTCAGAATCAGATACAGCACAAACAGGATGACAATGCCGGCAATGCCGCCGATAACCGCCGCCCAGTTCAGCCAGCTTTTGAAGACGTCGGTATAATCGCCTTTGGGGATATAGTTGTCGCCCTCAATCTTAATGACTTTGACCTGGTTTCTGTTAACCGTGTAAATGTTGGTGCGGGTAACGTAAACGCCCTGCGGCAGCAGGTTGGCGTCCAGATTGGTAACGCGCGTGTCCAGAACCAGCGGCAGCGCCAGGGGCGTATCTCTGCCTTCAATCCGTATCTGCGCCATTTTGAACGTGTTGAGCGGTTCGACGATTTGGCCGTTAACAACCTTAACCGGCAGCATCTGGTCGGCAATTTCCTGCGCATAGGGAACGTAAGCCGCGCCCTGAACCCTGATGACAATGGCAAAAATCAAGGCCATCAAAACCGACAGGCCGGCCAGAAACTTCATGCCCAGGCCTTGGCCGTTAAGGATATAACTGGTAATTTTTCTCATTTTTAACCCCGTTTTCAAATTGTTACTGATGTCTTTTTATAACCTTTTTCAGTAAATGTAAATTTATTTTTCTTGCCGGACGGGAAGATAGATTTTTTCCCAGCCCGAATTGTGCGTTGCGCCCTCAACGCGCACGACCGGATGCTTTCCGCCGACAAAGTCTTCAATCAGCGCTGCCGGCATGACCTTGTCGTCGCTCCCGGCATAATGGATTTGCGGAATTTCCAGATATTGCCGGCGATAGCTTTCCAGACTGAGCGATTCGTTGATTGGGGGCAGACCGTGATATGTTGTCCAGGCCAGCGGATCCAGATTTCCGGCGATGGTTACCAGCTTTTTGACCCGGAGGCCGGGTTTGGCGGCGCTGATGAGCCCCGCCACCTGTGCGCCGCCCGAAAAGCCGACGAGAATAACCTCATGGCCTCCGGCCGTCTGCCGGACCGCGTCATATTCGGCATTAATCGCTTCCGGAGCAAAGCGCGCCGTGGTCCAATGCCGTTTGGCGCAAATCGGGCTCATTATGTACTGGCAGGGGCGCGCCAGATAGATGACGTTCGGCGACGGGTCGCCGAAAGCCAGTTCGCGCAGCATGGTTCCCTGCGGCGTCGGATCTGCGGTCGGCCGCCCGCGGCTGTCAAAAGCGTGGCCGTCCCCCTCGATATAAAATTTGTAAACGCCGTCCGGTTCGCTGATTTTCTGCCATGACGCCAGTTTGAAGTCGCGCGTTTCGATTTCCTTATATGCAAAATCGTCCGGAACCTTTATGCCCGAACAACCGGCCGACAGCAGCCCGAAAAGCGCGGCGATAAATTTGTGCATGTCTTTTCTCCGTTGTTTGTTTTCAATATATACCGGAAACGCCGCCTGCCAAATATTTTTTTGCCCGTCTGGAAATTTTTCCGCGCGTGATTAGATATTAGACGATTATAAAACCCGTTTGCAAAGGAGAACGATTATGGCTGCATCAAAAATACAACCGAATATGGGCATCTGGCATCTGATTGCCGGCATTGTCATTGCCGTGCTCGGCGTCTATGTCTGGTTTAATCCGGCGGCCACCCTGCTGGGGCTGGCGCTTTATCTCGGCATTATTTTCATTGTCGTCGGCGCCGGCTATTTTATGCTGTCTTTTTCCAACCGTTCCGGCTGGTACCTGACGGTGGGCATTCTTGACATGCTGGTCGGCGTTATCTTCGTCGGCAATCTCGGCCTGACCGCCGCCACCCTGCCGATTGTGCTGGCGCTGTGGTTTCTGGCCATCGGCGTTATGCAGATTGTTGCGTCCTTCAGCCTGCGCCGCGAGGGATATTCCTGGGGTTGGTCGCTGTTGGCCGGCGTTTTGGGCGTGCTGTTTGCCTTCCTTATTCTGGCTTATCCGGCCGTCGGCGCCGTTACCATTACCGCGCTGGTCGGCGCATATTTCTTCATGTATGGCGTTATTGAAATCGGCGAATACGTTTCCAACCGCCGTCTGATGCCGGCCGAGGCCGACATTTAGTTTTGTTTCCGCGTCCGGGCGGCTTTTGCTGCCCGGACGTTTTTTTCACAGGAGAAAATAATGGCGAATGAAAACAACAAAATCGGCTTGGTTCCGGCAACGCTGATGGTTGCCGGCAATATGATGGGCTCCGGCGTGTTTATGCTTCCCGCCAATCTGGCCGCCATCGGCAGCATTGCCATTTTCGGCTGGCTGATAACCATTGTCGGCGCCGTGGCTCTGGGGCTGGTGTTTTCCAAACTGACGCAGATTTATACCGCTGCCGGCGGTCCGTATGCCTATTCGCGCAAGGCTTTCGGCGATTATATGGGGTATCAGACCAATCTGGTCTACTGGCTGGCGAACGTTGTCGGCAACGTCGGGCTGGCGGTGGCCGGTCTTGGTTATCTTACCACCTTTTTCCCCTCGCTGAAAGATCCGCTGATTATGGCTTTGGCGCAGATAGGCGTTATCTGGTTCTTCACTTATGCCAACATTCTCGGGCCGAATATTGTCGGGCGCATTCAGGGAATGACAACCACGGTTGCCCTGCTGCCGATTGTCGGCATGGCGGTTTTCGGCTGGTTCTGGTTCAGCCGCGATACTTATATGGCCGGCTGGAACGTTACCGGCGAGAGCAATCTGACCGCTCTGGGCATGACGCTTAATTTTACGCTCTGGGCTTTTATCGGCGTTGAAAGCGCCTCGGTTTCGACGGCCGTTGTCAAAGATCCGGCGCGCAATGTGCCGATTGCGACCGTGGTCGGCGTGCTGTTGGCGGCCGTCTGCTATATTCTGAGTTCGTCGGCGATAATGGGCATTATTCCCAATAAGGAACTGATTGCTTCTTCCGCGCCTTTCTCCGACGCCGTTTCCATGGCGCTGGGGCCGGTGGCCGGCAACATTGTCGCCCTCTGCGCGGCTGTCGGTTGCCTGGGTTCGCTGGGAGGCTGGACGCTGCTTGTCGGACAGACGGTATTATGCGCTCCATTTGCGTATTTGTCGGTGCTGCCGAAATTAAAACAGATGGATCCGAATTTATATGAAGCAGCTTTGGACCTTGGCTGCAATCACAGACAGGCTTTGTGGCGCGTGATTGTGCGCGAAATCATGCCGGGCATTACATCCGGATTTATGTTGTCTGTCACGTTGTCACTGGATGATTATTTTATTACAACGTATACAAAACCAGCGGTGTTTGATACAATCAGCACCTACGTGGTAAATGCAACGAAGGGGGCAAGAACCGAAATTAAGACGGCGTTGTGGGCATTGTCTGCGGTTATATTTTTGGTTGTTGTTCTCGTTGTGATTGGAATGAATATGAAAGCGGGGAGGAAACAAAAACGATGAAAAAAATATGGATGATATTTTGTTTTTCGCTGCTTTTTTGCAGTACAGTTTTCTTTGGCTGTGAGAACAAGGAGAATCAAAACGAAGAAATTGTGCTTCGGATTGCCAACTGGGAGGAATATTTAGATGAAGGCGGCTGGGACGAAGATGAGACAATTGATTTGGATGAGAAAACGAAAATTTTAGGCAGAGAAAATATGGTAGACGATTTCGAATCCTGGTATGAAAAGACATATGGGGAGAAAGTACGCGTTGAATATTCTACTTTTGGAACAAATGAAGATTTGTATAATCAGATGACATTGGGAGATACTTTTGATTTGGTCTGTCCATCGGAATACATGATTATGAAGTTGATGAAGGAGAAAAAACTGGAGCCGTTTACGGAAGATTTTTTCGATGCTTCAAAAAAAGAAAATTATTACAGCCGCGGTGTTTCTCCTTATATTAAAAATGTATTTGATGATTTAAAGATAAGTGGCGAATCGTTAAGCCGTTATGGGGCCGGTTATATGTGGGGTGTTATGGGACTTGTATATAATCCTTTTGCGGTGTCAAAAGAAGATGTCCGCCACTGGTCGGTTTTGCTTGACGAAAAGTATAGGAAACAGGTGACGATGAAAGACAGTGTACGCGATTCTTATTTAGTTGCCCTTACGATTTTAAAAGAGAAAAAATTGTTGTCAGAAGAATTTCAAAAAGCGATGGAGACAACGCATTGCCTGACGGATGAGTTAAATGACACATCGGAACAGACGGTTACCAAGGTGCAGACGATTCTGGAAAAAATGCGGAAAAATTCGTATTCACTGGAAACGGACAGTGGAAAAGCGGATATGGTGACCGGCAAAGTCGTTCTTAATATGCAGTGGTCCGGTGATGGTGTTTACACGATGGATGAGGCCGAAAAAGACGGGCTGGAACTTAGTTATGCAGTGCCGGAAGAGGGAAGCAACCTTTGGTTTGATGGTTTTTGCATGATGAAAAACGGAATTTCCGGCGATGCGAAGAAGAAACAAGCGGCGCAGGCTTTTATCAATTATATTTCACGGCCGGACAATGTAATCCGCAATATGTATTATGTCGGTTATACTTCAGTGATTGCCGGTGGTGACAGTGATTTGATTTTTAAGTATGCAGATTGGTGCTATGGCGCAGAGGAGGATGAAGAGGAAGTATCCCCTTATGACTTATCTTATTTTTTCTCCGGTGCAAAAGAGACCAAAAATAAGTATGTATTGGAGGTGCCAAAGTCGCAAGCCTCACGGCAGGTCAGTGCCCAGTATCCGGAGCAAAGCGTTTTGAAACGCAGCGCTGTTATGCAGTGTTTTAGTGAGGAAGCGAATCGGAGAATCTCAAGGATGTGGATTCGAGTGCGTTGTTTTTGAAAAAAAGTTGGCAATAACGGACGCGTGTTCTTGACAACTTACGAGAGTTAGTTTATACTAACAATGAAAAACATCATTTTCGTAAGGAGGAACATTCCATGCAGAGAGAAGAAATACTGGAAAGATTGCGTGAACAAGGATGCCGCATCACAAAGCAGCGTCAGCTTTTACTTGATATTATTTTGCAGGAAGAATATTCCTGCTGCAAAGAAATTTATTACAAAGCGGCAAAACAAGATTCGTCGATTGGTATTGCGACCGTTTACCGTATGATAAATACATTGGAGGATATTGGTGCAATCAGCAGAAATACCATGTACCGCATTGACTGCGGTGATGACTGCCTGGCGAAAGATAACTGCGAGGTAAAATTAAACGATGGAACCAGTCTGGAACTGACACAGGCACAGTGGAATCAGGTGATTGCCAGTGGATTAAAGGCTTGCGGTTTCCAGAGTTGATTACTACAAATTGGATGGAATAATTGGATTCTTAATAGGAAATTGTATCAGTAAGGTGTATTGACAGCAGATACAGAGTTTGGTATGATTAACACAAGTTAGACAAAACTAACCAAGGAGGAATCCAATTGCATGAGCAAGGAAGCCATTGAGATGATTCGGAAGATGGATATGGAACAGGTTGAGAATCAATTTGTTCTACAGTGTGCGCCATTGATTGCCGGATTAAAAATGTCCAATTTATTTATCATTCGTAAAAACCATTTGCGGAGATTGTGTGCTCTCCTGCAAAACAGCGGTATCCGTTGCCGTGTCCTTTATTTGGATGGAGACAAACTAACGGTCTTATTGTACAATCCTGCCATGCTCGCGATTTATATGCGGAACAAGCGTGCCACCACAATTTTGATGGAAAATGGCTATGAGCAGTTTGATCTGGAATCCATTCTGCTTGAATTTGGACGCAGATATCGTAGTTATCGTACGGAGAACAAATCATTCCCCCATGAACTGGGACTCCTTTTGGGATATCCGCTCGATGACGTGGAAGGATTTATAAAAAACGATGGAAGGAATTGTCTATATACGGGATATTGGAAAGTGTACGCCAATGTTCCGGCCAAAAGAAATCTGTTTCGCCGGTTTGAGTGTGCCAGAGAAGAACTCATGAAACAAATCAGACAAGGGAAAAAGGTGGAACAGGTAATTGCGTGCAAACGCTAATGCAACAATTTTGAACAAAGGGACTGCCATAGAAAATCCCGAAATTAAAAAAGAAGTTCAATTTGTCTCTTGACAAATGAACTTCTTTTTTTGCCCGGCGAATTTATGAATGGTGCGGCAGCGTTGCTATAGAGAAAATCGAAGGATAAAAGGTGATGTTTTTCAGAATTCCCCTCACGTTACAATAAAAGATTTTCGTAATATGGGTTTAAGTCCGTCGGTATGAGGTACCTGTGTTTTAGGTGCCCATACCGCTACGGACTTATTTAGCGGGAGCGCCCATATGAGAAAACTTTTGTTGTAACGTGAGGGGAAGTTGAAAACGTAACCACCTTGCATTTTCCCCTTTTTCCAAGTATAATAACTTCACTTGCAAAGGAAAGGATTGATTTGATGCAAATGATAATTATGATTGCGATGCTTAGTGTTATATTTGGATTGACAGGAACCTATGCATTCTGCAAGTCAGGCAGCATGATTGAATTTTTTGGTGGGAACAAAAAAACGGGAAAAATGAGGATTATCCGGATTTTAATTTCTGTGGTAATTGGCGGATGCAGTGCCATGATGAGCCGCACGATTTCCATGGTGATGCTTCACCTAATTGTGTTATTCCTCTTTTTTGACGTTGTGGCATTTGTCCTGCGTCTTTTTCTGCGCCGCAAAAAAGAGAGCGGAGTATATCATGTTCTTCACAAAATTTACCGCTGTGGCGCGCTGCCGATTGCTATTTTTGCCACAGTTATGATTTATGGGCTTACCAACATGACAGAGGTAAAACAGACTGACTATTCGCTGGCAACGGTAAAAGAAATTGGAAACTATAAGATTGCCCTGCTTACAGATACGCACTTTGATACGATTCAAAGCAAGAATACGGTAAAAGAGGCACTTACCAATTTGCAGAACCAGCATCCTGACTTTTTGGTGCTTGGCGGCGATATTGTAGAGGAAAATACGTCGTATGAAAGCATGCAGGAGATTTTTGCTATGGCGGGCAAAGTCAAAACCAAATACGGCGTTTATTATGTGTATGGCAATCATGACAGACAGCCGTATACGACGAATAAAGCCTATACGGAAAAACAGCTGGATGAAACAATTGAGAAAAATGGGATTCATATCCTAAAGGATTCACCATAATAAATGATGAAATTATTCTGCTTGGAAGAGATGATGCCGGCTGGGCAAATACATCCGGGCGGAAGTCGACGAAAGAAATTCTTCAGAAAATTCCTCAAAAAGACCGCGAGGAAAAATATATTATAGCCGTTGATCATCAGCCAATTGAGGCGGAGGAAAATGCACAGGCAGGAGTTGATTTGGAACTTTCGGGGCACACGCACGCCGGACAGATTTGGCCGATTGGGCACTTTACGGAGATGGCGGGGCAGTTAAACTATGGTCTTTACCAGCGCGGTTCCTGCAAGGTAATTGTATCTTCCGGTGAAGCCGGCTGGGGGTATTCAATGCGTACGCAGGAACACTGCGAATATGTCATGATAAATTTACAAAAACAGAAGGTGGATTTATTTTGATTTTTCGTGTATAATATACGAGATTAGTGTGAATTAGAACATTTCCAATGGATGACACAGACAGACAAAGGTTGACATTACCGAAAAATGTGGTACTATAGTTGTGAGATTTTTTATTGGATGACTAACTAACCAATGACTAATCAGAAAATAAGAAAGAAAAGAGGTTCGTGTAAGATGGCAAAAATTGATTTGAGCAAGTATGGAATTACTGGTGCAACTGACATTGTTTACAATCCTTCTTATGAGTTGTTATTCGAGGAAGAGACAAAAGCTGGGCTTGAGGGATATGAAGTAGGACAGGAAACAGAGCTTGGTGCAGTAAACGTTATGACAGGTATTTATACCGGACGTTCTCCTAAAGACAAGTACATTGTTATGGATGAGAATTCCAAAGACACAGTATGGTGGACATCTGATGAATATGCAAACGATAACCATCCGATGACAGAAGAAGCATGGGCTACCGTAAAAGATATTGCAAAGAAAGAACTTTCTAACAAAAGACTTTTTGTTGTAGATGCTTTCTGTGGAGCAAATGCAGATACCCGTATGGCTGTTCGTTTCATCGTTGAAGTAGCATGGCAGGCACATTTCATTAAGAACATGTTCATCCAGCCTACTGAGGCAGAACTTGAAACTTTTGAGCCGACCTTTATTGTATACAACGCTTCGAAAGCAAAAGTAGAAAACTACAAAGAACTTGGATTGAATTCCGAGACTTGTGTAGCATTCAACATTACAAGCCGTGAGCAGGTTATCATTAATACATGGTACGGCGGTGAGATGAAGAAAGGTATGTTCTCCATGATGAACTACTACCTTCCATTGGACGGAATTGCTTCCATGCACTGCTCCGCAAACACAGATATGGATGGAAAGAACACAGCAATCTTCTTTGGTCTTTCCGGTACTGGTAAAACAACATTGTCTACAGACCCGAAACGTCTCTTGATTGGTGATGACGAGCACGGCTGGGATGACAACGGCGTCTTCAACTTTGAAGGTGGATGTTATGCAAAAGTTATCGACTTGGATGCCGAGTCTGAGCCGGATATCTACAATGCAATCCGTAGAGATGCCCTTCTTGAGAACGTAACAGTAGATGCAAACGGAAAAATTGATTTTACAGATAAGAGTGTAACAGAGAATACACGTGTATCTTATCCGATTGATCATATTGAAAATATTGTACGTCCGATTTCTTCCGCACCGGCAGCACAGAATGTAATCTTCCTTTCTGCTGACGCATTCGGCGTACTTCCTCCGGTATCTATCTTGACACCAGAGCAGACACAGTACTACTTCCTTTCCGGATTTACAGCAAAACTTGCAGGTACTGAGCGTGGAATTACAGAGCCTACTCCTACATTCTCCGCATGTTTCGGACAGGCATTCTTGGAACTGCATCCTACAAAATATGCAGAAGAGCT
>OGMF01003684.1_pt1 | contig 11226 bp, 9 predicted proteins | sample 1572921 | NCBI WGS metagenome assembly OGMF01 (sample SAMEA2581919, study PRJEB24529) | metagenome | biome: Human gut stool | place: China | collected 2011
GTCAGGAAATGGGCCTGCCGGTCTTTGAGCCGACCACACAGCAGGCCCGCGGCATGAGCGGCGCGGAATACCACACGGCTCTGAAGGGCCAAAGCTGGAAGCTGCGGCTCATGAACACCATTGACGAGTGCATGAAATACGCCGCCGACAAGGACGCCTTCGTTTCCCTGATGGCATCCGAGGGCTATGCGGTGCGCTGGGAGAGTGGCCGCAAGTACATCACCTACACCACGCCGGACGGACTAAAATGCCGTGACAACAAATTACACGAAGAAAAGTATTGCAAGGAGGCCATGGAACGTGAATTCAGAATCAGAGCAGAGATTGTCTCTGCAAGAACTCAAGCAGCGCAACCTCCAGCGGACAGCGCTGCCGGTGCAGACACCACCTCCCGAATCACGTCCCACGAAAGCGGATTGGGAGCGAATGATGAACGATCTGGATACACTGTGGTACCATGCGGATCGGCAGACGGATCTGTTGGAGCGCATCAGCAGGCAGATGTCGCAGCTTCCCACGCGGACGCAGCTGGACGATCTGCTGAAGGCGGTGCGGCATCTGGAGCAGATGACCGAACAGGCTGGGAAGCCGAAAGAGAATTCTTTTTCTCTGCACAGAATCAGACTTCCCAGACTGCATCTGCCACACGTCAGTATTCCGGCATTGATCTCTCTGCTGATGGCGGCGGCAGCACTGCTTCTGCTCTGGTGGGGCTTGGGCACCGTCTGGAGCAGCTCCAGTCTGCTGCCCCTGTGATGCCCGTACAGCACCACACCGACAGAAAGGTATTGCAAAAAGAACGTGAAAAGAAGATCGCCCTCGGTCACAAGGCTGATGACCACGAGGACGAGGTGAGTTATGACTGGCAGCAGACCATGTGAGGTCTGCTATTTTTATTGGCCGAATTGATTTCGGGAGAAAGGAGCGCTATGGGTAGAAAGAGAAAAGAATCCAATATCGCAAGCGTCATGTATTCCTATGTGGGTACGGACGATCAGTTTGATGATTTTCTGAAAATGATGATCCACGACTATCTGTCTGTGGATCATCCATATACAAATCAGCCCATCGATTTTGTTGCTAAAGTAGAAACAGAAGTCGCCTGATTTGTTTTGATAGCTATTCAAAAAATTGTGTGCTATGGTGTGTCGTGCATGATCGGCACACCATAGCAGAAAGGAACGATTATGAAAGTCTGGCTCTATTATCGGCTGTCCAGAGATGAGGATGAAGAATTGAATTCTCTGAATAACCAGCGGAAAATCATATATAACTTTGCCGTCAGCAACGGCCACGAGGTGGTGGGCGAATCCTTCGATGACAATGTCAGCGGTATGCACTTCAACCGTGAGGGAATCGACAAAATCTACGAGGTGGTCGAAGCGGGCAAGATCGAAGCGATCATCGTTAAAGACCTGTCCCGCCTGGGCCGCCACCGGACGCAGACCGCACTCTTTATCGACTACCTCCGAGAACATGATGTGCGGGTTCTGTCCGCAACGGAAAATATCGACACCTTCAATGAGAACGATGATCTCATCATCGGCTTCAAGGGGCTGGTCAACGACTTCTATGCCCGCGACGGCAGCCGTCGTGTGCGGACCGGTTACCGGCAAAAGCAAAAGGAAGGTATGCCAGTGTGAAAAACATCTTGGTGGAAGAAGCGTACACCGGCGTGCTGAACAACCACCGCAGAGAATACAACAACGGTAAGACCAAGCATATAGACAAAGCCGACTGGTATCGTCATGAGGATTTCTTTCCTGTGATCATAGAAAGGCCGGAATGGGAGCGGGTACAGCGCTTGCTCAAGCAGCAGGCCCGCCCCGCAAACGGCAATCGGGCCAAGCACCGTTACGCGGGACTGCTGACCTGCCAGGAATGTGGGAATACGTTCATTCCTATGATCCGCTGCTGGAACGGCAAGAGCCGTGTGGAATATGTGTGCCGTGGATACCACCGGAATGGAAAAGCCTATTGCTCCTCCCACCGCATTCATGAGGAGGTGCTGGATGCAGCGGTGCAGGAGTATGCCGAAACTGTGAGGAAGCAGTGCGCTGAGGAACTAAAGAAGCTGGTACAGATGCAAAAAATGTGGGCGTTGAGGAAACCAATCCTCGACGCCCGCATTTTGTCGTTGCAAGAGGACGTACGGGAACTGGAGCAGGAGATAGACGAGATTGTGATGGAAAAGCTAAAAAGAGTATAGACGAAGCGGACTTGCGGATAAGCTGTTTTTTTGCTAAAATATGTATAGAATGAAATGCCAAAACAAATGCTTTTCATCGCTAAATAAGAATTGAGTAGTTGAAAGGTGGTGCAACCATGAGAAGTTTTGCACTTTTAGTCGGAGTATCTCATTTTCAATATGGCCTGAAAAGCTTAGCGTATATTGAGAACGATGTAAATGAAATGGCATCCGTTTTAATTCAGCACCTGGGGGTGTCTGAAGACAACATTTTCAGATTAACTGATGATTGTGCTACTAATTTGTCAATTCAAACTGTAGCAGACAAAATCATTCAGCAAGCGAACCCGGGCGATCGGATAATCCTGTATTTTGCAACACATGGGAAAACATTGTATGAGACGCCATGGCTTGCTACATACGATGCCCAAGATAAGGATAATGGTGATACACAGGGATGGCTTAACTTCACCTCGCTATTAGGATGTTTTCATCAAGCACAGTGCAACATTCTTGGATTTCTTGATTCCTGCCAAAGCACTATGTTTCTGGCGCGGGGTATGGAGGAAACAACTTATGTTAGTCCATATTGTCAAGGGCAATATAGCATAGTGTTTTCTGCTGCAGGGGTCGATGAGGCGGCTTACCCAGATAGAGAATATGAACATGGTTGCTGGACATACTATCTTTTAACTGCTTTGGAAGGCAAAGCACTACAAGCTTTTGCGTTTGGAACAAATCGGATTACCGTGAACTCGTTGCAAGAATACCTTTTGCAAAATGTAAGTCACCGGGTGGAAAATATTTACGGAAAGAAACAAACTCCTCATATTTGGGGAACACGAGCTGAAGATGTTATCGTTAATGAATATGCCTCAAAGGAGCTGAATGCCTTGAAAATCAAAGATATTTATTTTGGCGAAATCGACGCTGACTCTGAACGAGACTCATCTCCAAACCCAGAATTTTTTGCAAGGAATTATTATGATTTAAATTCAATTTGTGAAACACTGTTGTCCGAAAATGCAATCCAGATGATTATCGGAAACAAGGGGACCGGGAAGACATTTGTTGGTGAATATTTAGGTGAAAATCATGAGCAAATTATCTATCAATCGGTTGGTGCGATTCCATCGGCTGACATAAAAAGCATTTCATTTGCCCAAAGCAACCAAAAAGGAAAATTTTGCGTGGCGTGGACATATGCGTTGTACACGATCTTTGCTTGCTGCATTGTAAAAGGCAAAAAAAATGGGCATGAAGAATTTGCAGATATTCTTCAACAAATTTATGGTGAGCAGTATATATTGTTACTTGCAAATCCTGTTAAACGCAGAAATATATTGTTCCGCAAGTATATAAAAAGTGGCGTTCGCTTATCTGACAAATATAAAATATATAGTGAATCGAATGGATTAACAACTCTTTCGAATTTGACAATATTGTACGAAGATCTTTTTAATCAATATTTTTCAAATGAGCGAATGTACTTTTTGATTGATGGATTGGATGATCAACTTCGTGGAAATATGGGGACTGAGCAAAAAGCATCGTTGCTTGACTTGATTGAAGCGACTCAATCATCTAATAACATATTAGAAAATATCCGTTTTATTCTCATGTTCCGTAACGATATACTTAATACCCTCAATGAGGAGGCAAACCTCAATAAGACTGTAACTGCACGTTCCCGAATTTTGAGTTGGCTTCCTACGGATGGAAATAAGACAGAAGCCCCTCTGTATCAATTCCTTCAAAAGAGAATATCGACTTGCGCTGCTTATTATAATAAAACAAACATAACATTGGAGCAAATTCTTCCGCCTAAAGTTGGGAAAAAGGACACTTGGGACTGGATAATGGAACTTACTACCTATACTCCAAGAGATGTTATTGCATTTTTCAATATATGCAAAACGCATGCAGGTGAGCAAAAATATTTGCTTGAAAGTAATCTTTGGGATGCGACGAGGCCCTACGCCGATTATCTATGGAGAGAAATGACAGATGTTATGAATGGCACATGCTTGTCAGGATTAGCTGATGAACTGATTAGCGTGTTCTCGGAAATAGCATATAATCATAATGTTGTTAACTTGCAAACGGCATTCTCGTTTGAAGATTTTTACATTGCTTACAACGCAAACGAACAGCTACATTCCGTACCAATCAATAGCGCAATGAAGATTTTATATGAAGTTGGAGCAATGGGTATTCACTTGAAAGATGGTAAGACCTATTGGTATTTTCGTGAAAACCCAATATCATACAGCAGTGAGCAGTGGCGCGAGTCTACATTCGACTTGCATAAAGGCCTTTGGAAAAAGGCTCACATCTGGTAAAAATAGTCTTCAATATTGAACAAATCCTCGTATCGGATAAATTACAGATACGAGGATTTGTTCATGGTACGGGTAGTGGGACTCGAACCCACACGCCTCACGGCACAGGAACCTAAATCCTGCGTGTCTACCAATTCCACCATACCCGCATATATGAGCGACAGAACTACCTGCCGCTATTTTATTCTCCTCTGATTTTTACACAGCGAGGAACCGAGGCGGAGCATAACGCTTGACCCACATCTATAAAAACAGGATGAACCTGCTTTTACCAAAGAATGAGCACGGCGAACGATGGAGTGAAAAACCTTCACTGAGGTGACATCACCTAAATCTCGCATGTCTGCCAATTCCATCATGCCCGCATAACAAAATCACTATAGCATATCTTTCTGCCTGCGGCAAGGAGAAAATTCATTGCAATGCGCGCTGTGCCGTTTTATAATAAAGCGGCACGCGATCCATGCGTCGCGCGACACCACGACTGGGAGGACTCCGCCGTGCAGAATGTTTATCCTGATTATTATGAGCGCTTTCACTGCATTGCCGACCGCTGCCGCCACAACTGCTGCATCGGGTGGGAGATCGACGTGGACGAGGACGCCCTCGCTGCTTACCGCACCGTCGGCGGCGAGATGGGCGAGCGCCTGCGCAGGAATATTGCAGAGGACGGCGATGCACCGCACTTTATCCTCGGCGAGGGCGAGCGTTGCCCGTTTTTGAACGAAAAAAACCTCTGTGACCTGATCCTTTACGGCGGGGAGGAGATGCTCTGCCAAATCTGCACCGACCACCCGCGCTACCGCAGCTTTTTTTCAGAGCGCACGGAGATTGGCGCAGGCCTTTGCTGCGAAGAGGCTGCGCGTCTGATCCTGACAAAGAAGGAGAAAACAGCGCTCGTCGTGACCGGTGAGGGGACGCTCGATGAAGAGGAGACGGCGCTGCTCGTGCTGCGAGAGAAGCTTTTTGATGCTGCGCAGGATCGGGGAGAGCCATTAAAGCGGCGAATGGAGCGGATCTTGTCGCTCTGCGGCGCGCACATGCCAGATATTTCGTTTGTGCAGTGGGCGGACTGCTACCTTTCCCTCGAGCGAATGGACGAGAGTTGGACGGAGCTGCTCGCGTCGCTGCGCACGCATGTGGACGCACTGCCGCTTGATGAGTTTGCCGCGCACATGAAAACACGTGAGACGGAATATGAACAGCTTCTTGTTTATTTTCTCTACCGCCACGTGCCGGAGGCCTTGGACGACGGGGATGTGAGCAGCAAGGCTGCGTTTGCCGTGGCATCGGTGAGGCTGCTTTTTGCGCTCGGTGCGCTGCACTTTTTGCTGCATGGCGACTTTACCGTGGAAGATCAGATCGCGCTGTGCAGGCTGTACAGCGCGGAGGTCGAGTATTCTGATGACAATATGGAGGCGCTGTTTGACGCGCTGATGTGAAAATGCTGCCCGGCACTTGCCTGGGCAGCATTTTTTGCACCGTTTTGGTTGATTCTTATGTAAACCTATGCTATGATAGCAGCAGATTCGACAGACAGTGGGCAGTTTCGCCCGATTCCGGCAAAGGAGAAAACACGATGAAGCAGATCATACGAAACAGAAAGCCTCTGGCCGTGCTTTTGGCGCTGTGCCTTGCCATGCAGCTGTGCGTGCCCGCAGCAATGGCGAGCGGCCGCCTGATGCGCGCGGGGGATATGGCCATTGAGCAGATCGAAGAGGAAGAGGGCTTCCGCGCGGAGAAGTATTCCGCCGGCGGCAAGTGGTACATCGGCTACGGTACGGAGTGCGGCGAGGAAGATTTCCCGGATGGCGTTACGCGCGAAGAGGCAGAACTCCTGCTGATGAGCAAGGTCGAGCGCTACGAGGAAAAGCTCAACGACTTTTTTGACCGCTACGACGTCAGCCCTACGCAGGGGCAGTTCGATGCGCTCATCTGCTTCAGCTACAACTTCGGTACCGGCTGGATGAGCGGAACGAGCGCTCTCGTTAAGATCGCCCGCGGCGAGATTGACGCTACGCGCCTTGAGGTGGCGCAGGCGTTCGGCGAATGGTGCCACTCCGGCGGGCAGGCGCAGGCAGGCCTTGCCGATCGCCGACTGCAGGAGGCTGCCATTTTCCTTGATGACGATCCCCGTGCGGCAGAGGATGAGTTTGCCTACCTTATCATCAACAAGGAAAGCGGTGTATCCTACGAGACGGATTTTGCTGTTTATGAGATCGGTGAATCCTATGAGTCGTTCCCCAAGATGGAAAAGCTCGGTTACAGCTTTGCTGGCCTTATGACCAAGGACGGCAGAACCATTACGGAAAGCAGCACCGTGCGCGGCAACGTAGTTGCGACGGCGCAGTGGACGGCCACCAGCTATACCGGCAGAACATATAGCGACGTCAACCGATCCGACTGGTTTTATAACTATGTGATGGAGCTGAGTCAGCAGGGGATCGTCGGCGGCAACGACGACGGCACCTTTGCCCCCAATCGTGCCACGAGCACGGGCGAGATGCTCAAGCTTCTGTTGCTGGCAACGGGACACAAGGTACAGTCTCCCGTCACGGAGCACTGGGCGAGCGGTTATGCGCTGTACGCCTACTCTATGGGCTTTGCCGCGCAGGCTTACAGTGATGCCCAGCTCGATCGCGGCATCAGCCGCTTGGATGTAGCGCGCTTTGCGGCCAAGGCGCTGGGCTATGGCGCGTCCAATGCGGCAACGCCCTTTGCCGATGTGAACGACGGTTACGTGACGGCGCTTTACGAAGCAGGTGTGTTCATCGGCTCCAAGGTCGGCGACCTGTCGTACTTCTATCCGAACAGCAGCATCACGCGCGCGGAGGTGGCAACGATCGTTTACCGCATCTATCAGCTCAGCTCGCTCGACCAGAAGCAGAAGATCCATTATAAGGACTATACGCTTGATGTGCTCGAGGGTGTGCCGACGAATGCCTACAATCAGTCTGCGTTCGTTAAGAACGGCAGCATCATGACCTATAACGATCCCAACGTGCGCACACGTGTGGGTATCGACGTGTCGCAGTATCAGGGCGATGTGGACTGGGAAAGCGTAGCGCGCACGGAGGTCGACTTTGTCATCGCCCGCGTGGGTGGCCGCGGCTACACCGCGGGTGCGATCTACGAAGATACGAAATTTGATGAGTACGCCGACGGCGCAAGCCGCGCGGGACTTCAGGTGGGCGCTTACTTCTTCTCTCAGGCCATCAGCGTAGCGGAGGCGGAAGAGGAGGCATACTTTGTGCTCGATAAGCTCCGTGGACACAATATTACCGGCCCTGTCGTGTTCGACTGGGAGGTCATCGGTAAGAGCGAGGCGCGCACCTACGGCATCGAGACCGGCGTGCTCTGCGCTGCGGCGAAGGCCTTCTGCGAGATCATCGCGGACGCGGGCTATGATGCCATGATCTACATCACCGATTACGCGGGATATGTCAAGTATGATCTCAGCAAGGTGATGGATTATCCGCTGTGGTATGCGCGCTATGATGTAAGCGCGCCGACATTCTACTATGATTTTGCCATGTGGCAGTATTCCTCCAAGGGAAGCGTGGACGGCATCAAGGGCAACGTCGACATGGATATCTGGTTCATCAAGTAAAAAAAGCACGAAAGGCGATGACTGCGGGTCATCGCCTTTCGTTGTTTCCTGCGCCTTGCAGAGGAAATGCTTGATTTTGACGGAGAATACTACTATAATTATTTTCTAATTCCTTTATTTGCAATTCTAATGGATCAGGAGGATTTCTTATGGACAAAGCAAGAAAAAACGACGCCATTCACGCGGCGGCTGACCGCATGGCGGCAAATTACAAAAGCTCTCAGGTCCCCATGTACGGCGACGCGCTGCGCATGCCCAGCCGCAGCGCGGTCATCGAGATCCTCCGCGACTGTCAAAAGCTCATTTTTCCGGTTTACTATGGCGACGGAGACCTGCTCAAGCTGCCGCCCGAGCAGTACAGTGCGCTTTTGATGGAACACATCCACGAAAAGCTCTTTCATCAGATCGCGCTGACGATGCCGGAATGCGAGGAAAACGACGACCTTGCCTATGAGATCAGCACGGCGCTCATTGCGCGCATGCCTGCCATTCAGGAGCTGCTGCTCAAGGATCTGTCTGCGAACTTTGAAGGCGACCCCGCGGCCTACAGCAAGGAAGAGGTACTGCTCTCCTACCCCGGCATGTTTGCTATCTTCGTTTACCGCATTGCGCACGAGCTGTATGAAAATAAAGTTGCGATGATTCCGCGCATGATGTCGGAATATGCCCACTCAAAGACCGGTATCGACATCAACCCCGGTGCGAAGATCGGAGAATACTTCTTCATCGACCACGGCACGGGCATCGTCGTCGGCGAGACGACGATCATCGGCAACAATGTCAAGCTCTATCAGGGCGCAACGCTCGGCGCGCTTTCTCCTGCGGGTATGGCGACCAATCCCGATGTCCGCCGCCACCCGAAGGTCGGCGATAATGTTGTCATCTACGCAAACTCCACGCTGCTCGGCGGCGCAACGGAGATCGGCGACAATGTCGTCATTGGCGGTAACGCATTTTTGACCTCGTCGGTCGAGCCGGATACGGTCGTCAGCGTGAAAAATCCAGAGATGACCTTCCGCGGCAAGCGGCACAAGAGAGAATGATCCTGACGGAAAACGCGCGCCTCCGCCTGCGGACGATGTGCCGCGACGATCTGGAGGAATTGTATGCCCTGCTTTCGGACGCTGAGGTGATGCGCTGGCTGGAGCCGCCCTTTACGCGCGAACAGGCGGAGCGGTTTTTGCAGCAAGCGGGACTTTCCGATCCGCCGCTCATCTATGCTGTGGAAAATACGGAGGGGGAATTTCTCGGCTATGCGATCTATCACGATTATGACGAATGCAGCCGGGAGCTTGGCTGGGTGCTCAGACCGGCTTTCTGGCACAAGGGCTATGCAAGCGAGATGACCGCCCTTCTGACTGCGCTTGCGCGGCGGGAGGGGAAGGACGCCGTGATCGAATGTGCGTCCGGGCAGAAGATCAGCGCCCGTATCGCCCGACGGTACGGCTTTTTCCGTGAGGGCTGCGCCGACGGCTGCGACGTTTACCGCCTGCGCTGCGAAAAAGAAAAAAGGTAGGCTTTCTTCAAGAAAGCCTACCTTTTTTGAATGAAATTGCATTACAGCAACAGCACGCCCGCATCCTCGCACAGCCTGCGGGTGTCGGCATCCCAGAGGGAGGCCTGGACCTCGCCGATGTGCGCCGTGCCGATTAGCAGCATACAAAGTCTGCTCTGGCCGATGCCGCCGCCCATCGTGAGGGGCAGCTCGCCACCCAGCAGCATCTTGTGGAAGGGAAGTGTGCGGCGGTCATCGCAGCCGGCGATGGTCAACTGCGCGTCGAGGGACTTGGGATCGACGCGGATACCCATCGAGGAGACCTCGAAGGCGTGACCGAGCACATCGTTCCAGTAGAGGATATCGCCGTTGAGCTCCCAGTCGTCATAGTCGGGGGCGCGGCCGTCGTGCTTGATGCCGGACTTTAAGACCTTACCGATCTGCATGACGAAAACAACGCCCTTCTGCTTGCAGATCGCATCCTCGCGCTGCTTGGGGGTCAGATCGGGATACAGATCCTCGAGCTCCTGCGTGGTGATGAAGAACACATCGCGGGCAAGCTTGGTGTGCAGGGAGGGGAAGGCGATGTTCAGCGCGTCGCTCGTCTCGCTGATAGCGCCGACGATATCGCGTACGGTACGCTTGAGGTATTCCACATTGCGGTCCTCCGCGGAGATGACCTTTTCCCAGTCCCACTGGTCAACGTAAATGGAGTGCAGGTTGTCGACCTCTTCGTCGCGCCGGATGGCGTTCATATCGGTGAAGAGGCCCTTACCGACGTTGAACTCGTAGCGCTTGAGGGCAAGGCGCTTCCACTTGGCCAGCGACTGCACGACCTGGGCGTTGGTGCCGACGTCGGGGATATCGAAGGAGACGGGGCGCTCGACGCCGTTTAAGTTGTCGTTCAGACCGGAATTTTCATCCACGAACAGCGGAGCGGAGACGCGACGCAGATTGAGCGCATTGCTCAGATTCACCTGGAAATTACTCTTGATGAATTCAATGGCACGCTGCATTTCGTATACAGACAGAGGGGTGTGGTAGTTCTGAGGAATATAGGACTTACTCATCGGGTCTCACTCCTTATTAAAAAATATACATTTATTATAAACACGGCTATTACCATTTACAATAGTGAAATTTGAAAGAATTCGCATTGCGAAACGGAAAAAAATTGTCGACACAAACAGCATTGCGGAAAAACTTAATTCTTTTGCCCGTTGCAATCCGGGAGTATGCGTGGTAGACTGCAAAATGAGATAAAATGGAGATAGGAGGCCCTTTCGTGAAAACACTGCTGACCAATGCGGATATCCTGCTGCGCAAGGAAGACGGCGGCTATGAAACGCTGCGCGGCGCTTATCTCGGCATCGACGAAAATAAGATCGACTATATCGGCGCGGCGCGTCCGGCTGCCGGTTACGACTGCGAAAAAAATATGACGGGCAGGCTCCTTGCCCCGGGGCTGATCAACTGCCACAGCCACATCGCCATGACGCTCATGCGCGGTATTGGCAGCGGACTGCCGCTGCAGGACTGGCTTTTTAAGGCGATCTTCCCCATTGAGGACAGGCTCGTGCGTGAGGACATT
>OGMF01003689.1_pt1 | contig 11200 bp, 7 predicted proteins | sample 1572921 | NCBI WGS metagenome assembly OGMF01 (sample SAMEA2581919, study PRJEB24529) | metagenome | biome: Human gut stool | place: China | collected 2011
TATTTATTCCGGCGCCGCGTATGTAGCGCCGTTTACTTTTGTAAAGAAAGGAGCTCTATGGAACAGAAAGAAAATAAGATGGGTGTGATGCCTGTCGACAGGCTTTTAATCAGTATGTCCCTGCCAATGATGATTTCCATGCTGGTGCAGGCACTTTATAACATTGTAGACAGTATCTTTGTATCAAGAATTGATGAAAATGCCCTGACAGCGGTATCGCTGGCATTTCCGTTACAGACGCTGATGATTGCCCTGGGAACCGGTACCGGTGTAGGAATCAATGCGCTTTTATCAAAGTCTCTTGGCGAGAAGGACTTTGATAAGGCAGATAAGACTGCAGAGAATGGTGTTTTCCTTGCTCTGATCAATTATGTGGTATTCTGCCTGATCGGTTTTTTCTTAACGAAGCCCTTTTATTTAAGTCAGACCAGAGATCCGCAGATCATAGAGTATGGGGTACAATATTTGAGAATCGTGTGCTGCTGTTCCTTTGGTATGTATGCACAGTTTGTGTTTGAGCGGCTCCTGCAGTCTACCGGAAAAACAGTTTATACCATGATTACCCAGAGCCTTGGGGCAGTGATTAATATCGTTCTGGATCCGATTTTTATTTTCGGATATTTCGGTGTACCCAGAATGGGCGTTGCCGGTGCGGCAATTGCAACTGTTATTGGACAGATTGTTGCAGGAACGGCTGCCTGCATCATTAACCTTAAAGCCAACACGGAAATTCATCTTCGGATTAAGGGATTCCGTCCGGATGGAAAAATCATCGGATTGATTTATGAAGTGGGTATTCCTTCTATTATTATGCAGTCGATTGGATCGGTTATGACTTATGGCATGAATAAGATTCTGCTTGGATTCAGTTCTACCGCAGCGGCAGTGTTCGGGGTGTACTTCAAGCTCCAAAGCTTCATCTTTATGCCGGTATTTGGACTGAACAACGGCATGGTGCCGATTATTGCGTATAATTATGGTGCGGGCAAGAGGGAGCGGATGATGAAGACCTTAAAACTCAGCATTCTGTATGCAGTGATTCTGATGCTGATCGGATTCCTTGTATTCCAGGTTATGCCGGACAGCCTGCTGGGACTGTTCGATGCGTCAGAAACAATGCTTGCGATCGGTCGTCCGGCACTCCGGATTATCAGCATCAGTTTTCTGCTTGCAGGCTTTTCCATTGTATGCGGTTCGATGTTCCAGGCTCTTGGAAACGGTGTGTACAGCATGCTGGTATCCATTGCCAGACAGCTGATTGTACTGCTTCCTGTAGCATATCTGCTTTCGAGGACAGGAAATATTGACATGGTATGGTGGGCATTCCCGATTGCAGAACTCGTATCCGGTGGACTAACCATATTTTTCCTTGTAAGGATTTACAGGAATGTGATTGTTCATATCAGTGAACCGGAGCATGAGACCGCTCAAGATAGTCAATCTATACAATCCGTCAGCTTATGAATGGGCATGGCTGAACTGTAACAGATAGTCCGGGGATAGTTAATAATTGTGAATCCTGAGATGGTTTAAAAATTGAGATTGACAGGAATCTGGTGGAATGATAACATAATAAAGTTCCATCAGTTATCCGCGGGTGTGGCGGAATTGGCAGACGCGCTAGATTTAGGTTCTAGTGTCCCCGACGTGCAGGTTCAAGTCCTGTCACCCGCATGAAAAAGTCTAGTGTTTACTAGACTTTTTATTTTTTGTGTTGCATTTCGTGTTGCATATACTGGTAAAAACATCATTTGCATGTTTATTGATCGTCCCGGATTGATCTGATAAAGCATGTCTGTATGGAAGAAGAGCATTTGCCTTGATGTTTTGGTGATATGAAATACATGAGACTTATTTGACGAAAGGCACATAATATAGTATTCTTAAAGTAATAGAGTTGGTTAGTTACTGCTCATACACCAGCCGGGCACCTGCAGTCAGACGGCTCAGGTACAGGTTTCAGGAAAGGGCAGTAATAACAATTGGGAGGTATAGGTATGATTTCAAAAATTTTGGGGAATTATCTTATCAGTAAGGGGAAGATTACACCGGAACAGTTAGACGATGTAATAGAAGAAATTACCAGGGTTCGTGTGAAGTTAGGGCTGATTGCAGTAGCAGAAGGGATGATTACGCAGGAACAGGCAGATAAGATCAATCGTCTGCAGGCAGTGATGGACAGGCGTTTTGGTGATATCGCGGTTATTAAGGGGTATTTGACGGAGAAGCAGGTGGACGAGCTGCTGAGACTTCAGGGAAACCCGTATCTTGCATTTGCACAGGCTCTTGAGAATCTGAACCTGATGAAGATCACAGAGCTTGACGATATTATGAGAGAATATCAGGCAGAGAATGAATTTACGAACTCCAGTATGGAGGACTTAAAGAGTGATGATGTGGATCGCGTATTACCGCTGTTTTTGCCGACAGATGCAGCAGAGTATCTGGATATGGCAGGGGTGGTACTCCGTACGATGATGCGTTGTGTTGATAATAATGTCATGCCAATGAAGGCATATTTTGATAAACAGTACCTTGCAGATAACGGTGCAATGCAGCTTGTTGAGGGCGAGAGACCGGTTACCTGTGCTTTTGCGGGAAACGGTCAGGCACTTTTACCGATTGCCTCCTGTTTCGGACATGAAGCGTTTGAAAAGGTGGATGAGGACGCTCTGGATGCTGTGGCAGAGCTGATTAACTGTATAAATGGTCTGTATGCATCGGATATGAGCCAGCAGAGAATTGAAATGGAATTATGTCCTCCGGAATTTTCCGATTCCATCAGTGGATTTTACAGCGGAAAGATGCTGGTGCTTCCACTTGAAGTATGTGGAGAGACTATACGGGTGCTTATTACCATAGGCGACAGCCTTGAAATGCGATAGAGAAAACAGGAGGAGAAATAAAAAATGGGAAAGATACTGATCGTAGATGACTCCAGAACATCCCGTAAGATGTTGAGAGAGATTTTGGAGGGCATGGGACATGAAATTGCCGGGGAGGCCACGAACGGTGAGGAAGGCTATGTCATGTATAAGGAACTCAATCCGGATCTTGTAACGCTGGATATTACCATGCCGAAGATGGATGGTATTGAAGCCCTGATGCTGATTAAGAAGTATAACGAGAATGCAGAGGCAGTGATGATTACAGCAGCAGGACAGAAGGAGAAGATGATTCAGGCAGTAAAATACGGAGCATCCGAATTTATCACGAAGCCTTATGAAAGTGATGAGGTGGAGCGTATTATTGCACAGATTCTGGATTGATTTTTCACAGGAAACAAAAGGAAAGATCCATAAGATCTTTCCTTTTTAGCAAAAAGGGAGCAGAAAGCAGATGGAACTATCAGGATTTAGTCAGATTCCGGTGTGGCTCAGAGAATTACGGGAATTGAATATGTTGTCAGTAACGATCCGGCTTCTGCTTGCTCTTCTTTCAGGAACCCTGATCGGAATTGACCGTGGAATGAAGCGTCGCGGCGCCGGAATTAAAACGCATGTACTGGTCTGTCTTGGGGCGACACTTGTTATGATGACCGGACAGTATATTGTGGATTGTTTTGGCACCAGACAGGAGGTTGCACGTCTTGGAGCGCAGGTAATCAGCGGAGTCGGCTTTTTAGGAGTCGGTACGATCATTGTAACGGGCCGGAATCAGGTAAGAGGACTCACAACGGCGGCGGGGCTCTGGGCTTGTGCCTGCATCGGACTTGCGTTGGGAATCGGGGTTTATGAAGGGGCATTTGTTATGCTGATACTCGTTCTGGTTACCTTTGTGGGGCTTGCACGGCTTGACCGGTATGTCTATATGCATTCCCGTGTGCTGGAGCTCTATATCGAGGTGGACAGTGCGAAGAGCATTGTGGAACTGCGTAAGCAGCTCCGTAAGATGGATCTGCGGATAGCAGGATTTGAAACTATGGAGACTATGATCAGGGGAGATGATACTGCGGTGATGACCAGTATTGAGCTTGCCGGTCCCCACATGCACGACTCGACGATACAGGCAATCTGTGACATTGAGGGAGTTGTTTATGTAGAGGAACTGTAAGCGCTTTTGACTTGCATTTTAAGCGTAAAAGCGTTATAGTTTTTAAGAAATACGTAATTATTCAGTATGTTCTGACTGGACAGAAATATAATGATATGAGTGTCATTTGTGCAGGAACATCTGGTAACAGGAACGGATATCATTTCAGGATATTTATGGAGGAGATTATGGCAGGACAGACGAACTTACAGAAGGATGTGCTGGTACTGAATATGGAACATCAGCTTTTGGAAATTGCACAGAACATGTTTGATAAGGAGATTGCAGAGCTTACAGATCAGGAGCTGTATTATGTGGTGCTTGTATTAACGAAGCGCCTCATGAAGGTCTCGGATGAGAATGAAGGCGAGAAGAAGGTGTTCTATATCTCTGCAGAGTTTCTCATAGGTAAGCTGCTTTCCAACAATCTGATTAATCTTGGCGTATATGACAAGATGGTGGAGATCCTTAATAAATATGGAAAGAAGCTTTCTGTGATCGAGGAGGTTGAACCGGAGCCTTCTTTGGGAAATGGCGGTCTTGGAAGACTTGCTGCCTGCTTTATGGATTCCATTGCAACGCTGGGATTACCCGGTGAGGGAATCGGATTAAATTATCATTTCGGTCTGTTTAAACAGGTGTTCCGTGATAAACTGCAGTGTGCAGAGAAGAATGAATGGATGGAGAAGGAATCCTGGCTTACCAGAACAGATATTTCCTTCGATGTCTTTTTTGGCAGGAAAAAGGTCGTTTCCCGGCTGTATGACATTGATGTTCCGGGATATGACAGTGGTGTCAATAAGCTTCGTCTCTTTGATATTGAAAGTATAGATGAGAGTCTTGTTAAAAAGGGCATCGACTTTGATAAGGAAGCCATTGAGAAAAACCTTACCTTATTCCTTTATCCGGATGATTCGGATGAGGCGGGCAATCTGCTCCGTATTTATCAGCAGTATTTCATGGTATGTAATGCGGCACAGCTGATTCTTCATGAGATGAAGGAGAAGAAGTATGATCTTCGTAAGATGTATGAGCATGCAGTCATCCAGATCAATGACACGCATCCAACCATGATTATTCCGGAGCTGATTCGTATTCTTGTGGAAGACAAGGCATTTACCATGGATGAAGCGATTGAAGTGGTAAGTAAATGCTGTGCCTATACCAATCATACGATTCTGGCAGAGGCTTTGGAGAAGTGGCCTTTAAAATACCTGGAGAAGGTCGTTCCCCAGCTTGTTCCTTATATTAAGGAGCTGGATAAGAGAGTAGCTGCGAAATACAAGGATCCGAAGGTGCAGATTATTGATAAGGATGGCAGAGTGCACATGGCACGCATCGACATCCACTATGGATTTTCTGTAAACGGTGTGGCTGCAATTCATACAGAGATTTTGAAGAATACCGAATTAAATGCGTTTTACAGGCTGTATCCCGAGAAATTCAATAATAAGACGAATGGTATCACCTTCCGTCGCTGGCTGATGAGCTGTAACCGTGAGCTGTCGACCTATCTTGCACAGACCATCGGAGACGGTTTTAAGAAGGATGCGGATAAACTGGAGAAGCTTCTTGAATATAAGGATAACCCGGAAGTGCTTGATCAGATTGAACAGATCAAAATGAACCGCAAGCAGGAGCTGGTTGCATATGTGAAGGAAAACGAAGGCGTTACTTTAAATCCGGATTCCATTTTTGATATTCAGATTAAACGGCTTCACGAGTATAAGCGTCAGCAGATGAATGCTTTATACATTATTCACAAATATCTGGAGATTAAAGCGGGTAAGAAACCGGTTCGTCCACTGACCTTTATCTTCGGAGCCAAGGCTGCACCGGCCTATATCATTGCGCAGGATATCATTCACTTACTTCTGGTGTTACAGGAAATCGTGAATAACGATCCGGATGTGAACCGGTACATGACCGTTCTGATGGTGGAAAACTACAATGTAACCTATGCAGAGAAGCTGATCCCGGCATGTGATATTTCCGAGCAGATTTCTCTTGCATCCAAGGAAGCATCCGGAACCGGCAACATGAAGTTCATGCTGAACGGTGCCGTGACGCTTGGAACCTCCGATGGTGCGAACGTTGAGATTAATGAGCTGGTTGGAGATGATAACATTTATATCTTTGGTGCGAAATCCGAAGAGGTTATTGAGCATTATGCCAAAGCTGACTATGTTTCAAAGGATTATTATGAAAAGAGTCCGGTGATTAAGGAAGCCGTGGACTTTATCGTTGGAAAGCAGGCACTGGCAGCAGGACATAAAGAGAATCTGGAACGTCTCTATAAGGAGCTTCTGAATAAAGACTGGTTTATGACACTGCTTGATCTGGAGGCATATATCAAAGAAAAGGATAAAGCATTTGCAGATTACGAAGACCGTACCAAATGGAAGAAGATGATGCTGGTAAATATTGCAAAGGCAGGCTTCTTCTCATCGGACAGAACCATTGCTGAGTACAATCGCGATATCTGGAAATTAAAATAGTTACAATAGTGTTTATATATGCTTCAGAAGAAAACAGACAAAAGAATGAATGGAATAAATGATGAAAAAAACAATAATTGTAATGCCTGTTGCGAATGAAGAAAGTACGATGGGGCAGATTCTGGATGAAATTCTGGAGCTGCCCTATGACCGTTTATACATATATCCTGTTATTGACGATTATTCAAAGGATCGTACGGAAGCGATTATACGTGAGAGGGAGAAACACAGCGATAAGGTAAAATGTATCTATTACAAAGAATCAACCGGTGTGATCAGTTGTTATCTGGAAGGCTTCCGGAGAGCTCTTGCAGATGGCGCGGAACAGATACTTGAAATGGATGGGGGCTTAAGCCACTTACCCTCTGAAATTCCGCAATTTCTGGAAAAGCTGGAGGAAGGGTATGAATGTGTCTGGGGATCACGTTTTATGAAAGGCGGTTCCATGAGGGAACAGCCTCTGTACCGGAGAATTTTAAGCGGAGGTGGAACGCTGCTTTCCAATCTGGTACTGGGAACGCGGCTTAAGGATATGACCAGTGGATTTGAGGCTTTTCAAAGGGAGATTCTGGAAAAGATGAATTTTGAAAAATTCCTTTCTACCGGACATATGTATCAGACAGAAATGAGATATTATTGCAGAAACTGCAGGACTGTTGAAGTTCCCATTCATTATGTGGGAACAGCATCCAGCCTGAAGGGAAGCTCTGTTGTGGAGGCTCTGAAAATATTATTTAAACTAAAGAAGAATGAAAGAAATATATGGAAAAAGTAAAGTATTTGATTCTGGGAGCGGGACCTGCGGGATTGACCTTTGCAAACAGATTAAAACAATCAGGTGAAGATTCTTTTCTGGTAGTGGAAAAGGAAACAGAAGCAGGAGGACTTTGCAGATCCTGTCAGGTGGATGGAAGTCCTTTTGATATTGGCGGAGGTCATTTTCTCGATGTCAGACGGCCAAAAGTGAACGAATATCTGTTCCGTTTTATGCCGGAGGAAGAATGGGAGAGGTTTGACCGTGACAGCCGGATTGTAATAGGAGAAAGAGAAATCAGTCATCCGCTGGAGGCGAATATATGGCAGATGGAACCGGAGGTTCAGGTTCAGGTGCTTTCTTCGATTGCCAGAGCCGGATGCAATAGTGACAAGCCGAAGCCGGAAAAGTTTCGTGACTGGATCACATGGAAACTGGGAGATCAGATAGCCGGGATGTATATGCTCCCCTACAATCGTAAGATGTTTGCGGATGAACTGGATGAGCTTGGAATATACTGGCTTGATAAGCTGCCTGATGTAAGCTTTGAGGATACGCTGCGTTCCTGTCTTACTCATAAGGCTTACGGGCAGCAGCCGGGACATGCCTCCTTTTATTATCCGAAAAAGTATGGTTATGGAGAGCTGTGGCTCCGTATGGCACAAGAAATTGAAGGTCATGTAAAGTATGGAACGGATGTCATTGAGCTTGATCTTAATCACAGCAGAATCAGAATGTCGGATGGAGAATATTGTGAAGCGGAAAAGATCATAACAACAATTCCCTGGAACAGCTATCAACATATCACGGGATTACCGGAGGATTTATATCTGGCAGTGAAACGATTGAAGCATAGCTCAATAGAAACCAGATATGTCGGTGATACCTTACAGACAGATGCCCAGTGGCTCTATATTCCGGATGAACAGAAGCCCTATCATCGAATTCTGATCCGGCATAATTTCTGTCAGGGAAGCAGGGGGTTCTGGCTGGAAACCCGAAAAGAGCGCGTGGACATGTATCCGGACGAAGCGCAGTTTTGTTATATGAACGAATATGCTTACCCGTTAAATACGATTGATAAACCGCAGATTATGCAACAGCTGCTTGCATTTACTTCTGAAAGACAGGTTTACGGCCTGGGAAGATGGGGAGAACACTGTCATTATAATTCAGATGTGGTTGTTGACTTAGCAATGAAACTTTCGGAGAAGATTTGTCATGGATAATAAAATTTGGTTGAAAAGAATCATAGGAAGTGTATTCGGACTGTTCGTTTTTGCAGCGGTCATGCTTGTGCTTACCCATACTGCACAGAATAGTGTTGCTACTACGCAGATTCTTCCGACGATTAACCCGGATCCTGTCTATGTGGAATGTCCGGCGGGAGAGGAAAGGGAGATTACCTGGAAGGTTAAAGAGGATTTTTCCGTCAGTGGCTTTGAGCTTCTTCTGGTTAATGTTTCTTCGGAAAGTCAGGGAATCTTTCGTATGAAAATCTGGAATTCCGAGAAAGAGCTTATATTTAATGATTCGCTTGCCGTAAATGAAATTGAGCCGGGTAAGTGGACGGTTTTTCCTGCGGAGCTTTCGTTTCAGGAAGGAGAGGAGTACCGGATTGTCATCGAGGCGGATGCAAGTGATCCCTATTTCATGCAGGTGCCGGATGGCTGGGGAGAAAAGCTTCCTTTTGAAGAAACGGTATGGGAGAATGGAGAGGCTCTTTCCTGTGGAATCTCTGTCGGAATAGAGAAGGTGGAACCTGTGCGGGTAACTTACGGAGACATTTTCTACTATTCCATTCCTGCGAGTATTCTGCTGTTGATTGTATATTTATTGCTGATATGGATTGGAAAGGAACGGTTGCTTGGATTTGTCCGAAGAATTCCTCTCAGGGAATGGATTGGAAAATACGGAAGTGATGTTTTTCTGATTCTGGTATTCGGAATGGTCTGTATATTGATCTATTCAAAAGCATATCTGAATGGAATTTACATATCCGCTGATTCCACAGGCTATCTGGAAGAAGCGGAAAACCTCGTGCAGGGCAATGGCTTTCAATATGACAGGCTTGCCGGGTATCGTTCCTGGTTTGCCAACTGGCCGATCCTTTACCCGGCATGTATTGCGGCGGTCATGCTTGTCACGAAGGTAAATGCGTATCTGGCTTCCAAAATACTGGCCATGCTGATTGTGGGTCTTTTACTTATTCTGATGCGTGTGTGTTTTCGAAAGGATGCTTGGATTTATGCACTGTGTCTTACAAATATCGGCTTTCTTGATCTGTGCTATTATACGTGGAGTGAAGTTCCCTTTATTCTTTTTTTGTCTGGCTTCGGTCTTGTGCTTGCACGGATTCTGAAGGAGGACCATCCCGGGGTGAAGTGGTATGTTCTGCTGGGCATTATGGGGATATGCAGCTTCCTGACCAGATATTTCGGAATTTATGTATGGATTGTTACCGGGGTATACATTTGTGCATTATTATGGAAATATTATAAGAAGAGGGAAAAAACCGATTTTCACAAGGCAGTCTGTCTTGGAATAACATCAGCTGTTTCCGGAATATTGAGCATGGGATATCTCATGATGAATAAGATCATGAATGGAATGGCCTCCGGAGTAAGCAGAACAATGTGGTGGGATGATTTCCAAACACTGACAGATGATCTGATCCAAAGCCTGCTGACAGAATTCTTTAATATATTTTCATTACAGATACCGGAGTATATGGAGAATTTCCCATATAGAATTAAGGTCTTTGCGGTTCTTTTCATCGTCATTCTGCTGATGATTCTGATTATGAAGAGGTGCAGGCATTTTTCATTGCAGTCGGTAATGATTACCATGGCGGTAACCTATTATATGGTGTTCATTGCCATTCGTTATGTATCGTCCATGGACACCTTTTATTTCCGATTTTTTGAACCGGCAACTTTTTTGTTGTGCATCGGAGTGATTGGACTGATCCTGCCCGATATAAAGAATGGTGGGAAGGCTTATGTTCTTGGAGGGACAGTGACGATCTGTGTGATTCTGTCGATATGGTCTGTCTTTGACAGAGAGGAATTGACAGTTCAGCAGCCGTATTATGAGGCAGTTACCGAGCAATGGGAACAGGCTTACGTAGAGATTCCACAGAAATCCGTAATTATCTTTAATGATATTGACTACCGGTCTTCCTGGTACCGCCCGGATGTAGTAGATGGAACCATAACCCCACAGGACAGTAAAGAGAGCGTAATGAAAACCTATTATGGATCCGAATATTTATGTATCCGCAGAACATTTGCTGAGGAAATGCTTTCCGCAGGTGACTACAATAAGGAGATTCAGGACTGGCTGTCACAGGGATTGGAGAACGGCACAGAGGATCAGAAATTTGTTGTCCTGCCTTTACGGTAAAAGGAACGGATGGAATGACAGGAAAATCTAAAGCTGTTCAGGAATGAAATAAGAACGGGAGAAGGGCTGCAGCATGGGATCATTCATGCTGCAGCCCTTATATTAAGTAAATATGAATTCGCGTAATTTAGAAAACGAAACTAAATTCTTTCTGCAAAGCTCATGTAATATTCTCTGCAAAACTCATTGATTCTATCTAAAATTTTCTTCATAACAGTCACCTTAACCTTTCTGTAAACAATTCTGTTACAACTTACCCAGGTACTTTTCCTGTTTGGCGGAAAAGCCTTTTAAGAGGTCCGGCCTGACTTCCTTTTGATGATTTTACTTTAACATATGTGACCTATAATGTGAAATACATATAATGACATTAATACAATACCTATAAAGTATTATACGTGCGGTTCAATAGTAGGGAAATAAATGGAAAAGATAATACAGAAAAGATAATACAGAGAACATAATATAGGAAGCCTAATACAGAATATATAATACAGGAAGCATTAAGCTC
>OGMF01003690.1_pt1 | contig 11197 bp, 9 predicted proteins | sample 1572921 | NCBI WGS metagenome assembly OGMF01 (sample SAMEA2581919, study PRJEB24529) | metagenome | biome: Human gut stool | place: China | collected 2011
TGTCAAACATATAATCTATTCCTTTCGTCTGGTGCTGCTTTAACAATGAACAAATCACGTCATCAGGTATCTGCATGCTATAATCATTTATAAAACGCCTATCATGGGTCATTTAAGACAGACGAATGTACAAAGTTTATGGCAAGATGACAATAATTTTCATCCAAACATCAAAATAATATTTAAACAGGCAACATTCCCCTATCGTATCAAAAAAATTCTCCACGTCCAACTCCTCTGTCAATAAACTTTACAACACTTTCCGTTTCGGCACCGTAGCCACGAAATCTTTTAAATAAAAAGGCTCGAAATAAGCCACATCCTCAAATTTCTTCTCGGCAAACTTACGTTCGGCAAGCACAACCATATTCCCAGCGGAAGTTGTGACCCCGGATATAAACACGGCATTCGGATTTTTTAGCACATTCTTCACCTTATCACTCCCGTTTCCGAAGAATAATATTTTTCGATCAACCAGTAAATCGGCAAAAGAACCCTCCTCGATCACTTCCGCACGAATATCCTGAATCATTTCCCCCTCTCGATCATATATTGCCGTGTAAACTTCCATGCGACGAGCATCAATCATCGGACAGTAGTATGCCGCTTCGCCCTTCCGACGAGCCACAGCGTTCGCCAAAGCCTCTAACGTACTTACGGCAATCAAAGGCTTCCCGGCACCAAAACATATTCCTTTTGCCAAAGACACCCCGATACGCAACCCCGTGTACGAACCGGGTCCCATGCTCACGGCAACGGCATCCAGATCATCAGACGTCAGGTTGTTCTCTTTCAACAACTCATCGACATACACACCCAGCAAAACGGAATGATTAAATCCCTCGTCATTCTCTCTCAAAGCAATCACATACCCATCCCGGGCAATAGCAACGGAACAAACATCCGTAGAAGTATCAATATTTAAAATTAAAGCCATAACACAATTGAAAATTGAAAATTGAAAATTGAAAATTGAAAATGTGAAGGACATATCAAGACTCAACTTTCGGGTTAATATTTATTTCCTGATGATCTGGATCTCCCCGCCTACACCCAATTTGATAATACTTGACGGAGCGGGATTCGAAGTTTCTTCCTGACGAAAATCCACCACGTAATCAACGGCTGATTTCACGGCCTCACTAATCTCCGCAAAACACTTGGGAGAAGATTCCCCGCTGATATTGGCAGATGTCGACACGATCGGCTTGCGGAAACGATAAAGCAACGCTTTCGTGAAAATTTCCGACGTGATCCGAATACCGATCGTCCGGTCCTGCGCGATCAGATTCTTCGCCAGATTCTTCGCATTCGGGTAAATAATTGTCATGGGTTTATCATTTACCTCCAACAATTCGTAAGCGACATCCGGAACCTCCACGTAAGAAGCCAGTTTCCCCACATCATCCAGCAATACCAACATCGCCTTACTATCCTCCCGGTGCTTTAACTCGTATACCCGTTTCACGGCCTCCTCGTTCGTGGCATCACACCCGATTCCCCATATCGTATCGGTAGGATAAAGAATTATCCCGCCATTTTTCAGAACCTCGCAAGCCTTGCGAACTTCTTCCTTCAATTTCTCATCATTCATGAAATTCTCGTTATAAGTCATTTATAGACGTGACGAAAGTACAAAGTTTACGGCAGGATGTCAATTTTTAGAGAATCAATTTTATATCGACTACACATTTAACACCATAAGCGACAAAAATCCATCCAAATAGACATATATTTGACTATATTTGCACCGTCAAGAAGGAGTAAACGTAACAGTCAAGTCGGCCAAATATGATAAATAATAACATGTTCTCATCCATATTTTGGATGTATTTTTCATACGTCCTTTCTTTTATTATCCCTTTATTTTGCGGGATCACGTTATTGACCATCAAAGGCGAATCATCCAACAAACAGGCCGGAATACATCCCCGTTCTCTCTTGGGTGTCATCTTTATCTTAACAGGTTTCCTGTTCATCCTCAACATGACCCAGAACATTCAAAAATTTTACACCGGGGAACTCGGATTACCGGCATTTGACATCGCCATCAATCTAGTCCTTATCCCCCTGTACTTTTTTTATTTCAGAAAAGTAACCAAACCGGAAAGACTAAATCGCTGGAAAATAACACGCCATCTTCTTCCCGCCATAATCGTCTTCATCCTGGCCCTATTCATCTTTCCCCTACAAGAGGATACGGCTCAATTCAAACAAACTTATACCATCGCGAACCCCATTCGAATGATATTCCAATACATTTGCCTGATCGTACAAATGGTCATGATTATCATCTACGCAACATGCATACTTCGATTCAAAAAGCAACATATTCAAGAATTAGAGAACAATTATTCTTCAACAGAAAACATTGATCTTAAATGGTTGGATCAAGCCATCCCCTTGGCCATTGTTTACGCCGTAATCGCTCTTGCCATGTCGGCCATTCAAAGTACATGGAGCGACTACCTATTCCACCTCACCTCGATATTCTTCATCTTCTACCTCTTTATTCATGCTCTCAACGAACCCTATATCTATTACACGACTACACATCCCCTGCATATCTTGGAAACACCCGTGATCCCGTGTGAAAAAATTTCTCTCGAAGAGATCGAAGCGGAGATCAAACCCGAACCGGAACTTTCCTCCGTGTTTCCCCCTCTCCCGGAAAAATACTTGAAGAACCTGGGAGAAAAAAGAGAAAAAATGAAAGACGAGCTGATTTGCCTCTTTGACCAAAAAGAAATTTACACGAACGGCAATCTTACCATCAACGACGTTGCCAATCTCTTGGGAACGAACCGCACCTACGTATCTAATGTCATCAATAATGAATTCGGTTTCAGTTTCTACCAATTCGTCAATAAATACAGGATACAAAAAGCGACCATTCTCTTGCTCGAACATCCGGAAATGCAAATACAAGAAGTTGCAACCTTATCCGGCTTCAACTCGTTATCCTCCTTCATTTCTTCATTCAAGCTAAACGAAGGAATCACCCCAAAACAATGGAAACAGCGTTACGCGACCCCTTTATGAAGTTATGAATACGTAAAAAACTTCGAATTTGACAAAAACGCTTCCGAATTTGTAAAAAAATTCACTTTTATATCTATTCCTCACAACATTTCTGACAAAACACGGATGTTTGCATAAAACATTTATGAACCCACGTGTTTTGATATGAAAAAACAAATATTCATTTCGGTATTCATCATTTTTTCCTTTTCATGCGTGAAAGAGAAAAAGACTCTTTGTGGGTCCGTCTCGATTGCTACGGATTGGGGAGACCTACCAATATCCGCCGGAATGATATTTATATTTTATCCCGAACCCGAGGGTACTCCCATACAACTCGACACGCAAGCCGACGGATGCTCTTACCGTCTACCGGAAGGTAAATACAAAGTACTACTTTTTAATAATGACACCCGGAACATCCTGTTCAAACACCTAGACAAGTACGAACTTGCCGAAGCTTCAGTGGCCCCCACCGCAAAATCGGCCCAAACACTTGGACAACCGGACATGCTTTACGGATGCTCCATCGACGAGATTACCGTGGATGCGCAAAACCCGATCCAAAGCCAAGTCAAAATAAAATCGTACGTCAAAAAAATCGTCGCAAGACGGGGATATAAAAAACGTATCCGCACGATTAAAAGGTATCGCCCAATCCATCAGTCTTTCTGACGGACGCCCCATAACCACCGAAACGATTGCGGATGTCGAAATGCAATCCGACATCCGGACCGACGGGAATGTTTCGATCAGTTGCACGACATTCGGCTCCACCCCTGTTGCGGCAGATACTCCCCCGTCGCAGACCCCACAAACAGAGGAGGAAATATAAGCATGTTATAAAGATGACACGCAAAGAACCGTGACAGCCGACATATCCGAAGTCATCAAACAAATAACAGACAACAACAAGAATGAAGCGACCATCGAGTTAAAAGACATGGGACTCATGGCAATCATCACCAGTTGGAAACTGGGAACAGCATCCGCTTCAATCAACAAATAACTTTAATACTCTAAACAAAAACCAATAACAAAATGAAAACGAACTTGACAATCATAATATTACTCTCTATCCTCCCCCTGACAATCTGTTGTGAAGGAGAAAAAGGAGATGATGACACGAACGATCGCACCATCCGCCTGAATGCCGGGGTTACCACCCTTCATTCAAAAGCCGCCATCACGGAAGGTTCTTTTGATGCGACGGTTGCCGGATGGGAATCCGCATCATCCACCCCCGACTACACGAGTACCCCGACATGGGTAAGCGCTCCCACAACAATTACCATCGGATCTACAAACAACTTGACTCTACAAGAAAATCCACAATATAACACGGATAATTCCGTTAAAACCTTTATCACGGCATGGTATCCCCAAGGGATTCCCTCTGAAGCAATCATCCCGATTAGTTCCCTGCAAGGAGAAGTCGACGTTATGTACGCCAAGACGATATCAGGCTCCCTCGGGAACAAGATCAAACAACCACTCACATTCAACCATCTACTCACGCAATTCAAATTTATCGTAGCCAAAAGCAGTGGTTGGGATGATGCCCAGAAACTTCAATCCATCACGATCGATAACGCCCGATTACCGAAGTCGCTCCACGTGGGAACAGGAACCATCCCCTATTCCTCGTCAGCATCCCTCGTAATCCCGTCAATCACGGATCAAACCCTCTCCACCACCCCGAAACAGGTTGGTACAGCGGTGATGATCGCACCCGTGACAGGAAACACTCTTCCCCTCACCATCGTTACCAATAATGGCACCCAGGAACAAACATTCCAAGTATCCGCCACCACCGACGATACCGATTACATGCCGGGAAAAGCATACTCCGTCACCTTAACATTCAACGACAAAAACATCAGTATAAGCGCAACAGTCACCCCCTGGCAAGAAGGAACTGCCTCGGGATCTGTCACACTATAAACATTGAAACAAATTAAAAAAATAATCACTTAAATTTTACGTCATGAAAAAACTTATTCTATCCGTCCTTGCCATAGCAGCTATGACAAGTTGTACAAAATCCTCAGTAGAAGACCTCGATCCGAATGCTCCGGTGGAAATTAAATTGAATGCAGGAATTGAAGTAAACACTATTGCCAGAAGTAGTGGAGCCATTACTCCCCAAAGTGCTGTAGATGATGTCGTATTTGTAAGAGCAGATGAAACTGCAATTCCATCAGACTGGACAATTGCAACAGTTCAATCCATAGATGCTAAAATTGCTGCAACAAATGGAGCTATCACATTCACACCCTCCCAATATTACAACATTGACAAAACAAAAAATACTTATTTAATAGGCTATCACCCAGGAACAGGAGCGACATTAGCCAATGGAGTTGTAACATTCACGGGACTCACGGGGCAACAAGATATCATGTATGCACCCGTTGTTAATGGAAATAAATCAACAACCGAAGCCCTAAAACCTTCTTTTAGCCATAAACTTTCCCAGTTAAAATTCAAATTTGTAAAAGGAACTGGCTACACAGGAGATGCTACCATTACCTCAATTAAGGTTAAAGGAACAAAACTACCAGCAAGCATGGCAATAGCAGATGGAACTATAACATACGCTTCAGCCGCAACAGATTTAGATGCATTCACAGGAAAGACATATGCTATAGAAGAAGCCACTGCAGTTGATGATGTTATAATGGTTGAAGTTGGAGCTAGCGCAATCAAGTTAGATATAACTTTATCAGATGCAACTGTATTCACTGATGTTGCAGTAAATCTAACCACAGCAGCAAGCACAGCACATGTAATCACACTGACATTTACACAAAAAGAAATTTCATCTACCGCAACGATAGGGCAATGGACAGAAGATAACAGTAATAATACAAACGTACAATGATATATTAATATCAAAAACAAAATAGTCAAAAGATTTTTAAACGATATTGTGGGGTTGCAATAATGCACTCCACAATATCGTTTTTACTAAAAATTCAAGCTATTATACTCTACCTAACAATCACCGTAAGTACCGAATCCAGCACGACGGTATATCCCTCGTTACTGACCCGCAAGGATACGATGTATTTACCTTGGGGTACGGTGTGGTTCCAGGGCAATTGAATGACACCTTTTTGAACCGTGGAAAACTGGTTTAGAATTTCCGGGTTGTCGTTATCCGGGTAAATTCTTTCAATCGTGTAATGAATCGGGTTTGTCCCTTGTATGCCTTCAACGGGTTGGCTCTGCCAGGGTATCTCGAACTTCTTCCGGTGGGCATCATCCGGGTTTGCCTCGTCGAGATTCGCCTTGAACACGACAGAATCCGGGGTGTATTTCGCGTTTTGAGTAAACAAGTAGCCGACTTTCACGTCATCGCACCCACAATACATTAAAGTCGTGAGTAGTGTAATAATCCAGGTGTATTTCATACGATTCATTTTATAGTTCAACCCATGTGAATTTATTCGCGAGGGAGTGTACCACCCCGTTGTTTGTCTCGATATCGGCCGAGGCGATCGTTGCCATTTGACCACTTGTTATCGCGTGGATTTTTAGCTCTTCCGGGCCGATATCGGGAATCCCGTTGAACTCGGTTCGTGTCCGGTATACCCGGAGTTTGATGTTGTTCAGGGAATACACCTCTGTTCCCCCCGTGAGGGTTCCTTTTATCTCGTGATCAAAAGATTCCTTCCTCTTTTTCCCTTCAACCAGGTAAGCGAGGATCATGTCCCTGACTAGCTCCACGGGCATTTCCCGGATAGATTGGTAGGTCGTTTCCCCGGTCTGTTCGAGAAAGAATTTCCGGATACTCGTGTTCGTGGGGCCGAAGAAGGTGATTTCTTTATACCCCGGGTTCGTGCCCTCGAAGATGCTTGTTAATCCCGCGTGTTCTATCGCGACAACGATCGAGTCCCAGTTGTTGTGATCGCTTCTCAGGTAGTCCATCATCGAGCAATCGTGATAACCGTCCGCCAGCCCGGTATCATGCCGGTAATCTTTCTCGCAGCTAGCGAGAAGGACGATGGTAATGAATATGAATAGTATTGATTTCATGATTGTATGGTTTAAATTGAAAATCCATTTCTTTTCCAGTAAATATTCTGTGTCATTTTAGTGTTGTTCTGGAACGCGTAAAAAGAGACCGGGAAGAATAACGCCCCGTCCTTCACGTCCTGATCGGAGAGAGTTTTGAACTTACCCCTGAGTTTTTCACGGAAAGTCCTGTTACGGATAATGTCAAAGTATCTCGTGCATATACCTTCGAGGAATAACTCCTTGTCCCTCTCCAGGGCGATGGCCTCTTCCAGGTTCTCGTCCGGGGTGTATTCCCTTGCCCCGGCTCGTTTCCTGATCACGTTTAAATCGGCTATGGCTCCCGGGACATCATTGGATTTCGCCCGCATTTCGGCCCGGAGCAGGTATATATCCGCGAGACGGATGAGTATCTCGTTCAAGTCATATCCCCGGAGTTTGCCTATCTGGCTACCACTCTCGTGAAGGAGCGGTTTCCTGAACTTGTAGATATACGCGGCCCCTTGCGTGGTCGAGGTCTTCACTTGTGCCATGGAGTCAAGTTTGTAGAAGTATTCTTCCCGTCTCTTGTCGTGTACATCCGGGTACATGGCCATGACACTCTCGTTGTTTAAACGGAGTAATGTTCTTCTTGTCGAGGGTGTAGCGGTCGGATCCGCGGGCCATTTTTGAGTAACCCCGGCCAGGCTATTCCCGGACTTGTTGAACGCTGCCGGGTCCACGAAGACTATTTCAAAAATGCCTTCCCGGCTGTTCCCGGGTAGCACGATCTCGCAGACCTCCCGGGGATCACTAACTAGAGAATAGTCACTGGATCGGATGACCTCGGTAGCGGCGTCGATACCTTTTTGGTAATATTCCGGCTCTTCCCCGTATCCCGCCAACCAGGCGTAAGCGTGAGCGAGGATGGCGTAAGCGGTACCCCTTGAAGGTATTTGTTTGCTTGTAACCGTTGCCCCGTTGGCATCTTTCATTTCATTCACCGGGGGTAATAATCTCGTGGCTTCAAGGAGGTCATCAATCACGATTTTCATGATATCCCGCCACGGGGTCACGGCTTTCTCGCCGACATCCCCCTCGGACGTGATCAGCACGGCATCGCCCCACGTGCGTGAGATGTAAAAGTACACGTAAGCCCGGAGTGTCAGGGCTTGTCCCTTGTAATAATTCGCCCGTTCCCCGGGTATTTTCGCCCGGTGAATGTTGCCCAAGATGAAATTGCACAACCCGATCGTCCGGTACTCGTCGAGCCAGTTGAGGGTGAGAGAATTTATATTCATGTCTTTCTGCAGTTCGTTGTTCGAGATATTTCTCCAGGTTAATCCCAGGTAATCGAATTGAAGTCCCCGGTCCCGGTAAAGCCGCACGGTGACACTTCCGGCCCATTCCCTGAACATGGAATGAAGCTCGTTCATGGCGGATTCAACGTCTTTTTCCGTTTTCCAGAAGTTCGTGTTCGTGACGAGTGTTTCGGGTTCCTCGGTCAAGAAGTCCTTGAACAAGTCATCGCAACTTGCCAGCGGGAACAACAGCAATATGATGTATAGCAGTTTTTTCATGTGATTATAAATTTAAAGTTAACCCTAGCGTGAATCTTGTTGCCAGCGGGTAATTATTGTTCGAGTCAATCCCGGTCACGATGTCTATTGATTCCGGATCGGGACTTGAGGAATTGGTGATGGTAAACACGTTCTCGACGGACATGAATACACGGGCGTGATGTTTCGATTGTTTCGGGAACACGGGTAGCGTGTAGCCTATAGAGATACTTTTCAGTTTCAAGTAGTTGATTTTTTCAATGTTGCTTTTCAAATTCGTGGCGAAATTATTCTTTCCGTTATCCAGCTCGTTGACCGGGAAATCGGTATCGTCTCCCGGTTTCTGCCAGAAGGAAATCTTGTCAAGATCGGCCAGTATCGGGGTCATCATTTCACTCGTGTTAGCTTTTAACGTGGTGCCCACCGAAGCGCCTCTTCCCGCGTTTAAAACGTGTCTTCCCAGCTTGTACGAGAAGAGCAGGTTTAAATCGAGGTTCTTCCATTCAAGAGAAGTCGCGATCCCGCCGAAAGCGAGCGGGAGGGGAGATCCCCCGTATACACGGTCTTCTAGAAGCGGCACGCTGGTCGCGATCCGGCCATTCCCGTCTACATCTTGTATCCTCCGGTCCCCGGGCGTGTAAATCTGGTTTCCCGGGGGGGATAGATACCTTTGTTTGCCATCTATATAATAGGACGGGATCTCGTCTCGCGAGTTGTAGTAGCCTTGATCGTTATAGACGTAAATACCGTTCAGGGGTTTCCCGATGATATTCAGGTTATGAGCGCTTACCCGGTTCACGAAATCCATCCCGTTGTTACTTTTTTCAAGCCTGTTCCAGTTGCGGGCGATATTGAAATTGATATCCCAGTGCAGTTTTTCAGATTGAATTAAATCCGCCTTGATTTGTAGTTCAAGCCCTTGATTCGAGATCGCGTAAGCGTTTTGCCATTGCGCGACGTACGCGTTGTAATCTCCCGGCAAGCTAACGAGCGTCAAAAGTTTGTCGGTGTACCGGTAGTAGTAGTCAAGCACGACCCCCAGCCTGTTGTTAAAGAAATCGAGGTCCAGCCCCGCGTCAAACTGGCGGGTTTCTTCCCAGCTTAATTTCGGGTTTAACAGGCCGTCATTCCAGAAAGGGGATATCGTTTGATTCCCGTGGAAAGGGATGGTGCCGGGGGCTAATACCCCGAAGGCGAGGTACGGGTGTTCGAACTGTTTCCCGGATTTCCCGTAACTGAGGCGGATTTTCCCGTGATCCATGAAATCACGGACCCAATCCATGTACGGTTCCTCGCTAAACGTGTAAGCGATAGCGTATGACGGGAAAGTCCCCCAGCGGGTGTTTTCCCCGAACTTTGAGCTGGCATCCCTTCGAAGCGTGACGGACGCGAAATACTTCTGCTTGTAGTTGTACGATACACGGCCAAACATCCCGACCATCGTGCTTCTTTCGAGGGAGGACGTGTATTCCTTTAGCTGTTGTTTTTTCTCCGTGTCATACGCGCTGCCGCTCCACGTGACGTACCGGATCAAATCACTCGGTGCCCCCTTGCCGTACCCGCCCTTGCTTTTGGCGATGTCTCCCTGGAAGGAGAGGCCGAGAAGCACGTCAAGAGTGTGACCGTCCGCGAGGGTCTTGTTGCACGAGAGCAGGTTTTCATTTAGCCACATCATGTTGATCTCGTCATTCCCCGACGAGTAACTTTTGTTGTCAACGTTCAGGGCGGGGGGCATGAATATATTTTGGTCTTGCATGGAGAAATCGACCGCTAGAGACGATTTCAATTTAAGCCCGTCCGTGATCGTGTAGGCCAGGTCAAACGATGCTCTCAGCCTGTACGACTCGTTTTTCTCCTTTATCTCGTTGAAACGCCGGACGGATTCATCAAAAGCCGCCGTTCCCGGCCCGGGCATCAGGGTAGAGGTCGAGAGCAACTCGTCCGGGATGGTCTCCAGGTCATTTCTAACGTTGATGAACGTGTGGGCATCATGTCCCTTGCCCGCCCGGTTCCGTCCGGTACGGGCAAGGTAGAAGCGGATGTTACTTTCAACCCTGTCGAAGGGTTTGATGAACAAGTTGGTTATGAGTTTAATCCTGTTGAATCCCGTGTTACGTAACACGCCCGTCTCGGTGTAATATCCCAGCCCGACATGATACGTGATGTTGCTGGAACCTCCTGATATCTGGATGTTCGCGTCGGTCACTTTCCCGGTTTGAAAATAATAGTCGAACAGGTTCGTGGAGTTGTTGTAGAATTTGTTCAGGCTATCCTGCACGATCGGGATATCCAGTCCCACGCCTTTATTCCAGAACAAGTTGTAATCCTTGCCGTTTTTATACGAGTCTTCATAGGATAGAACGGGGCGGTACCGGTTCGTTTCTTCATCGTGAACGGCTTCCCGGTAATTTTCCATGGCCTGCATCCTGTGGCGTCGTTCCCCGTTTCCCGTGGTGAGATCCGGTAAGGTGGGGCGGGTAACCCAGGTCTGGGATATGTTCACCCCTAGCGTGGGCGGTTGATTCCGGTGTCCTTTTTTGGTGGTCACGATGATCACCCCGTTTGCCGCCCGGGAACCATAGATTGCGGTAGCCGAAGCATCCTTCAATATTGTCACG
>OGMF01003708.1_pt1 | contig 11163 bp, 9 predicted proteins | sample 1572921 | NCBI WGS metagenome assembly OGMF01 (sample SAMEA2581919, study PRJEB24529) | metagenome | biome: Human gut stool | place: China | collected 2011
GGCTGCCAGCCTTCTTATTCCGCCTCCCGCTCGCGCAGACCCGCAACGGCTGAGATCGGCAGCGAGAAGCAAATCGCCCCGGCCTTCGTGCCCGGCCCGGCCTGCTCCTGAATGGCGCGCATGATGTCGGCCTTCTGGTCGGCGTAGGCCACGATGTAGACCACGTCCTTCTCATCAGCCAGACTGACGCCGAAGAAGCTCTCTGCGCGGCTCCGGCCCGTGCCCTTCGCGTGGAGGACGGTGCCGCCGCCCGCTCCGGCGGAGCGCGCCGCATCCATCACAAAATCCGAATAGCCCTCGTTCAAAATCACGACGATCAGCTCGTGCGCAAATTCCATGCTCGGTTTTCCTCCCATTTCCCGGTTGTCTGTCAGATAGGCCAGCGTCCTTGCCCCGGCCACGCTCTTGAGCGGCACAGCCAGCATCACGCCGTTGCCCGGAATGTCGATCTGCATCCGCCGCTTCGCGTTTTTGAAGATCTGCTTCTGCATCTCCCCGTCGGCCACGGCGCTGACGATCGCCTTCGGCGTCGCGTCCAGTCCGTAGATCGACAGCGCCTCGCGCGGGGCCGTGCCCCGGCCGAGCTTCGTCAGCGTCAGGTGCAGCCCGGCGGCCTGATACAGCTCCGCCATCTCGCCCGCGCGGTCGCGGTCGGTGACCGCAATGATATAGTAAAGCTCCATCAGCACGCCTCCCATAGCTCGATGATCTCGCGCTCGTCATACGGCAGCGCCGCAGCCTTCTCCGCGCCGCGCTTCGACTTGAGCACGTAGATGCCGCCCATGGCCTGTACCGTGATCAGCGGCATCATCGCCACCAGCGCCACCAGTCCGAACGCATCGGTCATCACATTTCCGCCGAGCGCTTCGCTCGCGCCCATCGCAAACGGCAGCATGAATGTCGCCGTCAGCGGCCCGGAGGCCACGCCGCCGGAGTCGAACGCGATGGCCGTAAACGTGCGCGGCACGAAGAACGACAGGGCCAGCGCGATGAAGTACCCCGGCACGAGGAAGTACATGATCGAAACGCCCGTGATGACGCGCAGCATCGCAAGTCCGCCTGCGGCGGAAACGGCGATGGACAGGCTCATGCCCATAGCCTTTGCCGAGATTGCGCCCGCACTTAAATCCTCGACCTGCCGGTTGAGGATATGGACGGCAGGCTCAGCGTTGATGATGAACCAGCCCATCAGCATGGCCAGCGGAATGAGCAGCCACAGCTTCCATCCCTCCGTCAGCGCCGCGCCCAGCGCATAGCCGACCGGCGAGAAGCCGACGTTCACGCCCGTCAGGAACAGGACGAGTCCCGCGTATGTATACAGAATGCCCACCATGACCCGCAAAAACGGCAGCTTCCGCAGCCGCAGCGAGACGACTTGGAAGATCAGGAAGAACACCACGATCGGCAGCAGCGCCAGCGTGACCTCCTTCAGATATTCCGGGAAGGCGTGCAGATAGTCCCGGCCCAGTGCAACGGTATTGGTGATGGCGGCGGCAGCTTCCGACTCCGCCTGTGCGGGCTGCGTCTTGTAGATCGCGCCCAGCAGCAGCACCGACGCGATCGGCCCGATGGAGCACAGCCCGACAAGGCCGAACGAGTCCGCTTTCGCATTTTCGTCGGAACGGATGGACGCAACGCCAACGCCGAGCGCCATGATGAACGGCACGGTCATCGGCCCGGTCGTCACGCCGCCGGAGTCAAACGCAACGGCGAGAATGCCCTGATCGGACAGGAACGCAGCCAAAAACACCAGCACATAAAACACGATCAGCAGCAGCCGCAGCGAAATGCCGAACAGAATGCGCACCATGCAGAGCATCAGGAAGATGCCCACGCCGACGGAGACGGTCAGAATGAGGACCGTTTTGTCAATCTCCGGCACGTTGGCTGCCAGCACCTGCAGATCCGGCTCGGCCACCGTAATGGCGACACCCAGCAGGAAGCTGACAATCAGAATCAGACTGAGCTTGCGCGATTTTGTCAGCTTCGCGCCCATGTAGTTGCCGATCTTGCTCATGGACATTTCCGCGCCGAGCGTGAACAGTCCCATGCCCAAGATCAGCATGGCCGTCGCCAGCACGAATGAGAGCATCAGCCCCGTATCGACCGGCACGAGCACGAAGCAGATGGCCAGCACGATCAGGCTGATCGGCAGCACGGAGGCCGCGGCCTCTCTCAGTTTTTCCAGTAACACCTGTTTGCGGTACAAAGCCTCACTCCTATTTCAAGAATTGTTCTTATTTTATCAGAAAAATCCCGTTCTGAACAGAGCGGAAATGTAAAAAGGCTGTTAATTTTATGGACGGGCCGCGGCATATTCCGCGTCTGTGTATTTTTATGCATTTTCACCAAATAATCCGCCGCGCGCTTGACGCCCGAATGGAAAACCGATACAATATTACAGCTTATGCACGAACGCCCCGGCTGCATGCGCGGCCGGGGTGGATCTTTATGAAAAGAGAGAAGACATATGGAGAAGAAACCCGCGCGCGCGATCGCGCTGCTGCCCATCGGCGTGTTCCTGGTCCTGTACCTGGGGCTCGGCATCGTATTTGAATATGTGCTGAAGATCGAGATGGGCTTTTACAATATCCCCATCGTCGTGGCCTTCCTGGCCGCGATCCTCGTCGCCTGCCTGCAGAACCGGGCGCTGTCGTTCGACGAAAAGCTGGAGGTCATGGCAAAGGGCGTCGGCGACAAGAATATCATGACGATGATCCTGATCTTTCTGGCCGCCGGTGTGTTCGTCGGCGTCGTGGGCCGAAGCAGCGCAGAATCTGTCGCATATTTCATGCTTGCGCATATCCCGGCGCGGTTTGCCGTTGCAGTTCTGTTCGTTGTCTCGTGCTTCGTCTCGACGGCCATGGGCACGTCCTGCGGCACGATCACGCTGATCGTCCCCATCGCCGTCGCCGTGGCGAAGGCGTCGGGGTTCCATCTGGCGCTGTGCATCGGATCCGTCATGGGCGGCGCGATGTTCGGCGACAATCTCTCGTTCATCTCCGACACGACCATCGCCGCCTGCAGCACGCAGGGCTGCGAAATGAAGGACAAATTCCGTACGAACTTCCGCATCGCGCTGCCGGCGGCACTCGTAACACTGGCGCTGATCATTGTGTTCTCGCTGAAAAGCGACATTGGCGCGGTTGAAATTTCGGAATACCATCTGCTGCAGACCGTCCCGTATCTGCTGGTGCTTATCGGCGGCGTGGCGGGCGTTAACGTCTTCCTCGTGCTGCTGACCGGCATTTTCTCCGGGGCCATCATCATGCTCGCCACCGGTGCGGTGCACCCGACCGAGCTGCTGGGGAACATGGGATCCGGCGCGTCCGGGATGTTTGAGACGATCATGGTCACGATCCTCGTGTCTGCCATGTGCGGCCTCATCCGCGAATACGGCGGCTTTGAAGCGCTGCTCGGATTTATTCGCCGCATTTTCCACGGCAACAAGGGCGGCCAACTCGGCATCGGATTGCTTGTCGGCGCGATGGACATCGCCACGGCCAATAATACCGTCGCCATCGTCATGGCCGGACCCATCGCAAAGCAGATGAGCGAGGAATATGGCATCACGGGCAAAAAGAGCGCGTCGCTGCTCGACACCTTCTCGTGCATCTTCCAGGGCATCATCCCCTACGGCGCGCAGATGCTGCTGGCGATCTCCGCCGTTTCAGAACTCGGTGAAACGCTCACCGCGTTCCAGATTATCCCGTTCCTGTTCTACCCCTTCCTGCTGCTCATCAGTTCACTGGTCTTTATCTTCCTTGTGCCGGAACGGAAAGCGGCGGGCCACTGAAAAAACGAAAACTCTGGCGAAATTACAATATTTCGTGGTCAGCGATACCTTTGACAATGTAGATATTTAGAAATCAGTGACTGCGGCGCGAGCCTTCGGCGAATCCGTACTGCCCTGTAAATTTTGAACGTAAGGTCAATTTACTGCAGCCATTCAAACGCGGTGACTTACAAATTTGGAGTACCGTAAACAGGCGGCGCGTACCATAGCGGTCGTAAGGTAACGATGTGTGTTCGCAACGACTATAAAGTTGGTACTCACTTGAATTGTATCCGCAGCACGCACCAACCGCGTCCAAGCACTCTTTTCTCCCCTATCTTTTCTCTTGCAAGAGAAAAGATAGGGCCGCCGGAGGCATGTTGGAACCGCTTTGCTGGTTTGTGTTTCTCGATGGGAATGCCTGACCCAGAAAAAACGTATTTTGACAGACAAACCGGGCACAGCCAATGGCCGCGCCCGGTGTTTTGCATTATACCATCCGGCAGCAGGATTCACAGTCTTCTTTCTTGGGGAATTTACTGTGATCATACTCAATGTGGTTCTTCTCGTAATAGTCCTGGATGGCGGACTTGACGGCCTCCTCGGCCAGAACGGAGCAGTGCAGCTTGTGCGCGGGCAGTCCGCCCAGCGCATCGACGACCTCCTGATTGGTCAGCGCCAGCGCATCGTCCAGCGTCCGGCCCTTGATCATCTCCGTCGCAATGGAACTCGACGCGATCGCGCTGCCGCAGCCGAACGTCTCAAACTTCACATCCTCGATTTTATTGTCCTTGATCTTCAGGTACATCTTCATGATATCGCCGCACTTGGCGTTGCCGACCTCGCCGACGCCGTCCGCGTCTGCGATCTCGCCGACATTGCGCGGGTGCATGAAGTGATCCATGACGGTTTCGGTATACAGTGCCATGATAAAAGCCCTCCTTACAGCGTAAACTGCCGTTTGCCGCTCATCAGGTCCTTCCAGACCGGCGACATGTTCCGCAGATCGTCCACGATCGGCGGAAGTTCGGCAAGGATATAGTCGATTTCTTCTTCGGTATTGTCCTCACAGATGGTCAGGCGCAGCGAGCCGTGCGCGACCTCGTGCGGCCGTCCGATGGCCAGCAGCACATGGCTGGGGTCGAGCGAACCGGACGTGCAGGCGGAGCCGGACGATGCGCTGATGCCCTTCGCGTCGAGCAGCAGCAGAAGACTCTCGCCCTCGATGCCCTCGAAGCAGAAGTTCACATTGCCGGGCAGCCGCGGCGCACGCGCACCGTTCAGCGCGCAGTGCGGAATCTTGGAAATGCCGTCAATGAGTTTGTCCCGCAGGGCCGTGACCTTCTTTGTATTCTCGTCCATGTTGGCGCACGCTTCCTTCAAAGCTGCCGCCATGGCTGCGATGCCGGGGACGTTCTCCGTGCCGCCGCGCTTGCCGCGCTCCTGCGCGCCGCCCTCGATGAGATTCGTGAGAATAATGCCGCGCCGCGCATAGAGCATGCCCACGCCCTTCGGACCGTGGAATTTGTGCGCGGACAGGCTCAGCATGTCGATGTGCATTGCGTTCACGTCGATCTTCACATGCCCTGCTGCCTGCACCGCGTCGGTGTGGAACAGCACGCCGCGTTCATGGCACACCGCGCCGATTGCCTCGATCGGCTGGATGGTGCCGATCTCATTGTTGGCGAACATGATGGTCACGAGGCAGGTGTCGTCACGGATGGCGTCCGCGACCTGCTGGGCCGAGACAAGGCCGTCTGCGTGCACGTCCAGCAGCGTCACCTCAAAGCCCTGTTTTTCCAGCCGTTTCAGGGTATGCAGGACGGCATGATGCTCAAATGTGGTGGAAATAATGTGCTTTTTGCCCTTGCGCGCGCCGAGATAGGCGGCGGAGGTAATAGCCTGATTGTCGGCCTCGCTGCCGCCGGAGGTAAAATAGATTTCGCGCGGCTGCGCGCCGAAGCAGGCGGCCATATCGGCACGCGCCGTCTCGAGCACTTCCTTGGCCTGCTGGCCGATGGCGTAGAGGCTCGACGGGTTGCCGAACGTGTTATTCAGGTGATAGGTCATCGTATCGATGGCCGTCTGGTGCATTCTGGTGGTTGCTGCGTTATCCGCATAGACTTGCATCAAATATCAGCTCCTTTGCAGGGAATTCTTTCTTATGTTTTGAGGATAGCATACATTCCCCATAAAGTCAATAGGTTTATAGGCTGAATGACCTCAGAAAAAATTAAGGCTTTCTTCATCCGGGTTTGGTTGTTTTTCCGGTAACTTTTGTGTATGATAAGCTACACGAACTTTCGGAGGTACAGCTATGGCAAATATTCTGGATTATCTGGACTGGCGCGGCGATCTGACGCTGGCAGAGCGCGGGTTCAACGAGGTGGACAATCTGCTGATGGCGGAGCTTTGCTTTCTGGACTTTTCCGGTATCGTCCCGGCGGACTTTTCCGCGCCCGTTTCTCTGCCGGAGGCCATGCAGAAGTACGACGCGGCAAGGCCGCAGGAGACGATGGGCGTGCTCGTGCCGGAGCAGATCCCGGAGCTGGGGCACAAAATGGCCGCGAGCCGCCGCTTTTCCGATCTGACGCTCTGCGCCTATGTCAGCCGCACCGACGAGGAAACGCAGACGCAGTTCTCCGCGCTGACGATCCTGCTGCCGGATAAAACGGCCTACATTGCCTTCCGGGGCACGGACGACACGATTGTCGGCTGGAAGGAGGATTTTAATCTGGCCTTTCTGCCGGTCGTTCCGGCGCAGAAAATGGCGGCAGAGTATCTGTCTGCGGCAGCCGCGGCGCTTCCGTCGCATCCGCTTCGCGTGGGCGGACACTCCAAGGGCGGCAATCTCGCGGTCTACAGCGCAGTGTTCTGCGGCGAAGCCGTGCAGAACCAGCTGATGCGCGTATACAATAACGACGGCCCCGGCTTCCGCACGTCGCTGCTCGGCCTGCCGGAGCACAGGCGCGTCGCGGATAAGATCACGACGATCCTGCCGGAATCGTCCGTCGTCGGCATGCTTCTCGAGCATGAGGAGCGCTATGAGGTCGTGCGCAGCACGCAGAGCGGCCTGTGGCAGCACGACGGCTTCTCGTGGCAGGTGCGCGGGGAACGGTTTGAGCATCTGCCCGATCTGACCGAGGGCGGCAAGCTGGTTGACGAGACGATCCGCACGTTCATTCTCTCCCTGAGTCCGGAGCAGCGCGTGGCCTTTACCGACGCGCTGTTCGATATCCTCACCTGTACAGACGCCGATACGCTTACCGATCTCAAGGAGGGCGGCCTCAAAACAGCAGCGGCCATGCTCAAGAAATACCGCACGCTGGACAAGCCCACGCGCCATGCGCTGGGCAGCACGCTGCGCCTGTTCATGGCGGCTGGCGCAAAGACAGCAGTATCTGAACTCAATCCCGTGAACCTGTTCCTGCGCCGTCTGCCGCTGCAAAAGCTGGCAGACGATCTGGACAAACCGTAAAAGAGAGAATCCGGCTTTGCATGTAAAAAGAGCCTGCTGCAAGAACTCTTTGCAGCAGGCTCTTTTGTTCACAGGTGTGTCGCGGCCGACGGTCATTCCGCCGAAATAAGGTAATAATAGATCGGCTGGCCGCCGGAAACAAGGTTGACCTCCGCGTCGGGCGCATGCTGCCGGAACAGTTCCAGCGCCGCCTCCGCGTCGGGCTCCTGAATGTCCGCGCCGTAGAAGATGTTGATGAATTCCTTGCCGGCCTCCGCAGCCTTGTCCGCGAGAGACGCAAGAAGCGTGGTGATCTCACGCGCTGTTCCAGCCAGCGCGCCATCGCACAACCCGAGATAATCGCCCGCGTGAATATCAAAGCCGTCAAAGTCCGAGTCGCGCGCGGCATAGGTGATCTGCATGGTCATGACGCCGGAGAGGCAGCCGGTCATGGCCGCTTCGTTTTCGCTCGGCTCCATTGCTGCGTCGAACGAGAGCATGGCGCTGATGCCCTGCGGGACGGTCTTGGTCGGGATAACCACGACTTCGCGCGAAGCCAGTTCCGCCGCCGCCTGCGCAGCCATGATGATGTTCTTGTTGTTGGGCAGGACGAAGACGATCTCCGCAGGCGTCTTTTCGATCGCGTGCAGAATATCCTCCGTCGAGGGGTTCATGGTCTGGCCGCCCTCAATGATCTCGTCAACACCGAGATCGCGGAACACGCCGGCCAGGCCCGCACCCGCGCACACGGCGACGCTGCCGTAGCGCTTGTCGGGTTCTGCCGGAGCCGCCTGCTCCGCAGGCTGGCTTTCCAACTCCTTTTCCACAGTCTCCAGATCGTCGGTCGAACGGGCCTTGCGGCCGGCGGTCAGATCATCGTGCTGCAAGCGCATGTTCTCGATCTTTGCAAGTTCCAGCGTACCATACTTCTGGGCCTCGCTCAGTGCGTCACCCGGAATATTCGTATGTACATGGACCTTGAACGCTTCGTCGTCCTCGCCGATGACGAGACTGTCGCCGATGCTGCCGAGATACTCGCGCAGCGGGTCGAGCGAGGTAATATCCTCGCGCTTGCGCACAATAAAGACCGTGTCGAACGCGAATGTGATGTCCTCAGAGTCGAAAATGCCGAAATCGGCCTCTTCATTCGTTGCACCTGTGTCCTCGCAGACAATATCGTTGCCGCGCAGGCTTTCGAGCATGCCGCGCAGAATAAGGCAGAAGCCCATACCGCCCGCATCAACGACGCCGGCCTTTTTAAGAACCGGATTCTGGTTGACGGTGTTGTCCAGCGCAGCGTGCGCCGTGTCAAGGCAGTGCTGCAGCACATACTCGATCTCATTGTTTTCCTCGGCCAAATCGCGCGCGGCGTCTGCCGTGAGGCGGGAGACGGTCAGAATTGTGCCCTCGGCGGGCTTCATGACTGCCTTATACGCAGCTTCCACACCTGCTGTCAGTGCAGCGGCAAAGTCCTTGCCGTCGGCCTCGAGTTTACCCTTGAGCGACTTGGAAAAGCCGCGGAACAGAAGAGACAGAATCACGCCCGAATTGCCTCTGGCCCCGCGCAGGAGCGCGGAGGCTGTCTTGTCGGCGGCCTTGGTGAGCGTAATGCCGTCTGCCTTGCGCAGTTCTGTGCTGGCGGCAGAGAGCGTCATGCTCATATTCGTGCCGGTATCTCCGTCCGGAACAGGGAAAACGTTCAGTTCATTGACCTTCTGCTTATTCAGGTCGATCTCGGCAGCGGCGGAGAGCATCATCCGGCTGAACGCCGCGCCGTCAATGGTTTTGATCATGGTTTACCTCCGTGAGCGCCCTTGTATGCGCGCGTGAATTGAAATCGATATCAGTCGACGGAAATGGAATCGACAAATACGTTCACGGCACGCACCTCGGTGCCCGTGGACTTGGTAACGAAATAGCGGACCTCGCTGATGATGGAGGACGCGATTGCACTGAGATTGACGCTCTTATCGACCATGATATGCAGGTCGATGGAAATGGAATTGTCGGCGCTGAACGTGACCTTGACGCCCTTGCCCATTGCTTCCTTGCGCAGCAGATGGACAAGCCCGTCCGTCATGGAGCGCACGGCCATGCCCTTGACGCCAAAGCAGTTGGTCGCTGCAAAGCCCGCGATATTGGTATAGACAGCGCTATCGACCGTGATCTGGCCGGCGTCTGTATTCATACGGATCATCAAGATTCCTCCTTCTGGGATATTCAATTCATTTTAACCGATTTGCCGGGAAAGTACAAGTCAAAAAACGGGTTTCAGCCTTTTTCATAACCGGTCACGCCGTTTTGCTCCATCCATTGGAGCTTTTCACCCATCAAATACGTCAGCGTATCGGTTTCCGTCCGGTTGACGCCCGTCAGATACTCGCGCAGGTAAAACAGATCGTTGTACGTCAGATACGGATAGTCGCCCTCGACATAGGTGCCGTCGGGTTTGATGCTGTAATAGAGATTATGATTCGGCATGACCCAGCCGGAGCCGGTATCCTCAATGGCCAGCAGCATCCGGTCGGCCAGTTCGCGCAGATCCTTCCGATTCAGAAGATCCGCCGCGTGATACAGCGCCAGACACTCAGACGCCTGATGGTTGAGCGAGGTGTGTGGAGCGGTGATCTCGTCCGGGTGCCAGTAGTCGGGAATCAGCCAGCCGCCGTTTTCCGTGGTGATGTGGCTTATGTCCGCAACCTGACTGAAAAAGGCGAGATAGCGGTTCATCGTCTCTTCAAACATCCCCTTGCCGAGCCTGCGGGTGGCCGAGATGTAAATTTCGAGCAGATCGGTATTGAACCGGGTGTCATAAAAGCCAGGCCCGATCCCGTAATCGCCCTGAAGCCACTCGCTGCCGGGTGTGGTGGGCACATAGCCGTAGTGGTTCTGCCGCTGCGACATGGTATCGAGCGACAGGATAATGAGCGCGGGCGCTTCCTTGCAGCGCGACATCCGGCCAAGGTAGCCCCGGATGCAGTAGCTTGCAGCGCAGCAGTAATAATAATTCTCACCCGCTGGGATATAATTGGAGGGCGATTTGCGGAAATAGCCGTCGAAGCACCAGTGAGAATCGCCGTTTTTCACATATGTGACCCATGCCTTCGCGCAGTTATCCACACTCCAGTCCAGCCCAAACGGTGCGGTCAGGACGAGTGCATCCGTTACGCAGTCCGGCGCAAGGCCATAGCCGTCCATTGTGATGCGGACGCCGCCGCTGCGCAGCTTCGTGGTACGCAGCACGCCGTCTCGATCCGGGAAATGCTCCCGGGAGCCGTTTTCGTGCATGGCGAACGTACGCGGCAGCGCAAGAAAATATGTCTGCCCGGAAGCCAACTCTACAACAACGACCGGTGAGGCATACAGCCCGTCCCCCAGCGTTTGCGAGCGCCAGTCTCCGGCGCTTTTGTCATAATACCAGACTGTGCCCGCTTCCGTGACGGTCTGGTCGAAAAAGCGGATATTGGAGCCCTTGCCCGTGGCGCGAAGACCGGTCGCGCTGACGCCGTCAGAGACGGCGTATTCCCGGCTTTCGATTTGATACTGCCCGTACTGGACAGTCTCAACATAGACCTCGGCGGTATATTTTGTGGAGGTCAATACCCGCTCCGGTGTGCGGCTCGGGGTATCGTCCGGCTCGTCCGAATCCGCCGGTGTCTCTTCGGCCGGGAGTTCGGCCGGGGCTGCTGCTTCAGATTCTGCTGCCGGTGAAGTCTCCGCCTGCGGCTTGCCGCAGGCGCATAGCTGCGCCAGTACCAGAATCAAAATCAGAATCAGCGTGAGTTTCTTTTGCATGGATACCTCCGAGGAAGGGTTTGGGCAGAACAATGGCGGCCATTTTTACAAAGCAGTCCGGGATACGCGCAGTCTCTGTAGGGGCCGATGTGTACCGGCAAGCGGCAGACCCACATCCGTAACGCTCCTTCGTCGC
>OGMF01003709.1_pt1 | contig 11162 bp, 6 predicted proteins | sample 1572921 | NCBI WGS metagenome assembly OGMF01 (sample SAMEA2581919, study PRJEB24529) | metagenome | biome: Human gut stool | place: China | collected 2011
ATTGCTCCATCAAGATTTTCTGCATTTTTTCCTTTCATAAACTTATCATATTTTTTCATTAACTTATTTAATTTCATACTTTGCTTAATGTATAAAATATTTCTTCGAAAAGACGGAGACGCTCTTCAATACGAGAGTCGGAATTGGGAGTGATGTTTGTCGGTTTGTCAAATCCGTTTGCAAAGAATGATGCTTTTTCTCCATTGAAATGTATCCAATAAATAGTCCATGGGTCTTTAAGGTCGCTTCCGTATGAATGTGCTGTATTTTTAGGTAAGATAAAAAATTGGTTCGATTGTACCGAGTATTTATTCCCGTTTATGCTGAACCATCCGTGACCTTCAACACAATAAATCAATATAAATTGTTCCGCTTCTTCTTTTGTGCGTTCACGGTAATGATATGACGCTTGTGGATAATAACCTATGTCGGTAATATGCAACTCTTTCCCTAAAACATCTTGAGCGATGCTATCAACAACTGCGGAAGGCAGAACTATCGCTCTTTCTCCTTTGAATCCGCTTTTTATTTTAGCCATAAGTTATGTGATTTAAGATACACTTTCGCAAATATATTGATAATTTTAATTTGTAACAAGCATGTATTCATTATTTTAAGGGCTGTATATTGTATAATATATATTCATATAAAATTGATAAACAGAATAAAATTATCCATGTAAATAACATTTTTCTCTATGTTGTAGCTAAAAAAAAGCGTTCTCTTTGTATTGTTGAAATTTAATACTGAAAACCGATGAATGCACATAGTAAATTTTTTCTGTTTTTTATAGCCCTGGCTTCTGCAATGGGAGGTTTTCTATTCGGATACGATTGGGTTGTTATCGGAGGTGCTAAACCTTTTTATGAACAATTTTTCGAGATTGCCGATAATCCGTATATGCAGGGGTGGGCAATGAGCAGTGCCTTGATAGGCTGTCTTGTCGGAGCTTTAATAGCGGGGAAATTTAGTGACCGTTTCGGTCGTAAACCGATTTTGATTTTAGCCGCAGCTCTTTTTATTTGTACTTCTTTGGGTACAGGCTTGTGTAATAGTTTTACTATGTTTAATGTATTCAGGCTTATCGGAGGTTTTGCCATAGGAATTGCGTCCAGCCTTTCTCCTATGTATATAGCAGAAATTTCTCCGTCAGATGTGCGGGGACGTTTTGTATCGATAAATCAGTTGACAATAGTGTTGGGTATATTGGCTTCTCAAGTGGTAAATTGGTTGATTGCCGAGCCTGTTGCCGAAGATGCTACGGGTGAAATGATCCGGTTGTCATGGAATGGCCAATGGGGGTGGCGTTGGATGTTTTTAGCCATGATTGTTCCGGCAGCTTTGTTTTTTGTAGTCGGATTCTTCTTGCCCGAAAGTCCTCGTTGGTTAGCTACGGTAGGGCGTAGAGATGCAGCTTTACAGGTTTTTGATAGGATTGGAGGGCGAGAGTATGCTCTTGCGGAGATGCGTGAGATAGAACATACTGTACCGGCTGAACCACAGGGCGGATTTAAGACATTGCTGTCTCCGTCTTTACGTAATGTATTGGTAATAGGTATTGTATTGGCCATGTTTCAGCAATGGTGCGGTATAAATGTGATATTTAATTATGCACAAGAGATATTTATGGCTGCCGGATATGGAGTTTCTGATGTACTGATGAATATCGTAATAACAGGAATAACAAATGTCGTCTTTACCGTTTTAGCCATGTTTGTAGTTGATAAATGGGGACGGAAAAAGCTGATGATGCTGGGAGCATTTGCACTGACGGTAATTTATGCGTTTATGGGTGCTGCATACTATTTTCATGTATCCGGACTTCCGCTGCTGATTATCGTTGTGCTGGCAATTGCATGTTATGCAATGACATTAGCTCCCGTTATGTGGGTTATCATTTCTGAAATATTCCCCAACAGAGTGAGAGGTGTCGCTATGTCTGTCGCTACATTCGCTTTATGGGCAGCATGTTTTATTCTTACTTATACATTCCCTATTCTGAATCATAGTTTAGGCGCTTACGGAACATTTTGGTTTTATGGTTTGATTTGTTTGGCCGGAGGAATTTTTGTTACGATAAAACTACCAGAAACAAAAGGCAAAAGTTTAGAAGATATAGAAAAAGAATTGATCAAAAAATAACACTATAAAGTATGGAAAAAATTACAGAATACCTGACCCGTTGTGAGGTTGGGGAAGGACAGGTACGTGCTTGGGAAGAAGATATTATGCTCCCTACGTATGGCATAGGAAAAGAAGAAAAAAATCCTATTTTTTTAGAAAAAAGAGTATATCAAGGAAGTTGCGGGTCTGTGTATCCATATCCCGTAGTTGAGAAAATAGAGGATGTAAAGTCTGAGAAGAAATACAAGGCTTTGTTCCTTGAAAACGAATATATCAAGATGATGGTTTTACCAGAGCTCGGAGGTCGTGTGCAAATGGCCTACGATAAAATCAAGAAACGTCATTTTGTATATTATAATCAGGTTATAAAACCTTGTGGGACTTACCGGGCCTTGGATTTCAGGTGGTATAGAATTTAATTGGCCACAACATCATCGTCCTTCGACATTTTTGCCTACAGATTATTCTATCGAAGAAAATCCTGATGGAAGTAAAACCATTTGGTGTAATGAAGTAGAACGGATGTTCCGAACGAAAGGGATGCATGGTTTTACTCTTTATCCCGGAAAGGCGTATATCGAAATAAAAGCTAAAGTTTATAATCGGACATCTTTCCCTCAAACATTTCTTTGGTGGGCTAATCCGGCGGTTGTGGTGAATGAACACTATCATTCGGTTTTCCCGCCTGATGTAAACGCTGTCTTCGATCATGGAAAGAGAGCTGTCTCGAGTTTCCCTATTGCTACCGGTGTGTATTATAAACAAGATTATTCTTCTGGTGTAGATATTTCGAAATATAAAAATATTCCGGTTCCGACTTCATATATGGCGATTCGGTCGAAGTTTGACTTTGTCGGAGGGTATGAGGAAGACAAAAAAGGGGGATTGCTGCATGTTGCCGATCATCATGTTTCTCCTGGAAAAAAGCAATGGACATGGGGGAATGGAGATTTCGGTGTTGCATGGGATCGTAATCTCACAGACGAAGATGGCCCTTATATTGAATTGATGACAGGCGTATATACCGATAATCAGCCTGATTTTACATGGTTACAACCGTATGAAGAAAAATCTTGGGTTCAGTATTTTATGCCTTATGCAGAGGTCGGATATGTCAAGAATGCTACAAAAGATCTGATTTTGAATGTTGACGTACAAGGGAATAATACTAAATTGATATTGTACGCTACGGGAAAACAACCGAAAGTGCGCGTTTTGGTGAAGGATGTAAGCGATAAAATATTGTTCGACAATACAGTGAATGTATCACCGGCCGAACCTTTCTGTGTCGAGTTCCCTTCAAACGGGGTGCTTGCGGAAAATATGATTACGGATATATACGGTCAGGATGGAAAATTATTGCTTACCTATAAAGCCGATAAGGAAGAAATAAAGCCATTGCCAAATCCGGCAGAGGCAGCAAAAGATCCTAAAGAAATAGCTTCTATCGAACAGCTTTTCTTGACCGGGTTGCATTTGGAACAATACCGTCATGCTACCTATAATCCGATGGACTATTATGAAGAAGCGCTAAGTCGGGAACCGGGAGATGTCCGCTGTAATAATGCTATGGGACTTTTATGGATGAGAAAGGGTGAATTTGCTAAAGCCGAAGCTCATTTTCGTACTGCAATAAAAACTCTTACACAACGTAATCCTAATCCGTACGATGGAGAGCCCTATTTCAATTTAGGTTGGAGTTGTCGTATGCAGGGAAAGATAGACGAGGCTTATGATGCGTTTTATAAGGCTGCATGGAATGCCGCATGGCAAGATGCTTCTTATTTTGAAATAGCCCGAATAGAAACCATTCGGGGAGAATATGAGAAAGCTCTCGAATCTGTTGAAAAGTCATTAACACGCAATTGGCATCATCACAAAGCTCGTCAGTTAAAGTGTTCACTTCTCCGTAAGATGAAATACAATGAAAAAGCAGTAGCTTTTGCTGACGCTTCTTTAGAAATCGATTCTTTCAATATGGGATGTCGCTATGAACGTTATTTGGCATCCGGAGAAAATTCTGATTTGGAAAAATTGAAAGAGTTGATGCGAGACTGGTCTCACGGGTACATTGAATATGCTTTGGATTTTGTTGCAGGAGGGTTATATGAGGAGGCTGCAGGCTTGCTCGGATTATATCTTCAGGATGTCGAAAAAGTATATCCTATCATTTATTACTTATTGGGTTATATATGCATGAAGCAAAGTAATCCTTCTTTGGCACAAGAATATTTTGTTAAAGCAGAAAAATGCGATTCGGCATATTGTTTCCCTAACAGAATAGAAGAAGTCTTGATTTTGCAAGAAGCCGTCCGGCAAAATCCTTCCGATGCAAAAGCCTTTTATTATTTAGGAAATTTTTGGTATGCTTCCCGGCGTTATGAGAATGCTGTATCTTGTTGGGAGCAGTCGGCAACAATTGATCCTGAATTTCCGACAGTATGGCGGAACCTTTCGTTAGCATATTATAATAAATGTAATAATCGAGAAAAGGCGGTTGCTGCTTTAGAAAAAGCTTTTGCTTTAGACAATACGGATGCACGTATATTGATGGAACTCGACCAGCTTTATAAGAAACTGGGACGTTCATATGCCGAACGGTTGACTTTCCTTGAGAAACATGTCGCGTTGGTCGAATCCCGTGATGATTTGGCTTTGGAACGCATCACTTTATATAATCAGTTAGGACGTTATTCCGAAGCAAAAGCTTTGCTTGCGGCTCGTAAGTTCCACCCGTGGGAAGGCGGTGAGGGAAAAGTGACAGGACAATATGTTTTGTGTCACGTAGAACTGGCAAAAGAAGCAATTTCTGCAGGACGGTTTGAAGAGGCTTTGGATTTGTTGAATAAAACAGAATCGTATCCGTACAATTTGGGAGAAGGAAAACTCGCCGGAGCAGAGGAAAATGATATCTATTATTATAAAGGATTGTGTTATCGTGAGCTCGGTAAAGAGAGCGAAGCTTTAGGTTGTTTTCATAAGGCGACAGTCGGATCTTCTGAACCTGCACAAGCATTCTTCTATAATGATCAACAACCTGATAAAATATTCTATCAAGGATTGGCATGGCGAGCTTTAGGTGATGAGAAAAAGGCTCGGAGCCGCTTTAATAAGCTGATCAAACATGGTGAGAAGCATCTTTTCGATAATTGTAAGATAGATTATTTTGCTGTTTCATTACCTGATTTGGCAATTTGGGAAGAAGATCTGAATAAGCGAAATCTCCTTCATTGCAACTATGTAATGGGATTAGGACATTTAGGTTTAGGGAACTTGGTGAAAGCAAGATCATTCTTGGAGGAAGTTCGGAAATTAGATGTAAATCACCAAGGAGGACAAATACATTTGAATATGTGCAATAAGTAGAAAGATTGTTTGATAAAATTATATCCTTGTGTTAAAGGTGGAAACAAAAAGATTGATATTATCTTTTTTTGTTTATTTTTCCTCTCAAATATTTGTCTTTATTTGAAGGAGAATCCACCTTTGGCAAGATATAATAGATAGGCGTGTTTTATATAATAAAGTATATTATATTTATAAATACCGAATTTGTACCATTTTAGGCTTATTTTATGAAAAGAAATATTTTGTTTTTGCTTCTGATATTATTCGGGCTTATTCCGGAGAGTTTTACTCAGGAATATGTATTGGATTTAAGTGGAACATGGCAATTCGCTATGGACAGTAAGGATGTCGGTGAACAGGAGTGCTGGTTTGAAAGATCTTTGGAAGATGTTATTCTGAAGGGTATTCCGAATGAACTCTCTCCGGCTTTGGAAAAGCCTCAAATGTTACACTTGACTCGTCGTCATTCTTATGTAGGTCCGGCGTGGTATAGCCGGGAGATTGAGATTCCTGTATCGTGGAAAGGTCGGAACGTTTCTCTCTATTTGGAACGTGTTATGTGGCAATCTAAAGTTTGGATAGATGGGGTTGCTTTGGAGGGGGTACAAGAGAGTCTGACTACACCGCATCGTTTCGATTTACCATCAGATATTCGTCCTGGGAAACATCGGTTGACGATCAGGATCGATAATCGCAAACAGTATGATATTTCGGTTAAAGATTTGGCGCATGCTTATACCAATGATACTCAGATTATGTGGAATGGTGTATTGGGACGTCTGGAACTTCGTGCGGAAAATCAAATCTCTGTTGAGGATGTTCAGCTTTATCCGAATGTATCTCAGAAAAAAGTGCGATGTGTGGTGACTGTGTCGAATTTTGGAAAGAAAGAAAAGAAAGGAACTCTTTCATTTAATCCGAAAATATTAACGGATGGGAGAACATTATCTTCACAGCTATTGACTACATCTTTTCGTCCCGGGAAAAATACTATAACGTATGATTACGATATGGGCGAAAATACTGTTTTATGGAATGAATTTTCTCCGGTTTGTTATCAGATGGATGTCATTTTGACACAAGGGAAAAAAACTTCTGCTTTTTCAGCTCGGTTCGGAATGCGTAATTTATCGACGTCGGGTTCTGTATTGATGAATAACGGCGACCGCATTTATTTAAGAGGAACATTGGAATGTTGTATTTTTCCTTTAACAGGTACACCTCCTACTGATAAGGAAGGCTGGAACAAAGTATTTAGTGTTGCAAAAGCATACGGTTTGAATCATTTGCGTTTCCATTCGTGGTGTCCTCCTCAGGCAGCGTTTGAGGTAGCAGATGATATGGGCTTTTATTTGCAGGTAGAGTTGCCTTTATGGTCTTTGACCGTTGGTAAGGATACGACAACCAACAGATTTCTTCATGAAGAGGCTGATAGAATATTAAAGGAATATGGTAACCATCCTTCGTTTTGTTTAATGAGTGTCGGAAATGAATTGCAACCAGACTTTGACTTTTTGAATAATTTACGTTCTTATATGAAGTCAAAAGACAATCGCCACTTATATACGACTACTACGTTTACTTTTGAAAAAGGTCATGGTGATTGGCCGGAAACCGGTGATGATTTTTTTGTGACTCAATGGACGAAAAAAGGTTGGGTTAGAGGACAGGGTATTTTTAACGACGAATCTCCTTGTTTTAATAAAGATTATACTTCTGCCGTTGACGGGATGAATGTTCCACTTATTTCTCATGAGATAGGACAGTATGCCGTGTATCCTAATTTGAAAGAGATTGAAAAATATAAAGGTGTACTTGATCCTTTGAATTTTAAGGCGGTAAGGGCTGATTTGCAAGAAAAAGGATTGTTGTCTAAAGCCGATGATTATTTGAACGCTTCGGGAAAATTGGCTGCTATATTGTATAAAGAGGAGATTGAACGGGCTCTGAAAACACCCGGATTCTCAGGTTTTCAATTGCTCGATTTGCACGATTTCCCCGGACAAGGAACTGCTTTAGTCGGTTTGTTAGATGCATTTTGGGATTCTAAGGGGATTGTTGCTGCTGAAGATTTTCGTAATTTTTGTTCTCCGGTTGTTCCTTTAACTCGTTTCCCGAAAGCAGTTTATACGAATAACGAGTTATTCGAGGCGACAGTGGAAATTGCTAATTATGCTGCTTCAGATATTGACAATAAAAAAATTTTGTGGAATTTATTTGGTCCGGGTAGAAAATCTGTTGCATCAGGATATTTTGATGCAGCACACATTGAAAAGGGTAAAAATTCTGTTATAGGAAAGATTTCAGCGTCTTTAAATCAGGTTACGGTTGCGACTTGTCTTACTTTGGAAGTGGCTGTAGCGGAAACGCCTTACAAGAATAGCTGGTCGGTATGGGTGTATCCCGAAAATGTAGCTATAAATGCGGGAGATGTTTGCGTGACAGATAATTTGGAAAAAGCTCTTTCAGAGTTGTCAAAGGGTCGGAAAGTGCTGCTTTCACCTCCTGTTGGCGCATTAAAGGGTATAGAAGGCAAGTTTGTTCCGGTTTTTTGGAGTCCGATTCATTTTCCGAAACAAGCGGGAAGTATGGGGATTTTGTGTGATTCCGGACATTCGGCTTTGTCGGATTTTCCAACCGAAAATCATACCGACTGGCAATGGTGGCATTTGCTGAAAAACTCTAAAACGTTAGTCGTCGACTCTATAGCTCCAGTGTCTGCGATAGTAGAACATGTCGATAATTTTGCGAACAACAGGCGATTGCTTTCGGTCTTTGAGGCTACTTGCAATGGCGGTAAGTTGTTGTTTTCTTCTATGGACATTCTTTCGGAAAAAAATCAGAAATATCCGGAAATCCGTCAGTTGCTTTACAGCCTTTTGAATTATATGAATTCAGAAACTTTCAAACCTTGTTCAGAACTTCCTAAAGAAGATCTTAATAAGTTGGTAGATAATGAAATACATGAAGTGAAATCGAGTAGTGCGACTTCTATATATTGAAAACATTTTTGATAAAACCTGAAGAAATGGATAGACCGAAAATTTGTCCATGTGCTTTGTGAAATTGTCCATTTTTTTATGCTTTTTATAGTCGTATTTTCGTGATGTAAACTTAAAAATCGGTAGTTATTTATCTTTAAATAATCATTGCCGATCTTATCAGATATTTTTTAATTATAAATTTTTGAGCCATGAAACATTGTTATCTAAAACGAAATCTAAAATTTTTTACAGGATGCATGTGTGCTTGGGCAATGTTCGCCCCTATGACAGCACAAGTTTTGCCGGATGGAATAACCCGTTTGACACCGGAAGGTTTAGAGTTGGGTAGTGTTATGTCTGTTGCCAATCCATTGGGCCCTAAAGAACATGCCGTGAGAACAGAGAATTTTCTCTTTTTTGCCGGCAAGGATGCTGATCATGGCAGCGAGTTGTGGTACACAGACTTGACACCGGAAGGTACGAAGTTATTTATGGATATTATTCCGGGATCTGAGAGTTCAGAACCGAGCGGATTGAAATGGGTGAACGGAAAATTGTTCTTTACGGCAGAAACCGCTGAATACGGACGGGAACTTTGGGTCTCAGACGGAACAGTAGAGGGGACGAAAATGGTAAAAGATATTTATCCGGGAAATATCGGTTCTCAACCGGGAAATATGGTTATTCTTGGGGATAAAGTTCTTTTTACAGCGAGGGATGAAGAAAGTGAGATGATGCCTGTTGTAGATCCTGAAACTCCTGAGAGTTGGATTTGGATATCCGATGGTACAGAAGAAGGAACAGTGCGTATCGCAAGCATTCCGATGAGGAGTTATTTTGAGGTAATGGGCGATAAGGCTTTTTTCGCAGGAGTTGATCTTGAGCATAACGAAGAATTGTGGATTACCGATGGAACACCTGAAGGAACAAAGTTACTGAAAGATATTAATAACAGACCGAGTGATGATGGTACATTCGGAACCGGTCCGGCAGGGATTGGAGCATTGCGTAATATTAATGATAAGATGGTGGTTTTTCGTGCTGAAACGGTAGCGGAACAAGTCGGTCAGGATTACGGGAGTGAAATTTGGTATAGCGATGGAACTCCTGAGGGGACTAAGTGGTTGGGATTCGATTTCGCCAAGGGAGAAGTTGGAGGTCTACCTGCGGCTACGGAATTTGCTTACCCGATAGCAATTGGTGATACAATTTATTTCCTAGCAAAGGACGGTATTCATGGTTGTGAGCCTTGTTTCTGGGATTTGACCAAGCCTATCGAAGATGGAGTAAATCCTCGTATGATTTATGATATTAATCATTGGGGTGGAAATGTTGCTTTGGATTCTTGGGGGTCGAATGCTGATTTCTTTGTATATCAAGGATATTTGATGATTCAGGCCAACGGAGGATATTATATGCCGGGAGATGTTAACCAATATGCTTCGGGATATAGTTTGTGGTTGGCTCCTACCGCTACTTTGGATACTTGTATTTATCAGCGTCAGTTCTGGGGTACAGATATTGCTGCCGGAAGTTTGGCTGATAATTGCTCAAACTTCAGAGAAGTAAGCGGCAAACTGTTTTTTAAAGCACAAGATGAGAACAACAATAATGAATTATGGGTGATCGACGGTATTGAAAATGCACCTTTTAAAGTTGTCGATTTACCGGATAACGGTTCTCCTACGGGATTTTATAATATTAATAATAATCTGTATTTCGGCTCTTCATCAACGAAAGCTCTTTACAAATATGATTTGGGAGGAACCAGTGCTATAGAAGATCCTGCAACGGTGGCTGTTAAGGTGACGGTTTACCCTAATCCTGCAACCGAAAGAATTTTCATCACGACACATCAGGATATAAAAACCGTACAAATTTATTGGAGACGGCAGCCGATAATATTGATGTTTCGGCTCTTAACGGAATCTATTTTGTAAAAGTTGTATTAGCTGACGGACATCAAGTTGTAGAAAAGATTGTGGTTAAATAAATTGGGAGATATGGGACTGTGTGAAAATAACAGTCCCATATTCTTAAAGGAATTAGAAAAGGTTTAAAAAGGTATTGATAATAATTTAATGTAAAATCCTGTAGAAACGGATTTTCTCTGGACTATTTTTTATAACATAAATAAGTTTTAAGCATGTTAAGCCATAGAAAAATAAAGGCTTTGTTGTTATTGTTCATGATTATGCTTGTTATGCCTGTTTATTCTCAGGTGATTACGGGTAAAGTGATAGATGCGAACAACAAAGAGCCGATTATCGGTGCTTCGATACAGGTGAAAGGAACAAGTATCGGAACAATGAGTGACTTGGATGGTCAATTTAAAATTACCGTGAAGGATAAAAATGCTTCTTTGCAGGTTTCTTATGTTGGGTATAAGACCGTTGTACAGCCTTTAAACGGGAAGACTTCTATTACGATTACTTTACAGAAATCGACTCAAGAGTTGGATCAAGTCGTGGTTATCGGCTATGGAGTACAGAAAAAAAGCGATTTGACAGGGGCTATTGCTTCTGTGGACGCAGATGAGATAGCTAAATTACCGGCAACGAATGTCATGCATGCTATTCAGGGAAAGGCTGCAGGAGTTGAGATTGTACAGAATTCCGGAGCTCCGGGTGCCAGTTCTACGGTTCGTATTCGAGGTATGGGTACGATCAATAATTCTGACCCTTTATATGTGGTTGACGGAATACC
>OGMF01003710.1_pt1 | contig 11158 bp, 7 predicted proteins | sample 1572921 | NCBI WGS metagenome assembly OGMF01 (sample SAMEA2581919, study PRJEB24529) | metagenome | biome: Human gut stool | place: China | collected 2011
CGTTCAGGTGATGTAAAATATTGTACGATAGATAGTTATAGAAATTTTCTCCGCTTTCCCTTGTTTTTTCGTCTTGATTTCCGCCGCATTTTATCGTACCTTTTTCCGCTACAGGGAAAATCAAACAAAAAACATTGTTTTTCAACGTATTAACAGACGCAAAAGCACGTTCAAACACAACGAAAAACCGGCCTTTCGGCCGGCATCAGTCAATCGGTCAAAAAGCTCACCGGCTTAACCAGTCGTTATAATGCTTACGATTGCGGATTGCCGTCTGCGCCTCATGCGGCAGGCTCTTGAAAATCCGTTTCGAGGCCAGCCGGCGTTTATGCGGCAGTTCCAGGCGTCCCCATTCGGTGCGGTTATAAACCGGGAACATCGCCTGCATACACTCGTCCAGCCCCTTATAGCGCTCGCCGGAAGGAATGTCGGTTAACCGTGCCAGCGCACGGTCATAGGCTTTCAGCTGTTTTTGATAATCCGGTTCGTTTTTTGCCTTGTCCAGCAAAAAGCGGAAATCGCTGCGCGCCATTTTCTCCACCGCTTTGACGCATTCCCGATACTGCGGATAAGTTTTCGGCAGCAGATTTAAGGCCCGCAGGCCGTAATTATAAGTTTCCCCGGTGGTTCCGCCCATTTCCGGCAAATGATGAATTACGCTGCGCAAATGATTGGCAAGATTATGGTTTTGCGGACAGTTGTTAATGAATTTTTTGGTATGTCTGCGCCAATCAAGCAAATCTTCCGCCGTCCGCTGGTCTGCCTGCATCATCGCATAGGCAAAATACATGGTATATTCGTCACCGAGAGCAGGCTCTTTCGGAAAAGTCTTTTTCAATCCGCCGATCAGCTGCCGCAGTTCCTCCCCGTCAACCAGCCGGTTAAAACCCGCCGTCAGTTCATCGGCACTTTGCACCCGCCGATAATGTTCGATAAGTTTGACCTTAAGGTCTTGAAAAGTTTCTGCCATCGGACAGTTCCGTTATTAAAAAATTACAAGTCTTTTACCATCCGCGCAAAGGTAATGCCGTTTTCCTCGAAAATGTCGCCTTCCTGCCGGTAGCCGAGTTTCTCGTAAAAATGAACGACTGACAGCATCGCATGCATGACAATCCGTGAATATCCCGCTTCCCTGGCGCGTTTTTCGGCATATTTTACCATCTCGCGGCCGACGCCCTCACGCTGATATTTACTGTCCACCGCCACCTGCATCAGCCGGATTTCCTCATCGTTGACCGGCACCAGCATCAGTCCGCCGACCAGATTGTCATCCAGACTTTCCACACAGCCGATATGCAGATAGTTCATTTCCTTTTCGCGGTACATATCCAGAAATTTCAAACCAAGCGGTTCAAGCAGGACCTTGTAACGCAGTTCTACCAGCTCGTCATAGCGGGAAGAACCAAAATCGACGTCAATCATTTTTCTCATCTCAAACCTCCTGTCCGGATACATATTTATTGTTAGCATATTTTGCGGCCGTAATCAATATTATATTGCCTAATCTTTTTTTTTGCCCTATTTATGGGTATTAATACGGATAATTCAAGACAGGAAAGACATGGTTCACGATTTAAATCTTATTCGCAACTTTGCCATCATCGCCCACATCGACCACGGAAAATCGACCCTGGCCGACCGTTTGATCGAATACTGCGGCGGCCTTTCCAGCCGCGAAATGCAGGAACAGGTGCTCGATTCCATGGACATTGAGCGCGAACGCGGCATTACCATCAAAGCCCAGACCGTCCGCCTCAACTATACCGCGGAAGACGGCAAAACCTACCAGCTCAACCTGATGGACACCCCCGGCCACGTTGACTTTTCCTATGAAGTCAGCCGCTCGCTTGCCTCCTGCGAAGGCTCGATCCTGGTGGTTGACGCCACTCAGGGGGTAGAAGCGCAAACGCTGGCAAACGTTTATCTGGCAATTGACAACAATCACGAAATCATCCCTGTTCTAAATAAGGTTGACCTGCCTTCGGCCGAACCGGAAAAAGTCAAACGGCAGATTGAAGACGTCATCGGCCTCGACGCCTCCGGCGCGGTGGAAACTTCCGGCAAAACCGGCTTTGGCGTACCTGCCCTGCTGGAAGCGGTCGTAACCCGGCTGCCGGCGCCCGCAGGTGATGAAAACGCGCCCTTGAAAGCGCTTTTGATTGACAGCTGGTACGATTCCTACCTCGGGGTCATCATTCTGGTGCGGGTCAAAGACGGCATTATCCGCAAAAAACAGCAAATCCGCATGATGGCTGCCGGCACCGTTTATCAAATTGACAAAGTCGGCATCTTCACCCCCAAAATGCAGGACGTCGACGCGCTTTATCCCGGCGAAATCGGCTTCATCACCGCAAGCATCAAAAGCGTCAGCGACTGCCGCGTCGGCGATACCATTACCGACCACCGCACGCCCTGCGAAGCGCCGCTCACAGGTTTCAAACCGTCTGTCCCGGTGGTCTTCTGTTCAATTTTCCCGGTTGACAGCAGCCAGTACGAAAACTTAAAAGATGCTCTCGCCAAACTGAAATTAAACGACGCCAGCATCGACTATCAGAACGAAAACTCAGCCGCGCTCGGGCTCGGCTTCCGCTGCGGCTTTCTCGGTCTTCTGCACATGGAAATCATTCAGGAGCGCCTGGGACGGGAATTTGACCTTGACCTTATTACCACCGCGCCCTCGGTTGCCTATAACCTCAACATGACCAACGGCGAACGGCTCACTCTCTGCAACCCGGCCGATATGCCCGATCTTTCGACCGTGCGTTCAATCGAAGAACCGGTGGTGCGCGCCACCATTCTGGTGCCCGACGAATATCTCGGCGCGGTTTTAAAACTCTGCAACGACCGCCGCGGCGTACAGGAAGAACTCACCTATGCCGGCAGCCGGGCAATGGTGGTCTACAAAATTCCCTTAAACGAAATCGTTTTCGACTTTTACGACCGGTTGAAATCAATCACCAGCGGCTACGCCAGTTTTGATTACGAAATTGTCGGCCATCAGGAATCCGACCTGGTCAAGGTGCAGATTCTCATCAACGAAGAACCGGTCGACGCACTGGCTTTCCTCTGCCACCGTTCGGAAGCGGAAGCCCGCGGCCGGCAGATTTGCGAACGCTTAAAAGACCTGATTCCCCGGCATTTGTTCAAAATTCCGATCCAGGCGGCAATCGGCGGCCGCGTCATCGCCCGCGAAACCATTTCCGCCCTGCGCAAAGACGTCACCGCCAAATGCTACGGCGGCGACATCACCCGCAAACGCAAACTGCTTGACAAACAAAAGAAAGGCAAACTCCGGATGCGCCAGTTCGGCAAAGTGGAAATTCCGCAGTCTGCCTTTATCGAAGCCTTGCGCATCAGCGACAAGTAAATCTCATTTCATTTACCGCTTGAGAAACAAACGAGGATTTATTATAATTACAGAAAATTATTTGGGAGGACCGTTCATGAAATTACCGATTTTGTTAATCACCGGGCTGATGCTGTTCTATCCGGCCGCCGGCTTTGCCCAGTCCGTCGAAGGCGTGCAGTCTTTCAGCCAGCCGGAAGGCTCCTGGAAACGGGAAAATCAGGCGACGGAAGAAGAAGTCAAACCCCAGCAGCGTTTTTACGACGAAGCCGGCAAGTTTGCCATCGATAACATCGTCAACGCCGAACAGGTCTTCTGTTATGAAGTTTTTCCGCAAAACAACGAATATGAAGGTTACACACTGGACGGTTTTCCGATTCGCGGTTTCTGCGGCGTAATGGGCGAACCGGTACGCGACATGGTAACCAAATATTTTCTCGGCACCGAAGGAAACGTATTGTTTGACCAGGCCGAGCAATGCGTTATCCAGCCCAAAATCATCATTCGTTTTGTCCGCGGCGTCGACTACACGGACATGCTGATCTCTTCGCCCTGCCATTCGTTCGCCATTTTCTACGGCGGGGGCGTTCATGTATACAACTTCAAACCGGGGGCGGCAATCATCGACGCCATGCTGAAGGCGCTCGGCCCCAAACATTCCGAATTCGTGTCGCCGTCGCTCTTAAACCAGGTGCTGCCGATCGGTGTCATTCAAAACGAACAGCAGCGTAAAATCGTCAACAAACGCAGCGAACCGATCCGCAAGTGGGAAGAGAAAACCAAAGCGGAAGAAGCCAAGCGCGCGGCGGAAGAAAAGAAAAACAACAGCGGCTGGAACAAGCTGAAAATGAAGCCCTTCGGCCAGATACAGTAACTCGCTGACGACGATAAAACTGCTCAATGCCCTCCGAAACAGTTTCGGAGGGCATTGCATTTGTCCCCCCTTTTTTACATCACGGGCAATGCGGTCCGGTCGACAGTTCGTCCCGCTTTTCCTATCCGAAAAAAGACGGCTTTTCCGCCATCAACGCGGTATGACAGCCACAAACCGTTGCAATACCCGTCCCGACTTCTCTTCCGCGCCTCTCTCCGCAAGCCGAAAAATCCGGTCGACAGTTCGTCCCGCTTTTCCTCTCCGAAAAAAACGGCATTTTCCGTCATCAACGCGGCACGGCAGCAAAACCGTTCAATAACCGTCCCGACTTCTCCTCCATATCTCTCCCCGCAAGCCGCAAAATCCGGTCGACAGTTCGCCCCGCTTTTCCTCTCCGAAAAAAAACGGTTTTCCTGCAATCAACCGTCACGGTGGCAAACCCGTTGCAATACCCGTCCAGACTTCTTTTCCGCGCCTCTCTCCGCAAGCCGAAAAATCCGGTTGACAGTTCGTCCCGCTTTTCCTCTCCGAAAAAAAACGGTTTTCCTGCAATCAACCGGCACGGCAGCAAACCCGTTGCAATACCCGTCCAGACTTCTCCGCCCCCTCACAACCAATGGCTTACCTTGTTTCGTTTAAATTTTTACGCCCCGTATTTTCTAAGCGCCGACAGCGATTTTTTCCCTTTTTTAACCAAACGTTTTTCCGGTGACGGATTCTCATTATTCCTCGTCGGGAAACACCAGGAAAAACACGCGTTACAAACAAAAAACGACAACGGCCATTTTTCTGTCCCTGTTTCGGCCGGCCAAACTTTCCCGGGCACGCTACATCCCGTCAATCGTATCCGGCACCATGTTGCGGCCTTTTCCCGTCAAGGTGCAAATCCCGGTCATTCCCGGCGCAAGAGAGGACCGTTGCAAATTATTTTGCCCCGCCGGCACATCGGCAAAAAAAATTCCCCGTCCTTAGCGAACGGGGAATTTTCCGACAACCCGGAAATTTACCACGGATCGTTATACTCCAGAGCCGGATCGTTCAGACGCTCAAGGTTTGTTGCTCCGGTTTTTTCCCAAAAGTTACGACGCGTTCCGTTCAACTGATCGTAAGCCTTGTCAACATACTCACTGTCAAATGCTTCGCGGCGGAAATAACAATAAACCGTCACATAAGCTTCCAGTTCACGATAATGAACCGGATACAGGTTCCAATAAACGGTATCCTGATCATTTGTTGTATCGGCATCGCCTTTATTGTCTTTATCCAGCGTTCCTGCAACAAAATCCTCGTAATAAGCTTTCGGATAAATGAAACCCATCACCGTGCCCCAGCCGGTAAACTTCTTCAAATCCCCGCATTCTCCTTTCAGATTCAAACCGCTGCAATTGGGCAAAACCATTGCCTTCAGCCATGTGCTTTTCTGAAAGGTAAGCGGATTAACCGGTTCGATTTCTTCCGTTTCCGTACGTCTCTCACCATCCTGGGTATACCAATACAAATACGGATTGTTATGCGTGCTGATGTCTATCTTGCTGTTTTTAGACACCGGCGTACCAGCCTGCGCCATCGCCCAACCAGAAGGATTGATGGTAATTACCTTGGAGTATCCCGGCGGACAGGTCGGAGAAGGTACGAAGCCAAGGTACGCAGAAGTATACTCTTCAGCCGATCCGTTGGTTATTTCACTAAAATTTCCACCATTCAAAGGATCCGATCCGTTGGTCCAGACCACGTCGTCTTTAAACGTATTATCGACCACGTAAATCCCCTTGTTGACAAAATCAGGCAGAATATCGCTCAGACGGGCGCCGCCGCGGGTTGTCAGTTTGATGTCATGCATAACCGACGTATAGGCCGGATTGACTTCAAACTTGTTAAAAGGAGTTACCTCTTTGCCGTCCGTTCCTTTAATGGTGTTTATATCGCCGCTGTTGATAGTGCTGTTCGTGGTTCCTTCCAAAATGGTACCGTCGGGAATCGTTTGGGCAATAAAACGATCTGCGGCAATATAGCCGACCGGCGCATAAGTTTCTTTATAACCGGCTTCAGTTTCCGTTCCTTTAATCTCGGCATTGGTCAGCCGCTGCTCTGCGGATACGGAAGCGGATGCCAGATTAATGGCGCCCTTGCGGATATAAACGCTGCCACGCTCTTTGTCATCGGGTATCACACTTTCGTCGGAGTTGTTATCCACCTGCAAAATGGTGTCGCCTTTGTTGACATCCAGCTGGGTATCGGCATTGCCCACGGTTGTCAAGATCCTAAAATCCCCTTTGTTGACGTACAAAGCCGGGTTGCCTCTTCCAACACTGTTTGTAGTACCGTCAGGATTAGTCGCAGCCGCATCCAGCGACGGATCATCGGGATAATCACTGTTGCCGCTGACGTCATGATCATAAATCGCAAAACCACCGGCAAAACGAGAGGTTATATAATCTTTCTCGCGGGAAGCGCGAATATCGACGACCGGCCGCGCCTTGTTGCCGTCAATTTGGGCTTCGCTGATAGTAAAGTCCATACCGCCCAGCCCGAAGAGGTTGTCTTCCCCGTCAGTTCTCTCTCTCTGATAAAGATCATCATGCGTATATCCGGCCTCGTCAAACTCCTGCGACACAAAGCGCGCATAGTCGGTAACCGAATCTATATACCCCGTACGATCACGGGTAGCCGTTACTTTCGTCTTATCATTATACGCGCGCAGCATGTCGTCCTGAATGGAAACAACGGACTGATCAAAAAAGTTTCCGTTCTCATCAACGGTCGACAGGGAAATGGCGTTAAACGCGCCGAGCTTGATCTGTCCGTCAGCCGTATCGTTGTTTGCGGTACTGTCGCGATAGTTGTCAACATCATGTTCAATCAGACCGACGTTAAAACCGTCCGCAGCAGTGGCGTTGGCCAGCATGTTGATGCCGCTTTCGTGTTTCATGCGAATGCCGCTCTGCACTTCGGTGCCGTCATCAAGCGTATCGTCAACTTCCGCAATCTGCATCCGGTATCCCAGCTCGCCGGAAACCGGATCATCATGATGACCGACCAGCATTCTGCCTTCCGGGTTGGCGGCATCCGTGCCTTTCTGCTCAGCCACCAGATAAAAATCCTTGTCTTCGGTAACGTCGTCAAAGTCTTCGGGACGGACGCCGGCACGCAGTTTGGCCGCATCGACGTTATAAGCTTTCAGCTTGGCCGTTTTCAAACTGTCTTTGACAAACGCCGGACCGTTAACCGTCAACGCATGCTCCCCGACCAAATCGCTGCTGGTAAAACCGCCGGTACCGTCAACGACCGGTGTACCGTCTTCATTATACGTATAAGTCGTATAAGACGCGTTGTGAACATTGCCGCCGCCGACAATAACCGCCGGCGCCGCATTTTGTTCCGGCCACTGATCCTTGTGATAATTGTCATATTTACCGCCGTCCGGAGCGATTCCCGGATTGCGGACGCTCAACGCGCCGTCAATCACGTTGACCCGTTCGGCATTGGCGGCAATCAGCTTCTGGGTTCCGCTGACGGTCGGCGCTCCCGTTGACGGATCGTTTCCGCCGGTTTTCGACTCAAACTCCATGGAACCGTTGTCCTTGTCCACCGTCAGCAAAGCGCCGGCCGTATTTTCGTCGATGTTGCCGTATTCCATTTTAGAAGTCGTCACGCTGAAAATGGCATTGCCTTTGTTGGTGGAAGTTACCGGGTTACTTGGATCGGTCGTATCCGTCGTCGTATTGGTACCGTAATATTTGATACCGCCGTCGCCTTTGTCGTTTTCAATCTCGCTTCTAACCGTAAACAGCGAAGACAACGCCGCCAGATTGCCTTCCATATAGGCGCCGCCTTTGTCGCCGATATAAAGGGTATAGTCCAGATCGGCCTTATAGGTCTGCCCATATTCCATGCTTGGTTCGTTTTCGTTGGGCGCGTCCCGCCTAAAGGTATTCAAATCACCGCCGACCATCCAATCTTTCTGCGGTCTCATGATAATCTGGTTAACCTGACGGATGTTATGGTTTTTGCTGTTGTAGCTCATAAACAGGTCGGTTTCCATTGAGTTCAGCACATAGTCGTTCTGCCGCTCGGTTTTACGGTGCAGAACGTCTTCGTTGGCCAATCCCTGAGAAGAAATCGGCTGCAAAGAGGAAACGACAAATGTGTTGGTCGGCAGATTCAGTCCCAGTTCGCTAGCATCTTTCAAACTCCAGATACCCTGCGCACCCATAATTTTGCCATCGTCTTCAACATAACCGCCGTTGCTGCCGACCATGGTGGCAATGCGCGACACGCGGGTCGACGGAAAATCCTCGCCCTCATTCGGCACCGCCGTCAAAAAGCCGGTAACCGTTTCGGCAACCACTACGGGCTGATTGTTCTCGTCCAGCTCCGTACCCGTCGTCTTTCGCAAAACAACCTGAAAAGAGGGGTTTGCGCTGGAAAACAGCTTGCTGTCCTGCGTCTTGCCGTCTTTCAGGAAACCGTAGGGTAGATATTCGCAAAGATGGGAAATGTCAAAGCTGACCGACGTCGCGTCGGTAAAGCTGCTGTAATCGACGTTGCCGACATTACAGCTGTTGACCACGGCTTCACCGTCGTTGATACGGGTAAAGTTGTCTTTGATGTAGGCATCCATGGCGTTGGCCAGAATACGCAGCTGATTTGAAGCGTTTATGTCCTGCAGCTCGGTCGTTCTTTCCGCCGCCTTTTTATACAAAATAGGGGTAACCATGGCAATCAGCCCCAGCATTGCCATCGCTTCCACCAGCATCGTACCGGCTTCATTGATTCGATTAAACATTTTTTTCATGTCTTTTTCCCCCTAAATTAAAATTTTGACATGTATACCAGACAATAGTCGCAGCTGCTGTACAGACTGTCGATACTCTGCGGGTTGTTCGGGTCATAGTCCTTATTGTGCTGACGCAGACTGCCGCAGACGTTGGCAAACGAATCGTTGCCCATGGAAGTGTCCGAAACATAATTCGGGATCGGCACGTAAAACTGTCCGCCCTGGCCATAAACCCCCATCTTCGTCTTGATGCCCTCTTCATACATGGAATTGTCCTGATCGTAAATGTCGGTATTCAATTCCGAGCGGTCAATGGCATATCCCATGCCGTGGGTAAAACCGGTGGTGGTCTTCATCGCCCCCAGCAAAATGCCGTCCGGTTTTCCGGAACGCACGTCCCGCCACTTGGACGGAACACAGCCGTAAGTCACCAGATAAACGACCGTTGAAGCTCCCGCGCAACAGTTGCCGCCGGTACCCAGATCCGGATTATCCGCATCTCCGCCGGCCGGCGGCAGCCCGGACGTGCAGCTTGCCGGCAGCGCCGCGGCACCGCTGTTTTGAAGCTTGTCCTTGTCCAGACAGTAAACCCAGGTGGTAAACTTGTTAAACCCGCTTTCCTGCTGAAAACCGTACGGCAGATCGGCCTTCAGCATGTCCGCCGTCAACTCGCCCGGTTTGTAACTCAGCCCCGTCACCGTAGAATTGCGGTCCCGTTTGGAAACATAGTTCATTGCCGCACGATGCTGCACGTAAAGCTTCGTCACCACAGTCTGCGCCTGCGGCTCGACATACAGTTCCTTGATATCCGAACGTATTGACGTGTTCATCGCAAAAAGCGCGGCGATAAACGTCGCTATAATCAGCCATAAGTACATAGCCAGCCCTTACACAAACTACCACATTTTTTGTCAGTGTAACATAAATCAGTTTAAAAAAAAAGCAATTAATAAAAAGCCTTTCAGATTTCACATATCTGTAACATGGTTAAAAACGTTCTTTTCCCGGCAAAAAAACGGCTCATAAAAACATTTTGCGCTTTGCCCTGACAACAAATTGGTTTACTATGCCAAATATAGATTCAAAGGAAAAAAGCATGGTAAAAGTCAACCGCATATCTCGCGGAACAAATCGGAAAACGACTGCCGGCATACTGCTGATTCTGGCGGCGGCGGCCGTCGGCACCGTCATCTGGGGGAAAAAGACGCCGCCCGCTCTGCAGGGCGTGCTTTCGGCCGACGGCAGATCGTGCGAACTGCAGCCGATTACCGCCGTTTCCGCCGACGGCTGCCGGCTGCGGCTGAAAATGTCGCTGGAACCGCAAAATCGGACCGAAACGGGAAGAATCCTGGCCCTGGAAAAACAAATCGCCGCCAACATCGCCGCCGGCCTCCGGCAATATCCCTGCCGCGACCTGTCGCCCGGCGCCGATCCGCGGATTCTGCACGGAGAATTAAGGAAACAGATCGACCGTGCCATCGCCCCGGCCAAAATCAAAAACATCCGCTTCAGCAGGCTCTCCGAATGAAAACGCCCGAATCGACATTCCCCGACGGACTGCTCAACCGGGAAGAAATTTCCTTTCTGCTTCGTCCGGCGGACAAAAGCGGCCTGCAAACGCTGGCCCGATCCCGCAACGCGGCCGGAGAGCTTTTCGCCGGACGGCTGGCCGCGGCCTGCTCGCAACGTCTTGCCCCTCTTTTCTTCCATCCTTTGTCGGTTGCCGCCGAAATCGGAAACTTTGACGAAGAATCGTCCGTCGGCTTCGTCTTTTCCGCCGGCGGAAGAAAAATAGCCTGCCGTCTGACGAAGGCGGACGCCGCCCTGCTCGCCGCCCTGGCTCTCGGCAACGCGCCGGCGGCCGGTCGTGCAGGCTTCCGCGGCATTTCCCTCGCAATAACCCGCAGACTGCTCAAAACTCTGGCCGAAACAGCGGCGGAAACGCTCGCCGAAAACGACGAACCCAAAGGAAAAAACGCAGCCTTCGTCCCTTTGCCGCTTTGTTTGCAGCTTGACATCCGCGGCCGGAAGACTAAAATATTTCTGTCTTTCGGCTGCAAAGAAACGCCGCCCGAAAACAACCGGCGGATGGACGGCGCCGAACGTTTGCGGCAGCCTTTGGCCGTCCGGCGACTGAACGACGGCACGGTTGTGTTGACGG
>OGMF01003717.1_pt1 | contig 11150 bp, 32 predicted proteins | sample 1572921 | NCBI WGS metagenome assembly OGMF01 (sample SAMEA2581919, study PRJEB24529) | metagenome | biome: Human gut stool | place: China | collected 2011
AGCCATATTTATTGCATATTTAATAGCCTCTATTCTATCTACTATACATACATATTTTCCTTTAGTCTTTTTTATTCCTGTTTCTATTTCATCTACTATTGTTTGAGGGTCTTCTGTTCTTGGGTTATCTGATGTAATTATTGTAAAATCTGCAATTTTTCCTGATATTTCACCCATTATAGGTCTTTTTGTTGTATCTCTGTCTCCTCCACAACCAAATACAGAAATTACTCTTCCTCTAGTATATGATTTTACGGCATTTAGTATGTTTTCTAGGCTTTCTGGAGAATGTGCATAATCTATCATAATTGTTAGTTCTTTTTTATTTTCAACTAATTCTATAAAGCCAGCCTTAGATAATAAATCGTTGTAATCTATATGATATATAGAAGATAGTTTTTTTAAAATAATTGGACTAGGTCTTCGCTTACCATTTTCCATTAAAGATAGGTAGCTAGGAGATATTTCGCATAATTTATTAACATCATATATACTATATCCTAATGTTTCTCTTATGTTCTTCAAATATTTAGCAAGCTCAAGTGTTGAAAATTTCATCTTGACGACCTCCTTACAAATGTAATTATACTATACAAATTTACAATTGTAAATGTTTTTAAAAATTTTTTTAAAAAACTATTGACAATAGTAAACTAAATGATATAATGTTTACAAAAGTCAACAAAGAAAGGTGGTGCAAAATAAAATGTCAAATAGAACAGTATATATAAAAAATTTAGATGATTTTATAGAAAGGATAGTAATTGCGGGCTTTACATATAGAGAATTGGCAAGAAAAGCTGATTCAAATCCAACATCAATATCATTATTAGCTAAAGGAGAAAGAAACCCAAGTCCAAAATTAGCGATTAATATATGCAAAGCGCTACAATGCAACTTTGATGACCTTTTTTTTATTCAAAATGTTGACAAAAGTAAACAAAGTAGATAAAAAATAAACAAGAAAGAGGGTGATAAGTTGGAAGAACAAATATTACGAGAACAACAAAGAACTAACGAGTTGTTAGAAACTATCCTAAACACAAAACAAAATCTTTGCAATTTACCAAAGCTATTATACGCCAAAGAAATAGCACAAAATTATAATGTAAATTTAAATAAAGCAACTAACTTTTGTAAGAAATACGGAACAAATTTTGGAGGTTATTGCATAGAAATCGAAAAGTTTAAAGAAATCTTACAGACAGCAGGAACAGAAATATTTGATTAAAGGAGGAAAAACGAATGAAAAAGAAAGTAAATAAAAAGACAAAACAAAGAATTAAAGAATATATTTATTGTGCAATATTTGGATTGTTTTGGGCAGCATTTATAGCAATAGGATTTTAGGAGGATGAAATGAAAGAAACAATAAGCAAATTTGCAAAATGGATGGAAGAACATCCTATAAAAGCAATGTTCTTCGTAGAAATACCGATATCTATAATAACTAGTTTGATAACAATAAAGTTATTAGTGTAGTGACTGCAGATACAATAATAGGACATACAATTGATTTTAAAATAGTTTCTAAAGAAATTCTGGTTTCAATAGAAAAGTATTCCGTTCCATTTGGAGTAATTTTAGGGTCGAAATTCATACCAACAAAACTAATAAAACCTTTATTTTTTAATTCTTGACACACTTGAGTAGTTTCTTGAAAGTTAAGATTAAGAAATTTAGAAAGCTTAACTTTAGTGATAGTTGATTTGTTCTTATATGCCTTATAAATGAGTTTTAATGCTTTTCGTTGATTACCATACAATAATTCCATAATAGCCTCGCTTTCGAGGATATTATACATTATTAAAATAAAAGATACAAGAAAGGAGATGAAGAATATGGCATTGTTTTTAGCATTAGTAATATTACTTGGATTAATAAGCCTTATGTACTACAAAGAAACACTAGAAACAAAAATAGACGAGTCAAATTCAAGAAATATTGTCTTAGCAAGACAAGTTAGAGATTTAAGTTTTGAAAATGAACAGCTTAAAGATTTAAGAAAACAAGAAGTACATAATAACACAATTTTAGTTAAAGAAAATATGAAGCTACAAGATTTATTAAAAGATGTAGCAAATAGAACTATTGCTTGTCCATTAGATTGCGAGAAAATAGTTTTAAACAAAATAAAAGAGCTAGTTCGCGACTACCAATCAAAAAACTAACTCAAAACTTATTAGTAAATATTTTTACTTTTAATATTTTACTACATAAGAAATAAAAAGTCAAGGAGGAACGCAGAATGGAACTACAAGACAGATACGACGAACTAGACAATTTAATAAGCTCACTTAATTCGTTAATGGACGAATTAACAAATAAGAATTATATTGAACAGCTAGAGCTTGTTAAGTTTGAAGCACAAAACGAATTTGAAGAAGTGTCAGAACAATTACAAAAACAAAAAGAACAAGAAGAGAATCAAGAGGAAAAAGAATATTGGGAGGCAGTAGTTTAATGGAAATACATGAATTAAATAATGAAGAATTATTAAGAAATTATGCATGCTTACTAAAACAAATTGATACAAACTATAAAACAAAAAAAGACTTTGAAGAAGAAATAAAATCAAGATTTAATGAAGGGAAGTTTAATTAATGGATTATCAAGATTTACTAAGTGGAAAAAGTATAGTGTTTTTGGATTATGAAAAAATAATAAATAAAGAAAGAGAGGAAAAATAATTATGAGTATGATAGCAAGTGATAATGGGGGACAATCAATACCAAAACTAGAAGGAGGAGTTTATACAGCAGTATCTAGTGCAATTATAGATTTAGGACAACAAACAAGTGAAAAATTTGGAAAAACGCAAAGAAAATTTATGATGTTATGGAACGTCATAGGAGAAGAAGTAGAAGTAAATGGACAAAAATTAGCAAGAACAATGTCAAAAGAGTATAGTTTTAGTTTAAACGAAAAAAGTACATTAAGAAAAGATTTACAAGCATGGAGAGGAAAAGTTTTTACAGATGAAGAACTAAGAGGATTTAATTTATTAAATATTATAAATAAGCCATGTCAATTACAAATTCTATTAGAAGAAAGAAATGGAAAACAATACAACAATATTGCTTCAATAATGGCACTTCCAAAAGGAATGACAGTTAATTTGTTAGAAGATACATATCATTTCGATTTTGAAGATGTAGAAACATGGAGGAACTGGAACAAGATACCAACATGGATTCAAGACAAAATAAAAAAAGCGGACAACTATGTTTCTTCAGGAGTAGAAAAATATGTCACAGAATACGAAGAAGCTGTAAAAGATATGGAACAATCAAATGTAGAACTAAATTCAGATGATGATTTACCTTTCTAATTAGGAGGTAAAACATGTGGCAAGATATAGAACAAGCAATGGAAGATTTGCAAAAAACATTAAGTAATTATAAGGAATATCAAAAAGATTATGCTAAAAAAGAATACGATTATAGGGTTGCACTATCAAAAGAATTAGTAAGACTTCGTGCAGAAGGACAAGCAGTGACTCATTTAGCGGATATTGCTAGAGGAGAAAAACATATTGCTAAATTAAGATTTGATAGAGATATTGCAGAAGGATTAGTAAGAAGTGCAGAAGAAGGAATAAACTTCTATAAACTTAAAATAAGAGAATTAGAAGCAGAATATAACAGAGAATATGGCAATCCTAGAGCAGGATTTGGAGGCTAATATGATAGTTAATGACTTATCAAATAGTTTTCATCCAGTACCAAAACAAAAAAGAATAATAAATAAGAAACTGTTAAGAGATAAAAAAGGCATATGTGAAATATGTGGTAAAAGAGGACAAACAGAAAAACATCACAAGAAAACAAAAGGTTCTGGAGGAAATGACACAGAAGAAAATTTAATAGAAGTATGCAGAATATGTCATACCAAAATACATACAGGAGAAATAAAAATATAAGACAGCAGAGGTTAAGGCATAAAACTTAACCTCTATTTTGTGAAAGGAGAAGGCAAATGGATAAAAGCGGTTTTTTAATATATTTAGATTATGAAGAACAATTCAATTTACTAACAGACGAACAAGTAGGTCAGCTTATGAGAGCGATAATCAAATATGAGAGAACTAGAGAAATACCACAGTTAGATGGCGTAATAAAAATGGCTTTCTCTTTTATAAAAACACAACTAGATAGGGATAGAGAAAAATACGAAGCTAGATGTGAAAAGAATAGAGAGAACGCTAAAAAAGGAGGAAGACCTAAAAAAGCAAATGGTTTAGAAAAAACCGAACGGTTTTGAAAAAAACCAAATGGATGCCAAAAAACCCGATATAGATAAAGATGATGATGAAGATGATGATAAAAAAGAAAATATAAAGAAAAAATATGGCGAATACAAAAATGTAAAATTTACCGATAAGGAATTTGAAAAAGTAAAAGAATATTTTCCTAAAGACTATACTCAAAGAATACAAGATTTAGATGACTATATACAGCGTACAGGAAAGAAATACAAGGATTTCTTTGCAACATTAAAAATGTGGGCTAGAAAAGAAGGATATAAACCACCAGATAAAGACGAAAAGCCCAAAGAAGAATTTAGGGCTATAGATACATCTGACTTAACTCCAGAAGAATATGATAAGTTAGTAAAGGGAGAAATAACTACAGAAGAACTTATCGAGAAAGGAAGAATACATGTATGACGAAGAACTTGAAAAGGCAATGTTATATTATTTAATCTTTGAGCAAGAAGACTATTTGCTAGATGAAAGTGATTTTGTTGGTGAACGAAACAAGAAAATAATAAAGGCAATAAATGAGTTAAAAGCAGAAAAGCAAGAAATATCTATGTTTGCTGTAAAGGCTAAAATAAAAGCAAATGGTAAACAAGTATTGGATTATATAACAAGTTTAAGTGAATATATCAGAACAAGCAATGTAGAAAGCGTTTATACTCAACTAATGGAACTGTCAAAAAAAAGAAAACTACTTGCATTGATGCAAGAAAAAATAATGGATATATCAGATTGCGAGAATGTAGATATATTGGCACAAGAAATTGTTAAGGAAGTAAACGACATAGAGAAAATAAACGAAAAAGAAAAGAGCTTCTTGGAACAAGTAGTTGAAACAATGGAGCAAATAGAGAAAAATACTTTAGAGAGAACGGACTATTCATTGTACACAGGAATACAAGACCTAGACCAAAAAACTTGTGGACTGCATAAGCAAGAATTAACAATTATTGGGGCTAGACCAGGTGTGGGAAAAACAACATTAGCATTGCAGATAGCAGAACATATAGCTGAAAAAGGAATTGAGACAGCAATAATTAGTTTAGAGATGTCTGATACACAGATAATTCAAAAAATGATAGCCAAAAGAACAAAAATAAATAGTTACAAGATGAGAATGGGAACTATGGAGCAAGCAGACATAGATGCAATGGCTATAGCAGGAACAGAAATATCAGAATTACCTATACATCTAATAACTAAAGCTAGAACCTTGCAACACATAGAAAATATAGCGAGAAAACTAAAAAACAGAAGTAATTTAGGGCTTCTAGTAATTGACTATATACAGCTAATAAAAAATAAAGGTAAGTTTGGTAATAGAGAACAGGAAGTAGCAGACATAACAAGGACACTCAAGTTATTAAGTTTAGAACTAGACATACCAATTATAGGACTATGCCAGTTAAGCAGAAATGCGACAAGGCAAGAACCAACATTGGCAGACTTAAGAGAAAGTGGTGCTATTGAACAAGATGCAGATAATGTATTGTTTTTATATCAAGAAAAGGAAGAAGAAGGAACTTTTGTTGATATTACACTAAAAATAGCAAAACAAAGAGCAGGAGAGATTGGCAAAATATACCTGAAATTTAATAAAAATAATAGTGAATTTAGAGGAGTGATTAGATGATAGAAATAACAAGAGAGCAATTGTTAAGTTTTGATGATGTAAATAAAGCAAGAATATTAAAATACATAGTTTTAGGAATTATAAAGTACAAAGGAGTGTGATAAAAATGGAAATGATAGCAAATAAAATAAAGATAAGAAAAGTAAAAGCGTGGGCTATATATTTTGACTATGAAGGTAAAAAATTCTTATTGCACGAAAGTTCAGATTGTTACGAAAGTTCTACCACATTATATGAGAGAGTATTAGAAAATGGAAGATATAAATTAGAAACAATAGAGAGCTATTATGGAAAGATTATAACTTTAAACTATTTTAGCTCAAAAGTAGGAAGAACATATAGTCAAGTAGATACGGAAAAATTCTTAAGAAAACTAGTATATAAAAAACTGGTTCAAAACAAAAAGATAAGTAATGAGTTACAGGAAATAGAACAGGAAATAGAAAAATATAAACAAATAGAAGATTTTTGTAGATGTAAAAGAATAAACCTAGAGTACGAATTATTTAGATAGGAGTGTGATTAACAAATGAAGATATCACAAAAAGATAGAATAATAAATTACATACGAGAGTTTGGCTCAATATCTAGTTGGGAAGCATACGCAGATTTAGGGATAACACAGCTAGGAGCTAGAATAGACCAACTTAAAAAAGAAGGATACGAGTTTAAGACAGAGTGGGAAAGCAATACTAATAGATATGGCGAGAAAACAGATTACAAGAGATATTATTTAGCAGATATGATTTCAGAGAATATGGAACATATAACGCAGATGTAGGAGGCAATTATGATAATAGTAAATCAAAACAAATGTACAATAGTAAACTTTAATAATATACAAAATATAAGAATTGAGCCTTATGGCACGCACATAAAAAGTAAAAAGATATATAAAATATTTGCAGGAAATTTTGAGGGCTATGCGACAGAATTAGGTACTTATGATACAGAAGAAAGAGCAGAAGAAATATTAAGAGATATTGCACATTGGTACGAAATAGAAGCTAAAGTATATAGAATGCCAGAGGAATAAATTATGAAACAAATAGAAAAGAATACGCTATGTTATTACTGTTTAGGTTGTAACAAATTAGAGTTAGAGAAATTTAATGGAATAATGAGATGCAAAGATTTTGTAGCAGGAGTTGAAAACTGGCAAGAAAAATTACGAGAGGAGCTAAAGAAAAAATGCCTATAGAAGATTTAATGAACTATATGCTTAATTTATTCAACAATACAGCTAAAGAATTAAGTGAGGAATACGAGAAACTAAGCCAAAAGGATATGGAATTATCAGATTTAGATCATTATATAGAGAACCACAATTTAAAAGCTCCACAGTTGGCAAAAGTAGGAAGATTGAGAAAAACATTGAGAGAAGAACGCAGACAAATTAAAAATAATATAGACATCATAGAGGTAATAAAGAAGTTTACAGACAAGTACAATAACAAGTTAATAACAGGAGATATAATACAAAATCTAAAAGAACAGGGTGTTTTAAGAAAACGACAAGAAAACCCAACATATAAGTATAGGACAAGTATATTAGACAGATTGGAGATAAAAGATGAACAAATATAAAAACACAAAAATAGTAGTAGACAATATAAAGTTTGATAGTAATCTAGAAGCAACAAGATATAAAGAATTAAAGCTGTTGCAGAGAGCAAAACAGATAAGTAACTTAAGACTGCAAGTACCATTTCTATTACAAGAAGGATTCAAGAAAAATGGCAAGACACATAGAAAAATAGAATACATAGCAGATTTTGTTTACGAGGAAAATGGACAAACAATTGTAGAAGACACAAAAGGAATGAAAACAGAGACATTTAAGATTAAGCAGAAATTATTTGAGTATAAATATCCAGAGCTAAGTATAAAAATTATTACAAGGGAGGAATTATGAAAGAGATAAAAGTAAACGAATATGTGAGATTAGCAAGAAATCAAGGAATAAATAAAATTATAGATATTTATGATAAAAAATATGAATTAGAAACTGATATAGCAAATGAATGGGGGGAGTTTACTTGCATTTTAGAAGAATATCAATTAAAAGATGAGATTATAAACCATAGCAAACACTTAATAGATTTAATAGAAATTGGAGATATAGTAGAAGATAAATACAATAAATATGAAGTAGCTTTTGTAAAGGACGATAAAATATATTGCAATGATTATAACTTTGATGATAGTTTAATAACCTTGAGAGAGCAAGACATAAAAACAATATTAACAAAAGAACAATATGAAGCTAACTGCTTTAAAGTAGGAGGAGAATGAAAATGGCAATAAAAAATTACACAACAACAATAAGTGTGAATAAGACAATAGGAGAAATACAAGGAATTTTAAGTAAACACGGAGCTACAGCGATCATGACAGAATATGACAATGGAAATGTGACAGGATTAAGTTTTAAAATTATGACTCCTAGAGGAGAACTAGGCATAAGACTACCTTCAAATACAGATAGAGTATTACAAGTCTTAAAAAACCAAAAAAAGAACAATGCTAAAGTCAAAGATACTTTTGAACAAGCGAATAAAGTAGCGTGGCGAATTATAAAAGACTGGGTAGATGCGCAAATGGCAATACTAGAGACTGAAATGGTAGAGATGGAACAAATATTTTTACCATATGTGCTAAACAACAAAGGAACAACACTTTATCAAGAATTTAAAGAAAATCAATTGTTGTTAGGAGAATAGATATGATAGAAGTAATTAAAAATATTTTATTTGGAGTAGCTCTAATAACTGGAAGTATTTGCACAATATTATTATTTTTAATTTTGTTATACAGAGTAATACTTGTTTTTATAGACAATATGAAAAATGCAAATATATTTAGAAAATGCTTAATGATTTACATTAAAAGAAATTATCCAGATATAAAAGTGGAACTAGAAGATATAGACATAAAAAGACAAGGAATACATAGGGGAAGGAGTGATACAAATGAAAACAGCTGATGAGATGTTTGAAGAGTTAGGATGGAATTACAAGGAAAACCATGCTAATGGAGTTAGTTTTTATGATGATGAAGATAATGAAATAAGCATAATTGATTCTAATAATTATGGCAGAAGAATTAATATTATTAAATTTGAAGGAATTACAATTGAAGAACTACAAGCAATAAATAAGAAATGTCAAGAATTGGGGTGGATAGAATGAAAGAAAAAATAAAAAGAATAATAGAAAAAATTAAAGACATATTTAGTTTACATTGTCCTGAATGTGGTGGAAGAATGAAAAGCGAATACTTAGATATGGAAATAGACCACATTGTATATAAATGTGAAAAGTGTGGAGAGGAGTGGATTTAATGCAATTATTTGAAGATTTAATAAAATGTAAAGACTGTATGAATAATATAAATAACAAGTGTATTTTATATCCAGGAAAAGATACAAAAGAAGAAAATACAGGTTGCTATGTAGGAATAGATAGAAATAATAAACAAAAACTTGCAGGAGGTATTGTAAGTGAAAGAAAATGATATACAGGAAGATATTAATATATTAAATGAATTGTTAGATAATGAAATTGTTCCAAGATTACATAGAAGATATAAAAATGCATTAGAGGAAATTATAGAAGAAGTAAATAAAAATACTTGTACTTATGAACAAATAGAAGAAGACTATAATGTGTGGCATTGTAGTAAATGTAAATGTGATTGGTGCATTGAAGAAGGTACTCCAATAGATAACAATATGAATTATTGTCCAGAATGTGGAGCAAGAATAAGAGAAATTATTGAACTAGAAGAGGAGGACGAGTAGTGGAAAATAGTATAGAAGAATTTGAAATAAAATCAGTTGAAAGAATACCACATAAATTAAAACAAGGTATCCTTTATGTATGCTTAGAATGTCAAGTAGCAGTTCATTTATGTGCGTGTGGGTGTGGTGAAAAAACAGTAACTCCACTAGGAATAAACGGCTGGGCATTAATTTTCAGAGATGGAGAATTAAGCTTAAATCCAAGCATAGATAATTTTAATATTCCTTGCAAATCACATTATTTTATAACAAATAATAAAGTTAGGTGGTGTTAATGTGAAAGAAATAATTAAAGAAATTATAAAAGACACTAATATGACTACGGTTATAATAGGGATAGTAGAAGTGCTTATTGGAGCAATTTTAATAAAAATAACAATAGCAATTTCAGCAATGTTACTTATTCTAGGTGGAATGAATATAGGAAAAGGACTTTATGGTGGAAAGGAGAATTAAAAAGTGAAAGAGAATGAACAGCTACGAACAGAAGTGAACAGCTTAAAGAAAGAGAATGAAGAATTAAATGAAAAAATATTAGACAATGCAGGAATATATCAACTAGGATTTAAAGACGGAGAAGAAAGCTATATTAAAAAAGTAAAAGACAAGATTAGAAAAAATGAAGAAATTATAGATATTAGTAATGACGGAGACTTAATTCATGAATTATATCAAAAAAATAAAGTTTATGAAGAATTATTAGAAAGTGAGGAATAAATGAACGAAAAAGAATTTGAAGAATTATTTGGAAATACGCCGTTTGAGAACATAAAGAAAATACAACACTACATAGATAAAAACTATATTCCAATTCAAAAAGTAAGAAAAATGAGAGATGAATTAGATAGAACTAAAGATGAATATATGAAATGGCAAAAGCAAGAGCTGGATCAAAAAGATAAAATAATAGATTTAATGGCAGAAGATATAGATGGCTTCCAGATGGAATGTAATAGATATTTTAAAGATAAAGAAGAAGTAAAACAATATTTTGAAAATAAAGCAAAAGAAATCAGATAAAATGGAGGTATTGTATAAGCAAACAAAAAAAGGCAATAACTCTTATAAAAAAGCAACGAGATATATACTTTAAGATGAGAAACAGTTTAAAAGACACAATGTCAATAAACAATAAGAGATACAAAACTTTTAGAAGAAATTTAAACGAGCAAATAGATATTTTAGATTATATTTTAATGAAGATAGGAGGCACAAATGAATAAAAAAGATTTAGAACAGGTTGTAGCATTAAAGAACGAAATAAAAGACTTAGAGAGAAGATTACAGAACAATAATATTAGCAGTACTGTAGCTGACAGTGTAAAAGGAAGTTCAACTAATTTTCCATACATAGAGTGCCATCGAGTAATACAAGGAGTGGATTATAAAAAACAGATTAGAGATAAAAAATATAGAAAGTTATTCAGACAAATTATTAGGATACGAGCTGCGCG
>OGMF01003718.1_pt1 | contig 11149 bp, 11 predicted proteins | sample 1572921 | NCBI WGS metagenome assembly OGMF01 (sample SAMEA2581919, study PRJEB24529) | metagenome | biome: Human gut stool | place: China | collected 2011
AAGAAAAATCGGAATGGAGCAAAGTCCATTCCGACGTGGTCGGAGTGGCGGGACTCGAACCCACGGCATCCTGCTCCCAAAGCAGGCGCGCTACCAGCTGCGCTACACCCCGTAACGGATATATATTATAATATATATCCGCATAAATTGCAAGCTTTTTTTCACAAAAATCCGCGGCAATGTCACAAAAGCCGCGGCAAGATTCATCAACCCTGCCGCGGCTTATTTTAAAATCTGAAATCGCGCTTGTTCGAATTTTTTATTTCCTCAATATTCTTTTCCGCAATTGCCCGAACCTTTTCGTTCGGGATCTTCTTAAGCTCATCATCGATCAGCTTAAACCCTGCCGCGCGCGTTTTTTCCGAAGCATAATCCACGAGGTATTCCGCAAGCGTCATGAGCGCGTTCGGGTGGCAGCAGTTAAGGATCTGCCCGTTTTTGCAAAGGCTCATGAATCTGTCGCCGGTTCTGCCCTCGCGGTAGCACGCCGTGCAGAATGACGGAACATGACCCATTTCAATAAGCCAGCCGACAACATCATCGAGCGAGCGCTGATCGGAAACATCGAACTGCTCGGTGTCATGCGGACGTTCCTTTTCCGTATATCCTCCGACCGATGTGCGTGACGCGCCGCTCACCTGTGAAACGCCGAGCCGCAGCATCTCACCGCGCACCTTTTCGCTTTCGCGCGTTGATATAATCATTCCCGTATACGGCACGGCAATTCTTATACAGGCGGCGATTTTTTCAAAAATCTCATCGCTTATGCCATTATCAAACACATCGGGGTCAATATCGTCCGCCCTTTTCACGCGCGGAACGCTTATCGTATGCGGCCCCACGCCGTGAACCGCCTCCAGATGCTCTGCATGCATCAGAAGCCCGGCAAATTCATATCTGTATTTTTCAAGCCCGAACAGGACGCCAAGTCCGACATCGTCAATGCCGCCCTCCATAGCCCTGTCCATTGCTTCGGTGTGATAATCGTAATCGTGCTTCGGACCTGTGGGATGAAGCTCCAGATAGCTTTTTTTATGATATGTTTCCTGAAAAAGAATATATGTTCCGATTCCGGCATCCTTAAGCCTGCGGTAATTTTCAACCGTTGTTGCTGCGATGTTCACATTCACCCTGCGGATTGCACCGTTCTTATGCTTAATCGAATATATTGTGTCAATACATTCGAGAATATATTCAATCGGATTCATTTTCGGATCCTCGCCCGCCTCGATGGCAAGGCGCTTGTGTCCCATGTCCTGAAGCGCGATAACCTCGGCGCGCACCTCGTCCTGCGTGAGCTTTTTCCGCGGAATATGCTTGTTTTTCATATGGTACGGACAATACACGCATCCGTTCACGCAGTAATTTGACAGATACAGCGGCGCGAAAATCACAATTCTGTTGCCGTAAAACGCAAGCTTTATTTCCTCCGCAAGCTTGTACATTTCCTCAATTTTTTCAGGAATTTCGCACGCGAGCAACACGGAAGCCTCGCGGTGAGTGAGCCCTGCGCAATGCGTTCCGTTCGCCGTTTTAACGGGGCGCGCCTTTTCAAGAATGCTGTCAATCAGCTCAATATTATTTTTGTTTTCTTCCGCATAGCGGAGCGTTTCCATGATTTCATCATCATTTATAAACTCCTCCGCCTTAAGCGATTTCGGATTGTAAACCGCCATCATTATCTCCCCTTTCTTGCAGTCAGCCGCCGAAAAAGCGGCTTTCCGTCAGATATAATTACTATATACCCCCCTGCCGCGAATGTCAATTAGCTTATTCCACATAAACGCACCGCGCGATTTATGTATATTGGCAACGCGGCATTTTTCCGCTGCGGTATAATTGTTGAAAATATCTATTGAAAAGCGCGTTTTTTGCTGATATAATAGGAATCAGAATATATTCGGGAGGCTGATAGATATGAAATATGTAATTGTACTTACGGACGGCTGTGCCGATTTGCCGATTGAATCGCTCGGGGGGCTTACGCCGCTTGAAAAAAGCATCACGCCCAACATGGACGATTTCGCGGAAAATGGCAGGCTGTTCCTTGTGAAAACCGTTCCCGAATCGCTTAAACCGGGCAGCGATGTTGCAAATCTGTCCGTTATGGGGTACGACCCGTTAAAGTGCTACACGGGGCGCTCTCCGCTTGAAGCGGCAAGCATCGGCGTTAAGCTGACCGATTCGCAGACGGCGTTCCGCGCAAATCTCGTCACACTTTCCGATGAGGAAAATTACGAGGACAAAACAATGCTTGATTATTCCGCAGGCGAAATTTCAACGGCGGAAAGCCGCGAGCTTATGGAATACATTGAAAAAAACCTCGGCGGCGGAGATATTCATTTTTACCCCGGCGTGAGCTACAGGCATCTGTTTGTATGGAATAACGCGCCGAAAAGCTTCACACTGACGCCGCCGCACGATATTTCCGACAGAAAAATAAAGGACTATCTTCCGTCCGATCCGCGCATACTTGAGCTGATGAAAGAAAGTGAAAAGCTGCTGCGCGACCACCCCGTGAACAAAAAGCGCGTTGCGGAGGGTAAGAATCCTGCAACATCCATGTGGATATGGGGCGAGGGAACGCGCCCGTCGCTTGAATCGTTTTCCGATGTTTACGGGAAAAAGGCGGCTGTTGTCAGCGCGGTTGATTTGATAAAGGGAATTGCGATTCTCGCCGGAATGCAGAGCATTGACGTTGAGGGCGCAACCGGGAATATCGACACGAATTTTGACGGAAAGGCAAAAGCCGCGGCAGACGCGCTTTTAAGCGGCGGAAACGACCTTGTTTACGTTCATCTTGAAGCGCCCGACGAGTGCGGACACCAGGGCGACGCACCGGGAAAAACGCGCAGCCTTGAGCTTATCGATGAAAAAGTCATCGGTTATATTAAAAAGCGCCTTGACGAATCGGGAGAGGATTACGCATTCATGGTGCTGCCGGATCACCCCACGCCCGTCTCGACGAAAACACACAGCCGCGAAAGTATTCCGTGCGTTATGTATAAAAAGGGCATGGATAACAAAACGGGGCACAAATTCACCGAGGAATATGCGCGCAAGTACGGCGAGCGCGTTGATACAGGCTGGCATCTTATGAAAAAATTTCTTGAAATATAACGGTTTAAATTCCATCCTTTATGAATAGAATAAAAAGAGGACATTCCCCCTCATTTTATTCTTTCATAAAGGATTTTTTGTTATGGCTGACGCTTCATTTGAAAAGGTTAAAAATATTTGCCGCAGCTTTGTGCTTTTTGCCGCGGCTGCGGCGGCTGTTTTGCTTGTGTTCCCCTATTTGTTCAGACTTTTTCTGCCGTTCGTCATCGGCGGCTTGCTTGCGCTTATCGCAAAGCCGCTGTTCCTGTTTTTCGGCAGACTGCGCCTGCCGCGCTTCGCCGCGGCGCTGCTTGCGCTGATTATTGTTTTCCTCATTTTTGCACTTTCCGTGAGGGTCATTTTCGCAGGAGTTGTGAAAGAGCTGTTGTCGTTTGCGGACAGCTTTTCCGATATATACAAAGCCTCCGCCGAAGCTGCCGAAAGCATTGCCGGCCGCCTTGGCACGCTCACAAAAAGAAGCGCACTTTCCCATTCGGCGCTCCGCGCATTGACGGATAAGCTCGGCGATTCGCTCCGCAGCCGCATTGCGGAGGCTGTCAATTCACTGACCGCATTTTTGATTGTTTGCGCCAAAAACGTTCCGAACATTCTTCTGATTTCTTTCATTTCGTTTTTTTCGGCGTTTTTCTTTTTGAAGGATCGCAAGCTTATCTCGGCGTTTTTTTATCATGTGCTCGGCGCACGGGTTTACGGAGCTTTAAGCCGCGCGAAAAAAGCGGCGTTCGGCGCGGCAGGGTGCTATGTTAAAGCGCAGCTTATCATCGGCGCGCTGATTTTCGCCATTCTGCTTATCGGCTTTGTGATTCTGCGCGTTAAATATGCGCTGCTGTTCGCCTTTATAACCGCCGTTGTGGACGCGGTGCCCGTTCTCGGCACAGGTACGGTGCTGATTCCGTGGGCAGTCTTTTCCGTTTTTTCCGACAATCCCTCTCTCGGGTGGGGGCTTTTGTCGCTTTATGGCGTGTGCCTGCTCACGCGGCAGCTCAGCGAGCCGAAAATCATCGGCGTGAAGCTTGGGCTGCACCCCCTTGCAACAATTTTTTCGATTTACGCCGGGATGAGGCTTTTCGGCATTCTCGGGCTTATCATCGGGCCGGTGCTTGCGCTCATGATAAAAAATGTTGTATTTTCCCAATAAAAAATGCGAACAAATGTTTGCATTTTCTTTTTTAATGTGGTATACTGATAAGCAAAGGGGGAGTTTGCTATGGAAACTGCCGAAAAGCTGCGCATACTTGCCGACAGTGCAAAGTATGACGCGTCGTGCTCGTCAAGCGGAAGCCGGCGCGCATCCTACGGAGGAATCGGCGCGCCGACCGCGGCAGGCTGCTGCCACGCGTTCAGCGCGGACGGGCGGTGCATTTCGCTTTTAAAGGTTTTATATACAAATTATTGCATTAACGACTGCAAATACTGCAATAACAGGGTTTCCAATGATATTGAGCGCGCGGCGTTCACTCCGCGCGAGCTGGCGGATTTGTGCATTTCGTTTTACAGGCGGAATTATATCGAGGGGCTGTTTCTCAGCAGCGGAATCATTAAATCGCCCGATTACACTGCGGAAAAACTGCTTGAGGTTCTTACGATTCTGCGGCGCGAATATAAATTCAACGGTTATATTCACGTTAAGGGGATTCCCGGGGCGGACAATGCGCTGCTTGAAAAAATAGGGCTGCTTGCGGACAGAATGAGCGTGAATATCGAGCTGCCGAGCGAATCGGGGCTGAAGCTGCTTGCGCCGCAGAAAACGAAGCAGTCCGTTCTCGAGCCGATGCGCTTTATCAGGAATAATATTGCCGCCGCGAGGGAAGAATCAAAAAAGACAAAGGCGAAAAAATATTTTGTGCCTGCCGGGCAAAGCACGCAGATGATAATCGGGGCAACAAAGGACAGCGATTTGCAGATTCTGCGGCTGACGGAGGGACTTTATAAAAATTATTCTCTTAAAAGGGTTTATTTTTCGGCATATGTTCCCGTGGGGAATCACCCTGTGCTTCCGAAAGATATTCCGCCGCCGCTTCTGCGTGAGCATCGGCTTTATCAGGCAGACTGGCTTCTGCGGTTTTACGGATTTTCCGTTTCGGAAATACTTGATGAAAAAAATCCCCTGCTTGATCCGCTTCTTGACCCGAAATGCTGCTGGGCAATGCGCAATATCGGGCTTTTCCCGGTGGAGATAAACACCGCCGATTATGAAATGCTGCTGCGCGTGCCGGGGATCGGCGTGCTTTCCGCAAAGCGGATTGTTATCGCGCGGCGCGCCGGCAGGCTTTCGTTTGAGGATTTGAAAAAGCTGCGCGTTGTTTTAAAGCGCGCGGCGTACTTCATCACATGCGGCGGAAAATACATGTTTCCGTCGCTCAAAATGAGCTATGATTTTATTTATAACTCGCTCACTGCCGACACGTCCATGCTGCCGCAGCTTCAAAGCGGAAATCAGCTTTCGTTTTTTGATTCGGCGCAGCTTTTGCCGTCTCCGCGCGAAAAGCTGACGTCTGTCACCGGGCAGTTTTAGGCATATCAACATTGAAACACGGAGGTAATCGCAATGAGCTACAATGCCGAGCAGGACAGTTCCGATATATGTTACACTTATGACGGCACGTTTGACGGACTGCTGACAGCCATTTTCACGGCTGTTTATTCGCGGAAAACGCCGCTGCACATTCTTCCGGCGGACAGGCTGCAGCTTGCTTTCGGCGAACGCTATATTAATATTGTTACGGAAGCGGAAAAGGCGGCGCGCGTTATGAACGCGGTGACGGACAAGCTCGGTTCGTTCGGGGCAAAGCGGCTTTATTATGTTTTTTTGAGTGACGCCGCCGACAAGGAAATCATAATATATAAATATATGATGCTCGGCTTCAGGAACGGAAGCATTGTTAATTCCGCGCTTGCGGACGACACTGTTTCCGCGGCTTGCAATGCGGCGCAGAATGTCTCGCGCGAGGCGGAGAAGTTCCGCCAGTTCACGCGGTTTTCCATTATGGAGGGCGGCGTTCATTATGCGCGCATAGTTCCGAAAAACAACGTGCTGCCGATTATCACGCCGTTTTTTCTGAAAAGGCTTCATTCAATTCCTTTCATAATAAACGATTTAACGCACGATATTTGCTCCGTTTACAATTCGCGTTCATGGTATATCACATCGTCCGCAGGGATAACTCCGCCGGAAGCTTCAGCAGATGAAAAGGAAATGAAACGGCTTTGGAAAATATTTTTCGATTCCGTTTCAATTAAGGAACGCGAAAACCTTAAGCTGCAAAAGCAGAACATGGGCGCGCGGTTCTTTAAGGACGTTTGGTCGGTTAAGGCATAACAGATTCGAACATCATGCGCCCAATGCGCCGAGCTCAAAAAGAGCAAATTTTTTGCTATAATTATGCTGCAAGGGGCATTATGAGTAATGCCTGATTTTGCAGATGAAAAAAAGCTGCGGCAGCGCCGCAGCTTTTTTAATCGAATTATTAAATTCTTGAATCAGTGATTGCTTACCAAGACCATGAGGTTCCGAAATCAGCAAGATCTCCGCCGTCCTTAGCAAGAGCTGCATAATCGGCATAACCGGCTTTTGTCAGCGCAAGTTTTGCTGCATCGTCGCCGCTTGTAGCAATAACATCAATAGTTTCAAGAGCTAATGCTTCGATTTCAGGTGTGTTATACTTTTTCATCTTTTCATTACCTCCTAAAATTATTCTGCCTTAAGCGCAGCATCTGCAGCGTCCGTGAAGTAGAAGTCTTCGCCGGCCTTGAAGATACCGTCAGCAGCTTTGATTTCAAAATTGAAAGGTGTTCTGCCTTCGCCTGCAAGGTGAGAGCCTGTTACGAATGTAGCAGCAACCTTAACATCACCGCTGAGAGCGCTAAGACCTGCATTAACCTTCTGAGAGAACTTCTTGCCTTCAGAAGTTGTGAGCGACCAGATCATGTTATCATCAAGCGTAACACCTTTGGGAATTGTGAATGCAAAACCTGCAGCGCCACCGATCTGCTCAGCAGTCGTTATGCCTTCGCTCTTCTCTCTTGCATCGTTGATGAGAACGTCTGTACCTGTCTTTGTAATTGTCTTTACAGTCGGCTGGGGTTCAGAACCGCCAAGTTCGATGTCAAAGCTAAGCTCTGCAGTAGGTGTATACAAAATACCACCATCAGCAGCGAACTGAGTACCGTCTGTTGCAATCGTAACTGTACCACTATCAGCAAGCTTTTTCATGTAAACATAGAAGAGAGGCTCTGTGGGATCAAATTCAAACGAACCTGTATTTACAGCAGTACCCGCATATGATGCAGAACCACCGAAAGATGTTTCCTCAAATCCAATACCCCAGTAGTTTTTCTTACTGATTTTCTGATCTGTGCTTATCATTGAACCGTCTACTTCAACGGGAGCAATTTTGGTTTTGTCAAATGTGATCGGCTGTGCAAAAACCATAAAATCAGGCAATATTTTGTCAACATAAATTGCCAAAACAAATGTATCGCCTACAGCAAGGTCTTTTACAGAAACTTCTGTTCCGTTGCCTTCTGCATCAAGCGTTTTAGCTGTTATACTAAAATCGTTTGCAGCAAATCCAATATTTGCAAGTGCAAATACCATAGCGATTGCTGCAAATAAAGCGATTATTCTTTTCATAAACATGACTCCTTAATCAAAAATTATTTTGCAGCGTTAGTAATAACTATAACCTTAGAGACTAATTTCAAGGAATCTACAACGTCCAAGGCGTTTATAACACCATCACCATTAAGGTCTGATGCAATATAGGCTTTATTGGTTGTATTTTCCGCACTCTTAGCAACTAATTTTAACTCTTGTACAGTATCGAGATCATTAACAGTATCAACCGGATCAACTAAGTCACCGAATGTAACTGTTTCGGGTGTTCCTGCCGGATCATAAGTAATATCGGCAGCAGTAAATGTTGTGCCCTTAACGAGTGCAACATACTTCTTCACACCGCCCTGCTCAGCAAATGCGCTGTAGTCAGCAAGAAATGCGTCAACTGTATTACCGTCTGCATCTTTGATTTTCACAGAACCGGAATCAATCCCCGTAATGCTCACAACAGAATAACCTGTCATTCCGTAAGGATCGGAATTGCGAATGGCAATCTGTGTTCCCTCCGGAAGAGTCGAAGAGCTTGCAAGCTCTAACACGCCAAGCTTTGTTGCCGATGTTTCATTTGTGCCGCCACCAAATACCGTTACCTTCTCAGCACCGTCTGCACGAGCTCCGAGAGGCATTGAATATGTAGCGTTACCGTTACTGTCCGCCGTAACCTGATTGATATAAACAATGTCCGCATCTGCAAGAGAAGCAGGTATTGAAGCATGCTCACCCTTAAGAACCAGAATTGTAGATTCTCCAACTCCAAGTCCACCGACCGTTACGTCAATAACAGTCTTTTCTGCATTAAGCACAGGCTCACCCGTGAGAGCGGCAAAAGCTGATGTTGACAGCATTGCGCAGCCGACTGCAAGAGAAGCAGCTGCTTTAAACATTTTTCTCATCAATTTTTCCTCCTTGATTTTTTCAAATTATATAATTATTTAAAATTAATATTGAGTGTTATGTACGTAAAATCGAAAGATTTCACAGAAACAGCATAGACCTATCCTTATGCTGAATTCATTGTAACATCAGGCGTACATATTTTCAAGAGTTTTGCTAAAAAAACTTTTCGTTTTTTTGCTTAAAGAAAGATTTTGCCGTTTGTTGATGTTTAACAACGCTATGACGAAAGGGGAAATATTTTGGGGCAAATGCCCGTTCTTTTGTGAGGCAAAGGAACCAAAATGCGCATGGCGAAGCCGCAAAACGGCGGCAAAGGCGCTCCGGTAATCTGCGCATAAGAACAGCGGAAGAGCAATGAATCAGATTTCAATTGTCTTGCCGGCGATTTCGGAGAGTGCGCCGCCGGGTTCAAAATCGAAAATTATTTTACAGGCGCGGAGCTCCTGCCCTCCGCCGGAGGCTGCACCGTACTTTTTATCGCCTGCGAGCGGACAGCCGACCGATGAAAAATACGCTCTTATCTGGTGGCTGCGCCCTGTGTGCAGCTCGACCTCCGCAACGGTATATTTTCCGTCGGACGAGAGAACCTTATAATCCATTGAGATTTCCTTGCCCGATGATGAGATGCGGCTGATATTTTTTTCGTTATCCTTTTCGATATACGCGTGCACATGGGCGCATTTTTCGGGCGGAGCGCCCTCAAGGACGCATTTATAGAATTTTCTTACGCGGCGAGCGCGGATCTGCTCATTCATTTCGCGCAGAGCAGCCGCCGTTTTTGCGCCGATGACAAGTCCGCTTGTGTTCGTGTCGAGCCGATTGCAGAGGGCGGGGGAAAACGCATTTTCCTCCGCTGCATTATATGCGCCGGTTTCCGCGAGATAGCTTTTAAGCATGTCCGCAAGGGAGCCTGTTTTATGGCGGCTGTCGGGCTGGCAGGGGAGCTGCGGCGGTTTATCGAAAATGACGATTGCGCCGTCCTCATAAACAACGGGCGCGGTCAGCGTGCAATGCGCCGCGGTGCGTTCGCGGCGAAATGACGAATCGATATAAATATCAAGCCTTTCGCCCTCGGAAAGCGTATAATCTTCACGAATCCAATGCCCGTTTATTTTCACGTCCTTTTTCCGAAATGTCTTGTATATAAGCGAGGACGGGGCGGTTGTGGCTTTAAAAAGGAATCTGTCGGCGCGGATTCCCGAGCTGTTTTTGTTTATATTAAATGTAATCATGAAAAATCTCCTCTAACCTAATCTTATAACATTGCGGCAGATTTGTCAAGGCGCCGGGAGCGGTGTTCCGGCACAAAGCAAACAGCCGCGGATTGCTCCGCGGCTGTTTGCCAGGTCAAGAATACGTGTAATAGAATCAATGTTCACGCGTTCAGAGACACAAGAGACTCGAACTCCGTGCGAATGAAAAGGCAAATGCCTTTTCGCGCAATATAAAATTGCGGTCATTAACTCGCAGAGCCGACATTATCGGGATACGGGTTCGAATTTTTTATGCTTTTCATGCGATCACATAACATAGCATATGATTATTCGCCGAAAATCCGTTTGACATGCTCATAGCTTTCAAGCGTTCCGATGTCATACCGGTTTCCTGCGTGATGCAGTGCATAGACGGGAACTTTGCGGCACAGGTAGCAGACAAAGCTGCCCGGGGCGTCCGTTCCGCATCCGTCGGCAATGCCTTGTGCGATGAGACCGAGCTGTTCTTTTTTATAAATATAGAACGGCCCGACACACCAATTGGATTTGGGGTCTTTCGGTTTTTCCTCCATTGAAATCACACGGAAATCACTGTCGGGAATCATAACTCCGCAGCGGCGGAGAGTTTCAACATCCTCCTCATAGTCGCAAACGACAACGGCGGCGTTCTTTTCCTTGAAAAGATCAACCAGTTTACGGAAGGAATAATCAATCATATTATCGCCGGCGACGACAAGAATATCGTCATCGATACCGAGCGAATCGATTGCAAAACGAATGTCGTTAACCGCACCGATTCTTGTTTCGTTCGAGGTTGACCCATCGTCAAGAATCGTTACGGGCTTTTTAAGACGGCAGGTTTTTTTCCAATTTTCAAAATGCCCGACATAACGATGATTTGATACAATAACATGCGAATCAATTTCGTCAAGCGCATCAATATCGTCAAGCAGCCAATCGAGAATGGTTTTCCCTGCGACCTCCAGAAGCGGTTTCGGGAAATTTTCCGTCAATGGATAAAGGCGCGTTGCATACCCGGCAGCGAGCACAATACTTTTCATTTTCGTTCCTCCGTCCGTTCAGCAAGAATTATTATAGTACCTGCAAGCGGTTTTGTCAACAGCAGATTGCTTTTTTTTGCAAGTTCTTAACCGCATTTTAACCGCTTTCAACAAAATGCCGGTATGAGTAACCCTGTAAGCCGAGTTCTGTCATAGAGCGAGGGCGAAACGCCCTGCCCCGAAACGGTCATCTGTCTACGCCGCGCATCTCTGCGCGGCTCCAGCCGCCTTTCGGATTA
>OGMF01003721.1_pt1 | contig 11138 bp, 12 predicted proteins | sample 1572921 | NCBI WGS metagenome assembly OGMF01 (sample SAMEA2581919, study PRJEB24529) | metagenome | biome: Human gut stool | place: China | collected 2011
TGTTAGCGTTGGCAATACAATTGGTGATTGCAGAATGAGGCTGCGTTTTGCATATCTTCGCTTCACTACATAACCATTTCCTGTGGAAAGTGATGGTTTTGGATTATTAAAATCAAATACTGCCTTATCAAGTAAATAATCTTTATTAATTGCATTTTCATTAATATCAAAATAATTATATACCTTTTTATTTACTTCATCAAGCTGATCAGCATCCATTTTATTAATATCCTCTAAAGAATATTTTAAAATTTCATATGCATCAATATTTAATTTTTTCTTTTCTCTTTCTTTCTTTTTATAAACATTTTCTTTAACTATTTTTTCAAAATAATTTTCTATTTCATTAACATCTTTTGCCATTAAAAAGTTATAAGATGTTATTAATGGATTAGGTGACTTTACTGTATATAATAAATCTTTAAAACTATCTATTTCACTTTCTTTTAAATCCATACTTTTTTTCTTAAGAGCAAACATATCTATAAGCATTTTTTGTATATTAATAAAGTCTTCAGAATTTTCTTTTTCATAAAAATGGTTAAAGGCTCTTTTAAATGTACAAATATTATTATATGAATATCCATACTTTTCTAAGTTATCATTTAAAGCTTGCTCATTATTTAAATAGAAAGGATTTAATATATCTAGTTCATCATAAATTAGTGTAAGAAGTCTTATTACAACAACTAAAAAAGTATTATATGTTACGCCCTCAGGATGTGACTTACCCTTTAAATAATCATTAATTACACTAGTAAATGCTTCGCTAATAAACACACCATTTTTCATACTCTCACCTATTATTAAGTATAGCATAGTTTTTTTTTAATTGGAAGTACTTACACTACTTTCTTTAAAGATATTTTTTCCATAAAATGTTGGTACTTTTCCATTAATAATTTTCGAAGAGATTAAGATTTCTGTTTTTAAAACACTTTCTTTTTTATTCATAGGAATAACCACTAAATACCCTATTTCAAGTTCAAAATACATTTCTACAAGAGCATTATTAACTCCAAAATCAGTGACTTTAGTTTTAATTTTCCCTTTTACATTATCTATTATTTCATATTTAAATTTTATTTTTGGACCTAACGAAGAAATAATAATATTATCACTTGCTATAAAAAGAGGTACTGTTAAAATCTTACTTTTAGAATTATCTTTTTTTAAACTTTCAATATATTTATTTAACAATTTATAAGTTTTATCCATATTTTTATCAATATATAAAATATCATTAACTTCTTCATTTGTTATAAAATTATTACTTTTAATAACTTTCTTATATATTTCATCCTTAACTAAAAAATCAATATAATCATTTAATTTAGGATTTAGTTTTTTACTATATAAACTAAAAATTATAATAAACAAAAAAAGACTTATTAAAAAAGTTATCAAAATATAATATTTTCTTTTAAGTCTTTCTTTTAATTTCATACTAAATTATATGTTATAAAAATGATTTTACTAAAATAACTATTCCTGCTACAAAAGCAAGTATTAATAAAACTATGATTATTTTTACAAATACTGATGATTTACTATCTTCAATATCAGAAAAGTCATCAAAATCTTCTTTTTTAAACTTTGTAGATTCTGTAAAAAATGACTTATCTAATGTTGTTGTATTTTCTTTTACTTCATTACTATTAATTTCTTCGAAAACAGTTTCTTTTGTTTTTTCATTATCATCATGAATTCCTTCGATAACTTCAGTATTATCACTGCCTTTTAAATCTTCGAGTAATGCAAGAGGATCACTTTCTTCACTCGCTTTTTTAATAGCTTTTTCATTTATTGAAATTGTATTAATTAAATTTGCAAGTTCTTCAGCTGTTTTATCACTTACTTTATGAGTACTCTCCTCTTTTTCTTCATTAAAGTCTAAACTATTTAATATATCAAATCCTGTATTACGAAGTTTTTTATTTCTTTCTTTTTCATAATCATCTTCTTTAACTTCTCTAGCTTTATCCAAAATTACATTAATATCATATTCTTTAGTTTCTTCGGCTTTAGTCTTAACAATTTCTTCATCTTCAATAGCAATACTTCTTCTTTTGGGAGCATCTTTATAATGAGTATCTAATATACTTTTAATTTTTTCTACATCAATACTACCCTTATTATCTCCAATTACTGCCTCATTACTTCTAACTTCATAATTATCAAGCTCTGTTTTACTAATTTCTTTATATAGTTCTTGATTTCTCGAAGCTCTACTTGGAATTTTTTGTCCATATTCATCCATACTAAAACACCTCTACTATTTAATGATACCATAATTTTTTAACTTATTAAAGTTAAATCATTACATTTTTAATAAATTTGTGTCTTCTTTACTATAAATCATCTGACTATTATAGTCTTCATTTTGTAAAAAATCTTTAAATGTATAACTTACTGGTAAAACTTCAATGCTTTCTAAATATTCTAATTTAATTAATTTACTTGGAATAGCATATTCTAAAACATAATCTTCTTTACTTGAATCATATTTGGAAATATATTTTCCAAGTCCTAAATATCCTTTAGTTACTTCATCAGGAATATTATATGTACATAAAAATCTTTTCAAAGGACTATTAAAATAAAATATATCATCTTTACTATCAAAAAAATGCATATAAAAAGTATTTTTCTTGTAATGATGAGAATTATTTTTACAAGTCTCATTAAATGTACTTCCAACATTACTAAATGATTTATTTTCTAAAAAATTATCTATTTCTAATCTATTTGCAATTCTATATACTTTCATAGTCTTTCCCCTTTTGACGAGGTTATATTTTATCATATTTTTAATATTTGTCAAATTTTTTACATATTTTTTCAAATACATGTTATAATGAAAAAGGAGGAATAAATGAAAAAAATAATTGTTGATGATGAAAAATGTATTGGTTGTGGTGCTTGCGTAGCTATTGATAGTGAGCATTTTGACTTTAATGAAGATGGACTTTCTGAAGCTATTTCACAAGAAAATCTTGAAAGTGAAAACTTACAAAATGCTATTTCTTCTTGTCCTGTAAATGCAATCAAAATTACTGAAGGAGAAAATAAATGTTCTTGTGAAGAATGTCACTGTCATGACTGTCATTGTGATGATGAAGGATGTCACTGCGAAGAATGTAACTAAAAAAATAACCCATGGGGTTATTTTTTAATTTCGATAAAGTTTTTTTACCTCTTTAATTGATAATGTTCTATATTCACCAGATTTTAAATTACCTAAATCTAAAAAATCATAGTGAGTTCTTGTAAGTTTGTCCACTAAAAGGCCAATACTTTCAAATAATCTTTTTACAATATGGTTTCTACCTTCAATAATAGATATTGAAATAAATGTTGCATTTTTTTCTTTATCTATTTTTTTAACTTTAAAATCAATAATATCTACTTTTCTATCATCAATATAAATACCTTTTTTTAGTTTATCAATTTGCTCTTTTGTAATAATTCCAGCACATTTTGCTAAATATGTTTTAATTATTTTATTTTTAGGATGAGTTAACTTATTTGCAAGATCCCCATCATTTGTAAGTATTAAAAGCCCTGTTGTATCATAATCAAGTCTTCCAACTGGATAAATTCTTTCATCAGTATCAATAAAATCAACAACAGTTTTTCTACCTTTTTCATCACTTACTGTAGAAACTACTCCTCTTGGTTTATTTAAAAGAAAATATACTTTATTATTTGTACCAACTATTTCTTTTCCCTCAATAGAAATATTAGCGTTTTCATCTATTCTATCTCCAATAGAGGCTTTTTTACCATCAACATATACTTTTCCTTGCATAATTAACTCTTCAGCTTTTCTTCTTGATGTATATCCCCTATTTGCTATTATTTTTTGAATTTTTTCCATAAATTTCTCACCACAAAAATTATATCATACATCAAAAGAAAATCCTAGTTAAAACAAATGCCATAATAAGTCCAACTAAATCCGCTATAAGGCCTATTACTACAGTATATCTACTTTTAGTTATTGTTACTCTAATTGAAACGACACCGATTACATAAATTGTTGTATCAGTACACCCCTGAAGTACACTTGCAAGTCTTCCTGGATATGTATCTGGCCCATATATTTCAAATATTTTAGTCATTATACTCATCGATGCTGTACCAGATATTGGTCTTAAAAAAGCCATAGGAAGTATTTCAGGTGGTAAATTTAAAATATTAGTAATAGGTTTTAATAAAAATGGAAGTATATTACTATCTAAAAAAATATTAACTGCAAAAACCATTGCAAGTACAGCAGGAAAAATATTATAAACTATTTTCATTCCCTCTTTGGCACCCTCTAAAAAGGAGGAATACACATCAACTTTTTTGATATAGCCATAAAAAACTACAAACAAAATAAATAAAGGAATAACTATAATAGAAAAAAGTTTCATCTTCGTTTCCTCCTTATAAAATAATCAATTAAAACTGCTGATAAACAAGAGCAAGACGTTGATATTAATGCTGGAGCAATTATTTCTGTAGGATTTAAACTGTTATAAGCAAGTCTTATAGCAATTATTGTTGTGGGAATTATAGTAACTCCAGCAGTATTTAAAACTAAAAAAGTTATCATTGGTGTTGAAGCAGTATCTTTTTTATCATTTATCTTCTGAAGTTCACTCATTGCCTTTAATCCAAAAGGTGTTGCTGCACTACCAAGTCCTAACATATTCGCAGCAATATTGGATGCAATATAACCAAGTGAAGGATTATCTTTTGGAACTGATGGAAAAAGTTTAGACAAGATTGGTCTTAAAAACTTAGCAAACCTTGTAAGCATTCCAGCACTTTCCGCTATTTTCATTATTCCAGACCATAATACTATTGTTGGAAATAAACTTAATATTAATTTTAAAGCTTTATCTGCATTAGTTAATATACTTTCATTAATTACATTTATATTCCCTGTTAAAAAACTATATAATATTCCTATAACAATTAAAAATGTCCATAATATTGAAATCATACTAAAGTTTATGATAAATAAAAAAAAATAGACTAATGTCTATTTTTAACCAACACGATATGCGTTATCCTTAGTTCCATCTCCTGTACCTACAATTTTTAGGACACTAGAATCTAGATAAAATGTCGGTCGTGCAGCCCAATAAAAATTAGGTACATCAATATAATTATATTGATGACTAACATTTCCTGTCGAACGTATATGTAAAACGTTGCCAGAAGTATCTGAACGAGGAGTAATTGTCCATTCAACGTTATTGACAAAATTATTTTGCGATATAAACAACCAATCATTATTCCTACAATCACTATATATTGAGCCATCCCAATCATATAAATCTCTTGTTCTACATTCTGACTTGTTAATATTTGTACCTCCTATTGTTGCATATCCATAATCACTTGGATACATAAGTCCCACTTTTGCATATATACTACTTGGATTACCACTATATATCGCACTTGTATTTCTTTCCTCTTTATAAATACCTTCTGCTGTTAAAGTATTATAATTTGATGAACTAGCCCCTCCTAAATGCCATTTTGCATTTGCTATTGAGTTAGATAGTTTACTATTTACATTAGGACTTCCTAATAAAGTTGTTAAATATGTTCCATTTAATTCTGTTTTTAATGATGCCGTACTCCAATTATTTGTTCCAGCTGAATTCCACTTTTTACCATCTGTTCCACCATAGTTATTTGTATCTATTACTTTTAATAGTTTTTTTGTACCACTACTTGTTGTTCCATCAGTTGAGGTGTCTTCATCAAATAATCCTATTATTCTAAATAATAATGAATTATTTGAACATGCACCACTTGTTTTATTATCTAAACATATGTAATTATTTGGATCTGCTCCTTCATATCTTAAACCATTTTCATCAAAAATATCACTATTATTTTTGGCAAAGACTGTATCAAAAGAATTTCCAGAAGGAGTATCCTCTGTAGAATCATCTCCTACAACTGTGTAAACATCATTATATGTCCCACTACCCAATAATTTAGCTTTAGAGGATAGAGAAATGACAGGGCGAGCGCCAGATGCAATATCCACACTATAGCCGTACAAATAACCCGAAGAATAAACAATGAACACTCTAGCACCAGAACTATTGAAATTAAAAGGCGACCCCGACCAATAATATTGGTTTGTATACAAATAATATGAACTATTTTCATTATCAGAACTATTTACTCCTCCCGCCATTGCTACTTCATCCGCTGTTATAAGTCCAACTGGGTAGGTTAACGCTTCATTTCCATTACTTGTATTTACTGTGAATTTATCACTTGCTGTTGTACAAGTTAATTTTGGGCTTTTATTTGTTATTAATCTTACATATGCTCCGTAGTAATATAATGTATTTGTACTCATACTTCCACTTATTTCTCCTGGTGTTCCACTTTCACTTGTTGTGACACTTCTATCATTGCAAAATATCTGGTCTGTCACTAAACTTTTTGTCGTTGCATCTGTTTCCAATGTTGTTGTTTTATACCAATTATCTATTGCTGTTTTTATTGTACTTGGTGTACCATTACCATGTTGCTGACCTTCTGTAAACATATATCCTACATATGATGGATTATTATAACTACTATTAAAGGCACCTGTACTTATTTGTGTTCCTGTTCCTGTCATATATACACCATTACTTCCTGTTACTGATGATTCGTTTTTGGGATCCGTTGTTCCTGAATATATCATTCTTATTGAACCATCACCATTTATTCTGATTATTCTCCAGTATATATCTTTTCCTGTACTATCTTTTCCAAATTTTACCCAATTATTATCTACGGCACCTCTGAAATAATATGACTTCATTCCTGTTGTTGCAGTATAATCATCCTCTGCTGCATACATCCCTTTATCACTTGCGGTTGTTACTTTACTAAAATCTGGAATTGTTTCATTTACTGTATTATATGCAAGAATTGTTTGCCATCCTTTCTTTTCTAAATCTATTACATTAGATACTGCTTTATTTCCTGCACTATCTTTTACCCATAAATAATATGTTCCCTCAGTTGTAATTGAGGTACTTAAGTTATAAGATGTTCCACTTATTGTAGTCCAATTTGTGGGTTCTAAAGTATTACTTGTACTAAAACCATAACCTGATAAACCTTGATCATCAGTAAGAGTTGCCGTTACAGTTGTTCCACTTACATTTAAGTTTTTTATAACAGGTTTCTCTATATCAATTATCTTATCAAAATATAAATAACATCTGTCACTACCTATAAATGAAAATCCTATTTTACCTGTTGTATTATCATAACTTATGACTTTACCATTATTTTCACAATGCGTTTTTTCTTCATTAATTTTGTAATTACCTATAGGAATAGTATTTGAATTTGTTTCTACTCCATTTGCATCTTTTATTATTATTGCTAAATTATTTTGTTTTCTTTTTTTAGTTTTAGTTTCTTCATTTTTATTTTTATATGTAAAATTCAATATTACTACACCTACAATAATAAACACGAACAAACCTAATTTTATTTTTTTATTCATATATACTCCAATCTTACATAAATAGGCACTCATATTTTCTCAAATGTTTAACATTTAGGAAAAACAAACCTCGAATTTATGGAAATGGTTATTGAAAACTCTAAAAAAATATGCTAACATTTAAGTATAAGATACATACAATAGACAATAAATTTTCTCAAATGTTAAACATTTGAGAAAAAACGAACAATGTAAACGCTGGGATTGCGAGGGTTTTAGATAATTTTTATATTTATTAAGTTTTTATAAAAAAAATAATAGTTTATTTAACTATTAAATCTTGCATATCTTCTTTAATAATAAGATTTTGATTTTTAATTTCTAAAAGTTCTTTTTTGGAATTTTTACCCATATGTGAGGGAATAATCTTTAAGTTTTTATATTCGTTTAAAAATTGTTTTATATCATCTACTCCTAAATGAAAATTATTACCTACTTTATTAGTGGCATCACAAATTAAATAATCTGCATCTATAATATTATCAAGTAAATTATCACATATTGTAGTGTCTCCAGTAAAGACTATCTTTTTATCATTATATTTAAAAATATAGCCATAACAATTTTTCATTACACCATGAACCGTTTTATAACTTGAAATAGTTAGATTATCAATTTTAATATTATCAATAAAATTAATTATTTTATTAAGTAAAATTTCATAAAATAGTCCTGGAAATCCAAGTTTTAAAAGTTTTAAAACTTTCATTCTATCTTTTTTACATATAACAATATTTAACTTTTGTTTTCTTTGATAAAAATCTAGTATTATAAATGGTAAATCAAAAAAGTGATCTGCATGAGTATGAGTTATAAATATATATTTAATTTGCTCATTTAAATTATTCTTTTTTAGTATTTTCATTGTTCCTTGGGGAAAATCAACCATTATATTATTATTTACTAAATATGATGCTTGATTATCATTTGATATCATAGAACCTGTTCCTATAAATTTTATATTCATTTTTTACCTCATAAGTAAATATTAATAATTTTTTCTAAAATAGTCAACTTTAATCTATAAAAACAAAAAAAATTTGTTATAATATTTTATAGAGGTATTTATGAAAATAGTTGAAATAAATGAAAAAGAATATAAGGATTTTTTTGATAAATCAAGTTATACACATTTTATGCAGTGTTATGAGTGGGGAGAAGCCTGTAAAGGTAAAGGTTTAAAGCCATTATATCTAGGTTTAAAAGATAATGATAACTTAAAAGGTATTTGTTTATGTTTTGTAAAAGAAATGCCCTTTAAATTAAAGTATTATTATGCACCAAGAGGACCAGTATTAGATTTTAATGATAAATCATTAATAAAAGAATTTTCTATAACAATAAAATCTTACTTAAAGGAAAATAATGGTATTTACTTTAAGATGGACCCAGGAGTTGTCCTTCATACATTAGATGAAAAAGCACAGCCTTTAAAAGAGGGTATTAATAATGAATGGTTTCATGATTATTTATTAGAGCTAGGATATAGTTTTAAAGGTTATACAAAATTATTCGAAGCAAATCAACCTAGATTTACTTTTAGAATTGATACTAAAAAACCTATTGAAGAAATAGAAAAAAGTATGAATAAAACTTATTTAAAAACAATAAAAAGAAGTTATAATTATGATTTAGAAATTACAAATGATTATAATAATGATACTTTTTATAATTTAATGAAAGATATTGCTAATAGAGATAACTTTAACGGTTACCCTAAAAAGTTTTATGAAGATTATGATAAGTTTATGACTCAAGGTGGAAAAAGTATAAATATAACAATTAAAATTTATCCTGACAAGCTTCTTAAAAAGGCTGAAGATGAATTAAAAGATTTAGAAACAAAAGTGGCAAACAAAGAAATACCTGAAAAGAAAATGGCTGATACTAATAATATTATTGCAAGATTAAAAAAAGATATTGAGGTATTTTCAGAATATAAAGGAAATGAAAATGGAATAGTTTCGCTAATACTTATTTGTCCTATAATTAATAATCAAATGTGGACATTATACATTGGAAATAATAGTCTTGCAACATATACTTTTGCGGTTAATCGTTCATATTATGAAGCAATGAAAATTGCAAGTGAAAAAAATTGTAAATTTTTAGATTTATTTGGCACATGTGGAGATCCTGGTACAAAAGAAAAAAATTATAACGGAATACACGAATACAAAAGAAAAATGGGTGGTACCTACACAGAATTTGTAGGTGAATATGATATAGTTAATAAACCGTTTATTAATAAAGTGCTACCTATTATGTTAAAAATATATCGTAAATTAAGAAGAAAATGATTCTTCTTTTTTTATGACTTTGAAATTTGTCAGTGTTTTTAATATATTTTTTATGGAATTTGTCAATTTTTTTAATGCATATTTTACGGAATATGTCATTTTAATTAAATAAAAAAGATTACTTTTGTAACCTTTATAACCATACACCATAAGTTATTGCTATCATAGCAAATATTAAACCAACAGTCCAAAATAATTTAACAATATCAGTTTCTTCCCAATTTAATTCCTCGAAATGATGATGAAGTGGTGCTTTTTTAAATATCTTCTTATTAAACTTTCTGATAGCAATAATTTGAATTAATGAAGATGCAGCTTCAATAATAAATACACCACCAATTAAAAATAAAGAAAGTTCATGTCTAGTTAATATTGCAATAGTTGCAAGTGCTCCACCTAAAGAAAGTGAACCAAGATCTCCCATAAACACTTTAGCGGGATGTGAATTATACATTAAGAATCCTATTAAAGCACCAACTAAAATGAATGAAAAAATAGCAATTTCTTGATATCCCTCAAGCCAACCACAGTTCCAAGCAATTATACCATAAGCAAGAAATGCAATCGCAGAAAGACCTCCACACAAACCATCAAGACCATCTGAAATATTAACTGCATTTGCCATACCAACAAGGAGGAAGAATATAAATATACCAAATGTCCATCCTAAGGGAATATTAATGTGTAATAAGGAAAATCTAAGAGTTGTACTTCCTCCACCTTTCATAAATAGGAAGAAAAAAACTAAAGCAATAAACATTTGACACATAAATTTAGTTACTATAGAAAGTCCCCCATTATTATGTTTTTTTATCTTTAAATAATCATCAACAAAACCAAGAAGTGCATAAGAAAGAAACACAAATAAAAGGATTGCTAAGTTATAACTTGATGATATGCTTTTAGTAATAAATAAATATAATAAACCAAGTATAACCGGAATTATAAATATTATTCCTCCCATAGTCGGAGTCCCCTCTTTTAACTTATGTCTTTCAGATATTGTATCACTTACACTTTGACCAATATGAAACTTTTTTAAAAATGGGATTAGAATAGCCCCACATATAATTGCACAAACAAAACCTAGCATTAAAGCCATTGCAGCTTTAGCAAGTATTAACATACTACATCACCTTTATACATATTATACATTAAAAATAAATAAAAAACTCTATTTTTTGTGTAATTTTACACTTTCTTTTCACTATAATTTATTAGGGTGATTATTTTGATAGATAAAAAATTAATAAAAGAGAATAAAAAACTCACTAAAAATTTTAAAATTATATTAATTATGGGCTACAAAT
>OGMF01003732.1_pt1 | contig 11094 bp, 9 predicted proteins | sample 1572921 | NCBI WGS metagenome assembly OGMF01 (sample SAMEA2581919, study PRJEB24529) | metagenome | biome: Human gut stool | place: China | collected 2011
AACGGATATGTGAAATAAAAATATGTATATATGCTAATTGCACAAAGAACAATGCTGTTTTTTAGGCATTGCTACAAATCTGCGAAAAACAGAAAATAATGCTTGAAATCCACATTTTTGTGTTGTATTATATAGGTGTCAAAGGAAATAACCGATTCGGAAAACGGAAATTAAACAAACGAATCGGAAACATTAAATCTTATTTAATAAGGAAAAGGAGAAAATATTATGCATGCTTTAAAAAGATTTGGTACAGCTTTCGGCGGATACAAAATGATGGAAAACTACCCCGTTCCCGAATGCGGTCCGGACGACATTATTCTTGAAATCAAGGCAGCCGCTATCTGCGGTGCCGACATGAAACACTGGGGTGTTGACAACGGTTACGATGACACAAACATCACTCCCGATCAGCAGCAGTCGGTTCGTGGTCATGAGTTCGCAGGCGAAATCGTTAAGGTCGGTGAAAATGTAAAAGACTGGCATATCGGTCAGAGAGTTGTTTCAGACAACAGCGCACATGTTTGCGGCGTATGTCCGGCTTGTGAGCAGGGCGACTTCCTCTGTTGCGAACATAAAGTAAACCTTGGACTTGACAACAACACATGGGGCGGCGGCTTCTCAAAGTATTGTAAAGTACCGGGCGAAATCCTCGCAATTCACAAACACGCAATCTGGGAAATTCCTGAGGGCATCAAGTACGAAGAAGCTTGTGTACTTGATCCTATCTGTAACGCATACAAGGCAGTTGCTCAGCAGTCACATCTTATCCCCGGACAGGATGTTGTAGTATTCGGTACAGGTCCTCTCGGACTCTTCTCAGTACAGGTTGCAAAGCTTATGGGTGCCGTAAACATCGTAATGGTTGGCCTTGACGATGATGTAAAAGTAAGATTCGGCGTTGCAAAAGAGCTTGGCGCTACACACTGTGTAAACGGTTCTAAGGAAGATGTAGTTGCAAGATGTACAGAAATCTGCGGCAGAGATAACCTCGGACTCGTAATTGAATGTTCAGGTGCTAACATAGCTCTCAAGCAGGCAATCGAAATGACAAGACCAAACGCTGAAATCGTTCGTGTAGGTATGGGCTTCAAACCTCTTGAATTCTCAATCAACGACATTACAGCTTGGAACAAGAGCATTATCGGTCACATGGCTTATGACTCAACATCGTGGAGAAACTGCATCAGACTTCTTCAGTCAGGTCAGATTAAGGTTCAGCCGATGATTACTCATCGCCTCGGTCTTTCACAGTGGCAGGAAGGTTTCGACAAGATGGCTAAGAAAGAGGCTATCAAGGTTATCTTCCACTACGATTACGAAGATTAATTAAAGAAAATATGCATCAGGGAGGATTTTCTAATGAGAAAGCTTATGATTGCCCCGTCAGTGGGTTGCTGTGATTTGTTCCATGTTGAAGAACAGGTTAAGCTGATTAACGAAAAATCAGATTACCTCCACATGGACATTAAAGACGGTGTTTATGTTCCGAGTTACGGAATCGGTCCTGATTATCTCGACTACCTTAACAGGCATGTTGAGAATCTCAAACCAATGGATGCTCACCTTATGGTAAAACATCCTCAGCAGTATCTTGAAACCTTTGCAAAGGCAGGAGCTGCATACATAACACCTCATACAGACTGCATCGAAGGTGACGCATTTGTAACGATTCACAAGATCAAAGAGCTTGGCTGTAAGGCAGGCGTTGCATTAAGTCCCTCGGTTCCGCTTTCTACTATTGAATATTATCTCCCGTTGCTTGATAAGGTTACAATCATGATTGTTGATCCGGGCATCGCAGGTCAGCCGGTTGATCCGCAAATGTTCGTAAAAATCAACCAACTCGCTAAGATCCGAAAGGAAAGAGGTCTTAACTTCTTAATTGAAGCCGACGGTTCAATGAACAGCAGTCTTTACCGTCCGCTTTACGAGGCAGGTGCAGATCTCGTAATTCTGGGACCTCCGGCATTATGGAACAAGGACACGGATTTCAATAAGGCTTGGGATATAATGGAAAGTGAGCTTGAGCGAGAGCTTGACGGTGCTGAGAGAAAAATCTGATTTAAATAAAAAGTCAAAGAGGAAATTAAAAGGAGAAGAAAAATGGCTAACAAAACTTCTGTCAACATTGGCGCAAGACTTGACCGCTTGCCCCAATCAAAATGGCATGTTAAGATCTGGCTGATTACAGCTTTTGCACTCTTAGTATGCTGGTCAAACGGTATCGGCGGTTCCGTTCAGAACATTCTTTTGAACTAACTTCACTGGCTCGAACCCGGTTCAACACTCCTCGCAATGTGGGGTACAACTTACACAGCAGGACAGCTCTTCGGCGCACTCATCGGCGGACCTATCGGTGATAAAATCGGTCGTAAAAAGAGTATACTTCTTTACGAAATTATCCATATCATTGCTATGATCGGCGGCGCTCTTTCACCGAACATTGCAGTTCTTTATGTGTTCAGACTTCTCCAGGGTCTTGCACTCGGCGCTCTCCTCGTAGTTCTTTTCGCAGGCTTCACAGAGTATGTTCCCGGTAAAAACCGCGGTACATGGTCAAGCCGTACATCATTCATCGGCAACTGGGCTCACCCAATCTGCAACGGTATTGCTCTTCTTATCGTTTCAACAGGCGTAAGCATGAATATGAACTGGAGAATCCAGTTTATGATTCCTTCAATCCTTTCAATCATCGCTTGCATCTTCATCTATGTTAAGTTCCCCGAATCACCGAGATGGCTCGAATCACAGGGCAGACTTGACGAAGCTGATAAAATTATGACAAGCATTGAGAAAGAAATTGAAAAATCAACAGGCAAGCCACTCCCACCCGTTGAAGTTACAAATCCAAAGCCTGTTAAGAAGCTCCCGTTCACAGCTCTCTTTAAAGGCAAACTCCTCAGAAGAACTATCGTTGGTTCGCTCGTACTCATCGGTATGAACACAATCCAGTACACACTTATGAACTGGATGCCGTCAATGCTTTCAGGTCTTGGCTACGACACATCAAAGTCACAGTTTATGACAATGTTCGGACTCTTCGGCGCTCCGTTCGGTATCTTTATCGCATCTCTTATCATGGATAAGATTCCTCGCCGTGTAATGGGTGTTATCCTCCTTGCAGGCATGGCAGGTCTTGGTGTTGCAACAGGTCTTCTTGCTCCGACACTCGGAATGACAGGACTCATTGTTATGACATTCCTTCTTAACACAATCATCTATATGTATGTTTGCTACGCATCAGCAGTTTATGTTCCTGAGATGTGGCCTACATCGGCAAAGCTTTCAGGTTCGGGCTTCAGTAACGCAATGGGTCGTGTAAGTAACATCTTCTTCCCGTTCCTCGTTACAAATGTTGCTGCAAGCAGCATGGGCTCAGGCGGTGTGTTCATTCTTATCGCAATTGTTGCAGCAATCATCGCTGTTGCAGTTATCTTCCTCGGTGTTGAAACCAGAGGCGAATCAGTTGAGGACATCGGTGATGTAGAGTAATCTCTGCAAAACCCTCTAATACATACAACCAAAAATTTTAGATGCGGTGCCTGAGTGCATCGGGCACCGCAAACTAAAATCATTAGTAATGGAAAATGAAATACAGCAATTTTAAAACATTCAAAACTTATCTTTAAATTTTTAACAGCTAAACCATCAATTTTTTAATCACAGGCAAATAAATTTGAATATACGCAGAAGGCACATCGGGTGCAAATGCTTAAATAAATTATTATAAAGAAAGTGCAGGAGATTATTATGAAAAATTCAGAAGCTATCTTAGTTACTCCAAAGCAGTTTGAAATTCAGGAATGTCCCGTTCCCGAACCAAAGGATCACGAAATTCTTATGAAGGTTGAATATGTCGGAATGTGCGGTTCCGATATCCACGGCTTTGAATTCGGTCCTTTCATTCCGCCTAAGGATCCTAACCAGAAAATCGGTCTTGGCCATGAGGTTGCAGGCGAGGTTGTAAAGGTTGGCTCAAAGGTTACAAGATTCAAAGCAGGCGACAAGGTTCTCATCGAACCCGGTGTTCCGGATGACAAATGCGAATACTGCCGTACAGGCAGATACAACATCTGTCCTGATGTTGACTTTATGGCTACACAGCCTAACTACAAGGGCGCACTCACACAGTATATGACACATCCCGAGGAGTGGACATACCACATTCCCGAGGGAATGACAACAATGGAAGCAGCTCTCGTTGAGCCGGCAGCAGTCGGTATGCACGCAGCAATCCTCGGCGGCGCACAGCTTGGTAAGAGTATTGTTATCCTCGGCGGCGGTACAATCGGTCTTATGGTACTTCAGGCTTGTAAGAGCCTCGGTGCAACAGACATCACTGTTGTTGATATTATGCAGAATCGTCTTGACCTTGCATTAAAGCTTGGTGCAAGCAGAGTTATCAACGGCAAGGAGCAGGATACGGTTGCACTTCTCCGTTCACCCGAATATTTCGGCGATCACGGTTGTGAACTCGTATTCGAGGCAGCAGGTTCTGTATTCACAGCTCAGCAGGCTGTTCAGATTGTTGCAAGAGGCGGTAAGATTATGATGGTCGGCACACAGTCAAAGCCTGTTCCGATTGATTTCCTCAAGATTAACCGTGAGGTTATGATTCAGACATCATTCCGTTACTGCAACAACTTCCCGCAGACAATCGAGGCAATCGCAAGCGGTAAGTTCAATGTTAAGGATATGGTTACAAACATCTATGATTACAAAGATGTTCAGCAGGCATTTATGGACGCTATCGACCCCGAAAAGAAAGCCAATATGGTTAAGGGCGTTATCAAGGTAGCCGACTGATATACACAGATTTATTAAAAATTTTCATAAGGAAAGGTGATTAAAATGTTATCAGATATCAGATATTGGGAAAAGAAGGCAACAGAGGGACACTACGCTATTCCTCACTTCAATGTATGGAATGCAGAAATGCTCATGGGTGTTATTGACGCAGCCGAAGAGCTCCGTGCTCCAATCATTATTTCATTCGGTACAGGTTTCACAGGCAACACTTCTTTTGAAGACTTCTGCTACATGATGGATTCAATGGCAAAGAAGGCTACTGTTCCTGTAATTGAGCATTGGGATCACGGCAGAAACATGACAATTCTTCAGAACGCTGTTAATCACTGCATGAATTCGGTAATGCGTGACGCATCCGCTCTTCCTTATGAAGAAAATGTTGCCGAAATCAAGAGATGCGTTGACTACTTCCATGCTTACAACATTCCTGTTGAGGCTGAGCTTGGTCATGTAGGTAACGAAACAGTATATGAAGAGGCACTTTCAGAGTACCAGTACACAGATCCTTCAAAGGCTAAGGAATTTGTTGAGAGAACAGGCTGTGACTCACTTGCAGTTGCAATCGGTAATGTTCACGGCGTATATTCTTCAGAGCCAAAGCTTGCTTTCGATGTACTCGAGGCAGTTGCCAAGGAAGTAGATGTTCCGCTCGTACTCCACGGTGCATCGGGTATCGGTGATGAGGACATTAAAAAGGCTATCTCACTCGGTATCGCTAAAATCAACATTCACACAGAGCTTTGCCAGGCTGCTATGGAAGCTATTAATGCTCACAAGGACGAGCCGTTCCTTGCTGTTGAGCGTGAAGTAAGAAAGGCTGTTAAAGAGCGTGCAATGTACAAGATTAAGCTCTTTGGCGATGACGGCAGAGCAGATGAGTAATATGAGTAATACAGAGAAAAAACTTGATGTTATCTGTCTTGGCGCAGCGGTAGTTGACATTCCACTCCGTCCGGTATCAAGAGATATTTTTGATATCGAATCATATCCTGTTGACAGAATCGCAATGTCTGTCGGCGGTGACGCAATGAACGAGGCAACAATCATCAGCCGTTTAGGCTTTAAAACAGGCATTATCGCTTGTATCGGTGATGACGCTGCAGGTCAGTTTATCCTTCGCTCCTGCGAGAAGGACAACATAGATGTTGAAGGCATCAAGATTGATCCGACAATCGACACCTCAATGAACATTGGTCTTGTAACCGATGACGGTGAAAGAACCTTTGTTACAAACCGCAATGGCAGCTTGTGGAAAGAAAACATTGAGCATGTTGACTTTGAAAAAATGAAGCAGGCAAAAATCCTTTCCCTCGCAAGTATCTTTAACTGTCCTCTTCTTGACGGCAAGACGCTTGTAAAGATTTTCAAAGAGGCAAAGGCGGCAGGTATGACAATTACCGCCGATATGATAAAGCCAAGACTCGGTGAAACTCTTGACGATATCAGAGAAGCATTAAGCTATGTGGATTACTTCTTCCCGAACTTTGACGAGGCTTGCCTTATGACAGGCGAAACCGAAGAATCAAAGGTTGCAGACAAGCTCTTTGAATGCGGCGTTAAGAATGTAATTATGAAGATAGGCAAGCGTGGATGCTATATCCGCAATGCCGCAGGAGCAATGATTGTTCCTGCCTGCAAGGGTGTAACCGCAATCGACACAATCGGTGCAGGCGACAACTTTGCATCAGGCTTTATTTCGGCACTTCTTCAGGGCAAGGATATCCGTGACTGCGGTATCTATGCTAACTGCACAGCGGCTATTTCGGTTCAGTATGTCGGTGCAACAACAGGCGTTCGGAACAAAGAAATGGTTGAAGAAATGCTTGAAAAGTATAAAAAAGATTATATCCTGTAATAGTAATAAATCTGTGACATTAAGCCCTGTGTTCGTAAGAATGCAGGGCACCCCCCACCAATATATTATTAAAGAAAGGTCAGATGCAAAATGAAGACGATGAAGCTTGGCAAAACAGGCATTGATATTTCAAGAATGGGACTCGGCACCTGGTCAATCGGCGGCGGCTCGGCATGGGGCGGCGACCACGACCTTCAGGTTGTTGTGGATACAATCCGTGAAGCTCCGAAGCTCGGTGTAAACCTTATCGACACAGCTCCCGGTTACAACTTCGGCAACAGCGAGAAAATCCTCGGCAAGGCTCTTGAGGGCATGAACCGTGAAGATGTTGTAATTATCACAAAGTGCGGTGTTACATGGGATCAGGAGATGAAGGGCGACCTTTTCAACAAGGTTAACGGCATTCAGCTTTATAAGAACCTCAACAGTGCTTCAATCAAGAGAGAAATTGAAGAATCACTCAAGAGAATGGGCACAGACTATGTTGATGTATATATGACACACTGGCAGTCAATCGAGGGCAGCGAGTATTATGTTCCGATTCAGAAGACTATGGAGGTTCTCAACGATCTCAAGGCTCAGGGCAAAATCAAGGCTATCGGTGCAGCAAATGTAGATATCAAGCAGATTCAGGAGTACCTCAAGTGGGGCGAGCTTGATATCGTTCAGGCTAAGTATTCAATCCTTGACCGTGGCATTGAGGACGAAATCATTCCTTGCTGTCGTGAAAACGGTGTTACAATTCAGGCTTATTCACCGCTTGAAATGGGACTTCTCTCTGGTACATTCCCAAGAGATTACAAACCTGTAGGCGCACAGATTCCAAAGAAATGGTTCCAGCCCGAAAATATGCAGAAGGCTATGGATGTTATGGATCAGTGGAAGCCTCTTTGTGAAAAATATAACTGTACAATTGCTAACCTTGCTCTTGCATGGATTCTTGCTCAGGGCGACTTCATCAACCTTCTCAGCGGTTCTACTACTGTAGATCAGATTGCCGAGAATGTTAAGTCAGCCGAGCTTGAACTTGATTCCGCTGATGTTGCAATGATGCGTGATATGGTTGAAGCTATCGACAAATAATTAAGGGTTGCTTAATACACCTTTGTGTATAGGGTGAAGGAATCCGATCCCGATTGTTAAAATTATTGTAAAAACAGTCGAATTCCCTTTACTTTTGTTGATAATTATGTTAGTATGTAATAAAAGTTGAGGGAAATGTTTATGGCAAAGAGAATTGACGAAATCAGACAAAAGGTTGAAACCGAAGGCGAGGTTTTCGTCTCGGATTTAAGCAGAATATATAATGTAACCGAAGAAACTATCAGGCGTGATCTTGAAAAGCTGAAGAATGACGGTATCATTACCAGAACTTTCGGCGGAGCTGTTCTTAACACAACTCCTCAGAATGACAGAGTGCATTTCTTTAAACGCAAGGGAATTAACCTTGAGGGCAAAAAGAAAATTGCTAAGCTGCTTGTTGATAAATTTATCGGTGTGAACACGATGATGATTGATAACAGCACAACTGTTCTTGAGGCTGTTAAGCTTTTTAAGGACAATGAAAATCTTACCGCAATTACCTTTTCTGCACAGATTTTTCAGGAACTCGACACTTGTAAAATGAAGCTGGTTTCAACCGGTGGACTTTATGATGAAAAAACCCGTTCTTTCTACGGAAAACCTGCAAAAGAGGCTATGAAGAAGTACAATGTTGACCTTGTTCTCCTCGGATGCAAAGGGCTTGATATGGAAAGAGGCATAACTGATTCTTCCGAAGGTGAGGCTGATTTGAAGTCTGAGATGGCAAACCGTGCCGAATGTGTGGTGTTACTTGCAGACCATTCAAAATTCAACCATACTGCGTTTGTCAATTTTTTGGATTGGGATAGGATCGATTATCTGATTACCGACGAAAAGCCGTCACAGGAATGGCTTGAGTTTTGTGAGCAGATGAAAATAAAACTTATGTACTGATTTACCTTGTCCGGTACATAGTTTGAGTCAGTGCTTTTTATAATTTTACCCATTAAAGCTCCTGTTCTTTTTAATCAAAAACGGCAGGAGCTTTTGCGCTGTCAAAACTTTAGCAGATTTAACAGTTTTGAGAACGCATAGAAATTATTTTTGTTATTATTGGATAGCATTGTTAAATCTGAGTTGAATTTTAAACATAGTAATTATTTTATATATCACTATGGAAATTCTATTAATTACGGTTATTTTTGCAGACGGGAGACCAATCGGAGACGGTTCCCGTCACATTAAGGACACACCGATTAAATATGAGGATAGGATGTGCAAATATTCCTTGAGAAAGTTTATTCGGCAGTTCCGAAATAAAGGGGTTACCCAAATTCACAGATAAGGAGATGTAAAAATGACAAAACAAAAGGAGAAGAAGAAAGCTTCAATTGTCAAGAAAATGATGATTGCCGTTGTCGCAGGTTTTGTAGTCGGCTTTATATGTCTGCTGATTAAAAGTGCGGTAATGGGAACAGACTGCGAAGGAGCCTGGAAAGTTGTTGAGGCAATTTTATTCCAGGATATCACCGCAACAAAAGATATCGAAGGACTCGGCTTGTTCTACATCGTAGGTCAGCTGTTTATGAAGGGACTTCAGATGATGATTGTTCCTCTCGTTCTTTGTTCGCTGACACTTGCACTTTGCAGCCTTGCAAACCCGAAAAAACTCGGTCGAATCGCAGGTAAAACATTTGTGTCCTACCTTTGCTTCTATATCGTAGCAGCAGCTCTTGCAGGCGCAGCAGCTTATCTTGCAAAGAGCCTTGGTTGGTTCACAGTCAATCTTCCGGCACAACAGGCTCAGGACATCGTTACAATGGAGGGTTACAACCCGCTCGTAACAATTGTAAACGCTGTTCCGAGCAATATGATTAACGCAATGTCATCTAACAACACGATTCTTTGCGTTGTTGTTATCGCAATTATCTTTGGCCTTTGTATGACAAAGATGGGCGAAAAAGCAGATCCGCTCAAGAAAGTTTTTGAAAACATCAACGATATCGTTCAGATGTTCCTCAACTTCCTTATCAACAAGATTGCTCCTATCGCAATTTTCTGTATGATCGTAAGAGCACTCGCCGTTTACGGAATTGAGTACATTTCACCGACAATGATGTGGATTGTTGTAACAATTGTTGTAAGCCTTCTTCTTGTTTGCACAATTTACCCAATCGGCATTTTCATTACAACAGGACTTAATCCGTTTATCTTCCTTAAAAAGGCGGCAAAAATCGGTATGTTTGCAGCGGCAACAAACTCGTCTGCCGCAACACTTCCGCTTAATAAGGAAACCTGTATTAACGAACTCGGCTGTTCCGAAGAAATCAGCAGCTTTGTTCTTCCCACAGGTATGACAATCAATATGAACGGTACAACCGCAATGCATATGATTGCCATTACATTTATCGCCACAGCCGCAGGTGTCAACATTACCCCTGCAACCCTTTGTCTTACAGCATTCCTCTCAATCTGCACGGCAGTCGGTACTCCGGCAATCCCTGTTGCAGGCACAACAATGGTTTATGTTGTAATGATGGGACTTGGCTTGAACTCAGATCTTTGTATGATTGGCTACTCGCTCATTCTTGCTATGAACTACCTCCCTGGTATGGCTGTTATCACACTTAATGTTATCGGTGACGCCGCTACCAATGTTATAGTTTGTGCAAAAGAACATTGCCTTAACAAAGAAATCTATAACAGCAAAACCCCTAAAAACAACTGATTTCAGTAAGATAACTCCAGGAAACCCCTTGTAAAACCGAACCGCCCTCGACAGCGCATGCACTGCCGAGGGCGGCTTAGTTTTACGGCGAGCCACCGTTCCCAGTTCGTGAAGATAGTATGGTATAAAAAAGACATATTATGCCCGAGCGTATTATTGTAGTTGTTCGTACAATCCCGTAGCTAAGTAATGACAGAAAATTTATGATGAAAATAAACTGTATAAATGGGATACATTTACCGAAATAATGTAATAGTCAGTTACAACTAAACTTAATTATTTATCAGCCAAAAATTCCTTGCCGGCTTTATCGGTTGCAAGAATTGCATTGATGAATGCGTCCTCGGTCGGATTACCCGGGACATACTTCCACTCAACAACGCTTGCAGCTTTGTGAGCAATTGCAGGCACATCATCCGGAGTAAGTGCAATTTCGCCGAGAGTGCAAGGAAGTCCGATACTGTGGTTAAATTCAAAAATTCTGTTTCGCTCCTCAAATTGTCCGTCATATGTCAGCAGACACAGCACACCGAATGAAACAATTTCGCCGTGCAGATGTTGCCGTTCACATTGCGGAAAGAGTGACGCACCGTAATAAACACAATGTGCGAGCGATGAATTGTAGTAATAATCCTCCTCGGGATTCGGATTGTTTTCGTGGACGGTAAAATTTGAA
>OGMF01003736.1_pt1 | contig 11091 bp, 6 predicted proteins | sample 1572921 | NCBI WGS metagenome assembly OGMF01 (sample SAMEA2581919, study PRJEB24529) | metagenome | biome: Human gut stool | place: China | collected 2011
ATAAGATGAGCCCGCTGTCCGATACGACGAACCTCGCTCCCGCCATGGCCGGTACCACGGTGTTCACCCACGTCAAGCACATGGTCGTTACCGCAGGCCCGTCCATCATTATTTCCCTGATCATCTACGCCATCATGGGCTTCACAGTCGTCAAGGGTACGGCCAGCATGGAGACGATTGACCTCTACATGGGCACGCTCAAGGAGTTCTTCACCATCAGCCCTGTGATGCTCATTCCACCGCTGTGCGTTCTGCTCATGGTTATCTTCAAGGTGCCCGCCATCCCCGGCCTGATCGGCGTCTCCGCTCTCGGCGGCATCTTCGCGGCCATCTTCCAGAAGGCAAACCTCGCGACGATCCTCGCCTCCATGTACACCGGTGTGAGCATGGATACCGGCGTTGCCGAGATCAACCGTCTCGTTAACCGCGGCGGCCTCTCCAGCATGCTCGATACCGTTGCCCTGATCCTGATCGCCCTGGCGTTTGCCGGTGTGGTCGAGACCACCGGTGCTGTCCACGCCATCATCGAAAAGATCCTCAGCAAGGCCAAGAGCGACAAGGCCATGATGACCACCGCTATCTTTGCCACGCTCTTCACCAACTTCGCCACCGCCGCGCAGTATGTCGCGATCGTGCTTCCCGGCCGTATGTTCCGCGAGGCTTTCCGTGAGCGCGGTCTGCACCCCAAGAACCTGTCCCGTATCCTTGAGGACGTCGGCACGATCTGCGCGCCGTTCTGCCCCTGGAGTACTGACGGTGTTTATATCCTCGCAACGCTCGGCTGCGCCACCGCGGCCTATGCGCCCTACATGTTCTTCTCCATGCTCTGCCCCATTGTCTCGCTGATCTGCATCTGGACCGGCTGGACCATCACTCGCATCACCCCCGAGCAGGCCAAGGAAGACATCATCCCATAAGCTGTTAATTTGAGCAGGGGGAGCGCAAGTTCCCCCTGACTCCAACAAAGAATCGAGAAAAAGGAGAAAGCAAATGAACAAGGTTATTCTCAACGGCGTGGATCTTTCCATTGAAGACGTCGTCAACGTTGCCCGCAACGGTTATCAGGTTGAGATCGACAAGGACTGCATGGCACATATCGCCGAAGTCCGCAACTACATGGAGAGTGAATGGATGCGCGATGACGCGCCCGCCGTTTACGGCTTCAACACCGGCCTTGGCAAGCACAAGGATCACAAGGTCACGATCGAAGAGAGCGATCTGCATCAGTATCGCACCGTTTTGTCCCACTGCGGCGGCGTCGGTGATCCGGCTCCCGAGGAAGTGGTCCGCGCGGCCATGTGCGTCCGTCTGAACGCCTTCTGCCGCGGCGTTTCCGGCCTGCGTCCGGTCGTCGTTGAGCGCCTTGTCGAGCTGCTCAACAAGGGTGTGCATCCCGTCGTGCCCTGGCAGGGCAGCGTGGGCGCCTGTGGCGACCTTGCCCCCATGGCTCACATCGTCTCCGTTCTCATCGGCGTGCCCCAGGCCGAGGCCTTCTATCAGGGCGAGCGCATGCCTGCACAGGAAGCGCTGAAAAAGGCCGGCATTACCCCCGTCGAGTTCCAGCTCAAGGCCAAGGACTGCCTGGCGCTGCTCAACGGCACCACAATGTTCGCCGGTATGGCGTGCCTGAACGTGCACGACGCCGAGCGCCTGTACAAGCTCTCCGAGATCACGACCGCGCTGTCTCTTGAAGCCATCCGCGGCGAGACCCGCGCGTTTGACAAGCGCATCCAGGAGGCCCGCCCCTACGCCGGCCAGATCAAGGCCGCTGCCAACGTGATGAAGCTCGTCGAGGGTTCCACCCGCGTCACCGAGGACGCCCGCAAGGTCCACCTCGAGCACGACATCATGCATCCGCACTATCAGGAGCGCGTGCAGGATAACTACTGCTTCCGCTGCATGCCGCAGGTGCAGGGCGTCTGCCGCGAGAACCTTGACTATGTCAAGCACCTCGTCGAGGTCGAGATCAACGCCGCCACCGATAACCCGCTGATCTTCCCCAAGGGCGACGGTCACTACGAGTTCCTCTCCGGCGGCAACTTCCACGGCGAGCCCACCGGCTTCGCGATGGATATCCTGACGATGTCCCTCGTCGAGATCGGCAACGTCTCCGACCGCCGCTGCTTCACGATGTGCGATCCTACCATCAGCTACGGTCTGCCTCTGGCGCTCGCCGGCGAGCCCATCGGCCTGAACTACGGCTACAACATCATTTGCTGCTCCACCTCCGCCCTCGCGTCTGAGAACAAGACGCTGGCGTTCCCCTCCGTCTGCGACACTATCCCGACCAAGGCCAACCAGGAAGACCACGTCTCCATGGCGCCCTGGGCCGCCCGCAAGGCCAAGCTCGTCATTAAGAATCTTGAAAAGATCCTCGGCATCGAGCTGCTGCTGGCCTCCCGCGGCATCTGGATCACGCAGGACCAGCTCGGCGAGTTCAAGCTGGGCAAGGGCACGTCCATCGCCTATGAAAAGGTCAACGAGCTCATCAAGTTCCAGAATGAAGACATCTACATGGGCAACCAGTCCAAGGCTACGATCGGCCTCATTGAATCCGACGAGCTGCTGAACGCTGTGGAAGCAGCGGTCGGCGAGCTGTAAGCATCCCTCTTCTCCACACAACCCAAAGCGACCGGTGCGTTCCCGCGTACCGGTCGCTTTGGGGCATAATGCACAAAAGTTGAATGGATTCGACGCGAATTAAACGCTTGCTTCTGTCGAAAACGGCCATTATACTGTAATCAATACGTCGCTCTTTTTTGGAGAGGGCAGAGGCAAGCATCCAACTTTTGAAAAAGAAAGGAGAAAGTCTGATGCAAAAGATTACAGCCGAACTTCTTGGCTCAGGACGGATCCTGCTCGACGGGAAACAGGTCAACCTGCCGTTCAAGCAGGCCGAGGCACTGGTGTACTACCTTCTTGTCGAAAAGGAGACCTTTCGCCCCAAGCTCGCCGACATCATCTGGGGCGACAGTGCGGACGAGCACAAGGTGCAGTCCAACATGCGCAACGCCATCTATGTGATCCGGCGCGAGTTCGGCCGCGATTTTCTTGTCGGCGCGTCGAAAAATGTCATTCAGATTAACCCTGAGATCAGAATCGATCTGGACATCGACCGCTTTAACGACAAAAATTTGACGGATTTCAGTTTTTACGCGGGCGACTTTCTCGAAAACTTTTATCTCAAGGACAACGAATACTACAACGAATGGCTGCTCAACAACCGCCAGCACTATCGAGGGCTGCTGCAGGAGCGGCTTAAGGAGTCCATCGTCGCGGCGTTTCAGGACGAGCGCTACAAGGACTGCGAGCTGGAATGCCAGAAGCTCATGGCGCTCGACGAGTTTGATGAGTTTGGCTATGTCTATTTAATTGAAATTTACCGCGCACGAGGCGAGTATTCCTCGGCAGTGGCGCTGTACGACAGGCTGGAAAAGCTGCTTTCCGAAGAGCTGTTCCAGTCGCCGAGCGAAGAGATCACAGCTCTCGTGCAGAACATCCGGCAGGAGCGCAACAAGAGCGTGCTGCACGTGCTCTCGCAGAAGGAGAGCATCACCTCGCCGGAGAGCGAAAAGGACAGCGACCCGTTCATGGGCCGCGAGGAGGAGCGCGGGAAGCTCGTAGACGACATCCTGCAATTTTCCGGGGGCCGCGGCGCGATCAGCCTTGCCGTGACCGGCGAGGCCGGCATCGGCAAGACGCAGCTCTTTCAAACGGTGCTCTCCTCACTGGGGAAAACGCAGGCGGCGATCTATCAGACCTGTTGCTACCGCGCCGAGGAGAACTACGTCTTAAAGCCCTGGCAGAACATCTTCGAGCAGCTGGGGCGCGACCTTAAAAATCGCGCGAGCGGCGCGGACGCGACGCTCTTCCGTGCGGCGGTTTCGCGCGCGTTCCCGTATCTCTGGCAGGTCGACCTGGAAAAAGGCATCGACCAGGACGACATCACGACCGAGAGCGGCAGCAGCAACCTGCGCGCGATCACCTACGCGCTGATGCGCCTGTCACACGCGCAGCGGATGATCTTCTACTTTGACGATCTCCAGTGGGCAGACAGTGTGTCGATCTCGCTGATCCGCGATATCCTGACCTCGGACAAAAACCACCGCATCCTGTTCCTTTTCGGCGTCCGCGACGAGCGGCACCAGTATGTGGGCAGCTTTTTGGAGGAGATGAAGGCTGCGCGCTTTCTGTCGGAGCTCCAGCTGCCGCGCTTTTCTGTGGACGAGACGGGGCAGCTTGCAGACCTTCTGCTGCCGGACCGCTTTTCCACGCCTGCGCTGCGCCAGCAGCTCTTCCGCGAGACTGAGGGCAACCCCTTTTTCATCATCGAAACGGTCAACAACCTCAAGTTCAACGGCTCGGTGGCCGACATCACGCCGAACATGCGCGACACGATCCGCATCCGCATCATGTCGCTGCCGTCGGAAGAGCGCAGCATTCTTGATCTGCTCTCGTTCTTCTTCGACGGCGCATCGTTCGACATGATGCGATCGCTCTCGGGAAAAGAGGAGTACGAGCTCATCACGATTTTGGAAAACCTCATCGACAAAAAGCTCATCCGCGAGGTCATCCGCGCCGAGAGCGTCGCCTTCCAGTTCAGCCACCAGAAAATTCTCGAGTATGTTTACGGCGAGCTTTCGCTCACCAAGCGGCGCATCCTGCACGAAAAGATCTCCTGCTGCCTCGAGCGCAGGCTCAGCGGCACGAGCGCGGACAACGCGCTTTATACCAAGCTCATGTACCACAGCAGGCGCGCGGGCAATGAGCGCAAATACCTCAAGTACTACGTCGAGTACGTTTACAACTATTTAAACCTGTCCCACGAATATTATCCGGTGCTCGGCGGGGAGACGCTGCCGACGGACGCAGAAAACGACCTTCGGCTTGATTCGTCGGACAGAGCTGGCATCCTTCGCATCCTCAAGGACATCCAAACGAAGGTGCAGGCCAATCAGGGCAAATTCGACGAGAGCGACAAGCACGGATTCCTGTCGGATTACTACCACATGATGGGCCGCTTCCACATCCGCAAGGTGGAGTATTCGCAGGGCGAGCCATACATCCGCACGCTCATCGAGCTCAACCGCGACTCGGACAGCGAGCAGTGCCGCAACAACATGATCAAGGCCTACCGCCAGCTCATCTGCATCTACATCGACCGCTACGAGACCAAACAGATGCACGAGGTCGTCGAAAAGGCGTTCGCCGTGCTTGGCGAGGACGGCAAAGCCGAAGAGCGCGCCATCTGGATGCGCCTGTCGGGTCTGTGCTCCATCATGTCGGGCCGCATCGAGGAGGGCTACGCCTCGCTCACGCAGGCGATCGAGATTTTCGAGCGCTCGGGGGAAAAGGACAAATACCTCTTCAACCTCGCGGCATCTTACGCATGGCTTGGCGAGGTGGAACGCAACCGCATGCACTATGGCGAGGCGATGCAGTACTACACGCGCGCCATCTCCATCTGCACGGAAAACTTTCTCACCGGCGGTATCGCGACGTTTTACACCTACGCCGGTCAGGCCGCGCTGGATGCGGGCGACCTTGAAAGCGCGGACGAATACCTCTCGCAGGCAGTCGACCAGTTCAACAAGGTGGAGCTGATGTGGGGGCGCGGTATCGCGTTCGCCTACTACGGCTACCTCTGCTTTGAGCAGGGAGAGTATCGCAAGGCGCTGAGCCTTTTCATCAAGGCGGACGATTATGCCCAGCGGCTCGGCAGCTGCTACGAAGTGGGCGTGCTGAACCGCATGTTTGCACAAATCAGCCTGCAAATGCAGGATTCACCGGACATTCAGGCTGTTTTTGGACGATATTTGAATAAAGACGTGTCTGTTTACTTACAGCAGTCGAAAATGCTGCTGCGCGACGCCTATTCTCCGGTCGACGAGCAGTATCTGTCGCAGCTCACGAAGCGGCTGAAACGGGAGAATAAGGCCGATACGGAACAAACAGCAAATTCTGCACAGGAGATAGAACATCATGCTTGAAAACAACCACACGATTCACCTGACGCTCAACGGCGAGAGCCGCGCGTTCACGGTGGAGCCGCAGGAGACGCTTCTGCACGTGCTGCGCGAGCGCGCGCACCTGACGGGCGCGAAGAAGGGCTGTGACCTTGGCGAATGCGGCGCCTGCACGGTCATCATGGACGGGCGCGCGGTCAACTCGTGCTGTGTGTTCGCCATCGAGGCGGACGGCAGCACGGTCGAGACCATCGAGGGCATCGGCACCGCCGACGAGCCGCACCCGCTGCAGCAGGCATTTATCGACGCCGGCGCCATCCAGTGCGGCTACTGCACGCCCGGAATGATCATGGCGGCCAAGGCGCTGCTCGACCGCAACTCCCATCCCACGCGCGAGGAGATCCACGCCGCCATGTCCGGCAACCTCTGCCGCTGCACGGGCTACACGAAGATCGAGGAGGCCATCGTCGCGGCCTCCAGGGTCATTGAACAGTACGCGAACGGAAAGGAGGCGCAGCAGTGATGAAGCAGCATCATTTCAACATTGTCAACCACGCTACACCGCGCCTTGAGTCCATGGATAAGGCGCTGGGCCGCGGCAAGTATACCGACGATTTAGAGCTCCCCAACATGGCCTACGCCGCGCTGGTGCGCTGCCCGTATTCCCACGCCAAGGTGCTGAGCATCGATGTGAGCGAGGCGGAAAAGGTTCCCGGATACCTCGGCTGCGCCCTGCCGGAGGAGGCTCCGCAGGCCTACTTCAACTGCTCGGGCAACCCGCCCTCTCCGCTTCTGATGGCGGATGAAAAGGTGCTGACGACCGAGCCGCTGACCATCGGCGACCGCGTGGCCGTCGTCGCCGCGGAGACGGAGGAGGCCGCCCGCGCCGCTGCCGAGGCAGTGAAGGTCGAGTACGAGAACCTTGCGCCGATCCTTGACGTCAAGGCCGCGCTCGCCGACAACGCGCCCGCGATGCAGCCGCACCTTTCCGACACGAACGTCGTCCAGCGGCGTGAGGTGTCGCAGGGCGACATCGCTGTGGGCGAGGAAAAGTCTGACATCATTCTCGAAGACCACTTCGTCACGCCGCCGATGCAGCACACGATGATCGAGCTGACCTGCTGCATCTGCGACTTCAGCGACGGCGAGCACATGACGATCTACAGCTGCTCGCAGACGGTGTTCCAGGAGCGCCGCATTCTGGCCGAGCTCTTCGGCCTCAAGGAAGTGGACGTGCACATCATCAAGCCGCTTGTCGGCGCAGGCTTCGGCGCGCGCCAGCAGCTGCACGCTCAGCACGCCGCAGCGCTCATCTCGCGCAAGATCAAGCGCCCCGTGAAGCTGCTCTATTCGCGCGAGGAGGACTTCTACTCCGTCGTGCGTCACGCCTCCGACGTTGATCTTCGCATCGGCGCGGACAAAAACGGCAAGCTGCAGCTCTTTGATACGACGTTCCGCCTGAACGCCGGCCCCTACACGACGCACACGCCGACGGTCGTGGCCGCCGCCGCGCGTAAATTGCAGTACAACGTGCCGAACTACTCGTTCATCGGCCTGAGCGTCTTCACGAACCATGTGACGGGCGGCGCGTTCCGCGGCTACGGCAACACGCAGCTCACGTTCGGCCGCGAAATTCTGATGGACCGCCTCGCGCAGAAGCTCGATATGGACCCTGTCGAATTCCGCCTGATGAACCACGTGCAGGTGGGCGAGTGCTTCCCCTGCGCGAGCATCCCAGTCAGCAGCAACGGCATTGAGGACTGCGCGCGCCGCTGCCAGCAGATCCAGAAGGAGATCGACGAGAAAGAGCCTCTGATCGATGACGAAAACATCCGTCAGGCATGGGGCATCTCGTTCAGCTGCCACGGCTCCGGCCCGTCCTCGAAGGAGGGCCTGAGCGGCGCGGTCGTCATGCTCAACGCCGACGCGTCCGTGCATCTGCTCGTCGGCTCTGCCGATATCGGTCAGGGCAGCGAGACGATGGAGAGCCAGATCGCGGCGGAATGCCTCGGTATCCCCCTCTCCAGCGTGCAGATCACCGCGGCGGACACGAGCCTGACGCCGTATAACACCGGCACGTTCGGTTCGAGCCAGACGTTTATCTGCGGCAACGCCGTTAAGCTCGCCTGCGACGATCTGAAAAAGAAGATGGTCGAGCAGCTCAAGGTCATTTACGACGGCTGCACGGTCAAGGAAAAGGACCACCGCTACTATATCAGCGGCGGCGAGGAGCTCGAGCTGAGCTTTGAGGACGCCGCGCGCAAGATCCTGTTCGACCCCAAGGGCAGCGTGCCCATCGGCGCGGGCACCTACAAGGCTCTGGCCTGCCCCAACCCGTTCTCCGTCTGCTTTGTCAAGGCGGAATACCACAAGAAACTCAACGCCATCCGCCTCATGGACATCATCGAGGTCGTGGATGTCGGCACGCCCATCAACCGCCTGACCGTCGCCGGTCAGCTCGAGGGCGGCATCGCGCAGGGCGTGGGCTACGCGCTCTATGAGCGCATGGAGATCAACCCGCGCTCGCGCCGCACGCTGTCGACCGATTTTCTGCACTACCGCATCCCGCAGATGGGCGACATGCCGCGCACGTATGTCGACATGGTCAACAGCCACGACCCCTACGGCCCGCACGGCGCGAAGAGCGTCGGCGAGCTTGCCACGGTGCCCGTGGCGCCGGCCATCGTGAACGCGGTGCGCCGGGCAAGCGGCATTGAGATCAACAGCCTGCCGCTGTGCGACAAATTTGCCATCCTGCCGACCGAGAGGGGGAATGTGAAATGAGCGGACAGGTTTTAGAGAGCTTACACGACATCGTCTCCGCCGAGCACCCGACCTACATCGGCGGCGGCACAGACATCATGCCGCTGCTGAAAAACGAGGTGCGCGACGACAAGGACTTCGTCTTCCTGAAGAAAATTCCGGAGCTGCACGTTTTAGAGGAAAAGGACGGCGAGCTCATCATCGGCGCGGCGATGACGCTCACCGAGCTTGCCGAGAGCGAGCTTTTGAACAGCCGCTACGCGGCCATCGCGCAGGCGGCGTCGCTGACGGCGTCCCCGCAGATCAGAAACATCGCCACCGTCGGCGGCAACATCATGCAGGACCGCCGCTGCATCTACTTCAACCAGCCGCACCTGTGGCGCAGCGGCCTTCCGTACTGCTTCAAGACCGGCGGCAGCATTTGCCACCAGATCCCGAACTCGCCGGTCTGCCGCGCGATCTACTATTCCGACGTCGCCACCGCGCTCATCGCTTACGAGGCGGAGGTCGAGTACATCGAAGACGGCGAGACGCACCGCACCGACCTCAAGTCCCTCATCGAGCGCCACAGCGTGGCCAACGGCCTTGCCTGCCACGAGCACCTGCCCATCCTCGTCACGCGCTTTTTCGTCCCCGCGGCGGAAGAGGGCGAGCGCAGCGGCTTTTATAAGTACGCGATGCGCACGACGATCGACTTCCCGATCATCAACTTCGCGCTCCGCTGCGGCGGCAAGCGCCCCGCGCGTCTGGCTGCGGGCGCGGTCGCGCCCCATCCGGTCGTGATGGCCGAGACGGCGGCGAAGATCGACTCCGACGCCACGGATGACGAGGTCATCGCGCAGGCCGAGGACGAGCTCAGAAAGCTCGCCATGCCCATCAAGGAGGCCTGCATGACCCCCGCGGTCAAGAGAAGTCTCTATCGCCACGTCGCAATGCTGCTGGATTTGAGAAAATAAGCAAAAAAAGAACCGTCCGATCGGACGGTTCTTTTTTGTCGTAGAAATTTACTTCGCGGCGCGGGCCAGAACGGCCTCGGCGCTCATGCTTGGGTTGATGGTCTCTTCGCTCTCGACCGCGATGGCCGCGGCGGCGGTACCGGCAGCGCAGCTTTCGGCAAGGTCGCGGCCCGCGAGGAACGACCAGACGAGGGACGCCATCATCGCGTCGCCCGCGCCGGTGGCGTTGCGCATCTCGGCTTTGCAGATGGGCTCCAAATGCGTCTCGCCCTGCTGCGCGGCAAACACGCCGTCGCCGCCGAGCGATAGGAATACGCGCTGCACGCCCTGATCGAGCAGCGCCTGCGCGGCCTGATAGAGCGTGGCGTCATCCGTGATCTTCACGCCGGAGAGGAGCTCTGCTTCGATGCGGTTGGGCTTGAGCGTGTGGACGTGACTGAGTAAGCCCTGGAGCTTTTCCGCCTTGACGGTGGACACCGGATCGACAAAGAGCGGCGCGGCGCAGTGCTCGACAAGGTACGCGATGGACTCGCGCGGCAGGTTCGCGTCCACGACCACCGCGGCGGCGCCGTCGAGCAGCTCCTTCTGCGAGGCGAAGTAGTCCGGCGTCAACTTTTCGCAGATCTCCATGTCGGCCACGGCCACGGCCATGTCGCCGTCGCTGTCGCCCACGAACACGTAGGTCGAGGTGCGGCCGTCGGGCACGCGCAGCGCGTGCGAAAGGTCGATGCCGAGTTCTTTACAGCTCTCTTCGACCTGGCTTGCGCGCGAATCGCCGCCCACGGCGGTCAGAAGATACGTCGGTACGCCGAGCAGGCGCATGTTGTGCGCGATGTTGCGTCCCACGCCGCCGAGGCTCAGCTCGACCTTGCCGGGGTTCGAGTCCTTCGCGCGCAGCGGCGCGAAGGAGTGCGCGCCGATGTCGATATTCACGCCGCCGCAGACGACGGCGTAGGGAAGATTCTTTTCGTTAGACATGATGTTGCTTTCTCCGAATTATTTGTGATAAAGACGCTTGGATTCATACTTCGGCTCGCAGCTGACGTGAATGCCGAGGCGCTTGTAGAGCTTGATGTCCTCCTCCGAGATGATGACGGAGAAGTGCGCATCGCAGCCGCGCAGCGTGCCGAGCTGGGCTCTTGCCATGTCGGCGAGGGGGTTCGTCAGCGCCGAGATCGCCAGCGCGATGAGCACCTCGTCAGAGTGCAGGCGCGGGTTGTGGTGGCCGAGCGACTGGATCTTGAGCGCTGAGATCGGCTCAATGACCTGATTCGAGATGAGGTTCATGTCGCTGCGGATGCCCGCCATGGCCTTGAGCGCGTTGAGCAGCAGCGCCGCCGAAGCGCCGAGAAGGGAAGAGGTCTTGCCCGTGACAACGCGGCCGTCGGGCAGCACCATCGCGCCCG
>OGMF01003745.1_pt1 | contig 11077 bp, 9 predicted proteins | sample 1572921 | NCBI WGS metagenome assembly OGMF01 (sample SAMEA2581919, study PRJEB24529) | metagenome | biome: Human gut stool | place: China | collected 2011
GTAATTTTGCCGAAAATCGCCCCGAAACCATACACTAAAACGGGAGGAAGCGCAATATGCCGAGAATGAGCAAAAAGAGGAAGCATGAGCTTTCCTTTTACCTCAATGACCGGGGGCGTGTCACTTACAACGAATTATGCCGGAAATGCCAGCATGGGTGCAAGCAGAGCTTCCGGGCGGTTGTGATTGACTGCCCCCGTTATTTATCCAAACGAGCAAAGAAAAAGGAGGAACACACCGAATGAATTTTGAATTTATGACGATAGACACACCATTGCCGCCCTGTATGCCCTTTCCCAGAGCGTTGACAGGATTTCCAGTCAGCAGCACCGCAAAGGTCATGTACTGCCGGATGCTGGACGCTATGCTCTCCAAAGGGCAGGAGGACGAGAACGGAATCCTGTTTGTCTGCTTCCCTGTCACAGCCATTGCCGCAGTCCTGTCCCGCAGTCCCATGACGGTCAAGCGTTCTCTGAATGAACTGGAAACCGCCGGACTTATCATGCGGGTGCGTCAGGGCGTTGGAGAACCAAACAGGATTTATGTGCTGATACCGGGAAAGGAGGACGCTGCCCTTGCCTGATACCTCAAAGCTGGAAAAGCTCAACCGGGAGCTGGAGAAAAGCGAAAAGAAACTGCGGAAAGCCATCAATGATGAAAAGGCATTGCAGCACCAGTTAAAGCAGCTTACCCGAAAGGAACGGACGCACCGGCTCTGTACTCGTGGCGGTATGCTGGAAAGTTTTCTGCAAGAGCCGGAACGCCTGACAGATGATGATGTCATGCTGTTGTTGAAACTCATTTTTCACAGGCAGGACACGCAGGAACTATTGAAAAAACTGCTGGAACGGGAGAAGCCGGAAACCCCTTAGTTTACTAAGGGCGCAATTATACACCACCCAGAGGTTGGTGCATTGCGTTCTCCGAAGGCTCCTCGCCGGAGGGCTGTGATTTTCCGCAGTCATGGTCTGCTCCAAATCATACAGGGGACGCTACGCTTCCCCTGCGCTGGCTGCCGCCAGCTACCCTTTTGTGGACTTGCCATCTGGGGACACCTTGCGCTGCAAGCTGTTCCCAGCCGACAAGTTTCATAAAATATGCTATCTTTTCGATAGGCAGTGAAGTATAATGAAGATGACAACAAATATGAATTTGTTGAAAGGAGTAAACAACTATGAAAATGTCAAAAGAAAAAATTGATATAAGCATGTTTGCCCCATGCGGAATGAATTGTAAGGTTTGTTATAAGCACTGTTACAATAAAAAACCTTGTTCTGGGTGCTTGAATAGTGATAAAGGGAAACCAGAACATTGTCGTAAATGCAAAATAAAGGATTGCATCAAAGGAAAATCGTTATCCTATTGTTTTGAATGTGCTGAATATCCATGTAAGTTTATGGAAGAAGTTTTAATTGATGATAATATGGTTTTTGATATTGATAATTTAAAAGGATTTCTTAATGATACCAGTTCATTTGGGTTTATAGCTAAAGAAAATAATAAAATTATAGGATTTGCATATTGCTATACACTTTTAAGACCTGATGGAAAAACAATGTTTTATTTACACTCAATAGGAATGTTACCTAACTATCAAGACAAAGGTTATGGTTCAAAATTATTATCTTTTATTAAGGAATATTCTAAAGAGATTGGTTGTTCTGAAATGTTTTTAATAACTGATAAAGGTAATCCTAGAGCTTGCCATGTATATGAAAAATTAGGTGGTAAAAATGATTATAAAGATGAAATAGTATATGTATATGATTATGAAAAAGGTGATAAATAAATGAATATAGTTGAAAATGAAATATGTATAAGAACTTTAATAGATGATGATTTTCCTTTGATGTTAAAATGGTTAACTGATGAAAGAGTATTAGAATTTTATGGTGGTAGAGATAAAAAATATACATTAGAATCATTAAAAAAACATTATACAGAGCCTTGGGAAGATGAAGTTTTTAGAGTAATTATTGAATATAACAATGTTCCTATTGGATATGGACAAATATATAAAATGTATGATGAGTTATATACTGATTATCATTATCCAAAAACTGATGAGATAGTCTATGGTATGGATCAATTTATAGGAGAGCCAAATTATTGGAGTAAAGGAATTGGTACAAGATATATTAAATTGATTTTTGAATTTTTGAAAAAAGAAAGAAATGCTAATGCAGTTATTTTAGACCCTCATAAAAATAATCCAAGAGCAATAAGGGCATACCAAAAATCTGGTTTTAGAATTATTGAAGATTTGCCAGAACATGAATTACACGAGGGCAAAAAAGAAGATTGTTATTTAATGGAATATAGATATGATGATAATGCCACAAATGTTAAGGCAATGAAATATTTAATTGAGCATTACTTTGATAATTTCAAAGTAGATAGTATTGAAATAATCGGTAGTGGTTATGATAGTGTGGCATATTTAGTTAATAATGAATACATTTTTAAAACAAAATTTAGTACTAATAAGAAAAAAGGTTATGCAAAAGAAAAAGCAATATATAATTTTTTAAATACAAATTTAGAAACTAATGTAAAAATTCCTAATATTGAATATTCGTATATTAGTGATGAATTATCTATACTAGGTTATAAAGAAATTAAAGGAACTTTTTTAACACCAGAAATTTATTCTACTATGTCAGAAGAAGAACAAAATTTGTTAAAACGAGATATTGCCAGTTTTTTAAGACAAATGCACGGTTTAGATTATACAGATATTAGTGAATGTACTATTGATAATAAACAAAATGTATTAGAAGAGTATATATTGTTGCGTGAAACTATTTATAATGATTTAACTGATATAGAAAAAGATTATATAGAAAGTTTTATGGAAAGACTAAATGCAACAACAGTTTTTGAGGGTAAAAAGTGTTTATGCCATAATGATTTTAGTTGTAATCATCTATTGTTAGATGGCAATAATAGATTAACTGGAATAATTGATTTTGGAGATTCTGGAATTATAGATGAATATTGTGATTTTATATACTTACTTGAAGATAGTGAAGAAGAAATAGGAACAAATTTTGGAGAAGATATATTAAGAATGTATGGAAATATAGATATTGAGAAAGCAAAAGAATATCAAGATATAGTTGAAGAATATTATCCTATTGAAACTATTGTTTATGGAATTAAAAATATTAAACAGGAATTTATCGAAAATGGTAGAAAAGAAATTTATAAAAGGACTTATAAAGATTGATTATATAATATATGAAAAGCTATTATAAAAGACATTAGTATTAAATAGTTTAAAAAAATGAAAAATAATAAAGGAAGTGAGTCAAGTCCAGACTCCTGTGTAAAATGCTATACAATGTTTTTACCATTTCTACTTATCAAAATTGATGTATTTTCTTGAAGAATAAATCCATTCATCATGTAGGTCCATAAGAACGGCTCCAATTAAGCGATTGGCTGATGTTTGATTGGGGAAGATGCGAATAATCTTTTCTCTTCTGCGTACTTCTTGATTCAGTCGTTCAATTAGATTGGTACTCTTTAGTCGATTGTGGGAATTTCCTTGTACGGTATATTGAAAGGCGTCTTCGAATCCATCATCCAATGATGCGCAAGCTTTTGAATATTTTGGTTGATCGATATAATCATGAATCAATCGATTTTTAGCCTCACGCGCTAAGTTAATATCTGTGAACTTAAAAATTCCTTTAACAGCTTCTCTGAAAGATTTTGAATTTTTTTTAGGAATGGTGGTAAAGATATTTCTTAGGAAGTGAACTTGGCATCTTTGCCAACTTACGTTGGTGAAGGATTTTCTAATGGCAGAGACTAATCCTTTGTGCGCATCAGAAATAACGAGTTCCGTACCTTGTAAACCGCGTTCTTTTAGGTATTCAAAAAATGTTGTCCAGGTCTCTTCGCTTTCGCCACTTTGAATCATGAAGCCGATAATTTCACGGTCGCCATCTTTGGTTATTCCAATCGCTATATGACAGCTTTTTGAGAGTACTCGATTTTCTTCTCGTACTTTTATATAGAGTACATCGGTCATTAAGTAAGGATAATTTTTTTCTGATAATAAACGATTCTGCCACTCGTTAACCATAGGTTCTAGCTGTTCTGTTAAGCTAGAAACGAAGGACTTAGAGACGGATTTACCACAAAGTTCTTCCACAATTTTTGATACTTTACGAGTTGAAACGCCTGATACATACATTTCCAACATTGAAGCCATGAGGGCTTTTTCGTTTCGTTGATAACGTTCAAACACTGTGGGTGAAAAATGGCCATCACGTGTTCTGGGTACTTTTAATTCTAGCGTGCCTACACGTGTCGTAAAGCTGCGCTCATAATAGCCATTTCGTTGACTTTGTCGGTTTTCTGTTCGTTCATATTCTTTTGCTTGAATATATTCTGTTCGTTGATTTTCCATTAGTTGATTAAATACCGTTGTTAAAATATTTTTAGAAACGTCATCCTTTACAGAATATTCAATAATGCTTTGAATCTCTTCGCTTTTCAGTGTAAAATGTACTTGGGTCATGTAAAAGTCCTCCTGGGTATGTTTTTGTCGTTAATAAAACAGCTAATACACCGGTTGAACCAGCAAACATAGAAGTAAACAATCCTACGTTTGTCATATCACCTGTTTTTACAGGGTTCTTTTGTCCGCTAGGCTTTGTTGGAGTAGTTGGCTTGCTCGGTTTCTGTGGCTGTTGTGGACTTACAGGTTTATTTGTTACTTTTTCTTTTACGGTAACTGTAATTGTTTTTTCAGTAATTGCACCATTTTTATCTACTACACGGAAAGTTACATGATAAGTGCCAGCCTTAGAAGTATCTACATCATTTGCAATAATGTTATCTTTTGTTAAAATAATCGTTCCGTCCTCTTTATCTGTTGCTGTCACATTTGCCAATGGGTCGAACGTATCGCCTACATTCAATGTAACATCATTTGCTGAAATGATTGGAGCAGAGTTAAGGTCGCCTGTATTTTGTTTCACAGTTACAGTAATCGTTTTTTTAGCAGAAGCTCCGTTTTTATCTGTTACTTTATAAGTCACATGGTAAGTACCAGCCTTAGAAGTATCTACATCATTTGCAACAATATTATCTTTTGTCAAAGTGATAGTTCCGTCCTCTTTATCTGTTGCTGTTACATTTGCCAATGGGTCGAAAGTATCGCCTACATTCAATGTAACATCATTTGCAGAAATAGTTGGTGCTGTATTATCTTCTCCTTGTGAGTTTAACGATAATTCTACTTTTAAAACAACGTTTCCGTCTTTATAAGTACCGCAATCATACTCATAAGTAACTGGTTTTTTTACATCATCTACCGTTATAATTCCTGTATCTTTATCTAAAGTTCCATTTGCAGTAACTTTTACTTTTGAAATATCTATTCCTTGTTCAACATCTTTTTTTAAGTCGATTTTATTCCCTTTAATATCAATATAACCGTTGCCTACAAAAGCATGATTATTTTCAAGAACTTTATTCTCTCCGACATTTAACCAGTATAAATCATCGCAAATTAATTTTTTAATTTTTGTGTTTTTACTTATATCAAGACCTCTTATCCCTTGTTCAAAAATTTCACCGCAACGTAGCATTTCAAGTTCTAAATTATTGCTTAAATCTAATTTTTTAATAGTTGTATCATGACAAAAAAGGCGTGTCAGTTTTGTGTTTTTTGTTACATCTAATTCAGCTATATTTGTCATATAACATGATAGTTGTTTCAAATTAGGGTTCTTACTTATATCAAGTGTTTTTACTTTTGTATCTCCTATATCTAAAGTGACTAATTGCGGATTATGTGTGACATCAAGTTCCATTAATCCTGTATTGCTACAAGATAGTTGTTCTAAGTTAGGATTGTTTGTTACATCTAAATTGGAAATAGAGGTACTATCTGCAAATAACGTATTCAATTTTTCATTCTTAGATACATCAAGACTGTTAATTGATGTATTATCGCAAACGAAAGCTTCCAAATTCGGATAACGTGTTAAATCAACGCTTCTTACTTTTGAAGAACGACAATCTAATCTTTTTAAAGATGAGTTTTTAACCGGACTTAAGTCTGAAACAGAAGTCGTAGAAACATCTAAAGACTGCAAATTTGTTAGATATTGAATACCCTCTAATGAAGATATCGTTTTCATATCATGCAAGTTTAAGAATTGGGCTTTTGATATTTCATCAACAGATAACACACTATCGCCGTCTTTATCAAATTCTGCAATGATTTGTTCTCTAAATACTTTGTCTGGAAAATGTGCTTCATCAATAGCAATGCTTCCAGCTTTTACTTCTGTATTTTTGCTTGCTTCAACGGTCTTATCTTCGGTAACCACTTCTTTTTCTGGTGTTGCAGGTGTTTCCTGTTTTGTACTTTCTTCTTTTAAAGTTTCTGCATTTTCAGCAGTTTCTTCCTGTTCCTTGTCTGTTATATTCTCTTGTACTTCTGCGTTTTCTGTTTTCTGTTCCACAGGAACTTGCTCTGTCTTGTTTTCTTCTACAACGGCTTCCTGCACAACTTCTGTGTTTTCCTGTGCCATGACAGGAGTAGGAAGCCCTGTAAGTGCAGTTGTTGTTCCAATCATCAATGCGGAACTTACTGCAAGGACTTGTTTTTTCTTCATAGTTTGTTCACTCCTTATTTTTCATAAATTCTTTGCATAGAAAAACGCACAAACTCCCCCTTATAACTGGATAATCTGTGCGTTCTGTTTATTATTGATAGAATTGAAAAAAGGGCAGAATTTACTTGTCTGTCTGTCTGTCTGTCTGTCTGTCTGTCTGTCTGTCTGTCTGTCTGTCGCAAGCGTAACAATGTGTGAACATGACTGTCAACCCTTTCTTTCAAAAAAATTCAATCCTTGCTTCTATACAAAAAACATTATACTGGAAACAAACACCTCTTTCAATCTTTTTATGCGTGCAAGATAAAAAAATTGAGACATCACACTTTTCCTTTTTTCCTCTTGAGTACCCACAACAGAAAAGAAAAAGCCCTGTCAAGAGCTTGCCACCATTGGTGGTGCTTTGCACTCTTGATCGGGCTTTTTGTTTGCTGTATCTTCTCGCAAGAGGAAAAAGATTACTCGTCCTCATCATCAAAATGGTTATTCCTTAATACTTCCCGTAACAGTTCCATATCCTCTTTTGAGTTCGGATTTATCATTTTCACGACTTGATAAGGTGTCCTATATTTATGTCCCTCTATGCTTTCCCCAAACATATCCATACTGTATAAATCATCATAGCGGTCTAGTAATTTTTGAAACTTCAAATGCTGGATAAATTCTTTGATTGGGTAAAGGTCGGACGCTTCAATGCTTTTCCCGTTGATATAGTCTGTAATGTATTCCCGTAACTTTTCCAACTCATATTCCAGCCATTCTTCCTCGCTGTCAAAGAAGTTATCATAGTGTCCGTGTTTCAGTTCTGCATTTAGACGTTCTTCTGTTCTTAAAAACTGACAGACTTCTTTTTCAGACTGATTGACATACTTCCATTCTCCCGATAATAATTCATTCGGCGTTACGTCCAGCACTTCCATTATCTTTTCCAGCGTTTCATAAGCAGGATAGTTCAACCCTCTTTCAATCTTGGAAAGGCTCTGCATATTGATACCGATTTTGTCCGCAAGTTCCTGTTGTTTCATTCCCCTAAATTTTCTTATGGTCTGTATATTATTTCCTAAATGGCTTATTTTCATTGCACAACCCTCCATATCTCGTTATATCTTCACTGTTATAAGTCTATCATGCTTAATATGATTTGTAAAGACAAAAAAAGATATTGACAAATAAGCATATAAGAATTACTATGCTATTGTGAGTGAATAAGCACAATAGCATGAAATACAAAAACATTCAAAAAGAAATACCCATCTGATTAAACCCGTAGATATGAATATTGGTTGAAATGGAACTTGTTAGAAAAGGCAAAACAGGACTTGCTGACAAAGTATTTCTGACACGGTGGCGGAAGCCTCTCAGGCTTACCGCCATGACACCTTGTGTCAAGGGGAAGAAATGCTTTGTCGGCTGGCGAGCCTGCGAGCCTTGACTGTGCCCCCGTTATCTAACAGGGGGGCACTATTTCACAAAAGACAAGTCAAAAACCATACAACCCCAAACCTGTGAGTAGTAATGAGAAGTTTTAAGAAGATAGTAATTTCACATTCTTTTGAATAGTGGTTTACAGGTATTTCAAGGCTGTTGTGGGATTGGAGGAATACAATGAACAATTTAGAATTTGCACTTGAAATGAAGAACAAACGTCTTGCAAGCGGTCTTTCACAAGGAGAACTTGCAAGTCTTACCCATGTATCAAGATATAGTATCAACCGCTTTGAGAACGGAAAAGCCAACGCAAGTAAAGAAACACAGAACATTATCCTGCGTTGTCTGAATTACTATGTCTGTGATAAGCCTTTTTATCTGCTCGTTGATTATCTGTCTGTCCGTTTTCCAACGACTGACGCATTAGAAGTTATCCGAAAGGTGCTTGGCATGAAAGCGGACTATTTTATCCATTATGACTATGGGTATTATGGCTATAAGGAGCATTATGCCTACGGGGAAATCAAGGTCATGGCTTCTGATGATGAACACATGGGTGTATTTTTAGAATTAAAAGGGGCAGGCTCACGCAACATGGAATATGTCTTACAGGCACAGAACAGGGATTGGTATTCATTTTTAAACCGCTGTCTTGACTGTGGCGGTGTTATCCGACGTTTTGACTTGGCAATCAATGATATGTGCGGTCTGCTGGATATTCCCGTTTTGTCTGAAAAATACAAAAATGGCGGTGCGGATTGTCGCTGTAAAAACTATGAAAATGTACAAGGTGGAAAACTAAGCGGAAAAAACCGTAATTTAGCAAGTACCCTTTATATCGGCTCAAAGGCAAGCACAAAATATTTCTGCCTGTATGAAAAACAAAAGGAACAGGCAACCAAAAAGAAACATACGGATATTATCAACCGTTTTGAAATTCGTCTGCGTGATAAAAAGGCAGTACAGGCAGTTGAGGAATTGTTATTGACATATAACCCTCATGGGTTGGTGTTTTACCTTATTACTGATTTTGTGCAATTTCCCGATTATCCGCTGTGGGAGATATTCATTTCCCATGACAGTTTACCTTTTGAAATGAACCCCGTACCTGTCAATATGGAACGCACTCTGCAATGGCTGGAAAGACAGGTCATGCCGTCAATCGTGATGATAGAGGAAATCGACAGGCTGACAGGCTCAAACTACATGAAAATGATTGATGAATGTACCAACCTTTCCGAAAAACAGGAAATGCTTGTAGAACAGATGTGTACGGATATAGCAGATGTAATCGAAAGTGAGGGGGTGTTTTATGAGTAATGCACAGGATATTCCCGTATGGGAAAAATATACCCTTACCATTGAAGAAGCGTCAAAGTATTTCCGTATCGGAGAAAACAAGTTAAGACGCTTAGCAGAGGAAAACAAGGACGCTGGCTGGCTCATTATGAATGGCAACCGCATACAGATTAAACGCCGACAGTTTGAACAGGTTATTGACAAATTGGACGCAATCTAATGCAAATGAGCCTTGTATGTGTTATGATGAACACAAGTCATATCAAGGCTCTTTCCAACAAGGAAAGGAGCAGACACCATGAAAGAAAAAAGACGGGATAGTAAAGGACGTATCCTGCATACTGGAGAGAGCCAACGAACAGACGGGAAATACTTATATAAATATGTAGACGCATTTGGAAACACAAAATATGTGTATGCTTGGAGATTGACACCCACAGACCCGACACCAAAGGAAAAACGGGAAAAACCCTCACTTCGTGAACTGGAACAGCAGATAAGACGGGATATTGAGGACGGTATCGACAGCACAGGCAAGAAAATGACGCTTTGCCAACTCTATGCCAAACAGAACTTACAGAGGGCGAATGTGAAGAAAAGCACACAAAAACAACGGGAACAACTCATGCGGTTATTGAAAGAGGACAAGTTGGGTGCTAGGAGCATTGATGCGATAAAACCCTCTGACGCTAAGGAATGGGCGTTACGCATGAAAGATAAAGGCTTTTCCTATAACACCATTAACAACCATAAACGCTCGTTAAAAGCGTCATTCTATATCGCCATACAAGACGATTGTGTAAGGAAGAACCCTTTTGATTTTAAGTTAAGTGAAGTCCTAGAAAATGATACCAAAGAGAAAGTCGCATTGACAGAGGAACAGGAACAAGCCTTACTCTCATTTATCAAGACAGACAATGTGTATCACAAGCATTATGATGATGTGCTGATACTGTTAAAGACTGGACTTCGTATCTCGGAACTGTGCGGACTGACAGTAGCTGATATTGATTTCAAGAATGAAGTTGTAATTATCGACCACCAGTTACTAAAGAGCAAGGAACAGGGCTATTATATTGAAACGCCTAAGACGAAAAGCGGAATAAGACAAGTGCCATTAAGTAGAGAAACAATACAGGCATTTCAACGGGTTATGAAGAAACGCCCAAAGGCAGAACCATTTGTGATAGACGGACAGAGCAATTTCTTATTTGTCAATCATAAAGGCAAGCCCAAAGTTGCGATTGATTACAACGCCTTATTTGTCCGTATGGTAAAGAAATATAACAAGCACCACAAGGACAATCCCTTGCCACATATCACACCGCATACGCTACGCCATACATTCTGCACAAGACTGGCAAGCAAGAACATGAACCCAAAAGATTTACAGTATATCATGGGACATTCAAACATTAGTATCACAATGAACTGGTACGCTCATGCGTCCATAGATACCGCAAAATCAGAGGTTCAGCGTCTAATCGCATAGAAGTATTTACCACGATTTTAACCACGCTTGATAGCGAAAATATAAGAAGATAGACCTAGATATGTGAGGTTTACCACAAAAGCAAAATGCCCGTAGAGCCTATAAAATAAGGCTTTGCGGACATTTAAGAAGATATAAAAAGATAGTCAAAAAGACATATATAATTTATTAAAAATTAGCTTCATAATTTTAAAAGGACAGCCCTATTGCTATGAGG
>OGMF01003752.1_pt1 | contig 11069 bp, 12 predicted proteins | sample 1572921 | NCBI WGS metagenome assembly OGMF01 (sample SAMEA2581919, study PRJEB24529) | metagenome | biome: Human gut stool | place: China | collected 2011
GGTGCTATACTAGTATTCGTTCCATACAATTCGATGTCTATATGAGGTTTATCTAATTGAACAAATGATAACATACCCTCACCTCCATCACTTAACTTTAGTGTCCCATATGTTTTGCCACTCTTTCTCATTCACAATCGCATCAAACACAGGCTCAAGGAATGTCTGGATTTCTTCAATAACAAATGGAAACTCAAGTGTATTATCTTTTATTGTTTTCAAAAAGAATTTCCAACGCTTCTGCATATCTTCATCATCGGCAAGTGCAACAACACGCTTAAAACTGTCTCTGTCATAGGGAGTACCGCGCCTCTGTAAAGTTTCAAATATAGCTGACTGCAATTTTGCACCATCAAAATCGAATGTCCTTGAAAGATAATAGATGTCATAAAAATCTTTCATTCTGCCTGTCAGCTCAAAGCGTTGCAGTATGGCATCAAACTTCTCGGCAATAGTGCTTTCTAGGGAATATGTTTTGATTACAGGAGCTTCAAAATCAGGAAGCTGAGTGTTGATTGTACGTTCTTCAGCACGAGGAACTATAATATCACCCACACCTATATCAACATTAAACGGCACACGCACATTTTTTATTTGAGCAATAATCTGCGTACTAATACCGTGATATTTTCTTTGCGGAGAAATTTCCTCAAAGCCTTTTGCTCGCATTTTTATATAATCGTTACCTGTCGGTGTGTCGATGATTTTACAAATCAACTCTTTTACATCATCTATTGAATTAGAGTATCCACGGAGCAGGAAATCGACATCGATTGTTGCTCTACTTTCAAAATTAGTTAAAGTATAAATGAACAATCCACCTTTGAGTATTAGCGTATCCTCACACCCGGATTTTGATAGTTTTCTCAAAAATTCTTCCTGCACAAAAAGCTGCAAGCATTGCTGGTAGCTGATACCAGAAGCTTTTGCTTTATTTCTCAGCTTTGCCAGAACGGAAGCTGCAACATCTGCCATTACAACCACACTCCAATCAATTCTTTTACTTTCGTTTGCACACGTAAAACTTTTGCATATTCCATAAGATTCGGTATATTCTTTTTCGGGTCTTTTACATAGCCCTGTACTGCTTTATTAAAAACCTCCTTATCCATCTTGTTCATATTTCGCAGCACATCGCAAATAGTACGGTCACGGTCATAAATGCGGACTTTGTGGAAATCAATTTCACCTTCGGTTTCGCCCAGCGTAACCAACTCTGACTCTACACGATATGCCTTTATAAACGGATAATCGATTTTTGTTCGCCGCTTAGAGACATTTTTATCTATTGCAAAGTTCCATTCAGCAGGATTTCTGTCACTGTATCTATAATAGAATAGAGCAGTCTCCATACAAAGCACTGCATCGGGAAACAATCGATTGATAATGACAACTTCGCTTTCTCCATAATCTTGAGTCCAGTGATAGTAACCTCGCCTGACTCTTTCAATCAATCCTTCGTCTAAAAGTTGTTTTATATCTGCATAGTATAACTTTGAAGCTGTAAGTTCAGCAGTAGTCATAACATAATTATGACTGCTAAACAACATTCTCAGTGTCTCAATATCTTTATTCTGAAGCATATCTTCACCTCTATTTAATCGCCCTTAATCAGACCAACGATTGGGCACTTTACTATATTATATTTGATTTTTCTCTTTCAGTCAACAATAGCAAAGTGAACGCTTTTAATTATATCAATCAGGCAGTTTAGTATAAAATCTGCCCTCCGCTTTTTTAATCAGATAAAATATTGGTCAGCGAAAAGACAAATAGGTAAAAAAATAAGCGTACCACTGTTTTATGATACGCTCATCATTATTAAATTACCTCAAAATGCTTCAACGCATCCTTTATCGCTTCCACTTTCTCCGCTGTCGGATGCTTCCTCGGCTGTTTCAATTCTTCTACCGCATTAGGAGCATCATACATTGGCAAGCCCAAATCTCTCTTTACCTCTGCGATATATGCGGTATGTACCTTGAAGCCGTATTTTGCTTCTATGTACTCCTTTATCATTTTGTAGGTCACTCGTTCCTTGGGCTTGTATTCTTCGGCTCTTTTAGCGATATTATCAAGCGGAACTTTTCCCTCACCCTCGCCAAACTCAACTTTTACGTTGATATGTCCGTCTGGCTTTTTGTGGGAAAGCAGTACTACCGTCTCGACATGTGCGCATCTGGGGAAAAGATCGACCGCTTCGGCAGAGCGGAGGGTGTAACCGGTCTGGGTAAGCAGCTTGACATCGCGGGCGAGGGTAGCCGGATCGCAGGAGACATAGACGACACGTTCCGGCTGCATGGCGGCAATGGCTTCGATCACATCGGCGCTCACGCCCTTGCGCGGTGGATCGACGACGATTACGTCAGGTTTTTCTCCGCGCTCAGCCAGCAGCTTCGCGGCCGCGCCTGCATCCATGCAGTAAAATTCCGCGTTGTCCATGCCGTTCTGTGCGGCGTTATAGTTCGCGTCCTCGATCGCCTGCGGGATGATCTCGACGCCGACGGCCTTTTTCGCGTGCCGCGCAAGACAGAGCGTGATCGTGCCCGTGCCGCAGTAAAGGTCGAGTACCGTCTCAGTCCCGGTCAATCCGGCCAGTGCAGCGGCCTTTTCATACAGGCGCTCAGCCTGTGTGTGGTTGACCTGATAAAACGCGGGTGCAGAGAGCCGGAACTGCAGCCCGCAGAGCGTATCGGTGATCGTTCCGCTGCCGTAGAGCGGAAGGAACTCCGTGCCAAGCACGGTATTGCCTTTTTTCGTGTTGGGAGAGAAGGCAATCGTCGTGATGCCCGGCTCGGCAGCGAGGAGTGTCTGGACAAGCTGCTTTTTCTTCGGCAGCTGCTGCGTATTTGCCGTGATGCAGACGAGGATCTGGCCGCTTTCCGCGCCGAAGCGGATATAAATGTGCCGGATATAGCCGGTATGCGCGGCTTCGTCATAGGCGCGGATGCTGTATTTGCGCATCCAGTCCAGAACGGCTGCGCGGATACGGTCGGCGCAGTCCGGCTGGATGCGGCAGTGTGCGACCGGAATGACCGTGTGCGTTTTTCCGGCGAAGAAGCCCGCGACGGGCTTTCCGTTCTGCTCCTGCACGGGGAACTGCACCTTGTTCCGATAGCCGTCGATCTGTTCCGCGCCGGTGATGGGCAGGGAAGAGAGCGTCTGGCCGCCGATGCGTGTCAGGCAATTATAGACGTGCGCGCGCTTGAGTTCCAATTCCTGCGCATAGTCCATATGCCGCAGCGCGCAGCCGCCGCATCTTGGAAAATAGGGGCAGTCCGGCTCCACGCGGTGCGCCGACGGCTGCTCCACACGCAGCAGTTCCGCAAAAACCGCCGAACGCCCGATGTGTGCAATGCGGATTTTACACACCTCGCCCGGCAGTGCACCTGGTACGAACACGACCTGTCCGTCTACGCGCGCAATACCGGTTCCGTCTGCGGTTGCAGTCTCGATTGTCACCTGCAGCGTCTCGCCGCGTTTGCATTCCTTCATGGCTGCGTGGAATGTTTCACGTGAAACATTCATTCCTCCTTCAAAAGTTCACCGGTGGTCAAATCAATGGTATAGAGATGCTTGAACTGCTGATCGCCGTTTTCCGTGGAATAGGAAACAGAGATCGTATAATTCACAACAATCGCTCCGTCTTCCTCGGAAATGCTGTATCCGCCGTTCACATAGCCGATCGCACCTTTTTCCTGCGCAGCTGGGTAGACCGTCTCCTGCGCATAGGAGATCACAGTCTGTGATAGATCGTCAAAAACGGTGTTTGCCGCTGCGGACGCGTCAGAAGTTCCGAGCGTCAAATGGGGCAGGGTATAGGTACAGCTGACGATTTCCTCGAAATCTGTCTGTATTGTCTCCGGTTCATCGAGCCAGCTTGTTTCCAAGCCGTCGGATACGCCGTTCTGGTTCGGCGTGATGTGGATGACGTTTTCCTGCAAGTCTTCCGGTTCCGCCGGGGTTTCCGGCACGATTGTCTCTTCCTGAACGGGAGAGGCAGGATTCTCCTGCTGCGCGGTTTTTTTTGCGCAGCCCGCCGCGCTGATGATAAGGACAGCGGCCAGAGTGACCATAAATATCTTTTTCATATGCAAACCTCCTGTATACCAGCGATTTTAGCACAGGAACACGCTTGTGTAAAGCTGGGAAAAGCGGTATACTGGAAAGCAGTCTGAACTTTGGAGTTGAGTTTATGCTGGATTATCGTCACTGCACACTCTGTCCGCGTGCATGCGGTGTTGACCGGGCCGCAGGGGAGCGTGGCTTCTGTCAAATGCCCGACCATATTCTTGCCGCGCGGGCCGCGCTGCACTATTGGGAAGAGCCGGTCATTTCCGGCAGCTTCGGCAGCGGCGCTGTGTTTTTCTCCGGCTGCACGCTGCGTTGCGCGTTCTGCCAGAACGGAGTGATCTCCCAAGAGAATTTTGGCAAGGAACTTTCCATGAAAGAACTTCGTGCCGCGTTCGAGCGGCTGATCGACGAGGGCTGTCAGAACATCAATCTTGTCACGCCGACGCATTTTCTGCCGTCCATCCTCCCGGCACTCACGCCGAAGCTGCCTGTGCCGGTCGTATATAATTGCGGTGGGTATGAATCGGTTGAGACACTGCGTGAACTGGATGGGCTGATCGATATTTATCTTCCGGACTTCAAATACTCCGACGCTGCGCTTGCAAAGGAACTCTCTGCCGCGCCGGAGTATCCGCAGATTGCGTCCGCCGCCATTCTGGAAATGTACCGGCAGGTGGGAGGCGCAGTGATAGAAGACGAGCAGATGACGCGCGGGGTCATCATCCGCCATCTGGTGCTGCCAGGCTGCATCGACAATTCGCTCGGTGTGCTGGACTGGATCGCGGACCATTTTCCGAAAAAAGACGTGTTGGTCAGCCTGATGAGTCAATATGTCCCCATGGGTCATGCAAAGCAAATGCCGCCCTTTGACCGGCGCATCACGCAGGACGAATATGATGCTGTTTTGTCCTATCTCTATCTATTGGAGTTGGACAACGGCTATACACAGGACTTTTCCGCCGCATCAGCAGACTACATCCCGGAATTCAATCTTGAGGGCTTATAAATTTTAAACAAACGTTTGCATTTTGAACCGGTCTGTGTTATAGTGTAAGTACTAAGATTAAAGGGGCTGTCAAGATGGGCAGAACAAGCAGCAAACGGGAAGAGATTCTTTGCTTCCTCACAAAATTCGCAGCAGAAAACGGATATGCGCCTTCCGTGCGCGAGATCTGCGCTGCCGTCGGGCTGCAATCCACGGCGACCGTACATTACCACCTGAACGCACTGCGACAGGATGGACTGATTGAAATGGACGGTATGAAAAAACGCACGATCACCCTTGCCGATTCCCACCGGGCTGACCGCATCCCCGTCGTCGGCGTGGTCACGGCAGGCGTGCCCATTCTGGCGGTTGAAAATATTGAAGGCTATCTGCCGTGGGACGGAGAAGCGGGCTGCTTTGCGCTGCGTGTCCGGGGTGATTCCATGATCGGCGCCGGGATTCTCGACGGAGACAGAGTTGTCGTTCGCTCTCAGCCGACTGCGGACAACGGAGAGATTGTCGTTGCACTGCTTGGGGATTCCGCAACGGTCAAGCGTTTCCGCAAGGACGGAAACCAGATCTGGCTTCTGCCGGAAAACCCGGCGTATCAGCCCATCGACGGCAATCATGCCCAAATCATTGGTAAGGTCAAGGCTGTGATTAGAACCTATTAAATTATAGAAAATAAAACGCTCTTACTTCGGTATCACCGGGGGAAGGGCGTTTTTCACGATACGCTTGTCAAGAAAAAACTCGTATTATAAATTTGCAACAGCCCTTCGGCTTTTCTGGACTTTTCCCACGAAGATTGAAGTAACTCAAAATTTCTGATGCAGTCCATATCAGTTCCGTAGGGGCCGATGCCTACATCGGCCCGGCGCAGTGCACCGGTTTTATAGAAATCTTCGTCGAACTCGTACCGCTTTGCTGTGTTTGCCGGGAATATATTTTATTCATTCAATCTCAATGTTTCACGTGAAACATGAAAAACAATAAATTCACAGTGCTTATATTGCAATTTCAGAAACAGGCCGGTATAATAGAATGCAAAATGGGGTCGAAGGGGTGTGAAACGGGTATGGCAAAGATTTTAGCATTTGTCAATCAGAAGGGCGGCGTTGGAAAAACAACCTCCGCGGTCAATTTAGCCGCCGCACTGCAAAAGGCGGGCAAACGTGTTCTTCTGTGCGACTTTGACCCGCAGGCCAACGCGACCTCCGGCCTTGGCGTAGAAAAAAGCACAGCCGCGCATTCGACCTATGATATCGTGATTGAGGACTTCCCCGCCGCAGACGCCGTGATTCGCACAAAATACTGCGACATTCTGGCCTCCAACGTTGCGCTGTCCGGCGCAGGTGTAGAGTTGGTAGGCGTTGAGAAGCGGGAATACGCGCTTCGGCATGCACTCGAGCCGCTGCGGGAAAAGTATGATTATATCTTCATCGACTGCCCGCCGTCTCTGGAATTGCTGACGCTCAACGCGCTCTGCGCCGCCGATCAGGTTTTGATTCCCGTGCAGTGCGAATATTACGCGCTGGAGGGCCTTTCCGATCTGATGGTCACGCTCCGCGCAGTTAAGAAGCGGCTGAACCCGTCGATCTCCATTTTCGGCGTTTTACTTACCATGTACGACGGCCGGACGAATTTCTCCGCACAGGTTGCCGAGGAGGTCCGCCGCCATTTTCCCGGCAAGGTCTTTGCTGCGGCCATCCCGCGCAACGTGCGATTATCCGAAGCGCCCAGCCACGGCATGCCCGTGTGTGCCTATGATAAATTCAGCCGCGGTGCAGCGGCCTATGACGCAGTCGCGCAGGAGATCCTTGCGAAAGAACAGTGAGAGGAGCAACGCATATGGCAATGCGAAAAGGTCTTGGCAAGGGTCTTGGCGCCCTGATTGAAGACTTTAACGAGCAGCCGAACACGCCCGGCGAAGGCGCCGTGACGCTGCCGCTGCAAAAAATTGAACCAAATCCCCTTCAGCCGCGAAAAACCTTCAACCCTGAAGAACTGGATTCCCTGGCGGATTCCATCCGCATGCACGGCATTATCCAGCCGCTGACGGTCCGCAAGCTGCCATCCGGGTTTTATCAGATCATCGCAGGCGAACGCCGCTGGCGTGCGGCACGGCTGGCCGGACTATCCGACGTGCCGGTCGTGATCATTGAAGCTGATGATAAAAAGGCAATGGAACTGGCGCTGATTGAAAACTTACAGCGATCAGACCTCAACCCGATTGAAGAGGCGCTCGGCTATCAGGAATTGATGGGTACCTACGAAATGACGCAGGAGCAGGCCGCCGCCCGTGTGGGCAAATCCCGCCCGGCGGTTGCGAACGCGCTGCGGCTTTTGAGCCTCAGCCCTGCTGTGCTGGAACTGGTCAAGGATGGTTCCCTGTCCGCCGGCCACGCGCGGGCGCTGCTGCCCGTCAAGGATGAGGCGCAGCAGCTGTCCATCGCGCAGAAGGTCATGGCGCTGGGTCTTTCCGTCCGGCAGACGGAGGCGCTTTGCAAAAAGCTTACCAAGCAGGCGCAGCCCGTCAAGGAGCAGCCGCCGCGGGTCGATTATCTGGCTGAATGTGAAAAGGAACTGACTGCCGGCCTTGGCCGCAAGGTGCGTATCGTCTCCGGTAAACGCAAAGGCCGCATCGAACTGGAATACTATGGGCAGGACGATCTGCAGCAGCTGTATGATGCGCTGCACACCATCCGCAAAAAGGAGCATCACTGATGGACGAAAAGAAAACCCCGCAGCCGGAGCAGGCTGCCCCAGAAACCGGAAAGCCGCTGAGCGAAAAGCGTAAATCCGCGCTGCTTCGGTATATGGCTGTTTTGTTCTGTGCAGCATTCATTCTGGTTCTGATCTCACTGATTTTGCAGACACATTCCTCTGAAGCAAAGATTTCCGAACTGAATGCCGCCAGCACAAGCGCGCTTTCCAACGCCGAGGCGCTGCAAAATGAGAACCGCGCCTTGCAGGACGACAAGATCGCGCTGGAAAAAGAAAATCAGGAACTGCAGGACAAGCTGGACGAACTGACGGAAAAGCTGGACGAAGCCGCGCAGGCCGAAGAGGATTCGCAGGCGGCGGAAAATGAAATGATCAAGTCCCTGCGCACCGAACTTGACCGGACAAAGGAAGCATATGAAGCGCTGCTGGAGGCGAAAAGCTGTGAGACGCGCGAAGGAAACGTCACGTTCTCCCGCGCTATGCAGACGCTCGAACGGCTGAAGGACTATCTGGGACAAACCGCGCTGGAAGAATATAAAGCGCTTGGCGGAGAATAACAGGAGGAAGAAAAACTATGATTGATATTAAATTTTTAAGGGAGAATCCGGACGCTGTCCGCGAAAATATCCGCAAAAAGTTTCAGGATGCAAAGTTGCCGCTTGTAGACGACGCCATCCGTCTCGACGCGGAAAAGCGTGCTGCGCAGCAGGAATGTGAGCAGCTGAAGGCTGCCCGCAACAAGCTGTCGAAGGCAAACGGTCCGCTTTATGGCCAGCTGAAAAAAGCGGATGAGGCGCAGAAAGCGGAACTGCAGAAGCAGATTGATGAAAACAACGCCAAGGTCAAGGCCGACGACGAGCGCCGCGCCGAACTGGAAAAGAAGCAGGCCGAGGCGGAGGAGAAACTGCGCGAGATCATGTATGTGATCCCGAACATCATTGACCCGTCCGTCCCGATCGGGCCGGACGACAGCCACAACGTCGAGGTACAGCGCTTCGGCGATCCCGTCGTACCTGATTTTGAGATTCCCCATCATGTTGATATCATGCAGTCGTTTGACGGCATCGATAAGGATTCCGCAGGCCGCGTGGCCGGCATGGGCTTTTATTATCTGCTGGGCGATATTGCACGTCTGCACGAGGCGGTTTTGGCCTACGCACGCGACTTCATGATTGATCAGAAGGGCTTTACCTATGTCATTCCGCCGTTTATGATGCACGGCAACGTCGTCAAGGGTGTCATGTCCTTCCCGGAAATGGAAGCCATGATGTACAAGATTGAGGGCGAGGATCTCTATCTGATCGGCACGAGTGAACACACCATGATTGGCCGCTTCATCGACCAGATCATCCCGGAGGCAAAGCTTCCTCTGACGCTCACAAGCTATTCCCCCTGCTTCCGCAAGGAGGTCGGCAGCCACGGTCTGGAAGAGCGCGGCGTGTACCGTATCCACCAGTTTGAAAAGCAGGAAATGATCGTTGTCTGCCGTCCGGAGGAATCCATGGACTGGTATAACAAGCTTTGGAGCTACTCTGTCGAGTTGTTCCGCAACATGGAGATTCCTGTCCGTCAGCTGGAATGCTGCTCCGGCGATCTGGCCGATCTGAAGGTCAAATCCTGCGACATTGAGGCGTGGAGCCCGCGCCAGCAGAAATATTTCGAGGTCGGCTCCTGCTCCAACCTTGGCGACGCGCAGGCAAGGCGCCTTGGCATCCGCATAAAGAACAAGGAAAAGGGCAACTACTTTGCCCATACACTTAACAATACCGTTGTCGCGCCCCCGCGCACGCTTATCGCCTTCCTTGAAAACAATCTCAAGGCGGACGGCACCATAGCCATACCCGAACCGCTGCGCATGTATATGGGCGGCAAGAGCGTCATTGAATAACGAAACCGGTGTTTTGGCTGAATAGCTGAGTTTTTACCATGCGCGCAACCCGATGCAACCGCTCGTTGCGCGCATTTTTTTAATTGCAAAGCAGAGTGTATTGCGCAACCGTGCTCCCGTGCGCTATGCTTAGGCCACAGAAAAGTTCAGGAGGATATTACGATGAATATCGAAATAGCAAACAGGCTGGTGCAGCTCAGGAAGCAGCACGGCTATTCTCAGGAGGAGCTTGCGGCAAAGCTTTCTAAAAGCCAGTCCTCGATTGCCAATAAGCTGCGGATTCTCAAGCTGGAGGACAGCGTCAAAAAACTCCTGCTGGAGCATCATTTTACCGAACGCCACGCGCGCGCCCTGTTAAAGCTGCCCGATGAGGAAAGCCGCCTGTTCGTCCTCGCACAAATGATACAGGAGGAAATGAACGTGAAAAAAACAGAAGAGCTCGTTGAGGCAACCTTGGAGCAGATGCGCCCCCGTTTCCCCGAAAAGGGCGAGCAGAAGGAAAAACGCTATGTCCGTTCCTCCGATTTTCGCCTGTTCACCAATACCATCAAGCAAAGCGTTGAGGTCATTCGCCGTTCGGGTGTGGATGTGGTCTATGAGGATAAGCAGGATGCCGATTGCTGTGAAATTCTGATTCGGATTCGCAAAAACGCCGTGGAATCGGCTTGAAATTTTCCCATCTGCGGTTTATAATCGTTACCATATAGAACGTAACGAAACACCATGGAGGGGGAAAGCCGCATGAAGGAAAAAGGGATTCTCATTCGTGCCGATTATGGGCATATTGCACTGCATTTGAGAGAAATTATGGAGGAAAGAGGCATCACGCGCAATCAGCTTGCCAAACGGATTGATGCACGCTTTGAGGTTGTGAATAAATGGTATCAGGGGGAGCTGGAAAAAATGGATCTGGATATCCTCGCGCGTATCTGCTATGCACTGGACTGCACAACAGAGGATTTACTGGAATACATACCGGCGAAGCCTTGCTAAGTCGAAATCAGGATTTCGACTTGTTTGGACAGAAGAATAAACTGATGTGTTCCGGCGGTGACAAGCACCTTGAAACACACAGTTTTCCTCGCCGGAAATAAATTCCGGCTGCGGATTTATAAATTTCAATTTATCGTTAAATTGGTTTGTCGAACAACTTATCTAATTTCATAAACGTAGCGGTTGCTGTTCCGATGAGGACATCCTTCCCCTTGCGGTTCACATGTCCTTCTGCCATCATGCTGACGAGCGTCCGCCCCAGATGGGTAATGCGCACGCGGTATTCCACTACATCGCCCAGAAATACGGGCTTGAGAAAGGTAGTTGTCAGATTGACGGTGGTAATCTGGTGCTGCTTTGCGTAATAATGGCAGGGTAGAACGAAGGGAAAGTCAAAGCAGG
>OGMF01003754.1_pt1 | contig 11063 bp, 9 predicted proteins | sample 1572921 | NCBI WGS metagenome assembly OGMF01 (sample SAMEA2581919, study PRJEB24529) | metagenome | biome: Human gut stool | place: China | collected 2011
TGTCGTACTTTGTTTATTTTGTCAAGTAACCGGTCGGAAGTCGGGCTTCAAACACAATCGGACGTAGGTCGTAAGAATATTTCTGCCCGCAGCGATTAGTGAAAGCATATATCCCGCCAGGCAGGACGAATTTCATTGAATACATACAACCTCTACCCAAGAAAGACAACAAAATACGAGCAGTTAAATGAAAAAGAAAAAGGTTAAGCGGTAAAATCGCCTGACCTTAAAGTCATTGTAATAGCCCACAAAAAGGCAAAAAGAAAAACCCGGTCAAACCTTATGGGTTCAACCGGGTCCAACTTGCGTCACTCGGACAAAATCTCGTTTTTAAGGCGATTTTTGAGAGTGTGTCTGACGATAAGTACTTTTTGCTACCCCATGCAAATAAAAAAAGACCACTACCCGTTTTATCGAGTGATGGTCTTGTTTTGTTTAGTTCATCTTATTTCTTTTTGGTGAACAATGCTTTGATTGCTGCGATTAAATCTGCAAAAGTCTTTTCCTTGACAACGAACCAGAAGATTGCAAATCAGCCGATTCCTGCGACCGCTACCGAACCGATTACGACACCTGCAATCGCGCCGCCCGAAAGTCCGTCCTTTTTAGCAGGCGGAGTGATTTCGCCACCGCCCGAAGGCTTATCGTCATATACAGCCGTAAGGGTTTTTTCTCCCGATACCTTGAAGGTATAACTCTTGTCGGTGCTTACGATTTTTCCGCTTTCGTCTTTCCAACCTTTGAACTCTTTGCCTTCTTTATCTTCTGCCGTTACGGTTACACTTTCGCCGTGTGCATAGAAATTGCTTTCGCCGTTTACTATTACATTATGCGTGCCGATTTTGGCAATTCTAAGCTCGGTAATTTCGTTGCCGTCTTTATCAAAGTGTCTTTCACAAACCGTGCAATCTTTGTGTTCTTTCACGCCAAATTCTGTGGTTGTTGCAGGCACTTCGGGAATCAACTCACCATAGGTATGGTTGTTTGTGGTGGGGATAGTCAAGTCCGCAATCTCTTTTCGGGTTATCGGGTCGCAATGTTTTCCGCACAATCTGCAATCTCTATGCTCTTTCACGCCGGTATCTTTGCAAGTTGCAGGAACTTCTGCAACCAAATCATCCAATTCGTGACCGTCCGGATTGACAGGGATAACCCAATCGGTAATTTCCTTATTGCTTGCATCGTAATCCTTATCGCAAATGCTGCAATGCTTGTATCCTTTTCTGCCCGGGGCTTGACAAGTTGCGTACTTTTCTTCTACCCAAAAACCAAAACTATGCCCGTAGTATGGGCTGACGGGAGTTTTCAACGCTTCTTCGGTTGTTTCGTTTTTGTTTTCGTCAAAGTATTTTCCGCAATCCGAGCAATAATAATGTGCTTTCATACCGCCTGCGATACAGGTTGCAGGGATTTCCTCTATCCAAGCACCATAGGTATGCTCAGCAAAATCAATATCTACTTCCTTTTCTTGCACCGCAAAAGCAGTATTTACAAACGTAGCGGTATATTTCATTTTGCCTTTTTCTTTGCAGGTTGCCGCTTTAACTACCGTTCCGGTTGCAGTTACCGTTTCGCTTTCGATATGAGAGTTGTCGTGCTTACAAACTCTTTCCGCTTTGCAAGTGTTGTCGCTCGTCCAAGTGTATTTTACTTCGCCCCAGTCGTGGATATGAACATTGGATTGCTTGGTATAATAATACGTCACGGTTTGACCGCTCCCATTCACCATTTGGTCGTGTCCTTCTGCCCTAACGAACGTATGTCCAAACATTGTCGATGGCGCTGTCCAATTAAGTTGGCTACCTACCGCAACCGGAATTACGGCTTTATTTGCATTAGGCATTGGAGTTCCGTCCTCGAACTTGTACTCAATATTTATGTTTGCATAAGTTTGAGTTTCGGTGTTGTCGTTAGCAAGAATATTTCCGCTTTTGTCTGTTACTTCAAAAGCGACATAATCGCCGTATTCTAAGTCGGCATCAAGTGGGATTTGGTAAATGAGTTCACAATTTTCCAATCCCGAATTCATATTGCTACCTTCATAACTCAAAGCACCCTTTGGCCAGAACTTACTCTTTTCTCTCCATACAGGAATAGTAAAAGTTTGCGTTGCTTCTAATCTTTGCCCGCCGGTCGTAGTTGCAACGCTTCCGTTGGCATGCTTTATCCACAATTTCATGGTAACTATGCGTTCCGTAGTGTCTGAAAGATTTTGGACAATGGTGCGAAGCTGAATTTTCTCGCCCGCCATACCCGTGTTGAATTTGTTTTTGTCCACGCCGCTTAGCAAAACTCCGTTGCGATAATTTGCAAAATTGAAATATCCGTCGAATGTGGTATCCGCAAAGTCTGACGGCTTAGAATACTGACCGGTATATTTCTTGACTTCGGGATCGGCTACATAAAGGCTCTTGCCTTCTACGAGCTGTGACAACCTCTTATATCCTTGCAGCTTGCATACTTCGCAGAACTGATAGTTTGTGTCACGCATCAGACATTCATAACTTGAGTTGTAAGCATTGCCGTATGACAGCGACGGACAAGAATAAGTCTTCCTGAATCCCAACAGTTTTTTCCACTTTACTTGCTCGGGGTTGACATTGCATCCGACGTTGAGCGAAGTAAGGTCGTTTTGTTCTGTCACGTACGGCATATATTCGTCGCCAAGTCCCAGTAATCCGTGCCCAAACTCGTGCGCAAAAGTCTGTGGCGCACGATAGCTGTCCGCCGGAGTAATGAAATAGTGGAAACCAAACGGAAGGTTTGTATAATTGTCGCCAAAGTTTTGACTGGTGTTGACCAGCAAAGCAAATTGGTTGATATAACTATGTACATAATCAAATTGTCGGTACACTTTTTCATCGTCCCAATAAGACGTGTCCGGATCTGTTTTGTTAGGGATATGAGCGTCGTGAATTTGCTCAATGAACGCAGGCCCTATACAGCGTTCGAAAATATGGTTTTTCCAACGATTATTGTTCAATGATCCTGATATAGATGAAGAGTTGTTCGACCCTACCACGACGTCGAAAAACGTACTGCCGCTTTCCCCGAAGCTCGACTCTGACGCCGTGCAAAGCGCATAGACGTTGAAGCGGTCGGCATAGCTACGATATGGCTCGTACTGCATTGCGCCCGCCCATACCTTTTTGACGTCATTGATAAACTTTTGTTGCTGACTCTTGGTGTAGCCCTCGCCGCAAATGAGTATTACTATATTCTCCGTATCGCTTCTTGTCTTTTGGATAGTATAGACAGGAATAGTCGGCGTAGCGTATTTGCCGTCGCTAGAATAACTTGGACCAAGTGTAAGTCTTAGTTGTTGATCGAGGCTTATGTCCCACTCTTGATTCGGATCTTCTTCCGGCTCGGCTACGGTATAGTCGTCCTCGATTTTGTCGGGTGCAGAGCCCGCATAAGGATTGCTCGCACTGCCATTGCCGGAGGTTGTTACATAATAATCTGAGTCTAGATAAAACGCAGGTCTTACTCCGATATAATCTGTATTCGGCCACTCTCTGCCGACAGATCCGTTGCTATGTACGTAACGCATATCGTGGTTACAATCGGTAACGGGGGTTCTAAGCCAATATGGCCATTCCGATCCTTGCTCGTTTCTGCCTACATAATAATTGCCGAAATTTTTCCATACTGTATTGACTTGTTTGACGTCCAACAGAAAAACCTTTTCGGTCGAGTTTTCGCCGTATGCGCTGTCGAAGTTACTCGCAACGTTCTCAATGTCAAAATTCAGTTCCAAGTCAGAGCGACCGTCGCCATCGTAAAATCCGTGATTATACTCGGGGTGCGATACCAGCGAACGTTGGGTCACGTTCTTCATTGCGGCAATCTCGGCTTTGGAAAAGTCATTCAAAAAACCGGCTTTCCGATCGTAAGCATTTCCTTTTACATAACCGGTCCTTGGCGGGTTGCCACACAACCACTTCACTTCGCCCGCCGCTGCCGTAGAATTAAGCCAGGAGCGCATATTGCTGTCTTTCCAATAGTTTGAGCCGTATGTGTCACGCTTATAGTTGCGGCTGTGCGACTTAGAACGGTTGTTGTCGTTGGTCATAGCGTCGTAAGGAAGCGTGTCGATTATGTTGTCGGCAAGCATAAGCGCGCCTTTTTCATCAATACTTACGCACCTCCATATTATATCCTTGCCGTTGTACTTACCAAGGCTGATATAATTCCCTAACTCTACTTGCGTTGTCGTTCTTGTTCCTTTTTCCGTCTTAACGCCTTGAGCGTTCACGACCATTTTATATTTTGTAATATCATCGATTGTATGAGTTTTCATTGCTTCGCCACCAAAAATAGCAAGAATGAACATCATAGCAATTATTAAAGCAATACTTGCTTTTTCAAAATATTTTTTCATTATGTTCCGCCTCCTTCTGACTTTTTCGTTAGTAAGATTTAAAAGATAGGTTTTTCATTGGTTAAAACCTAAACTGCTTTAAAGTTGTATATCTGTTTCTTATAAAAGCAAAATCGCACCGCTCCGTAGGTTTAGCCTATGCAGCAGTGCGGTCAGATTCCGTTACTCTTATTCAAATTATAGGCAGACTTCCTCGTCTTCGATTGTCTTGTGTATGTCATACCTTGTCAATTCCTTTTGCCTGTATTTCGCATTTTTTCAGATTATTCGGCGTTAAAAGTTCCGCATATCAATATATGATACGTTTTATCCTTTACATTCTACCATAAATTTCTCAAAAGTCAAGCCTGTATGTCCTAACTACGTGTGAAATTACGCTTTTTTGGGGCATAAAAAAGGCCGGGCAACAGCTATTTCGTTACTCGGTCTATTGATTTGCTATGAAATTGCTCAAAAATGGGCGAAAATGCCCCTGAAAATGCAAAAATGATGGTCTATAAGAAAAGACTTATAGACCATCACACTTGCGGCTCGTGGACAAAAAGCCTCATTTTGCCGAAAATCACGGGGTGTAAAAACCAAAAGGTCTAATCTTTACCCCACCATCCAGAAAACTAAACCCACCAAGAATCTCGCGACTGCGGACACCGCGAATTCTTGAATTCTTGAAAATAAAAACCTTAAAAATCGTAGGTTTTATAAGGCTTTTTCTGAACATTTAAGAATCTCATACCACCTGTTTTTTGCAACCTTAACTGGTGCCTTGGTCATAAAATAGACTCACCAAATCAATTTGTATTCTGCCTTTTGTTTAGCAAATATCTCATTAAGATTATTATTGACAGCATTCATTTCTTCTATTAGATTTTCAAGCCGATCGTAATAAAATGTTGGATCGGTTTCCAAATGTTTTGCAACCAAATCTTCCCTAAAAAGACGATGCACAACGAAATTGCGTTCTTCGCACATAGCCTTGAGCCACTCTTGGGACTTATCGTTGAAATATCCCAATTGTCTTGCCTTCTCTATTCCAAAGCCTAATGGTTTCTTTTCAAGTTCTTTGTATAATTTTTCCGCTCGTTCTGCAAATTCATTATACTCGTAGACATACATGGATTCCCTATCTTCAAATTCACGCAATATTTCATCAAAAGCCAACACATTTGCCAGAGTGTATTCTATCATTTGCGATAGATTGACTATTAAACCGACTTTACCCCAAAGGTGAAACAACTCTTTTTTATACTTATTCATATATAGGATTATACCACAAATGTGGCACTTTGTCAATTCGAGTGTTTTACCACAACAAAAAAAGGCCGATGGACTTATCATCCACCGACCCTGTTTTTATATCGTCGCAGTTTTTACAATTCCCACCTTGAAGTTGAACGTTAGTTGATTGCCTTTTACTATCACATTATCTATAAGACGGCGGAACATTTCTCCATCGAACTCGTCCGTCGGATGCATTTCGTTTATTACTTCGAGAATATCTTTTAGTCTCTTCGTCTCGGCTAACCTATCGTTTTCCGTCGATTGTATTTCCTTTTGCTCTCGTTCAAGTTTCTCCACTTCATCGGCGATTTCCTGTGCCTTTGCGATATATAATTCGTAAGCTATTTCGCCCGCTCTCTTTTTGCGGTTTATATTAATCATTTCCGCTTGCAGAGCCTGCATCCGCAGCAATATTTGTTCACCTCGATTATCGTCTTTTTCGCTCAATGTGCTTGTGACATTTTCTTTTAGGATTTCTTTTATCTGACTCATATCTCCTACAAATTCGTTTATTACCCTTTGAAAGCATCTTTCGATGTCATCCTCTAATATGTAGTGTTGTGAGCAATATTCGTTTCCTTTGATTTTATGTGTTATGCATACCCATGTCCTGACATACTCACCTTTCTTATATTGTGCATGCCGACGGAACACCATACCACACTCTCCGCATATTAACTTTTTGCTGAATGGGTATTTACTGCTATATCTGCCATTTCCCGTTTCGGTGCAACTTCTATAGTCTTTCCTTCTTTCTAACTCTAATTGCACCAAATCCCAAGTATCTTTTGGTATAATCGCCGGGTGGCTATTTTCGACATAATACACTTCGTCGCTCGCTACTCGCTCTTTACTTAAGACATCCTTTTTGCAAGTTTTCCCAAGGTAAGCACCGCCAAAGTATTTTTCATTAGTAAGGATATTTCTTATGCCAGATGCTCTCCACTGTTTTTTACCCGTTACTGTCTGTATTCCGTCTTCTGTTAAATTTTTTGCTATAGTCGCGCAAGAGTATCCGCTCAAGAACTCCCTGTATATCCGTCGAACGATTTTTGCCTGTTCTTCGTTGATGACGATGTTTTTATCTTTATCTCTATCATATCCAAGGAACTGAGAGCAGACTAACATAAGTTCTCCCTCTTTGAATTTCTTTTGAAACGCCCACTTAATATTCTCCGACATATTTCGGCTTTCTTGTTCTGCTATCGCCGCAAGGATTGTTATTAATATATCGCCGCCCGCCGTCATCGTGTCTATGTTTTGGGTTTCAAAGTATATCCCTATTCCTAACTCTTTCAGTTCTCGTATATACTTCAAGGCGTCTACCGTATTTCTTGCGAATCGACTTATAGACTTACATAATATCTTTTTTATCTTACCCGCTCGGCAATCGTTTAATAATCGTTGAAAACCTTTTCGTTGATCAACTCTCGTTCCCGTAACGCCGGGGTCATCATACACTCCAACGAATCGCCATTCGGGACGATTTCCTATATATTCGGTATAATGTGCTTTTTGTCTTTCAAGACTGTCTTCCTGTTCTTCGTTTGTAGTTGAGACTCTTGCATAGGCAGCAACGGGCAATCGTGTGTCTGTCAACTGCTCCCGAATATTTTGTGCGGTTATCTGTGTGGACGATACTTTCCTTACCACTCTCACCACTTTAGGTTGATTATTGATTATCGTTTCCATTTTGCTCTTGAGCCTCCTTTAATCGTTTCTTTTCTTTCCAACCTTTTTGGTTTCCGCTCGGTCCGTTTGTATATTGCCGACTTATTTTTACACCGTTATAAAACTCGAACGTTATTATCCAATCTTGTATCGTCACTTGTTTTAATACTCTACCGACTAATTCTTCATTAAATTCAGTTATCGGTTTCAATTCCAGGTTCTTGATATGAGACTGCCTATATTCATTTATTTGCCGTTCTAATATTATCCGTTGTTTTCTTAACTCGACTCGTTCATTTTCAAGGTCAATTTTGCTTATCAACCCTTTCACATGTAAGGCTATAAGTTCGTTTTCGTCATTTATGAGTTTTTTCAACTGTTGTTCGGTCTCGCTATTTATTTCTCCAAAACGCTTACTTTCAATAAACTCGTTGTATGCCTCTATAAACTTTTCTTTAAGTATCAAGTCTTTTATTCCCGTATTAGAGCAAGAGTTTTTCCCATATGTTAGTTGAGTTTTACATCTCCATATTGGACAAGCATACTTAGTCCCCGCATTGTTTATCTTATGGATGAATGATTTGCCGCATATTGGACAAGTTATAAGACCTGTAAACGAATAGTTGTCAATCGTTCCGCCTCGCAGTTTTTTGTTTCCTTTTTTATCAAGCACATCGTGGACTTTATCCCACAATTCTTTTGATATAATGGCATTGTGACTATTTTCAACATACAGCATATCTCTCAAACCACGATTTATCAATTGCTGGCCATTGATATTTATCCGCTTATATAGTAGCGCATCGCCTTTATATTTTTCATTTGTTAGTATTCCCAAGATTGTTTGCGATGACCATTCATTGCCTTTAACCGTCCTATAACCTCGCGAGTTAAGCAATTTTGCCATTTGTCTCGTACTATAATTACCTGTTGAATATAGTTCAAACATTTGTTGAACCACAGCCGCCTCACTCGGTATAATGTGTAATTTTTTATTTCGCGTTTCATATCCAAGCATTCTTATTCCAACAACTGATATATCGCCTTTCTCAAACCTATCTTGAATAGTCCACGCAACGTTTTGTCCATACCTGTTTAAGTCCTCTTCAGCAACTGCCACCGCTATGGTTAGGTATAACTCGCTTTCCGCAGTCAGTGTGTTTATATTTTCTTTCTCAAAGTAAACTGCAATATTCATATCCCGAAGTTCTCTTACGACTTCAAGTAGCTCTATCGTATTTCGCGCAAACCTTTGAACCGACTTCGTGAATATCATATCGATTTTGCCACACCTACAAGCGTCTAACATGGCGAGCATTTGCGGTCTATACTTCATATATTTTCCGCTTATACCCTTGTCGGCATATAAACCTACATATTCGTATCGAGGGTTTTCAGCAAGTTTTTTGTTCCAATAATCGCTTTGGTTATCAAAACTGTGCGATTGCTGTTTACTGTTAGTAGATACCCTTCCGTATGCCGCAACTTTCAGTTTTCTATCCATACGAGCCTCCTTTTTAGACTTTTTATTTTACTTACCCTTGACTTATGTAGGACTTTAACTTGATAAAAAAATTTGTGCTACCCCACAGTCAGGGTAGCACAAACAATAGCGTATAAATCGAAGGAAGTCCAGACAAAAGGCTCTTAATTAGGAAAGAAAAGAAAGTTTATTTTTATTGATTATTTCGTCCCTTTGTTCGGTCGTTAACAGGTCTTTCATCCATAGCAACATGACGATAGCATCTGCCACTGCGCACCGAATCTCTTTACTTTCCATCCGTATCGTCCTTTTTGCCGAGCTGCTTGATAATCTGATTAGTACCCGTAGCCGTCAGTCCGCTCGCTCCGCCGATGACGATTGCCACCACGATGTTCGGTGCCGGAATGATGCTCGGCAAAGCGTAAAAACAAATAATGCCACACACGATTCCAAGCGCCGTTGCAATAAGCGGAATACACCGCTTGAACTTTTCGTTCTCTCCGACTGCGTGTTTAATGATGTTAATCACCCAGTACACGACCGCAGCAATCGCCGGGACGCTGATTAAATTCAAGTATTGTTCCATTTATCTTCCCCTCCTTATTTCTTGGAATTTTGTTCGAGCAAATACTCGTAGAGTTCATCCTTAACTTCCGCATAGGCTTTCATCGCCTCTTTCATCTCGCCGTTGGTTTTCCCGTCTCGAATGGCTACCGCATCCGCATATGTCAATTTCCCAACCGCATCTATACTTTTTAGTATCAGCATGTTCTCTTTGGCTTTTGCTCTGTCTCGCTCTTCATCTACCTTTTGCTTTTTCTTGAAAAATCTTTGCAAGAAAAAGAGCACCATTCCGCTGATGATGCTCGCACACACGCTTATGATAATTGATGCTACCATGGCTACACCTCCGTTAATTGAGATTCCAATTCGTTGATTTTCGATCGCCATAGATGTCGTTCGGCTTTTATCGGCGCATACTCCTCTGCCGTTAGTTCGCCTTCAAAGTATTTCAATGCCTTATAATCGCTTTTCCCCAATTTTGCTTTCAACTCACCGATTTGCTCAATTAAGTCAAAATTACGTTGCCGAATGCGTTCTTCTTGAATTTCTTCTTCGGACTTAACATAGTCTATTACTCTGGTTAAATCATCTGACAAGCATTTTTCAAACAATTCGAGCCCTTCGTATTCTTCTTTTGTTATTTCGATATAGGGTTCTTCGTCAGCAATTGGGAAAACCTTATATTCGTGTTTAGATATAGGCACTATTCTCATTTCGCTCCAAACTCCTCGTGTAATTCGTAAATTCCCTTAAAGTACACCGTTGTTGCCGCGCACTGTCCTCCCGAAACCTTCGTTTGCATAACTTTTTTGTTGGTGTGGTCTATTTTCCAACTTATATATTTGTATGTTTTATCGGAAGACGTGCTAATCGTAACATCGTTACTACTTTTTGCTGTATTAAACATTAAAGAAAAGCAAAGATTAACATATGACGTATTGCCCTTCGCCGGGAATTTAATTTTAAAACTTTGGTTAATTCCGTTATCTTGGTATATAACTTCGTAACTTTTTCCCACAGTCGGGAAAGTGTCACCAGATAAGATAGTATAATCTGCGTATGATGTACCTATTGTCGTAATTGCCAATGGTGTTTTACTCAAAACTATCCTATTTCCTGCTTTTATATATCCGTTGCTATCTACGGCAAACGCGGTATACGTTCCGTCCGTTTCCTTTAATGCTTTTTCAGCACTTTTTGCCACAAGTTCTCCAGTAATAAGACTTGCGGGAATTCCCGTAATAGGAATCGTAACATTTCCTGTCCCGTCAAAACTTTTTGCCGTAGCACTGACTCCAGATAATCCTATTGTCCTTGCCGTTTTTAGTTTGACTGCAGTTTCGGCTTCCAACGGCAAATCGGTAAGAGTGCCATTGGCATTCTTAATTTTCGGTCTGTAAGTCATTCACTACCCCCTTATACTACCTTGAAGAAAAGTCCGCCCGTTGCAAGAGACGCACTCGGAGCGGTCTGACCGTTCGTTCCGATTTCAATCATCTGTCCGCCTGCGACCGCAATGCCTTTGGCATTGACCTGAACGGCAGAATAAGTGCCTGCGGTTACACCGCTGTCACCCAAAGTAACCGAAACCGTCTTATTTGCAGAGCCGTCCACACTCTGACTTCCCGATCCACTGATAGCAGTCGATCCGTCTTTCTTGACACCCGAATTGACGCTTACACC
>OGMF01003755.1_pt1 | contig 11062 bp, 6 predicted proteins | sample 1572921 | NCBI WGS metagenome assembly OGMF01 (sample SAMEA2581919, study PRJEB24529) | metagenome | biome: Human gut stool | place: China | collected 2011
CGATCATCGTTGGCCACGCTTTGCAGATCCTGACACTCGTAGCTCATGGCGTAGGTGCTGATCTGCTCGCCGTCATCCTGCATTTCCTCATCCTCAAAGGAAATTCTGTTCATGCGAATGTGCTCTGCCTCTTTGATGACGGCATTCTTGATCTGGCGAAATTCCTTCTGCTGAGACAGCGGTGGGCGTATTCTCTTTTTATCTTCGGAGTAGTAATCCTCCACCTGACATTGCAGTTCCCACCACGTTTGGTAGCACGCATCCACAGTAGGCAGCCGCGCCATTTGGTCGACGATCTCATCCACCAGCTTTTTCATGGGCTTTGGCAGATAGCCGTAGGTTTTCCTGCCGCTGACCTGACCGAGCTGCCGCGACAGATTCCAGATCATCTGCTCCGCCTCCGGGTGGATGCAGGTCATCTCCCGCATGGCCTTCGCCAATTCCAGCATGGCTTTCCGCGCTTCCGCCATCAACTCATCACGAGATTTGCTTTTCTGCTCATAGACGTGCAGCAGCTCCTGTTGGAAGATCTGGTTGGTCAGCGTGGACTTGATTTGGCGAATACCGTCTTTGGAAAGATATGCCTGTCCCGGTTTCACCGACCACGCCATCATGTGGACATGTGGATGATTGCCCTCATCGTGGAACGCCGCGTACCAACGGAAATCCTCCGGTGGGATCTTCATCGCCGCGGCGATGTCGTTGATTTGCCGCCTTTGGCAGCAGCGTAAAAGGGGACCATTCTTGGCGGAAGAATGGCCCCCTTTCGATCCCCCAAGACCGCAAGGGCTGCGCCCTTGACCTACCATTGCCCATTCATGCACGGCTGATGCTGCACGCGCTGTGCAAAGGAGTGCCTGCCAATTTTTGCTGCGGCTTTCGACTTGGCCTGCGTCTATGTCCGCTTGGCTGCTGCCTTTGTATGGTTTCGAGGCTTTTTGCAGCGGCTCTCGTACCAGTATTGCAGCAGCGGCTGAGCGGAAAGAGAAGCAAGTCAAATCGTTCAGAAGAAAAACTCTGACATACGGCCGCTGAAAAATGACTTGACATTGGCTGTTCGGGGTCAAGGGGCGTCAGCCCCTTGCGTTCTCTTGGGGTTCCAAAGGGGTGGTTCTCTGCGTCAGAGAATCACCCCTTTGATAGAAGCCGCACTTGATGTACGGACTTTTGACGATCAGCTTTGCCATGCTTCGCTCTCCAGCTCACGGAGTTTCTGCTCTAACCGCAGCCGACCGTTGGTGCGCTTGACGGCGGCGATGCTCTTGGCCCGCTCCTGCCGCAGCACTTCCTCGCTCACATTGAGGCTTTGCAGGAGGATGGACATTGCCATGTCCATCTCCACCGTCTGCTTGTAGAGCAGTGACGCGATGCGATCCTCAAAGAGCTTCAGCCGACTGTCGATGGCGGACTGCACCGCACGGGGCAGCGTGGTGCTTTAAGTTTGCTCAAAAGGCGCCACAACCGCCTGCGTTGAAACCCTCGTCAACTGCCCGCACTGCGGGCAGAAGTGATCAGGCGGAGTGTCGGTTCCGACGCCAGTCCTTTATCCTGCTTTTCGTCACCGCAAGCTCCATATCGCTCATTTCCGCCGAAAAGGGCGAAAACTCACTCATTCCGCTGCGTCTCCTCTTCCCACCGAACCCGCTTCGCTGGGCTTCGGCGGGAGCCCTGCTTTCCTCCGATAACCGCCTGATCTGTCCGAAATACGCTGAAGGTGCGCCCCATACGGCAAGGGGAAAGCCCTTTCCAAAGCGGTTTCAAATCACGCTCGCACAAACGGCTCACATCCGTTTTCACAGGTGAAAGCGGGTTTACACCCTCTCCTTCGCCAACGGGATCGCACACAGCGGCTCACAGGGCGAAACAGGGGCGTTTCAGATGGGCGCTTCCGAAGGCGCAGAGAGCCTTCGGGACAGCGATGCGCTCATGCGCGTCGCTGTCCCGCTGGAACGCGCAGCCCCGCTGCTGGTTCCTGCGCTGTATTGGTGAGCTTCACGGTTTGCCATCGCTGCGTCGAAATTCAGGAGAGAGCTTTCACGCGCCTTGCTGTGCCGACAGTATTGCCTGCACACGATGCCGCTCCGCTGTGCTGTCCAGCGCTGTGAACTGCCGCTCATAGAATCGCTCCATGACCTCGTGCATCGGGAGGAGCGTATAGAGCAGATTGCCGTTCCGCTTGACGCCCTGCTTCGTGATGACGGTGGTGTACTCCGTAACGATGAACCCACGTTCTTCCAGCAGACGAACATGCTTGGCAACGGTATTGCGCGAGAGGTGCAACTTCTTTGCAATAGTTGCCTCACTCGGATGGCATCGGTTCGTCTTGCGGTTCGCGTGGCGCAGCAGGTAGATGTACACCGCGACCGCACCGGCGGGGAGGTCAAAGTCCAACAGCCCATTCGGAACAGGAAAGCAGTTTCGCACCTTCTCCCATCCGACCGGCGGCTTCGTTCTTCTCACATCTCACCACCGTCCTTCGTATGCTGCTCGACCCATTCGATGAACTTCTCTTTCGGCACCACCATGCGGCTGCCGACGCGCAGCGTTGGAAAATCCTTTTCGTGCATCAGCTCATAGGCGCTGGCGGGCGACACGCCGAGCACGCTTGACACAGTTGCCGCGTTTAAGAACAGCGGCAGCTCATCATAGGTTTTGTAGGTTGACTCTTTCATTGTTCCTTTTGCATTTCGTATTTACCGCAAACGCACCTGATTGACTTGCGGTCATCAATCAGGTGCAATCGTAGCATAGCATATCTCAAAGACCGGGAGCAATAGCTCCGGCGCTTGTTGGGTACACAACAAAAACTCCATCGGAAACGGAGAGGGTGACCATGATCTATCGAAACGACAGTCTCTTTGAACGATTCAATGTGTTGTTCGGAAAGAAAAGCAGCATTGTGGCAGGCGAGGAATATCCGATGGGATACTTTGCCGCCGAAGCGTTTGAGGTGGACGACGTACTTCTTGCGGAATTAGAAAAGCTGACCCAGCAGGCGGGCGAGGAATTTGATGTGTTTCTGACCGCGCGGACAGGCTCGAGCGCGGGAATGGCGATCCAGAAGCTGGATCGGGCATGGGAGCTCATCCGGCAGCTCCCACTGTATAACAAGCTCCCATATCGGGACGGGTGCGGGAGCGTCGTCAGCGGTATGATCTGTGACCTGCGCGACGACGAGCAAAAACATGACCGTATGCTCACGACTGGAACGAGAGAGAATGAACTGCTGCGGCGCTGGCAAGGGCGGTATCGCGGCATGGCGGCGGGAAATATTCCACGTCGGTGTCACAACTGCGGGAGGTGGTTTTTGCTGGTGGGAGCCTACGACACGGTGTACTGCCGACGGACGGCACCGGGAGAAACAAAACGCACCTGCCGTCAGGTCGGCGCTCACCGGAAGGAGCGGGAAAGGAACGGCAGGGAGTTTGCCTGCCGCGAATACGCGAGGGCGTACAACCGGTTGAAGACATGGAAACGGCGCGGGAAGCTCAGCGCAGAGGAGTGGAATCGCAGAGTGGCGTATATTCAGGATCTGAAGGAAGCGTTTTTGACCGGCGAGCTGAGTGATGCCGCGTATCGGGCGAAGCTGGAGCGGGCTTGAGTGCAGAAATGGTTTGAAAAAGGGAGTCACTGCCCGACCGAGCGGGAACTCACTTTTATTGATTTCAGCAGCGTAAAATATATTGATAACTGGAAAAATTCCAGTCAGTTAAATTCAGATTAAGAAGGCTTTTCCTTGATATTCTTTTTAGCCATGATAAAGTAAATTTGCGACGCAAGTTAATATGTCCATTCAAGCGAGTGTGCGTTTTTGCTTTTGGTAAAAGCGCAGGCTCTATTTTGGCATTCGCTTGAATGACTAAAAACTTGCGTCGCAGCAGGGAGTTTGCGTTTTTCGGTGCGCAGCTTCGTGTTGCGCACTTTTTATTTGCATTCAGCACTACTTGACTTCCCCAGCTAAGCAGGTATAATTTAATTGCACGATAATCTTCGCGAGCAGCAATAAATTAATGTGCATTTTGTTAGCTTAGGTGGAACTTATTTTATGTCCCAAATATCTGCTTTTAGTATTCAAAACTGCATAACAAGAGCTTTTCTCATCTTAATGAGTTCGCTTTTTCTGCTTTATCCGGGGACACAGGGATTCGGCGGAATCGCACAGGCGAAATATCAGATGTTTCTGCTCCTTTGCGGTGGATATACGGCTCTAATGCTACTTCTTCTGGCGGAGAGCGCGCTTGTCAGCGGCAAAAAGTGCAGAAATCTCAAAGCGGTACTGAAGGAAACGAACTGGACGCAGCGATTCCTTGCGCTCTATCTGCTATTCACTTGGCTTTCCGCCCTGCTCTCACCGTACTTTCCCGAAACGGTGATCGGCGTCAGCCGCTATGAGGGCGCGCTGACGATCAGTATTTATGTCGTCTGCTTTTTCCTTGTGCGCGCTTACGGGCGGATCGACCGTGTCCTTATCACTGTATTTGGCGCAGCGGTGACGCTGTTCGACCTTCTCTGCATCGCGCAGCTCTACGGCGGCAATCCGTTCACGCTTTATCCCGTGGGCTATGGCTATGCCGATGCGGGCGTCGCCTACTCCGGCGCGTATCTCGGGACGATCGGCAATGTCGACCTTGTCGCCGCGTTTTTCTGCCTTGCCATTCCGGCGTTCTGGGCGGCGATGCTGCGCAGCCGCGGCTGGCAGCGCTGGCTGCTTTCAGTCCCGCTCGCGCTGTCGCTGTTCGTGCTGGTCAAAATGAACGTGCTGGCGGGTTTTGTCGGCGTATTTGCCGGTGGGGCGATTAGCTATGTGGTAATCGCGCCCGTGGGAGAAACGCATCGGCGCGCCTTGGCAGCAGCTTTTTTTTGCCTTGTGGTGGGATCGCTTGCAGCGCTGTATTGCGTTGACTTCGGCGGGGTGTTCCACGAACTGCACAGTATCATGCACGGAGAGATTTCCACTACATTCGGCTCGGGGCGGATCCACATCTGGGAGCAGGTCCTCAGTACCGTGCCGGAGCATCTTCTGTTTGGCACCGGACCCGACACCATGCTCTACGGCGGGCTGGAAGCCTTTACCCGCTATGACGAAGTGCTCGGCGGTACGATCGTTGCCCAAATCGACGTAGCGCACAACGAATATCTCAATATTCTCTATCATCAGGGCATTTTTGCGCTGGCGGCCTACCTCGGCGCGCTCGCTGCCGCGGCAAAAAAATGGCTGAGAGACGGCGGACGCAATGCGCGCGTTGCAGTGCTGGGTACGATGCTGCTCTGCTACAGCATCCAAGCGTTTTTCGGCTTCAGTATGATCATGACAGCGCCTTACTTCTATTTGACGTTGGCGTTGTTTGATAAAAGTGATGTGTAAGAAGGAGGAAATCAGTATGCACAGTCAGAAAATGCGATTGATCAGCCTGAATCTGGTACTCGTGATGCTTCTCACGATGCTGCCGGTGCAGGCTGCGGACATTGTCATTGATGATGATGGCCCGATGTACACCGTCGTGCTCAACGGCGGTGAAGGCACTTATGAGGGAGACAATACCCTCTCCATCAGCTACGGGAGCAGCACGCTCTATCTGGAGGATTATATCTTCACCAGAGAGGGCTATACGCTGCTCGGCTGGAGTGAAAACGAGGATGCGAGTACCCTTGACTACACGCGCTTCGGCGAACTTAACGCCAAAAACGCAGGCAAGGATTCGCAGCTCTACGCTGTATGGGGCAATGGCGAAAACTGCGCGCTGTATCGCAACAAGCCGGCCGATATTGAATCTTATCCGGTGGGCAGGTATTACGTTGCGGACAGTGAAGCACTGCCTGCCGACAATTCAGACAAGTTGATTGGTTGGGCAGATCACGACATGGGGTTTCATGAGGTAGGCAAAGCAGCCGCTGCCGGTGAAATCTACGAGTCCGTTTATAGAAACAACGCCGTTCTGCTTGACGGCAATGGCGGCGAGCGCAATTTCAATGCGGAACTGTTCTATGCCGGTTCGCCAAATAGCAAATATCTCAAAACGACGATGTTGGTTCGAGGTAAAAATGTTCCCTGCTACAGCAAGGACGGCTATCTGCTCACCGGCTGGGAAGACCGTGACGGGAATCTTGTCGCTGCCGGAGATAATGTTGTCGGCGCATACCCGGCAGATGAGGATGGCGTTATCACGCTTTATGCCCGCTGGAGCGAGGCAGATCAGCTTGGAAACGGCGTAAGGCTCGTCATCGACGGCGATGACATGACCGAGCTGCTGGATCGGGATGACAGCTTCTATGGTAACGGCTGGGGATTTTATCCCAAAAGCAACGAGCTGCGAATTTACGGTGACTCCTATTATGGGGACGCCATCGCATACGATGGTGATTTGAATGTCCGGTGCAGTGGCGAAGTTGCCACCGGTCAGATCGAGGTCAACGGACGACTGTACGTGTATGCAGGCAGCAATGATGCCGCGCTGCATGTCAGAACGAGCGGCGTTTCCGCCATCCGCGCTTCAGAGGTGAGTCTCTCGGACAAGAGTGGCATGACTGCCTGTCAGATCACGGCAGAGGGCGAGGGCGTCATCGGCGTTGACGCTCCGATCATCCGCATCAACTGCGCCAATGTGACGATCACCGGCGATCCCGCCGTGCGCGCGGATGCAACGATCGTACGCGGCAGAGGCATTGACTACAAGGTATCTGAAGACCGCAGGACCCTGACCACTTTTGCCATCGAAAACAAGATCACACTTGACGGCAACGACGGTACGTTTGACGGTCAGGAAACCGTTGATGTCGACTACGATGTAAGCAACAAGCTCGATCTGAGCAAGTACGCCTTTACACGTGAAGGCTACGCACTGATCGGCTGGGCGGCGGACGAAGACGGCAGCAAGTTTGTGGCGGAATATGACGGTGTGATCAGCAGCACCTCGTATGATACGCTGTATGCCGTCTGGATCAAAGTGCCGAAGAGTTATGCCATCTTCCGTATCGCTGGTTATTCGGACAGGCTGACAGGCGCATTTGACAGTGTAGAGGTATGGAAAAACAGCATTTTCTACAGCTATGACCTGAGCAGCGGCTTTGTTATGCCGGAAACCACGGAGGGAGCGACCGTCTGGGAAGACATCAATACGCATAACCTGTATTACGGCGGCGAAGAAGTCGTTCCTGAAAACGGTTCACGATTTGAGAGATCCCATGGAAAAGAGCCCAAAAAGGGCGAGCACACCATTCTCCTTGACGGCAACGGCGGCACCTACGCTTACCGCACGGGCGGTGTCACGTATGAAGTGAACAGAAAGATTGCCGATTACAATGCCGCCGAGGGCGAGACGGTCAACTATGCCTGCCGCTTCACCCGGCCGGGCTACACACTTGCCAGCTACAACAGCGAGCCCGACGGCAGCGGCAAGGAGTATGCGCTCAACAAGTGCACGGTCACGTCCGATATGGCGCCGATCCAGATCCTATACGCCCAGTGGAAGAAGAACGGCGAGAGCGTACAGTACATCACGATCGACGGCAAGCAGTACGATGCTGCGCAGGATTGGAGCGGCAATGGCTGGTACTATTGGTACAACGACGTAGGGTCAATTTCGCTTCTCGGCTATCACGGCGGCTCGATCGAATCGGATGTTGCTCTGCGAGTCAGCTGCTCCAAGGGGCAGAACATCGTTACCGGCAGCATCAGCGCGCCGGAACTGAATGTTAATCTGAGTGGCAATCAGAATAGCGGCGGTGTGTCGCTGGCGGTGAATGCCAAAGAGGGCGCAGCCCTCAGCTCGCAGGGGAATATGCAGATTCAGCCGACATATAATGCTGCACTTTCCGTTACCGGTGCAGATGGAAGCCCTGCTGTCAGCGCGGGTGGAGACCTGACGCTCAATCTATATGATGAGGGCCGGATCTCTGCGCGGGGCGGTAATACTGCCGCCATTTCGGCGGCATCTATCAGCATGAGCGGCAGGCGTGGATATCTGATCACCGCGGGTTCAGATCCGGACAGCGCTGTCGAAGTGGACAGCTATTCCGGTCAGCAGTATGTCTCCTACGAAGTCCGCACCAGAACGCTGACGCTGCACGGAAACGGCGGCACGGCGGACGGGCAGGACACATATGTGGCTGAAACAAAAGATTTCAGGCTCGCTCTCAGCGATTACGCCACGGTCTTCACAAACGATGGAGAGTTGTTGCTCGGTTGGTCGAAATCGGCCGACGCCACCGAGATCGACTATGCCGCACAATCCGGTAAAAATTTTGTGTTTGATGATGATTCCTTTGCAGAGGACCTCTACGCCGTATGGGAGAGCGACAGCCGAAAGGGCGTTGTGCTGAACGACTACGGCCAGCGTGACGATACGGTCAGCCCCTTCGACATCAGAAGCTATGTCTATCATGAGCGCTTTGTCGGCGCGGTCGATGCGGGCACGCAGTACACGCTGCCGGACTCCTATAAGGCGGGCTACCGCTTTCTGGGCTGGTGCTCCGCGCAGGACGGTCAGCTCTACCCCACAGGTACAGAGATCACCGTGGACCAGAGCGTGACCTATACCGCGGAATACGAGATCCTGTCGATGACGATCAACGGCAAGACCTACCGCATGGATCGCGCGCACGGCAGCCGCAGCATTGGCTGGGAGTATAGACCTGCCTTCGAATATGGACGTTGGTCAGAACAAGTCCGGCTCGACGTTTATGAGAATTACTCCGGCGGGCCCATCAGCATTCCGTGCAATGTGGAACTGATGGCCGCAGGGAAAATCACCGGCACAGCTGGCCAGCCCGCGGTTTCCGTGGACGGCAGCGTACTGATCGAGGGCTACCGTTACAGGGATGATCTGAGCCTTACGATCACCGGCGGCGCGGGCGCTCCTGCCGTGCGGGCAAGCGGGAGAATTTACGCCTTTCCAAGCGCAGTCCCCATTACTTTCCGGGGCGGCGACGGGCAGCCTGCGCTGGTTGGCAGGAGCGTCCAGACAGGGTGCGTGATGCTTGCGGGCAGCTCGGAAAGCGATGCCGTTCTTGTCGGTTCTTACAACGGCGAGAGCTTTGTCCGCGTCAGTGACGAGCTGCTGACCGTTACCGTCCAGCCGGGGCAGACGGTCCCCTCTCTGCCCGAAGCGGACGGCGTCGTGTTTGTCGCGTGGCGCGCGGACGGACGCGGCAGCGTGTGGTATCGCCCCGGCGATGTGATCGAAGGCGAGGAAGTGACCCTGCATGCGAACTATATGTGGGACGACAGCGGCGCAGTGATCCTCGACGGCAACGGCGGTACAACAAGCAGCGGCTCCAAGTATTATGTGGCACAGGTCTCCGGTGCAGACCTGCGCCTGACGGAATCGACGGCGCGGAATGGATTCACGCGCGATGGCTACACCCTGAGCGGTTATAATGACCGCGCAGACGGCAGCGGCAGAAACTATACGTTCCGTCAGCTTGCAGACGGCAGCGCATGGGACAGCCTTGTCGGCAAGGTTTTGACGTTCTTCGCCCAGTGGACGAGGAACGGCGATCCCGTTACGCCTGAGAAACCCAGTAAGCCGACCACGCCCACGCAGCCGACTACGCCCCCGCAGACCACCACGCCGGACGGCTCAGCAGACATCACGGTATCCGGCAGCACGGTGAAGGTGGAAAACGTAGACGTTGACAAGCTGGTGACCGACAACGGCGACAAGAAGACCGCTGAGATCGACCTTTCCGGCACCAAGAGTGGCATCACAGATGTGACGCTGCCCACTGATGCGGTGAAGGAGGTTGCCGCCTCTGAGGCCGAGAGCCTGACGGTCAAACTGCCCGATGTGACGGTCAGCTTTGACGACAAAGCGCTTGCGGCTGTCGCTGAGCAGAGCAGCGGCGCCGATCTCAGCCTGAGCGTCAATGTAGGCTCCGCCAACAACAGCAACCTGACCGACGCACAGAAAAATGCCATCACGGGCGCACGTGAGCTTTCTGTGATTGAGGTGAGTCTCAGCTCAAATGGTGAGAAGATCAGTAACTTTAACGGCGGTAGCGTGACGATCGACGTGCCGTTTGAGTGGTCGATGAAGGGGCTTCTCCGAGCCTATTACATCGATGAAAACGGCAACAAGTCCGCAATCGATGTGACCTATAAAAACGGCGTTGCGACGCTGGTGCTGAACCACTTCTCTACCTATGTGGTGGAAGCAGTCGATGCACTTTCCTTTACGGATGTTTCGGTCAAGGAATACTATTTCGATGCGATTGCATGGGCGGTGAAGAATGCGATCACCGAAGGCGTGAACGACACGATTTTTGCACCCGGTGCAAGCTGCACCCGCGCGCAGATGGTGACCTTCCTGTGGCGCGCCAACGGCTCGCCCGAGCCGACGGTGACCGAGCTGCCGTTTACCGACGTTGCGGTGGACGCCTATTACGCCAAGGCGGTTCTCTGGGCGGTCGAAAACGGCATTACGACCGGTACGAGCGATACGACCTTTGATCCGGACGGCGTCGTCACCCGCGCCGAAGCAGTGACCTTCCTGTGGCGCGCTGCCGGAAACCCGGCAGCGGATGGTAAGCTGTTTGCCGATGTGGAAAGCACGAAGTATTACGCTGAAGCGGTGCGCTGGGCGGTCGCCAACGGTGTGACCAAGGGCGTAAGCAATACGTCCTTTGCGCCGGGCAGCGCCTGCACCCGCGCTCAGATCGTGACGTTCCTGTATAGAGATTGCATGAACGAGTAGAACCAACACTCAACAAAATGTACGGCGGTTCTCATTGAACCGCCGTACAAATAAATGGGAGTGAGTTTCATTTCGTGTTTCACTGTTAGATGATACCGAAAGATTCTATAGGGACCGCTTCAGTGAAAGATAGCTATGAAAGATGTCTCCGCCAAATGGCTTTTATTGACTACAGCAGCGCAAAATATGATAAGCAATGATCTTGATTTTAGTTGGATTCTGCGCTACTGACCGATTTCATGAAGCATGTTTCCAATCGTATATGGGAAGAAACTCTGAACCACACCGTGACCCACACGGGGAAATGAGCGGACGGAAACAATGGAGAGGATAGGACGTACCTCCCGCAATATACCGAGCGGAAAGGCTCC
>OGMF01003756.1_pt1 | contig 11062 bp, 7 predicted proteins | sample 1572921 | NCBI WGS metagenome assembly OGMF01 (sample SAMEA2581919, study PRJEB24529) | metagenome | biome: Human gut stool | place: China | collected 2011
GGGTCTCTTTACAGCGCCAAAAACGGAAATACTCGGTTGTCCACTCACCTGCCATTACACGTGGAAAACCAACATCAGAATAGTGGCGGAAACGAATGTAGGCTTGATTCATGTGGCTCATGTCAAAGTCAGGGAAACATTTTTCCATGGCAATACGATAAGGTGCCTGTTGGTCGTAAATAGTATCGTCAACGTCAAAAACAATAGAGGTAATCATCTGTCCGTTCTTTCTTATATCATTCTCTTGTCAGAGACTTAGGTAAATTAAGAGGTCTAATAACTAAACTGCAATATTAGTCAGCTCCTAATTTAATCTTCAGTCTTGCAAAAGTAAGCTTTTAGTCAACTGTCTAGGGCAATCTTACTCGTCTGTTTTTTATCAGAACGCAATTGCCCAAACAGTCTTATTATACCGTTTTTACCCTTTCTTTTCAATTTTCGACCCCACTTAAGAAAAGATTATTCGTGTTTTGAAGATAGAAAAGGGTTTGGAACATTTTGTCCCAAACCTAATGAATCTTGTCATATTCAGACACTTATTTAATTTCTTTGAAGGTCATTTTTTGTTTGACTTCACCCTGACCACCTTTGGCAATCTGGTAATAGAAATCTTTTGATGTGAAGTGGTCACCATAAGCAAAGACCTTGTTGTACTGCCATTGTGACAGTTGATCATCCTCTTTTTTACCAAGAGTCAATGTTGTCTTTGTCACACTGTATTCCCACTTAGCTGTTTGGTCATTATAGGCCTTGTCAAAGTCAGTCTGACTCTTAGCAGCATTAACCACTGTCATACGATCTTGACTCACAAGCGCCTTGTTCCCACCTTCTTGGAAGGCTACATACATGACACGATTATTGACCTCACCGTTTAGAGTACTTGAGTATTGGTAAACCTTACCAGGTACGACACTATCCAAATGGTGTGTTCCCCAGTAATAGAAAAGACGGTTCTTGCATTATCGGATTTATCATTGCTTTTAGGGGCTCTGTCTTGCTGCGTATAATAGATGACGAGCTGTCCGAAGCCTGTGAACATGACAAGCAGGCCTATGCAGCCAAGTCCGAATTCTTCGGTAATGGCCCAGAGGAATATGAACAGCCCGATACCGACGAACACATTCTTGATTCCTTTACTGCGGATATCTGTCGAATCGGCTTCTTTAAACAGATTTTCAGGCAGCGGTTGTCCGCTGGCTAATGCTTGTTCCACCAGGCGGTATTTGGCCTTCCGGTTTTTGTAGCGGAAGAAAAAGATGATGAATACGATGATTAAAGGAAAGCCGAAAACGAACACAATGGCTGTAATCGCAATGACTGCGTCTCTCGTGGCATGTCCGATATTCCAGCCGAAATCGTAAGCACTGCTATGATGCTTGTAATCATCGTCACTTTCTGAGTTACTGTTTGAACTGTTTTCGTAAGTCATGATGCTAAGGGTGTCCGTAACGGCTTTTCCGTCAATCACGGTATCCTTCAATTCTATGACTCTTTGTTTGTTTCCCAGACTGTCATTCTCCGTAACGGTCCGGTTCTTTCCTTGTGCCAATGTGCAAAGCATTAAGGCGGTTGTCAGTGCGAAGATAATGCGTTTCATAATCATGCTGTTTTTTGTTTTTATAGGTTTCTTTGTGTGTTAGACGTACCCATTTGCTTGGGAAGTTGCAAAGAGACGACATTTTTTTTAGAAAAGCTATTATCGACCGCAAAATATTTATACTACCTTTGCGTATTTAAAAAGTAAAACCTATGGAACTACCCGTTTCTTTTGCAGACTATACCCGCACTCTTTTGGGAGATGAGGATTATAAGGAATTAGTGACTTCTCTGGAGTCGGAGCAATCCGTCAGCATCCGGTTGAATCCGCTGAAACCTTTTGCTTTCCGCTCCGGAGAACATGCCGTTCCCTGGTGCACTTCCGGTTTTTACCTGGAAGAACGCCCGACATTTACTTTTGATCCTTTGTTCCATGCGGGCTGTTATTATGTGCAGGAAGCTTCATCCATGTTTGTTGAGCAGGCTCTGAAGCAGTATATGGGTGAGGAACCGGTAGTGATGCTCGACCTTTGCGCCGCTCCGGGCGGTAAGTCGACGCATATCCGAAGCCTCCTTCCCGACAATAGTCTGCTGATAGCCAATGAGGTTATCCGCAACCGCTCTCAGATACTTGCCGAGAATCTGACCAAGTGGGGGCATCCCGATGTGGTGGTTACCAATAGCGACCCGTCGGACTTTACACCGCTGGAAGATTTCTTCGACGTGATATTGACGGACGTGCCCTGCTCCGGTGAGGGTATGTTCCGTAAAGACCCTATTGCCATAAGCGAGTGGAGCCCGGAGAATGTGGAAATCTGCCGGCAGCGGCAGCGGAGGATTATTGCGGATATCTGGCCTTGTCTGAAACCGGGCGGCATACTGATATATAGCACTTGTACTTATAACACAAAGGAAAATGAAGAAAACATCCGTTGGATAAGGGATGAATTCGGTGCAGAGGTGCTTCCGCTCGATGTTGCGGAAGAGTGGAATATAACGGGTAACTTGTTGCAGGGAGAATCCTTTCCCGTTTATCGTTTCCTGCCTCATAAAACCCAGGGAGAGGGCTTCTTTCTGGCAGTTCTCCGGAAGCCGGGCATGAGTGTCCGAAACTCCGGGGATAAGCAACTCGTTTCCCTGGCAATTGCTCCTGAAACTCCAGGGCTTAGAGCAGAAAAGTCCAGGGAAAAGGGACGTAAAGTCCAGGGAAAAGGGAAGCAAACTCCGGGACTTTCCAAGGAACAGCTTGCGATATTGCAGAAGTGGATTTTTACTGCGGATAAGTATGAGTTTATCCAGAAAGGCGGCAATGTCAGCGCTTTCCCAAAATGTTATCTTCCGGAACTGTCTGCATTGCAGTCGTCTTTGTGTATTGTACAGGCTGGATTGGAGATTGCCGGACAGAAAGGCAAGGATTGGATTCCCTGTCATGCCTTGGCTGTGAGCGGGATATTGGTATCGGATGCTTTCCCTTGTGAAGAAATATCGTATGAACAGGCCATTGTCTATTTACGCAAAGAGGCTGTCACCCTTTCGGATGCAGCCCCTCGCGGAGTCGTTTTGCTGACATATAAGCATGTGCCTCTCGGCTTTGTCAAGAATATAGGTAACCGTGCCAATAATCTTTATCCGCAGGAGTGGCGTATCCGTAGCGGCTATTTGCCGGAGACGGTGGTGAAAGTGCATTCTTGACTTGCTTCCACCTTCATCACAGTTCGTTCTTATATATCCGCGCCATTGCTTTCTGGTATTGGTTTTCCAGTTGCAGGAGATTTGTTTTGCTTTGGTAAACGACCGAAACTTCGACGAAATACTCTATCATACTGATTTGTCCGCCTACAAGAGCCTGTTTCAGTAAAGTCAGGTCCTGCTGTTCCTGAAAGGTCCGTTTGTATTCCTGCATGGAAGCGTCCAGGTTACGGGCTTCTTCGTAGAGCTGCCATAATTCGGAGCTTGCTTTTACTCTTGCATTATCTTTCTGGAAGTCGATGTTCATGGCTTGGGCTTTGGCTATCTTCACTTTTCCTTTATTTGAGAACAGCGGGAAAGAGAAGCCTACGACAACACCGTTCAGCGGATGTCCCGATTCGGTATTGCGACGATAGCCCAACTCCAGTTTCGGCAGCCACCCTTGCTTGCTTGCTGAGATGAACTTGCGGGCTGCGGCGCTTTCGCTGTCGAATGATTGCAGAGAGGGATCGGCGGCAAGCAGTTCGCTGCATACCCGATGGAAATCGGTTGGCAACGGAACCAGGGGATAGTCCGTCAGTCCGAGGGCTTTGGCGGTAGGTACGGCGGGGCCGTCGGGGAAGGGACGTCCGGGAGTAAGCGGCTGGTTGCCGTTCAGTACCAGCAGTTCCTTGATCTTATTGTTCAGGGCAGTACTGTTCATGCGCGATTCGGTACGTACGTTCAACAGTTCCAGATTGATTTTATTTGTTTCCAGGGCATTGGCATCTCCCGTAGCCAGCCGTTTGGCATACATGGCAGCCAGCTCCTCTGCATTCTTCAGCCGTGTATCGAGCAACTCCTGCTGGTGTTGCAGCATGATGATGTCCAGGCACACTTCTTTGGCTTGCAGCAATATCTGCTGGCGCATGGTTGCCGCCTGTGCATCCAGTGCTCCGGTTTTGAGACGGTTTATCTTTCCTCTTGTTATGTATAAGGTGGGAAAGTCGAAGCTTTGGGAAACCACCATTTCCCCTACGGTTTCATCGCTGTTTTTAGAGTCCCAGAGATGGGCGTATGAGAGGGTGGGATCCGGCAGGTTGTTCTCGGTCCTGCTCTCCAGCTTCTGTGATGAGATAAGTTGTGCATTGGCTTGCAACTCCTTGTTGTTGGCTTCTATCTGGCGAAGCACGGAGTCAATGCCGGTTTCCTGCGCCCTCATCCCCATGCAGGCGAGGATGGTGGCGGTGAATATAAATAGTTGCTTCATATCTTCTGTTATTAAGTTTTTTATTGATCGTTATAACGGGATGGCTGTCCGGAGTCATTACGGATGCATCTCTTCTTTCTTTCCGTGCATCATCAGGTAGACAATCGGAATGATGAAACCGTTCAGGAAAGTGGAAGTCAGCAATCCGCCCAGAATAACTTTTGCCATGGGACTTTGTATTTCATTGCCGGGCAGGTCGCCGCTGAGTGCCAACGGAATCAATGCAAGCGCACTGGACAGTGCCGTCATCAGGATAGGATTCAAACGGTCCAGCGAACCGCGTATCACGCTGTCGTACACACCGTATCCCTCTTCCTGCTGCAAGTGGTTGTAATGACTGATGAGCAGCATACCGTTTCGGGTGGCGATACCGAAGAGCGAGATAAAGCCGATGATAGCCGGAATACTGACTTCGCCCGTTGTGACGAGCAAGGCGAATACACCGCCAATCAGTGCCAAAGGCAGGTTGATAAGGATAATCGCACTTTCCTTTACGCTACGGAACTCATGGTACAGCAGCAGGAATATCACTACGATAGACATGAATGAAGTCAAAGCCAGTGTGCGGCTTGCAGCCTGTTCGCTTTCAAACTGCCCGCCATATTCGATATGATATCCTTCGGGAAGTTGCACCGAACTGTCTATCTTGTTTTGTATATCGTTTACCACGCTGCGCAGGTCGCGGTCGGCAACGTTGGCGGAGATTACGATTTTCCGTTTCACGTTCTCGCGGCTGATAGTGTTAGGTCCCATTGCCGAGCGTACTTCCGCTACATAGTTCAGCGGTATCTTTTGTCCGTTGCCGGTATCGAGCATCAGGTTACGTATCTTTTCCATCTCATCCCGCAAATCATCCTTTACGCGTACGGTGAGGTCGAAACTTTTTCCTTTTTCATATACCTGGGATACGGTTTCGCCGGCAAGGCATACGTTGACAAACTCCGAAAACTCCGGCAAGGAGATGCCGTATTTGGCAAGCACTTCCCGTTTGGGAGCGATGATAAGCTGCGGACGTTCAATCTGTTGCTCCACGTTCAGGTCGGCAATGCCGGGAATGTCCTGAATGGTATTCTTTATCTCATTGCCCAAAGCGAACATGCGGTTCAAATCGTCGCCGAACAGCTTAATGGCTATATTGGCTTTCGTACCCGACAGCATGGCATCGATACGGTGGCTGATAGGCTGGCCGATTTCCACATTGGCGCCTACAATTGTACCCAGCTTTTCACGTACATCGGCCACCAGCTCGCTGCGCGAACGGTCTTGCAGCTCGAATGGAGCTTCGATTTCCGATACGTTCACGCCTAAGGCATGTTCATCCAGTTCGGCACGTCCCGTCTTGCGGGCTACGGTTTGTATTTCGGGGATGGAAAGCAGTAGTTCTTCGGCACGATGTCCCATCTTGTCGCTCTCTTCCAGTGAAATGCCCGGCAGGGATGATATGTTGATTGTGAACGAACCTTCGTTGAACGGCGGCAGGAACGAGCGTCCCAATGTGAAGAAGCAGGCAAGCGCCACTGTAAACAGACCGATGGTTCCGCCCAATACGCTCTTCTTATGACCCAGCACAAAAGCAAGCGCTGCACCGTACCACTCTTTCATCTTGCGTGCTACGGGCGAATCGCCGGTGGAACGCTTTTCGTCTTTTATCTTTTCTTTGCCCAGCAGGTAGGAGCACAATACAGGTGTCACCGTCAGTGCCACAACCGTAGAAGCTGCCAATGCCACGATGAAGGCAATGCCCAAAGGTACAAGCATACGGCCTTCCATGCCGCTCAGGAAAAACAGAGGAACGAAGCTTACCACGATAATGAGCGTGGAGTTCAGGATAGGCATACGCACTTCTTTGGAAGCGTTGAATACGACTTCCAGTATCGGCAGGCGTTCCGCTTCCGGCTTCATCCGGTTCTCCCGCAACCGTTTGTACACGTTCTCCACATCGACAATGGCATCGTCCACCAGCGAACCGATGGCGATTGCCATACCGCCGAGGCTCATTGTGTTGATGGTGAATCCCATATAGTGCAACGCCAGCAGCGAAGCTATCAGCGATAAAGGAAGCGTCACCAGCGAGATTACGGTAGTCCGTACGTTGGCAAGGAATAGGAACAGTACGATAACAACGAATATACCGCCTTCAAACAGTGATTTCTGTACGTTGCCGATGGAACTTTCTATAAAGCGGCTTTGCCTGAAAATATCGGTGCTGACTTTTACATCGGGCGGCAGGTTCTTCTGTAAGTCCTTGAGGGATGTTTCCAGTTTGTCGGTCAGTTCAAGCGTGCTTGTGGCGGGTTGCTTGGTCACAGTCAGCAGTACGGCGGGCTTGCCGCGTTCGGAAGCCGTACCCAGCTTCGGCAGTTTGGCTCCGATACGTACATCGGCAATGTCTTCCAGCAAAATGGGGGAAGCGGAGTACGGAGCATTGGACGTTGCTGGCTGGACACTGCCGTCCTGCAATTTGACAACAGCCTTTGCCAGTTGCTCCACCCGGTCGGTGGAGATGACACCGCGCACGATGTATTCGTTTCCGTATTCATAAAGCACTCCGCCGTTGGCGTTCAGATTCATTTCACGCGTAACGTTCATCACTTCGGTAAGGGTTACGCCGTAGTGCCGCATCCGTTCCGGGTCGAGTTGAATCTGATACTCTTTGATGTCGCCGCCCAGTACGGCAACTTGCGCCACACCGCCGGTAGAAAGAAGGCGTGGACGGATAGTCCAGTCGGCTATGGTGCGCAGGTCAAGCATTGAAGTCGAGTCGGCGGTAAGTCCTACAATCAGCATCTCGCCTAAGATAGACGATTGCGGGCCAAGCGTAGGCTTGCCTACATTGGAGGGAAGGGACTCGCTGACAACCGCCAGTTTCTCGCTTACAATCTGGCGTGCCAGATAGACATCCGTTTCCCAGTCGAACTCAACCCATACAACGGAAAACCCGTTGGTGGAAGAAGAACGTACCCGGCGTACTCCCGTAGCACCGTTTACAGCCGTTTCAACAGGAAAAGTAACCAACTGTTCCACTTCCTCGGCTGCCATACCGTTGGCTTCGGTCATGATAACCACGGTTGGCGCATTCAGGTCGGGAAACACATCCACTTCCGTGTGCATTGCGGTATACGTACCGCCTATCAACAGCAGTACCGATGCCACCAGCACCAGTATGCGGTTCTGAAGAGAGAAATGTATTATCTTGTTTAACATGACTGTACTGTTTAGTGTTCGTGGCTATGTGCCGGAATTGCATTGGTAGCGCCTGCGAGTTTCACCTGATAAGCGCCTTGAGTCACCACTTTGTCGCCTGCCTTGACTCCGGAAAGGATTTGTACCCGTTCGCCGTTATCGGCTCCAAGAGTGACCGGTTGTTTCTTGTATCCTTCCTCATCCACTTGCAGGTATACGAAGAAGCTGCCTTGTTCCTCGGTCAGAGCCGTATGGGGGAGTGAAATAACGTTCTCCATAGGCGAGGAGAGCAGGAATATCTCGACAAATGAGCCGGGAATGATATCTCCTTTGTTGTCGAATTCAAAAGTGACGGGCACATAATAACCGTTATCGCCCGATGCCTTTCCGTAAGAAAGCAGGCGGCCGTTCAGGTCTTTCAGTGTATATACCTTATTATTGTAGGGAGTACAGAAGTTGGCGGAACCAATGGTGCGGAGATACGGATAGTATTTTTCCGAAACATCGGCGCGCAGGAACAGTCTGCGGTTTTGAGTGATGCTTACGAGCGGCTGTCCCACGGTTACATAATCGCCTTCCTTTACCAACAGGTTTTTCACGTATCCGCTGATGGGAGAGGTTACCGCCTGTCCTTGGGCCGAATGGTTCTTGGCAACGGCTTCATAGCTGATACGGGCATTCTCATATGTCTGTCGGGCTTGAGCAAAGTCTTTCTCCGAAACGATTTTATTGGGGAGAAGTTCTTTCATCCGTTCATACTCTTTTCGGGCTGTTTCGTAAGCGATGCGCGCTCTTTGTACGGGGTCGCCGTCCGCCATATTCTTGGACGAAAGCACCACGAGGGGAGTACCTTTGCCGACACTCATGCCCTCTATGACTTTTCCGTGAAAAGAAACGACACCTGCCACGGTAGCTACGGCAACGCTTTCGTCGCCTTGTGCGGCCATAACCTGCCCGCTGGTTTTAATCACCTGATTGAAAACGCCCGGTTCGACGGTGCTTACGGCTACTCCGGCAGCCTGCGCTTTGGCCGGGGGCAATATGATTTCGTCGCTATGTGCGGCAACGGCTTCCTCACCGTGGTGGTGTCCGTCGTCATGGTGGTGGCCGGGGCCTTCGTTTTCATGGTCGTGCCCTTCGTGGTCATGTCCCGCATGGGCGTGTTCTTCCGTTTCGTGATTGTGTCCTTCACCGGACTTGCTGTTGCAGGAGCCTAACAGGAATAATCCTATGACTCCCATGAATAGAATTTTCTTCATGATAATTGTTTTTGTCCTTACTTGTTTGGAAATGCAAAATTAGGGAATGGTCGGTGCAACCAGGTTGCATACATTCCTATGCCGGCAGGATAACCGTTTCCGGCAACTATCGGTCAAGCAAGGACGGAAGGGGGCGCACGAAGCCCTGTGGCACGTGTGATGAACGTGCCGTGAAGAGATTCCAGGTAGACAAACTCTTGCCTGATACCCGTTTCCTCGGGCAGAGCCAGGAGTTTGAGAAGCGGTTCGGTAAATAATGTGTTCACCCACACGAAACACGGATGTAGGTTACTGTTGTCCGAGTTGGGTGTCTGTTGGAAGAAATGGGTGGTCATGCATCCGGTGTCGCAGCAGCAATGTTCGCTGCAAGGGCCCTGATGCTGGCAGCACCCGTCGGACGGCAGGTCGTTTTTCATGCAGATTATGCCGTCTTCGTGGTGATGATGGGGAATGACAGGTACTATCAGCATAATCATGCTGATGAAGAACAGAAAGTATGCAATGTACCTTTTCGTTTTCATCCCTCTCTCTTTGATTGGTCGCAAAGATAGAAGTTAATCACTTAACTGCCAAACCCAAGATGCTAAAAAGCCTTGAATAAATCATTTAATCCTTCGCTCATACTGGGATGCGTAAAGATGAAATCCCGCAGAATGCTGTAATGCAAATCATTCTTCATGGCAAGCGATACTAAATTAATGACTTCGGGCGCATCGATACAAAACAGGGTGCAGCCTATTATGCGTCCCGTATGTGCGTTGACAATGGCTTTCATCATACCGTCTATCTGCTGCAAGGTACGGGCACGCGGTATGGCGGCAGCCGGCAACCGGGACACTTGAAGCGAATAACCGCGTTTTACGGCTTCCTCTTCGGTCATGCCGATATGCGCCAACGGCGGATCTGTAAAAATGACATATGGAACCGGAATCCTGTCATCGGTCTTTCGCTTTTTATTGCCGAATAACCGGTTGGTGATAATGCGGAAATCATCCAAGGATAAATAGTCATACAAGGCTCCGCCTCTTACGTCTCCCATAGCCCATATATGCGGGGCGGTGGTCTGAAGATGTTCATTGACGATGACAGCTCCCCGGGTGTCGGTCCGTATGCCGGCTGCGTGCAGGTTGAGGCCGTCGGTCATCGGTCTGCGTCCGGTGGCAAGCAGCAATGCGTCTCCTTCCCAAAAATAGGGGGTATTGTCGGAATTGTCCGTATAGGTCAATGTTATGCCATCGGCAGTGTCGTATACGGACAGGGCATAGGCGTTCAAACGTATCTCGATGCCTTTCCTTTTCAGAGATTCCAGCATGGATTCCGCAATGTCCCGGTCGGCTTTGGGCATAAAGCGGCTGCCCGTTTCCAATAACGTGACTTTGCTTCCAAACCCCGCATACATGGTGGCAAACTCCATTCCGATAGCGCCGGCGCCGAGAATGAGCAGGCGTCCGGGAAGTTTGCTCTGTTGGAGTAGCGTTTCGCTGGTGAATACATGCTTGCTTGCGTCGATTCCTTTCACGGCGGGCAGGATAGGGGTAGCTCCCGTATTGATAAAAACTTCCTTTCCTTTAAGGAGAATTTCCTTTTTATCGTGCGAGACGACCTTTACCGTATCGTCGGATACAAAAGATGCCGTACCGTCATACAACGTAATATTGGGGTGCTCCTTGATACGCTCGTGATTCTTGTCCCGCAAGAATGATACGAGCTTGTTTTTCCGCCTTATGGCGAGTGCATAATATTTGGCCTGATTGTCGTAGTCGTCCCGGTAGAGCCGTTCGGCCTGTTCCGATTCGTAAATCAGCGCTTTGGTGGGTATACACCCTACATTCACACATGTTCCCCCGTACATCTGCGGAGAACGTTCGATGATTGCCACTTTCCAGTTGCGGTTGGCGAGTTCGGCAGCCAGCAGTTTTCCGCCTTTACCGAACCCTATGATGATAGCGTCATATTGTTTCATTTCATTCGTAATTAGGAATTTGTGGCAATGAAACAATAGGAACTGTTTGTTTGTTGCGGGAAGTAAGTTAATGAAAGTTTACCGTTCCAGTTCGCGAAGCGAATCCATTTTCTTCTTTTCAAGGAATTCATCCCGACACCGTCTACACCGTCTCCATCATGCCCTGCATCGCAAAAAAATACG
>OGMF01003758.1_pt1 | contig 11059 bp, 8 predicted proteins | sample 1572921 | NCBI WGS metagenome assembly OGMF01 (sample SAMEA2581919, study PRJEB24529) | metagenome | biome: Human gut stool | place: China | collected 2011
AGCCTCGGCAGAGTTGTAAACGGCATAAAGGTTGTGATAATCGGATACGACGAAAACGGCAGCATGACGGGCATGTTCGTTCACAGCGGAAGCCTTCCGAACGGCGAAGCCGAAAGAACCTTTGCAAACGATATTTTCACAAATGCGCAGACCGTTAAGGTTCATGTTTGGAACAGCTTATAAAAATATAATTATAAAGGAGTATGACGTATGAAAAAATTCTTATCGGCATTATTGACCGCTGCAATGCTTGTAACTGCCTGTGCAGGTATGGCAGGCTGCGGAAAGAAATCCTCCGGCGGCACGCTTAAATGGGTTCAGTTCGGCGACAAGCAGCCGCGCACAGATGAAATAATTAAGAAGGTTAACGAAATTGTTGAGCCCGAGCTCGGTCTGAAGGTTGAAGTTGAGTTTATCGACAGCGCTTCCTTTAAGGAAAAGTCCAAAATGAAGATGGCTGCAAGCGAGGATTATGACGTTATTTGGGCAGGGTATCTCAATGATTATCAGTCGGCGGTGTCTCTCGGCGGATTTTACGATATAACGGATTATCTCGATAATATCAAAATGAAGGACGGGAAGACCGTGAAAATGAGCGATGTTGTTGAGGATTATTTCCTTGACGCAGCCAAGGTAGACGGAAAAATTTACGGTATTCCGAACACGCAGGTAATATCGAACCCCTTTGTTTCCATAATGCCGAAATCGGTTGCCGATGAATGCGGAGTTGACGCCAAAGCGCTTGAAGACGCTGCGCTTAAGGTAAAGGACAAGGCTTCTGCACAGGCATATATGGATGTTTTAACGGCTGAACTCGGAAAAATCAAGGCAAAGCGCCCGGATTTATACACGGTTAATCCCGGAACAAACTTTGCGTATAAAAATGTTTATGAGGAAATTGTCGGCGGCGTTGGCATAAGAAAAGACGGATCATCCGACAAGGTTGTTATCATCAACGATACGGACGAGTTTAAGTGCGGGATCGACGCGGCACGCACATGGTTTGAAAAGGGCTACATCAGAAGCGACATTGCCGGCAAGGGTAATGCGGTTACCTCAAACGAGGAGAAAAAGCAGTACGGAATGCTTCAGAGCACATGGAAGCCCGGGCAGGAAGTTCAGGATGAAAACGATTACGGCGAGCCTGTTGTTTATGCACGTTTTGAAAATCCGTATGTTTCAAGAACCAATCCGCTTGCAACAATGCTTGCAGTCGGCAAGGACAGCAGACACCCCGAAGAAGCAGTTAAATTTATCTATATGCTTAACTCGAACAAGGAGCTCTACAACCTCATTTGCTGGGGCGAGGAGGGCGTTGACTACAAGAAAAACGATGACGGAACAATAACCGAAATCAAGGATTCGGGCTATGATGATGTCGGCGCAACGGCATGGCGTTACGGCAATCAGTTCAATTCATTTGTTGTTAAGGGACAGGATCTTGACGTTTGGGATAAAACACGTGAAATGAACGATAACGCAATAAAATCGCCTGCAATGGGATTTGTGCCCGACACTGACCCCATAACAACGGAAATTGCAAATATAACAAACGTTAATTCGGAATATAAAGCAAAAATCGAATTCGGCACATCGGCAAGAGCAGATTACTGGGATGGATACATGAAAAAGCTTAAGGATGCCGGAATCGAAAAGGTTCAGAAGGAAATTCAAAAGCAGTACAGCGCATTTTTAAAGAAACAAAAATAAATGTGCGCAATGCGGCGGCTGCGGCTTTGCTGCCGCCGCCGTTTTGAAAATCCGGCGGCAATAAAAAAACGGAGGAATTATAATGAGCGCAATACAAAAAGATTCTGCTATAAATAAAAAGAAAAAGCGCATCAGACTCACATCAAGCGATTGGCAGCTGTATTCCCTGTGTGTGATTCCGATTTTGCTTGTATTTATATTTTGCTATCTTCCCATGGGCGGAGTAATCATCGCATTTAAAAATTACAAATTCAATCTCGGTATACTGGGAAGTAAATGGGTCGGCTTTAAAAATTTTGAGTTTTTCTTCAAGTCGTCTGTTTTTGCTCAGCTTGTAAGAAACACTCTCTTTAACAATGTTTTGTTTATCATCACGGGAGTTGTTGCCTCGGTTATAATTGCAATACTGCTTTTTGAGCTGAAAAGCAGAAATGCGACAAAAACCTTTCAAACGCTTCTGATAACGCCGAACTTCATGTCATGGGTTATTGTTGCATATATGGTATACGCAATTCTCAACCCGAGCTACGGCTATCTCGGTCAGGTTCTTGAGGGGCTCGTAATGGCTAAAATCGATTGGTATTCAAAGCCTGCGGCGTGGCCGGTTATACTTACGATAACAAGCGTATGGAAAAATGTCGGCATGGATTCAGTCGTTTACTATGCGGCTCTTATGGGCATTGACACCTCTCTTTTTGAAGCTGCCGAGGTGGACGGAGCAAACCGCTTTAAGCGAACGCTGCATATTGTTATCCCGAGCCTTGTTCCGCTTATCACAATGCTTACGATTCTTAAAATAGGAAATATCTTCAGAGCGGATTTCGGCTTGTTCTACACTGTAACGCAGGATGGCGCGAACGGTAATCTTTATCAGACAACCAATGTTATCGACACATATATTTTCCGCACCTTCCGCGAAAACACAACCGCAAATTCTTACGGACTTACAACCGCAGTCGGGCTTTTGCAGTCCGTTGTCGGAATGATTTTGGTCATCATCACAAATCATGCGGCAAAGAAGATTGACGCGGATCTTGCACTGTTTTAAGAGAGGAGAAACATTATGAATAAAAAAGAAAGAACATATCAGATAGTTCTCTGTCTCATTTTCACGGTTATCTGCGCTTTGATAATATTTCCGTTTTGGCTTATTGTGAGTGCATCGCTTTCAAGCGCGTCTCAGCTGGCAAAGGAAGGGTATCAGATGATTCCGCGCCCTGTTGACTTTTCGGCATACAAGGTTGTTTTCGAAAATCCCGGGCAGGTACTCCGCGCTTATTGGGTAACGTTTGTGTTCTCGGCGGCAACAATGGCGCTCGGTGTGCTGTTCATGGCGATGATAGCATATCCGCTTTCAAGGAAAAGCCTGCGCGGCAGAGGGGCAATAAATTTTTATCTTTATTTCACCATGCTTTTTTCGGGCGGACTTGTGCCGACCTATATCGTCATTTCGAGTATGCTGCATCTTAACAATACAATGTGGGTTTATATTCTTCCGGCGCTTATCAGCCCGTGGTACACCTTTATGATGCGAACATTTTTCAGCGGTATTCCCGGAGAAATCATTGAGTCGTCAACGATTGACGGTGCGTCGGAATATAAAATATTCTTCGGAATGATTCTGCCGCTTTCAAAGCCCGTTCTGGCAACGGTGGCTCTGTTTATGTTCCTCGGTCAGTGGAACAACTGGTACACGGCGCTTATTTATATCACACGTCAGGAGCTTTACAGCCTGCAATACCTTTTACAGAGCATTATGGAAAATATCAACATGCTTAAGCAAAATCCGCAGATGGCAAGCATGATGGAAAAAAGCGATACTCCCTCCGAAACCGTTCAGATGGCAATGGCAGTTGTTGTTGCGGGACCGGCGCTTATTATATTCCCGTTTTTCCAGAAGTATTTTGTTAAGGGACTTACTGTCGGTTCCGTTAAGGGATGATCGGCGGAGGTTGAAACATGGAGCTTCAGGTTAAAGAATGTTACAAAAAAAGCGTTGAAAAAGCCGCGGCTGAGATGCGCAGCTTGCCAGGGTTTAAATTTGCCGCCGTTGCTGACACGCATCTTGACAATTCTGTTTCAGACACCGCCGCAAATATCGCGGCGGTGGATAAGCGTGTAAACTTCAAATGTCTTGTCCATCTCGGGGATTTTCTGAACGGGAATCTTTCGAGAAGATATACAATGTCAGTCATGCATGAACAGACGGAGCTTTTCCGCAATTGTATTCATCAAAAACCGTTTTTTCCCGTTCAGGGAAACCATGACGGATACACGGATTTTTCCTCGGCTTATTCTCCGAACATGGCTGTGGATGAGGATTGGTCGGAGCTTATTGCATTTACGGGTCAATACGAAAACCTTTGCCGCAAACTGCCGAAACCGTATTATTATGTCGACTTTCCCGATTATAAAATCAGAATGATAATTCTCTGCACATTCTATTATACGGGATTTTATGACGGCGTTCCGTACAGCAAGGTATACGGAACGGATGACGCGCAGACGGCTTGGTTTGAAAATGAAGCGCTTGATGTGAAACCGGGCTTTACGGTTATGGTTTTCTCTCATGACACTCCGTTTGAGGATTTTGAAAATCCTGAAAAGGACAATCCGCGCCCGAACGGGAACCGCCTTATGGAGATTCTTAAAAACAAGGCTGCGGAAAACGGATTTTCTGTTGCGGCGTGGTTTGCCGGGCATTTTCACGGTGATTATATCGGAAATGTCAACGGCATAAATTTTGTGCTTGTTGCAAGTGAGACGGCATACGTACCTCAGCTTTGGGATATGCCCGGCGGCGGATATTATCCGCAGCGGACGTTGAATACCGAATCGGAGGATTTGTGGGACGGCATTGCGCTCGACACAAATGCGCGCGTTTTGCGCCTCATCCGCTTCGGCGCAGGGAAAAACCGCGAAATAACCTATTAACGGAGGCTCGGTCATGAGTTTTGAAAATGAAATAAATAAAACGGCTGCCGATATCAATGCCGCACGCGAAAACGGAGATATATGCTTTGCAATGCTGTGCGATACGCATCTGTCGGACGGTGCGGCAGATACATACAAAAATATAGCGGCAGCGGACGGCATGGTTAATTTTGACTTTGCTGTTCATCTCGGAAATGTTATTAACGGCGACAATCCCGAAAAAATATCTTCGCGTCTGCTTGCTGCCGAGCTTGATATTCTGCGTTCATCGGTGAGGTCCGGAAAGCTGTTCGTTTGCCGCGGAGAAACCGACGGATGGCGTGACGAGCGTTTTGCCGGGCAGCTTGCGCTGAATATTGTCACTGATGAAATGTGGCATAAAAACACGTCTTTTATTGATGAATACGCCGTCAGAGAGGGGAATAATCCGTATTATTATGCGGATATTCAGGGAACAGACGTCAGGCTTGTGTTCCTGAGCCCGTATAAAACGGAGATAAATCCCGAGCTTGGATTATTTGAGAAATATGAAAGAATAGATGTGCGCCAGCAGGCATGGCTTAAGGAATGTGCGCTTTGCGGCTGCAAGGGAAAGACTGTTCTTTTATTTTCGCATCACATACCGAAGTCGCGTTATTCATGCGGAAGCGACCCTTATTTTTATGAAGGACGCGCAACGGAGCCGGCGCTTGCAATTATTCAGCAGGCGCAGCGCAGCGGCGCTCAAATCGGCGCTTGGTTCGGCGGCGGTTACGGACTTGACGGAAATATAACCTTGGGCGGAATTAACCTTTCCGTTATGGATTCGCAGATAATCCGCGGAAAAGCCGAAAGAAACGCCGGGGATGAAACTGCCGATTGCTGGGACGCCGTTTTGCTGAAACCGACAAAAAGAGAGCTGAGGCTTTTTCGCTTCGGCTTCGGAAATGACAGGATTATAAAGTTTTAACTGTAAAATCGGAGGAAACGATATGGATACAAAAACACTTACTGTTGCGCTGATCGGAGCGGGAAACCGCGGTCAGGGATACACAAACATAATGTCCGAAAGCAATCGGTTCAAGGTTATTGCCGTGGCAGAGCCCGTAAAAGAGGAACGCGATTATATCAAAAACAAGCACGGAATTAAAGATGAAATGTGCTTTGAATCGTGGGAGCAGCTGCTTGCCCGTCCGAAATTTGCCGATGTTGTTATCATTGCAACAACGGATCGGATGCACTATGCTCCTGCAATGAGAGCAATTGAGCTCGGATATAATCTGCTGCTTGAGAAACCGGCGGCGCCCGCTGCGGAGGAATGTGCGGCGATAGCAAATGCTGCAAAGAAAAAAGGCGTTAAGGTGCTTGTGTGCCATGTGCTTCGCTACACTCCGTTTTTCGGAAAAATAAAACAAATGATTGACGAGGGCAAGCTTGGCAAGGTGCTGTCAATTCATCACATGGAATGCGTCGGAAACATTCATCAAAGTCACAGCTTTGTTCGCGGAAACTGGGGCAACACTGAGAAAAGCGCTCCGATGATACTTGCAAAATCATGCCATGACGTGGACATGATTCAATGGCTGATAGGAAGCCCCTGCACAAGCGTTCAGTCCTACGGGGCGCTTTCATATTTCAAGCGCGAAAATGCTCCCGAGGGCGCCCCCGAACGCTGCATTGACGGCTGTCCGTATGCGGAAACATGCCATTATAACTCCGTAAAGCTTTATCTTGAGGATGAAAAAAACCTCTGGTTTCGTGAGGCTGCAACAAAAGATAAAAACCCCTCAAACGAAAGGGTTGAAAGAGCGCTGCGCGAAACGCAGTACGGAAAGTGTGTTTTCAAGTGCGATAACGACGTTGTTGACCACCAGGTTGTAAATATGGAGTTCGCGAACAGCGCAGTTGCGTCGTTCAACATGTGTGCATTTACGTATAACGGCAGATTTATCCGCGTCATGGGCACAGAGGGTGAGCTGACGGGCGACGGTGACAGAAATCTTATTGAATACTTCTCGTTTAAAACACGTGAGCACGAAACGATAAGCACAAGCGACAAACTGATGACAGGCTCGATAACGGACGGTCACGGCGGCGGCGACCGCGGAATTGTCAACACGCTTTATGAATATCTGACCGTTGGCTGCAAGAGTGACCTGCTGAGTGAAATTGGCATATCAACCGAAAATCATCTGATTGCATTTGCTGCCGAAAAGTCAAGGCTTGAACACAGAGTAATTAACATGGATGACTACAAAAAGGAAATCGGACTCATATGACATCACCCGGCGGCACATGGTAAATTTCAGCGTGCCGCCGCAATAACCGGGAGGAAAGGAAACCGAAATGAGACAACTGTATGAAAAAAATTCGGCAAATTATCCGCGGCTTAAAACGGATAAGTTTTTTGTTGATTACGGTAATATATACCGTTTGAACGGATATATAAAAAGGCTTGCTGATTTTATTGAAGATTTTCAGCTGACGGATGATAAGCTTTGGAGCAGATTTGTCAACCAGTTCCGCGAGGAGGATGCCGACTTTGACAGCGGATGGCGCGGCGAATACTGGGGAAAAATGATGCGCGGCGCCTGCTTTACATATTCAATGACCCGCAATGAAGCGCTTATGAAATCTCTTGTTAAAACCGTTTCGGACATGCTGTCCGTTTGGGAGGAAAAGGGGCGGATAAGCACATATGCCGAAAATCATGAGTTTGACGCATGGGATCTCTGGGGCAGAAAATATGTGCTGCTCGGAATGCAGTATTTCATTGAAATATGCCCCGATAAGGAGTTTTGCAAAAAGGTTACGGAATCCATGTGCAGGCAGTCCGATTATATTATTTCCAAGGTTGGGCGAAAGGAGGACGGCAAAATCCCGATAACCGCGGCAACGCATCACTGGCGCGGATTAAATTCCTCGTCAATTCTTGAACCGATTGTCAGATTGTATTCCATAACAGGGAAAAAAGAATATTTCGATTTTGCGTCGTATATAGTAGAGTGCGGCGGAGCGGACTGCGAAAATATTTTTAAGCTTGCCTATGAAAATAAACTGTATCCGTATCAGTATCCCGTTACCAAGGCGTACGAAATGATTTCGTGCTTTGAGGGTCTGCTTGAGTATTACAGAGTTACGGGCATTGAAAAGTACAAAACGGCTGTTATAAATTTTGCGGACAAAATTCTTGAGAGCGATTTCACCGTCATCGGAAGCTGCGGCTGCACTCATGAGCTGTTTGACCATTCCTCGGTGCGCCAGGCAAACAGGTCAATGGGTGTGGCTTCACAGGAAACCTGTGTTACGGTAACTCTGATGAAGTTTTTTTATCAGCTCATGTTGATAACGGGTAAACCTCATTATGCCGATGCATTTGAAAAATCAATGTACAATGCTTTTTTCGGGTCGGTAAACACCGATAAGGCGATCGGCAGCCTCGGACAGTTTGAAAGCTCCGTTTCATACAGGGAGCCGATGCCGTTTGACAGCTACAGTCCGCTTACAGCCGATTCGCGCGGAAACGGAATCGGTGGATTTAAGGTCATGAGCGACGGAAGCTATTACGGCTGCTGCGCCTGCATCGGAGCTATCGGGGTCGGGCTTGCGGCAAAGATGAGCTTGCTGACTGCCGAAAACGGATTTGCGGTAAACCTATATATGGATGGAGATATAACTTCAAAAACTCCGTCCGGTAATGAGATAGTTTTTAAAACCGAAACCGATTATCCCGTTTCGGGTAAAATCCGAATAAAGCTTCTGCTTGAAAATCCCGAAAAAATGAATATTATGATACGAAATCCCGAATGGAGCAAAACAACAAGGCTTTCTGTGAACGGGGAAAGCACAGACGTTTGCGGCGGATATATCGGCATTGAAAGAACATGGAACAACGGCGATGTGATTGAGCTGCTGCTAGATATGCGCACGGAGGCGATTTATCCGATTCCGTACGGTCATGATATTCTCATGAATAAGGTCATATGGGGACTGAATTATGTTGTTCCGACATATGACGAGGAGGATCCGATGGCAAAGCGCCATATTGCTCTGCGCCGCGGCCCCGTGATGCTCGCCGAGGAAAACAGGCTCGGCTGCAGCGTTGACCGCCCTGCGGATATAAAGGTTGAAGCCGACGGATATGTGAACGCCGTTATTGCCGAAAATAAAATTGCGCTGTATGAAAACATGCTTGAGATGTGTGTGCCGCTCAAAAACGGAGACTTTCTTCATGTAACGGATTATGCTTCGGCAGGAAAAACGCTGAATGATGAGAGCAAAATGGCAGTGTGGATGCTGACGGATTGGGCAAAAGCTTAGTTAATGAGCATAAAATCCGCAATATGTTTGAAAGGAAAAGATATTATGGTGATAATCCCGAAACCAAAGAAAGCGGTTTTCACTGACGGCTTTTGCAAGGTATGCAGAGATTATGAAGGTGCGCGCGGAAAAGCGGAACTTATAAGTGACGCGTCGCTTTCCGGAGAGCATTATAAAATTAATATTTCGGAAACAGCCGTTACAATATCATTTGGAACGGAGGAGGGTAAGTTCCGCGCTATGACAACGCTTTCACAGCTATGCTGCGAAGGCGGCGGAAGTGTTCCGTGCTGCGAAATTGAGGATTATCCCGATATAAAAACGCGCGGATACATGCTCGATATAAGCCGCGGAAAACTGCCGAAGCTTTCCGAGCTTAAAAAGCTTGCGGATATGCTTTCCGACCTTAAATACAATCAGCTTCAGCTTTATATGGAAAGCCCCGTTTTTGATTATAAAAGCTTTCCCGATATTGTCGAAAGTGACCATTACACAAGTGAAGATATCGCCGAGCTTGACAAATACTGCGCAGAGCGGTTTATAGAGCTTGTTCCCAATCAGAACAGCCTCGGACATATGGAAAAATGGCTGAAAAATGAAAAGCTCAAAAGGCTGGCAATCGATGAAAATGCGGAGAAAGTAACAACGCTGAATCCGCTCGATCCCGGTTCGGTTGAGTTAATGGACAAAATCTACGGCGATTTGCTGCCGTCATTCTCTTCGGGGTTGTTTAACATAGGAATGGATGAGCCTTGGGAGCTCGGAAGCGGAAAAACGAAGGAAGAATGTGAAAAGCGTGGAGTCGGCGCGGTATACACAGATTATCTGCTTAAAATATTTGACCTTGTGAAAAACAAGTATAAAAAAACGCCGATGTTCTGGGCGGATATAGTGTTTAAGCATGAGAAGCAGCTTTCAAGGATTCCGAAGGACGCAGTAGTTATGGAGTGGGGCTATGAGGCGGATCATCCGTTTGACCGCCATCTGGAAGCAATAAGGAAAAACAATCTGAGGTTTTATGTCTGCCCCGGAACCTCCATGTGGCAAAGCTACACCGGGAGAAGCGAGGTATATGCGGCAAATATTTTAAAGGCAGCGGAGAGCGGAGCATATTACGGGGCGGAGGGCTTTCTGCTGACGGAATGGGGAGACTGCGGTCATCCGCAGTTTCCGTCGGTCACATATCTTCCGCCGGTACTCGGCGGAGCGGCAGCATGGGGTGCAGGCAGCCATAACAATGAAATTGCGGCAGCGGAAAGAGCTGCGTTGCTTAAGGACTGCAAAGCATATGCCGATAAATATATCTATAAGGTAACAAACGGCGTTTCGGTTTCGGATATCGTATTTAAAATGGGAAAATATATGTTCCTTGAATCGGAAAATGTTTTCAATGCAACGCTTATCGGAACGCTGATGCGCACGGGAAAAAAGCCCGACGCTTCAATGCGTGAAAGCATGCGCGATGTTGCATCTTATATGCGCGGGCTGAAAAAACGGCTCGGAACGGCGAAGGCAGATGAGCTTTCATTGCGTGAAATCGCAGCAAATGCCGATATGGTGATTCTGTTTGCCGATTATCTGAGCGGCGGCGATGTGCACGAAGCTGCCGCAAGGCTTTCGGAGGAATTTTCAGAGCTTTGGGAAATAAGAAATTACAAAAACGGAGAAGAAATTTTCGGTGATGTGCTGAAAATGCTCGGCAGCAGCGATTAAAATCAATTGACCGGTAACGAAGCATTACCGATGCTTTAGGTTGAAAGCATTAACGACATCGTTTGGGAACTGACAAACGCGGGAATCATCACTGACGGAAAGCTGTGGATGCAGAAAATCGTGTAAAAATCGTGTACAGAAAAGCTGCAAGCCCTAAATAATGGGGTTTGCAGCTTTTTAGCTTTTTGCCCTCTTAGGGTTCAAGTCCCTTCCAATTGAAAAACCGACACAGACCTGTCGGGGTATTTGCGCCGCAGGCGCAACTCGCAAAAAGGTGGTAGCGGCAGTGAGCCGTTGTGAGCGCTTGCAAGCGAACAGGCGAGCCGAGCGTGCCTTTTAGCGACAAAGGAGGAATGACGGTGCGTATGACTGATTTTTCTGTAAAGAAAAATCGGAATGGAGC
>OGMF01003759.1_pt1 | contig 11051 bp, 8 predicted proteins | sample 1572921 | NCBI WGS metagenome assembly OGMF01 (sample SAMEA2581919, study PRJEB24529) | metagenome | biome: Human gut stool | place: China | collected 2011
TGGTCAGGTAGCCGTACTTGATGGCCTCGCTCAGGATCTTGCCGGGGTCGGCGGTGTGGACATGGAGGTTGATGACGTCATCGTCCTCAATGCAGACGACACTGTCGCCGTTGGACTCGGCGAAGGCGCGCATCTTTGCGGCGCTTGCGCCCTCGTTCTTATTGATGAGGAACTGGGTGCAGTAGCCGTTCTTGATGTCCTCGACCTTCATCAGGTCGTCGGTGAAGACGCCCTTGCCGGCGTTTTCGGTGGAGAGCTTGGCCTTGTTGGGGACAGCCTCGCCGCCGGCCACCATGTCCTCGCCGTGGAAGACCTTGCCCATGCCCTCAAAGATGATCATGATGCCCTGACCACCGGCGTCCACGACGCCGGCCTTCTTCAGGACGGGCAGCAGGTTGGGGGTGTCCTCCAGAGCCTTCTGACCGGCGGTCATCACGACGTCCCACAGCTCGGCCACGTCCTCTTTGCCGCAGGCAGCAGCTTCCTCGGAAGCGATGCGGGCAACGGTCAGGATGGTGCCTTCGGTGGGCTTCATGACGGCCTTGTAAGCGCCCTCGACGCCCTTCTTCAGCGCAGCCACGATGTCGGAAGCGTCAGCCTCCTTTTTGCCCTCCAGAGCTTTGGAGAAGCCGCGGAACAGCAGGCTGGTGATGACGCCGGAGTTGCCGCGGGCGCCGCGCAGCATGGCGGAGGCGGCGGTCTTTGCGGCCTCGCCCACGGTGCAGCTGTCGTCCATGGCCTGCAGCTCACGGACGGCTGCGCCGACGGTCATGCCCATGTTGGTGCCGGTGTCGCCGTCGGGGACGGGGAACACGTTCAGCTCGTCCACGCGGGAGCGCTGGTTGTTGATGTTGTTTGCGCCGGAAATAATGGCGTCGCGCAGGATCTTACCAGAAATCATTGCTTTTTACTCCTTATATCTTCCCGGTACCCCCGGGCGGGCTTTGTCTCATCAGGCAACCACGTCATCGACCGATACGACCACGCGGGCGACTTTCAGGCCGGTGGCCTGCTCAACCTCGTCCTTCACGCGGTGCGAGATGGAACGCGCGGCGGTGGAGATGTTCAGCCCGTAGCTGACGGCAATGTGCAGCTCGATCACGAGACGGCCCTCTTCCTGTGTGACACGGACGCCCTTGGCCGAATCGTCCACGCCGCGCACGGCGCTGCGGACACGGTCGGTCAGATCACGGGGGGCCATTGCGGCCACGCCGTAGCATTGTTTGGTTGCTTCGCCCACGAGCGTGGAAAAATACTCGGCTGAGAAGCTGACATCTCCCAGCGGAAAACGGGAAGTGATCATAGTCGCTCTGCTCCTTTTATTCATTATGATACCCCGTCCGCACGGCGGCGGGGCGGTGCGCGGGCCTAAGAAGGCGGCGTACCACTTTTATTATACAACTTTATGAGGAAGCTGTACAGCACATAATTGCTGACAGAAAGAAAAAAGTCAGGCACGGCTTACCCGTCTCGGTCTGTTTCGACACCGCAAAGCCGGTATACTGAAAGACAGACAGAGCCGCAAAGGGCCGCGTTCCTGCTGTTAGTATAGCACAAAATCCTTCGCAGTGCATCCATTTCGTGAATATTTATCCGACAAAACAAAAGGTGATTGTGAATAAAATATAAAAGATGGCGCAGACGTCTTTATCTTACTATGAAAAAGTGCTAAAATCTAAGGTGGCAAGAGTAAGACTGTATCCGGCACAGGATGCCGGGGCATTCGGCTGCCAAGGTGCTGAAGACAGGAATTTGCTGCGGCTGCACAGGAGCTGCGGCCCGGCGGCGGAAAAGTTCACAATAGGAGTTGTTTTCATGAATATTCTGTTTTTCCTTTCCCCCAAGCAGGACCTGATGTATGTGTACGATGACTTCACCCTTCGCCAGACGCTGGAAAAATGGGAGAACAACCGCTACGCATCCATCCCGGTGCTCAACCGCAAGGGAGAGTATGTGGGAACTCTGACGGAAGGGGACATCCTCTGGGGGCTGAAAAAGTTCCACGGCCTCGACCTTGAGGCGGCAGAGGACATCCCCATCCGGGATTTTGCCCACAAGCGGGACTACAAGGCCGTCACGGTCACCACGAGCATGGATCAGCTCATCGAGGCGGCCATGAACCAGAACTTCGTCCCCGTCGTGGATGACCGGGGAATGTTCATCGGCATCGTCCGCCGTCAGGCCATCATCCGCTACTGCTACGACCGCTCCCGCGCTGCCGCCGCAGAGCAGCGCAGAAAGCCCGAAAAGCAGGAAAAACGAGTCCCGGTTTCTGCCGGGGTGCAGTAAAACAGGAAAAGGCCCCGCCGCTCTGCATGAAATGTGCAGGGCAGCGGGGCCTTTCTATGCCTGTGGGAAAGGGAGAGTGGTGCTTCAGCCCACGGTGAGGCTGGAATCGGTGAACCGGTGGGTGAGAACGACTTCGGCGTCCTCGCCGCCCATGGCCAGCAGCTCGTCCAGCGAGAGGGTGGTGGAGCAGAGGATGGTCTGGAAGGTGATGGTGTCGATGCCCTCAGCCCGCAGCTGACGCAGCGCGGCCAGCGAGATGCGGAAGGAAGCTGTGAACCGTCCGACGCAGACGGTGAGGGTATTGCCGCTCTGGGTGCTGGTGTAGGAGATGCGCTGGCCATCCTTGTCGGTGACAGTCAGGCCGGGGAGGGGAGAGACGGGTGCGGACGGGGTGGCAGAGCCGCCGTCAGAAGAGGAAGAAGACTCCTCGGGGATAACAGGCTCTTCCGGCTCCACAGGGCGGGGGATAGAGACCTGCTTGGAATCTCCATTAGCGTCGGTGGCGGTGACTTTTGCGCCCGGGCCTAGCTTGTCCTTGATGGTGTCGAGGTCGAGCTCACGGCCGTTCTGCAAGAGGGCCTTGCCAGTGGGACTACCGGCCTTGGCGGTCAGTTCGAGGCTGCCCGACAGATCGATGACGCTGCTGTAGATGCCGCTGCCGCCGCCGGTGCTGCCGTTACCGCCAGCAGCTTCGACCGTACCGCCGGAGATGGCGACACGGTCGAAGCTGCAGATGCCGTAGCCGCCGACTTTGCCGCCGTAGCCGCCAGCGGCGTTGACCGTATTGCCGGAGATGGTGACGACGCCGCCGCTGCGGATGCCGTCGCCGCCGTAGCCGTCTTTGCTGTCGCCGTTACCGCCCTTGGCGGTGACCGTACCGTCGGAGACGGTGAGGCCGCCGCCGCTGCGGATGCCGTCGCCGCCGACGAGGCTGCCGCCGTTACCGCCATTGGCAGTGACCGTACTACCGCCGGAGATGGTGACGCCGCCGCCGCTGCAGATGCCGTCGCCGCCGGAGATGGTGCCGCTTCCGCCGTTGGCAGTGACCGTACTACCGCCAGAGATGGTGACGCTGCCGCTGCTGGAGATGCCGCGGCCGCCGTCGTCGCCGTTGGCAGTGACCGTACCGCCGGAGATGGTGAGGCTGCCGCTGCTGGAGATGCCGTTTGCGCCGCTGCCGCCTTGGGCCGTCAGGCTGTCATTTTCGCCGCCGGAGATGGTGAGGCTGCCGCTGCCGCTGCCGTAGATGCCGCTGCGGTAGATGTCGCTCTTCAGCGCGTTGTCGCCATCCAGCTTGATATTGGTGTCGCCCTCGCCGGTCACGCTTACGGCGGCTTTGTTCCGGCTGCTGGTGTCGATGTTCAGGTCGTCGAAAGTGACGTCCACGTTGCCCTTAGAAGTATCGATGGTGACTGTGTTCTTATCCGACGTGCCGGTGATGATGGTGTTGGTGTCCTCCACATCCTTCTTATTCCCTTGTGAGACCGTGTTTTTCCCTTTGGTCCCACTTGCCTTCACGGAAATGTCACCATTTTCGATGTGCCATATATCGGCAAAGGCCGGGGCGGCAAGGGTGATGAGCATTGCGGCGGTCAGAATAAACGCTGCTGCCCGCTGAGAGGCCGGACGGGGTGAATCAATCCCCCCCGTATGGAGAGGGCGACCCAGAACACGCATCGCAAGCTTACGATAAGACAGCATACAAAAACCTCCTTTGAACGGTGAAAAAATGGTGAGACCGTAGAATATCAGGTTACTTTGAATATACCACATCTGCGGGAAAAAAATCAATAAAACCTGCGCGAATCGCCCTGTTTCCTGCGTGAATGGAGAAAATCTGTCAGATTTTGGCTCTGACAAAGAGACAGTTTATCACTGTGCGGCGGCTCTCGGGAGATGGGCTTGCCCTCTCAGTCTCGCTCCGCTCGCCAAGGCCGGGTTGCGGCTCCCAGCGTCTGCTTCGCTGCCGCTCGCATCCCGCTGGCCGCTGCCCCAACAGCTCCTCCCTGTTTCCGCCACTGGCGGCGGTCGTCGCCGTTGCCCCCAAAGGGAGAGGCTTTCTGCGCCTTTTTGCTCAAAAAACTTCCTAAAGATACATTTTATTGGACTTTTATTCTGCTATACTCCTGTCAGAACAAAAAGACACAGGAGGGAACAGGAATGAAAGACGTTGAATTGCGGTATGTGGGCGGTCATGTGGAGGTGTATACGGGGGCGGGCGCGTTCCTGTTCTCGGCGGACACCCTGCGGGAGGCGATGGAAGAGCTGGACGCCGCCTGATGCATTCCCGGGAATACCGGCAAGCACCGGGCGGGAGTTAGAAAATACTAATGTAAAATGAATGTAAAATTCAAGAAAAGAACCGTCTAAGAAGGCCCGGAAATCTTAAAATTCCGGTCAAAAAAGTGATTTTCCTGTAAAATAATGCTTGTTGAGCCGGGGGGTTCGATGCTATAATAAAAAGGACGGCGTTTTGCGTATGGAGAGCTAAGCACAGCCGTCTTGTGCAATGGAGCAATAGGAAGATTTTAGGAGCATTGTTTTATGGACATTACACACATCACCTCTCTGCTGGGCGGTATTGCGCTGTTCCTGTATGGCATGTCGATCATGGGTGCCGGCCTCGAAAAGCTGGCCGGCGGCAAGATGCAGGGCGTATTGCAGAAACTGACTTCGTCCACCATCAAGGGCGTCATTTTCGGCACCCTCATCACCGGCGTCATCCAGTCGTCGGCCGGCACGGTCGTCATTTGCGTCGGCCTCGTCAACTCCGGCATCATGACCCTTACGCAGTCGGTAGGCGTTATCATGGGTGCAAACATTGGTACTACGGTCACCGGTCAGCTCATCCGCATGGCGGATATTTCGGGCGACAGCCTCATCCTGACCCTCATCCAGCCCAAGACGTTTGCGCCGGTGGTGGCGTTTATCGGCTGCATTTTTTATGTATTTATCCGCAACGCGAAGAAAAAGAACATCGGCCAGATCATGCTGGGCTTCGGCATCCTGTTCACCGGCATGAGCCTGATGGACACCGGTGTGTCTCCCCTGCGTGAGAGCGCAGCGTTCCAGGAGCTGTTCGTCACCATGACCAACCCCATCCTCGGAGTTCTCGTGGGCGTGGTGGTCACGGTCATCATCCAGTCCTCTTCGGCCTCTGTGGGTATCCTGCAGGCGCTGTCCAGCACCGGCCTCGTCACCTTCAGTTCGGCCATCCCCATCGTGCTGGGTGCCCACATCGGCACCGCGTTCACCCCGCTGCTGACCATCGGCGGCTCCTCCAAGGACGGCAAGCGCGCCGCCCTCATCCACCTGTACTTCAACATCATCGGCAGCGTCATCCTGCTGGCGCTGGTCTATGCAGTCCAGTTCACCATCGGCATCCCCATGTGGGGCGATGTGATGAACAAGAGCAGCATTGCAAACATCCACACCATGACCAGCGTCATTGCGATGCTGTTCTTCCTGCCCTGCAGCGGCGTGCTGTCCAAGCTGGCCATGATGACCGTGCCGAACAGCGCGGAGGAGGCGCAGGAGCTGAGTATGCCTGTGCTGGATGAGCGTCTGTTCAAGAGCCCGGCTGTGGCTCTGCAGCAGGCTAAGAACGCGGTGGTCAAGATGTCCCGCCGCGCAGCCCGCAACGTCGGCCTCGCCACTCCGCTGCTGCTCAAGATGGACGAGGACGTCGTGAGTGCCATCGATGTCCGCGAGAACCTCATCGACCGGATGGAGGTGGACATCTCCAACTACCTCATCAAGCTGGCAGACCAGGAGCTGGGCGACGCGGAGAGCCATGAGGTGACCGAGCTGCTCAACTTTGTCACCGAGTGTGAGCGCATCGGCGACTATGCAGTCAACATCAAAGAAAAAGCGCAGGAGCTGACCGACAAGGAAGTCACCTTCAGCGAGAAGGCACAGCAGGAGCTGAAGCTTCTCGACAATGCGCTGGAAAAGATACTGACCCTCACCACGGACGCCTTCGAGTTCGACGACGCCCGGACCGCCAGCCAGGTGGAGCCGCTGGAACAGGTCATCGACATCCTCGTGGAGCGGCTTCGTGCGCAGCACATCAAGCGCCTGAAAGATGGTGCCTGCTCCATTGATACAGGTGTCGTCTATCTCGATGTGCTGAACAATGTAGAGCGTATCTCGGACCACTGCTCCAACATCGCCGCCCGTCTGGTGGGCATGGAGGCAGGCGAAGACTATGACTCCCATACCCTTAAGAATATGATGCACCACAACCCCACCAAGGAATATATGCTCAACTACGAGCAGTGCCGTAAGGACTACCTCGTCCCGCTGGAACAGCTCGAAGCCTGATTCGGATAAAGGATAAAAACAGTGCAGACCTCCCCGGGGATGTCTGCACTGTTTTTGTTTATTCACCCAGGTCTTCCAGCAGCGCCCGGAGGGCCGTTTCGCCGGTGACGTAGAGGCCCTGCTTGAGCCGGAGGGCATCGGCCTCGGGCAGAAGATTGACATAGATGCCGGTGCGCAGGAGCCGCTTGTCGGGCAGTCCGTTGCCGGAGCAGGTGTAGACGACCACCCGCCCGCCCTCGTCGCAGAGGTAGAAGTCGGTGCCGCTCTGCCCGGCGGAGCCCTGCGCGGCCAGACCCGGCTCGGAGGCCGGCGTCTCTTCGCCGGAGTCGGCAGGGAAGGGGAGACTGGGCAGGGCCATCCAGAACAGGCTGAACACGATGGTAAAAATACACAGCGCATAAAAAATGCAGAGCCAGACCTTGCGCATGGCAGTGGACTCCTTTCGGCTGAAATGGTGTTTCAGACGGTAGTATGTGCAAAAGAAAACTGCCTCAGACAGGGATGCAGAATTTTCACACCCGGATGCTGTACTTTGGCGGGGCAGATGTGCTATACTAACATCGTATCCGGTCGATTTCCCCCCTTGCGGAAGCGGGCGGTGCGGACTATAATGTATTATTATGGCTGTGGGCAGTCTGGCCGCAGCAGGAACAGCAAACGGCATCGTCAGAGGATGCTTTGAGATGCAGAACAGTGAAAATTGCGATAGGAGGCGATCCTTATCTCAAACAATGAAAGACGGAGACTCCACAGTGATGGTGCGCTCCGGGAGCAGCGGCCCGCAGCGGAGCAGAACCGGCGGATCCGTGAGCCCCGCGGGCCACAGGAGCAGGGAGAAAAGCACGGCCATCCCGTTCTCGGATTCCTGGGCCGGACCATCGTCACCCTCGTCTGTCTGGGCATTATGGCGGGCAGTCTGGTGGCGGTGGGCGCTGTATACTATGTGGTGCAGGCTACGGCCAGTGACGGCGACCTGCTGGACCTCGACAACATCGAACTGAGCCAGTCGAGCCTTGTGGTGGCCACCGACCCCGACACCGGCGCACAGGTGGAGTACGCCACCCTGCGCTCTTCCAACAGCCACCGCGTCTGGGCGGATCTCGAGCAGATCCCCACCAACCTACAGTATGCATTCATCTGCACCGAGGACAAAGACTTTTACAGTGAGCCGGGCGTCAACTTCAAGCGCACCATCGGCGCGATGATCAATGAATACCTGCTGCCTATCTACAGCTCCAAGCAGGGCGCCTCCACGCTGGAACAGCAGCTCATCAAGAACCTGACCAGCGACAAGAGCGCCAGCGGCATCGAGGGCGCACTGCGCAAGCTGCGCGAGATCTACCGCGCCCTCATCCTGAGCCGCAGCTACTCCAAGGAGACTATTCTGGAAGCCTACCTGAACACCATCAGCTTCACCGGTACCATCCAGGGCGTCCAGACGGCGGCAAACGAGTACTTCGACAAGGATGTCAGCGAGCTGACCCTCTGGGAGTGCGCGTCTATCGCGTCCATCACCAAGAATCCCACCAACTATAACCCCTACACCAACCCCGAGAACCTCATCAACCGCCGGAACTTCCTGCTCTACAATATGTGGCAGCAGGGTGTCATCTCGGAGGATGATTACCGCAACGCCGCTGCCCAGCCGCTGGTGCTGGCAGAGACGGACAACACGAAGAAGAGCAGCTCCACCACCTCTTACTTCACCGATGCCCTCTTCAACGAGGTGGTGAAGGACATCATGGCCAAGGAGGGCGTGGACGAGTCCACCGCCCAGAGTATGCTCTACACCGGCGGCTATACCATCGAGGCAACGGTCAACCCCAAGATCCAGACCGCGATGGAGAACCTGATGCTCAACACCGACGATGCCTACTTCCCGGCCGGCTGGCATGAGGAAGAGGTGACCAGCATCTCCGACGACGATGTGCAGGTCTACAACGAGGACGGCACCCCCAAGACCCGCACTGGCGACGACGGTACGGTCTATTATTACCGCAATGTCCGCACGCAGGCGGCGATGGTCACGCTGGACTATGACGGCAATGTCATCGCCATGGTGGGCGGTCTGGGCGAAAAGACCAAGAGCCTTTCCCTGAACCGCGCCTACGGCGTCACCCGTCAGACCGGTTCTACCATCAAGCCCATCGGCGCCTATGCGCTGGGCATCGAGTATGGTCTGGTCAACTGGTCCACCATGCTCAACAACTCGCCCCTCTACCTCAAGCAGGACATGGTCATCCGTGACGAGGACTACTGCCGCCGGAACGGCCTCATGGGTCTGACGGACAAGCAGCTGAAAGCCTACCCCAACGCATGGCGCAGCTGGCCCCGCAACTACGGCGGCAACTACGGCGACGGCTCCGACCTGCCGCTTTGGAACGGCCTCGCCCGCTCCCTGAACACCATCGCCATCCGCGTTGGCGACCTCGTGGGCGCGAACAACATCTTCAACTTCGTCTACAATACCCTGCAGCTCAGCACACTGGACCCCGTCAACGATGTGGGCCTTGCACAGATGGTCATGGGCAGCCAGACCCACGGCGTCACTCCGATGGCGCTGGCGGCGGCGTTCCAGATCTTCTACGACGGCGAGTACACCACGCCTCACCTCTATACCCGTGTGCTCGACCGGGACGGCAACATCTATATGGAGAGCAACGACACCAGCTATCAGGCTCTGACGCCCCAGACGGCCTACGTCATGAACCGTCTGCTGAAGAACGTCCTGTTCTCCAGCGTTGGTACGGCCAGCGGCCGCTACCCCAACTCCAACGGCATGGAGGCTTTCGGTAAGACCGGTACGGCCAGCGATGAGAAGGACCTGTGGTTCGTGGGCGGCACGCCCTATTACGTCACCGCTGTGTGGTGGGGCTACGATGCGCCTTACGATATGACCAAGACCCTCGGCAAGCAGCAGGCCAAGACCCGCACCTGTGTCATGGCCTGGAAGGCCCTGATGGAGCAGATCCAGGCAGACCTGCCCTATAAGGCATTCCCGGCGGCTGACGGCGTCGTGGAGCGCAGCTACTGCACCCAGAGCGGCCTGCTGGCCAGCGGCTCCTGCCCGAGCACAGCAGTGGGCTACTACCGTGCCGACGACCTGCCCGACGTCTGCAATTATTCCCACGGTCAGGCAGCTGTCGCCAGCGAACCCCTCGCGCCTGAGCCGGACACCACCAACCTGGACACCGACTGAGGCAAAAAAATCATACTTTTTGGCACATCGGGTTGCAGATTCGGTGCGCTGAAGGGGTACTTCACGGCTCAAAACTGGATAATCTGACAAAATAGCATCCGACCTCTTGCAATGCAGGGAGTCGGATGCTATTATATTTTCTGCAAGAACACTTGTGTTTGAGAGGTGAACAAGTTGGAACGCCGTTTTTATCTGGTGGATGCACAGGTCCTGCCGGAAGTTTTCCTCAAGGTCGTCCGGGCCAAGGAGCTTCTGGCCAGCGGAGAGGCACGCAGCATTTCGGCTGCGACCCGCAGCGTAGACCTGTCGCGCAGTGCATTTTATAAATATAAGGACTGCATTTTCGACTCGGAGAATGGCCGCGAGGTCATCACTGTCATGGCGACCCTGCGGGACGAGACGGGTGCATTGCAGAGCCTTCTGGCCGGCATCAGTGCCGCCGGTGCCAGCATCGTGACCATCAATCAGTCTACTCCGGAGAACGGAGCCGCGCTGGTGGCTGTCACCATCCGCACCGACACCATGCAGATGACCCCCGAGGAGCTGACGGAAAAGCTTTCGCGCCAGAGGATGGTCGTGGGCGTACACTGCGGATACAATCTGTGACAGTACATTCATAGAAAAAGGAACGAGGGCAGTATCATGGCAAAAATCGCGATTCTGGGCTTTGGCACGGTGGGCAGCGGTGTGTACGAAGTGCTCTGCCGCAACGCCGCAGGCGTCTCCCGCCGCGCAGGCGAACCGGTGGAGGTCAAGTACATCCTTGACCCCAAAGACTTCTCGAATCATCCGGCTGCAAAGCTGTTTATAAAGAATTTTGACGCCATTCTGGAAGACCCTGAAGTGAAAGTCGTCGTCGAGACCATCGGCGGCACCCGCTTCGCTTACCCTTACGTCAAGGCCTGCCTCGAGAGCGGCCGGAGCGTCTGCACCTCCAACAAGGAGATGGTGGCCACCTACGGCGCAGAGCTGCTGGCTCTGGCCAGGGCACACAACTGCGCCTTCCTGTTCGAGGCTTCCGTGGGCGGCGGCACGCCCATCATCACTCCGATGCACCAGTGCCTCGCGGCCAACGTCATCACCGAGGTGGAAGGCATCGTCAACGGCACCACCAACTTCATGCTCACCAAGATGGTGCGGGAGAATCTGGGCTTTGACGAGGCTCTGAAGATCGCTCAGGAGCTGGGCTACGCCGAGACGAAGGACCCCGGCGACGATGTGGACGGCCGCGACGCCTGCC
>OGMF01003760.1_pt1 | contig 11045 bp, 8 predicted proteins | sample 1572921 | NCBI WGS metagenome assembly OGMF01 (sample SAMEA2581919, study PRJEB24529) | metagenome | biome: Human gut stool | place: China | collected 2011
GTATCTCCTGCATCCGGTAAAGTTCTTTCCGGTGGTGTGGATGCAAATGCACTTCATAAACCTAAACGCTTCTTCGGTGCTGCCCGTAATATTGAAAACGGTGGTTCACTGACTATTATTGCTACCGCATTGATCGATACCGGTTCTAAAATGGACGAAGTTATCTTCGAAGAATTTAAGGGTACCGGCAACATGGAGTTGCAGCTCGACCGCAACCTGTCCAACAAACGTATCTTCCCGGCAGTCAACATTACCGCATCCAGTACTCGTCGTGACGATCTGTTACTTGATAAGACAACTCTCGACCGTATGTGGATTCTCCGTAAATATCTTGCCGACATGAATCCGATCGAAGCAATGGACTTCGTAAAAGACCGTCTGGAAAAAACCAGAGACAACGATGAATTCCTGATGAGCATGAACAGCTAATTAGCAGTAAACCATAAATAATGAACGGTGAACAGAATGCGTTATAATCGCAGTTTGTTCACCGTTTATAGTTTTATCACCCGTCATTTATTCCAATTTTGTACAAAAAACTTTCACTTGCGTCCAAAACAAGTATTCCCCCCTTTTTTGCTTTCCCTTTTTTCCTACTTTTGCTTCAAAATCAAGTATCACTTAATTCTAACCAAGAATGAAAACAATTTATCCTTTCATGGGATTGGCTCTTTGCGGCATAGCAGCCCAAGCACAAGAAAAGCCCAATTTCCTGATTATCCAATGCGACCATCTTACACAACGCGTCGTTGGCGCCTACGGTCATACACAAGGTTGCACCCTTCCTATCGACGAAGTAGCTTCAAGAGGAGTTATCTTTTCCAATGCTTATGTAGGCTGCCCCCTCAGCCAACCGTCACGCGCCGCTTTATGGAGTGGCATGATGCCTCATCAAACTAACGTACGCTCCAACTCCAGCGAACCGATCAATACACCTATACCGGAAAACGTTCCGACATTAGGAAGCCTTTTTTCGGAAAACGGTTACGAAGCTGTACACTTCGGAAAAACGCACGATATGGGTTCATTAAGAGGATTCAAACATAAAGAGCCGGTAGCAAAGCCATTTACCGACCCGGAATTTCCGGTCAATAATGATAGTTTTCTGGACGTAGGAACCTGCGAGGACGTTGTTTCCTATTTAAGCAATCCTTCGGAAAAACCTTTCATATGCATTGCCGATTTTCAGAATCCCCATAATATCTGCGGATTCGTAGGAGAAAATGAAGGAGTACATACTGACCGACCTGTCAGCGGCACACTTCCGGAACTGCCCGACAATTTCGATGTAGAAGACTGGAACAACATACCTACCCCGGTGCAATACATCTGTTGCAGCCACCGGCGTATGACGCAAGCCTCCCATTGGAGTGAGGAAAATTACCGCCATTACATCGCCGCTTTCCAGCACTATACAAAAATGGTATCCAAACAAGTAGACAGTGTTTTGAAAGCATTATACTCCACCCCCGCAGGAAAGAACACAATCGTTGTTATCCTTGCCGACCATGGTGACGGAATGACTTCACACCGTATGGTGGCACATCAGTTTCTATGATGAAATGACAAACGTACCATTTATCTTTGCAGGTCCCGGTATCAAGCATCAGAAAAAACCGGTAGACCACTTACTCACGCAGCCTACACTAGACTTATTGCCAACCCTCTGTGACCTGGCCGGCATTCCTGTTCCCGCAGAAAAGGCAGGAATCAGCCTCGCACCGACATTAAAAGGAGAAAAACAAAAGAAGACTCATCCATATGTTGTATCCGAATGGCATAGTGAATATGAATACACAGTTACTCCCGGACGTATGGTACGTGGCCCCAGATACAAGTACACCCATTATTTGGAAGGCAACGGAGAAGAACTCTATGACATGAAGAACGACCCGGGTGAACGTAAGAACCTCGCCAAGAATCCCAAATATGCCAAGGTTCTTGCAGAACACCGTGCCATGCTCGACGACTACATCACCCGGTCAAAAGATAATTACCGCAGTCTGAAAGTAGACGCCGACCCGAGATGCAGAAATCATACTCCCGGCTACCCCAACCACGAAGGCCCTAGCGCACGTGATATTATCAAAAGAAAATAAATTAGAAAAAAAGAGCGAAGATTCTTGTCAGTCTTCGCTCTTTTTGTTTCTTTTGCATAAAACCTTGCAAACAAACATCCGGTGAATAGAAACTTACACCACATAATTACTACAATTATAACGGTATTCATATCGGTAACATTGTACGCTGCACATACTAATGCAGAACGTCTGTCTTTATTACAGCCGCTCATTCAGTATGACCTTGCTTTTAACACCGGCGTCACCACAGACAGTATTATCTTATGGGAGAAGCTGTTAACACCTGAACTTGAAAAGCAGCAACGATACGACATCTTATTCCAGCTCAAAGCAATGGCGGTTCAGTCATCAATAACAGAAGGAAATATCAGCCTGGCTATTGACAACGCCAATTCAATGTATAAGAAAGCTAAAGAGATAGACTACCCGCTAGGAACAGCTCTTGCACTACGTGCAATCGGAAATACATATTTAAGCTCATCAACACCACAAGTTGCCATAGGTTCTTATGAAGAAGCAATAGAGATTATGCAACAGATACCCGAAGCCGACATCTATTTAAAAAACGCATTATCTCAAATGATACTTATTAAGCTCAATAACCGGCAAATGGCAGGAATTGAGAAAGATATCAACTACCTGGAAGCTCTTTGCGACAAAAGGCCCGATTCACCTTGCTATTTTTATCTTCCCTGTTGCCGTGCGTTTTATGAGATACAGTCAGACAAACTCCCTTCGGCATTGGAACATCTGCAAAAAATGGAGCGAATCTATGCCAAACATCCGTATCCATATTTTCTTCTGTTAATCAAATACTTATATGCTTCCTACCATATCGCCGCAAAAGAATATACCCAGGCATTGCAATCGTATGATGAATTACTGCCATACGTCAAAGAATCCGGTTCGTACAAAGACATACAGATATCACAAGAACGGGCAAAAGTTCTTTCATTAATGGGACGTATCGAAGAAGCATGTGAGGAATATGAAGTGATTAACGCACGCAAAGACTCACTTGACGCCAATAGCTATCTGCGCCAGATCAATGAATTGCATACTCTCTATCAGATTGACAAGAATGAATTAAACAACATAAACAGGCAAAAGAAAATCTTATACTGGAGCTGGTTTATTATCCTGTCTGTCCTCTCCTTAATTATATTCTTCATCTTCCGCATCAAAAGGAACAACAAACGTCTGATCCAATCGCAACAAGAACAAGAAAAAGTAAAGAAACAGGCAGAAAATTCGATTCGCACTAAAAGCCTTTTTCTCTCTAACATGAGTCATGAGATTCGTACTCCGCTCAACGCCTTATCCGGCTTTTCCACCATTCTGACGGAAGAATCCATTGATGAAGAAACGAGGAAACAGTGCAATGATATTATCCAGCAAAATTCGGAACTGTTGCTAAAGTTGATTAATGACGTGATTGACTTATCCAGCCTTGAAATTGGAAAGATGACATTCAAGTTCAAAATATGCGATGCAGTAGGACTATGCAGAAACGTCATTGATATGGTGGAAAAGATAAAGCAGACCCATGCAGACGTCCGCTTCTCCACTCCTCTCGATTCCTTGGAACTACTGACAGATAGTGCCCGCCTGCAACAGGTACTGATCAACCTGCTTATCAATGCAACTAAATTCACCTCACAAGGCTCTATCACTCTGCAACTTGAGCAACAAACGGAAGATACGGCACTTTTCTCTGTCACCGATACCGGCACAGGAATCCCTAAAGAAAAACAGAAAAAGATATTCAACCGTTTCGAGAAGCTCAATGAAAATGCCCAAGGTACGGGGCTCGGACTATCGATTTGCCAACTCATCATCGAACAACTGGGAGGTAGTATCTGGATCGACCCCGATTACGAAGAAGGTTCACGTTTCTTGTTTACACATCCTATTGACAAAAGCGACCAAGGAAAGGAGGAAACAAGATGAAACGATTAATACTACTGCACATAGTCTGTTGCTGCTTTCTTGTCGGAAAAGCCGATTATGAAATGAACACGGACAGTTTGATACAGGTGTTTCAAAACCTGCCTCATGACTCAACCCGTCTTGTAGCTTTAAACAACATTATAAGAATAGAACAGAACAATCCTAAATGCATCCAGTTCTCGGACACTTTAATGAAAGAAGCATTGTTTCAGAAGGATGATAAATACGCAGGACTGGCAGCCTATTATCACCTATTGTACTATTATAACCACAACAAAACAGACAGCGTAGCGAAATGGATTACACAAATGGAACCACACGTCCACAAATCCGGTATATGGGATTATTTCTTCGACGCCAAACGTTTCCAGATCGACTTGTACACTTACAACGAAGAATACGAGCGTGCCATTAGCGAGGCAAACAAGATGAAGCAACAAGCTTTCGAAAAAAACAATCATCGGGGACTGGTAGCCGCTCATCAGTGTCTGAGCAATGCCTACATCGGCAGTCAACGTTGGGAGGAAGGCATCAAAGCACTGGAAGAAGCCTACAAGCTACTTGCTCCGGACGCTAATCCGGTAGTTCGCATCTCGGTACTGTCGCAATTGGTATCTGTCACCAAAGAAATGAAGAATAACAGCAAGCTGTTTAAATACCTGCAAGAACTCGAAAGCACACTCTATAAACATATCAAGGAAAATCCTTCTCTTAAAGACGGTTTCTCTGACGTATTTCTGTTCAACGAATTGTTCTATGCTTATTATTACCTGAATACCCAACAGCCGCAAAGAGCCTATGAACATCTGGTGAAAGCTAAGGAATATCAGAACGAGAACAACTATTTCATGTATCAGGTACTTTATTTCGACACCTACGCCAGATATTACAAATATATCGGTGAATATCAAAAAGCCTCAGATTATATCGACACCACATTAGTCATGCTGAAAGACAACTATGCCAGCGACTATGCCGAACAGTTATTGGTGAAAGCTAAAATATGGGTAAAGGCCGGCGATAGCGAAAAGGCCGTTCCACTATATCAGAAGGCACTTGCCATTAAAGATTCCGCCTCCATGTCGCTTGCAAACAATCAAATGGAACAAATAAAGAGCAGTTATCAACTGGATAAAATCAATATGGAACAACAACGGCACAACAACCGGATTCGCCTCATCTTTCTGGCTGTGATTATCGTTGTTTTATTTGTATTATTCATTTTCATGTTCCGTCTGGCTATGGTACGAAAGGCATTGAAACGTTCGGAAAACGAAATCCGCAAAGCCGCCGCAACCGTTCGGGAAACGAATGAAATAAAGAACCGCTTTCTTTCGAACATGAGTTATAACATCCGCACTCCGCTCAATAACGTAGTAGGATTCTCGCAACTCATAGCGTGCGAACCGAATATTGATGAAGGAACAAGGAAGGAATATTCGAACATAATCCACCAAAGCTCTGAAAAGTTAATGAGACTTGTCAACGATGTGCTCGACTTATCACGCCTGGAAGCTCAAATGATGAAATTCCAGATACAAGTTTACGATGCTGTCGAACTATGCAACGAAGCATGTTATATGGCACGTATGAAGAATGAAACGACAGGCATCCAAGTCCGATTCTACACAGAAACGAAGTCACAGCCCGTCCGCACAGATACCGCCCGCCTGACACAGATGATACTTAGCACACTGGTTTACCCGTATGAATACCAGCAAGACCAAAAACAGGAACGCGTCATCCGTTTCATACTCAGCCGGAAAGATGAAATGCTTCATTTCCAAATCATTAATTCGCCGTTGGCGGATACTACCTTTGTCTCACAGGAAACTGTCATCCGGCACGAAATCAATCAATTATTGCTGACACATTTCGGAGGAACCTATCAAATCAATACCCAAACCCCGGAGGGTCCGGAAATTGTTTTCACCTACCCGATCGCTTCCGATTCGGAATAAAGCGCTATCTTTGCAAAATGTAAACTTAAACGCTTAATATGTATACCAACAAACAGATTTGGAGTGTCAGTTACCCGATACTACTCAGCTTGCTGGCGCAAAATGTCATCAATGTCACCGATACCGCATTCTTAGGGCACGTTAGTGAAGTGGCCCTGGGAGCTTCGGCTATGGGTGGACTATTTTATATATGTATATTCACCATCGCTTTCGGATTCAGCACAGGATCACAAATTGTCATTGCACGACGCAATGGAGAAGGACGCTACAGTGATGTAGGTCCCGTAATGATTCAAGGGATTATGTTCCTCCTGTTGATAGCTATATTGATGTTCGGCTTCACCAAAGCGTTCGGAGGAAATATCATGCGGTTGCTGGTTTCTTCCGAATCCATCTACGAAGGCACTATGGAGTTTCTGGACTGGCGTATTTACGGGTTCTTCTTCTCGTTTGTCAATGTCATGTTCCGTGCCCTGTACATCGGCATCACACGTACCAAGGTCTTGACCATCAATGCTGTTGTCATGGCATTAACCAACGTCATATTGGACTATGCACTGATTTTCGGTAAATTCGGTCTGCCGGAAATGGGAATCAAGGGAGCTGCCATCGCTTCTGTACTGGCGGAAGCCTCTTCCATTCTCTTCTTCCTGATCTATACATATATCAGTGTTGATTTGAAAAAGTATGGTCTGAATCGTCTGCGCTCGTTCGATCCGGCATTGCTGATGCGTATTCTCAGCATTTCTTGCTTCACGATGCTTCAATATTTCTTATCGATGGCGACCTGGTTCGTGTTCTTTGTTGCCGTAGAACGGTTGGGACAACGGGAACTGGCCATTGCCAACATTGTCCGTAGTATCTACGTCGTACTGCTGATTCCGGTGAATGCACTGGCAACAACGACCAACAGCCTTGTCAGCAATGCCATCGGCGCAGGAGGTATCCAATACGTCATGCCGCTTATCAATAAAATAGCCCGATTCTCGTTCTTCATCATGCTAGGACTGGTGGGATTGTCGGTTTTGTTTCCTCAGTTCCTCCTCTCCGTATATACCAGCGAAGCAGCGTTAATCACCGAGTCCGTGCCTTCGGTATACGTTATCTGCTGCGCCATGCTCATTGCATCAGTAGCCAATGTCGTATTCAACGGCATCTCCGGAACAGGAAATACGCAGGCAGCCCTGTTGCTCGAAACCATCACGATTGCCATTTACGGTTCCTACATCGTTTTCGTCGGAATGTGGCTCAAAGCACCGATTGAAATCTGCTTTACGATTGAGATTCTGTACTATACCTTGCTGTTGATAACAAGCTATATTTACCTCAAAAAAGCAAAATGGCAGAATAAAAAGATATAAATACAAGAGATTTTTGTACATTTGCAGGCTCAAATAATTAATTCGTAATTAAACAACTATGTTCGATAATTTAAGTGAAAGACTAGAACGGTCATTCAAGATTCTGAAAGGTGAAGGCAAAATCACCGAAATTAACGTGGCGGAGACGCTGAAAGATGTACGTAAGGCATTGCTTGATGCCGACGTTAACTACAAGGTTGCAAAAACTTTCACTGACACGGTGAAGGAAAAAGCCATCGGTCAGAATGTACTTACGGCTGTGAAGCCAAGCCAGTTGATGGTGAAGATTGTGCACGACGAACTAACCCAGTTGATGGGTGGCGAGACGGTAGAAATCAACCTCGAATCCCGTCCGGCAGTAATCCTGATGTCAGGTCTGCAAGGTTCGGGTAAGACTACTTTCTCCGGTAAGTTGGCACGCATGCTGAAAACAAAGAAGAATCGCAAACCATTACTGGTAGCTTGTGACGTTTACCGTCCGGCAGCTATCGAACAGTTGCGTGTATTGGCAGAACAAATTGAAGTGCCGATGTACTCAGAACTGGACAGCAAAAATCCGGTAGAGATTGCACAACACGCCATTCAAGAAGCTAAAGCCAAAGGATATGACCTCGTAATCGTCGATACAGCCGGTCGTCTGGCCGTAGACGAAGAGATGATGAACGAAATCGCCGCCATCAAATCCGCCATCAATCCGAATGAAATCTTGTTCGTAGTGGATTCCATGACCGGACAGGATGCCGTAAACACAGCCAAAGAATTCAACGAACGTCTGGACTTCAATGGTGTGGTATTGACCAAGTTGGACGGTGACACTCGCGGTGGTGCCGCCCTTTCTATCCGTACTGTAGTAAACAAGCCTATCAAGTTTGTAGGAACCGGCGAAAAACTGGACGCTATCGACCAATTCCACCCTGCCCGTATGGCAGACCGTATTCTGGGTATGGGCGACATCGTGTCATTGGTAGAGCGTGCACAAGAACAATATGATGAAGAAGAAGCCAAACGTCTGCAAAAGAAAATTGCGAAGAACCAGTTTGACTTCAACGACTTCCTGAGCCAGATTGCACAAATCAAAAAAATGGGTAACTTGAAAGAACTCGCTTCCATGATACCGGGGGTAGGCAAAGCTATCAAGGATATCGATATTGACGACAATGCTTTCAAAAGCATCGAAGCGATTATCTACTCCATGACTCCGGAAGAACGCAGCAACCCGGCCATCCTAAACGGCTCGCGCCGCCAGCGTATCGCCAAAGGCAGCGGCACGAACATTCAGGAAGTAAACCGTTTACTGAAACAGTTCGACCAGACCCGTAAAATGATGAAAATGGTGACCGGCAGCAAAATGGGCAAGATGATGCCGAAACTGAAACGATAAGAAAGAAAAATATCCTGCATATAAATCCCGCTAATTTCATAGTTCGAATGAAGTCAGCGGGATTTTTGCTTTATTCGGTTATTTGACCTATTTTTGCGAATAATGCCATGTAAATAATAACCAATACAATAATATTGAATATGACACTAATTGACGGAAAAGCAATTTCCGAACAGGTAAAACAGGAAATTGCAACAGAAGTAGCTGAGATAGTGGAGCGCGGCGGAAAACGCCCGCATTTGGCAGCTATCCTTGTAGGACACGACGGTGGCAGCGAAACCTATGTAGCAGCCAAAGTAAAAGCTTGTGAAGCATGCGGATTCAAGTCCTCGCTCATTCGTTATGAGACAGATGTAACGGAAGAAGAGCTGCTGGCGAAAGTGCGCGAACTGAATGAGGATGCAGATGTAGACGGTTTTATCGTCCAGCTGCCTTTGCCAAAACATATATCGGAACAAAAAGTGATTGAAACAATCGACTACCGCAAGGATGTGGATGGCTTCCATCCTATCAATGTAGGACGTATGTCCATAGGATTGCCTTGTTACGTTTCCGCAACTCCTAACGGAATTCTCGAATTGCTGAAAAGATACAAAATAGAAACTTCCGGAAAGAAATGCGTTGTACTGGGGCGCAGCAATATCGTAGGCAAACCCATGGCTGCCCTAATGATGCAAAAGGCTTATCCCGGTGACGCCACAGTAACCGTTTGCCACAGCCGCAGTAAAGACCTGGTAAAAGAGTGCCAAGAAGCCGATATTATCATCGCAGCTATGGGACAACCTAACTTTGTAAAAGCGGAAATGGTGAAAGAAGGCGCAGTTGTCATTGACGTAGGTACTACCCGTGTACCGGATGCAACCAGAAAATCCGGTTTCAAGCTGACCGGTGATGTCAAGTTCGATGAAGTAGCTCCCAAATGTTCATTCATCACTCCCGTACCTGGTGGTGTAGGTCCCATGACCATTGTCTCTTTAATGAAGAATACATTGTTGGCAGGCAAGAAAGCTATTTATCAATAATAAGGATGATGAAAGCGCTCATCTCCCTTATCTTTCTACTATATAGCGTAACCCTTTCCTCACAGGAAAGGATTACGCTATTATTTGTAGGAGACTTAATGCAACACCGGGCGCAAATAGATGCCGCCCGCACTTCCGACGGGAAATATGATTATTCTCCTTGTTTCTCCCTTGTAAAGGAAGAAATCTCCCGTGCCGATATTGCAATAGGTAATCTTGAAGTGACTCTCGGTGGAAAACCTTATCAAGGCTATCCTACTTTCAGTGCACCCGACGAATATCTGCAAGCTATCAAAGATGCCGGATTCGACATTCTTCTCACAGCAAACAATCATTGCCTGGATCGCGGCAAGACCGGATTGGAACGAACCATCACACAAATCGAATCATTTTCCATACCCTATGCAGGTACTTACCGGAACGCTATAGAACGTAAACAACTCTATCCTCTCTTCATCCGGAAAAAAGGTTTCTGCATAGCCATACTCAACTACACTTACGGCACTAATGGAATCAAGGCATCTGCACCCAACATCGTCAATTACATTGACAAAAAAACAATTCTAAAAGACATACATAGCGCCCAAGCCGTACGCCCGGATGCTATTATAGCCTGTATGCATTGGGGAGAAGAATATCAATCACTCCCGAACCGTGAGCAATGCGAGCTTGCCGACTGGTTGCTGAAACAGGGGGTGACCCATATTATCGGTTCGCATCCGCACGTAATCCAGCCTATGGAATTACGCACAAACGGCAATCAACAGCATGCCATCGTCTATTCTTTAGGAAACTTCATCTCCAATATGAGCGCTGCAAATACAGACGGTGGACTCATCTTTACGCTGCAACTTGAAAAATATCCTCTCCCCAAGCCCATCCGTCCATTACAAAACCATTCAAGTCATTCACCGTCGCCCGAATCTTTTGCCTCTTCTTTTCCATTCGCCCGTGTCGTCCGATGCGGATACACTTTAGTATGGACCGGCCGCCCCACTCTCACTGGAGAAAAAAATTACATTTTATATCCTTCTTACTCACCACATAGCCATTTGCCGCAATCAGCCCGTAACCGTCTGAATATCTTCATTAAAAACACTCGAAAGTTCCTGGTACAGCATAATACAGAAATTTATGAAAATAATAAATAGCTATTTTTTTGGAAAAAAAACGCCAAAACATTTGTAATATCAAAGATTATCCATATCTTTGCACCGCATTTAAGAAATGCAACAACATGGTGACTGTAGTTCAGTTGGTTAGAGCGTCAGATTGTGGTTCTGAATGTC
>OGMF01003766.1_pt1 | contig 11031 bp, 10 predicted proteins | sample 1572921 | NCBI WGS metagenome assembly OGMF01 (sample SAMEA2581919, study PRJEB24529) | metagenome | biome: Human gut stool | place: China | collected 2011
AACAGGTGGTTTTGTTTTCAGATATAGGCTGGAATATTATTTCACCATTTTCGCAACTTCATCTGCGAAGTTTTCGTTACGTTTTTCTAAACCTTCACCTAAAGTATATCTAACGAACTTGTTGATAGTTAATTTACCTTCAATAAGTTGAGCAACTGTTTGGCTTGGGTCTTTAACAAATGCTTGTTCTAGCAAACATTTTTGAGCTAAGATTTTGTGTAAACGACCTTCAACAATTTTTTCTCTAATGTTTTCAGGTTTTTTAGCTAAATCTTCTTTACCCATTTCGATACGTTTTTCTTCTTCTCTTACTTCAGCAGGAATATCTTCGCTTGATAAGAATTCAGGAGCGCAAGATGCGATGTGTAAGCAGATATCTTTCATCAATTCAGCATCTTTTTTGTCTGTGTTAAGAAGAACACCGATTTTACCGTTGTGGATATAAGTTGCGTTGTGACCTTCCATGATAACGAATCTTCTGATAGTAATTTTTTCGCCGATAGAAGCGATTTTTTCTTTAATTACATCTTCGATTTTTTTACCACATTTTTTGCAAGTAGTTGCAAGTAAAGCGTCAACATCAGCTGGTTTTTCTTCAGCAACTAATTCTGCTAAGTTTTGGCATAATTCTTTAAATTCTGCGTTTTTAGCAACGAAGTCAGTTTCGCAGTTAACTTCAATCATAGCGCCAACTGAATCGTTAACGTAAGAAGCTACAAGACCTTCAGCAGCGATTCTACCCATTTTCTTTTCAGCAGAAGCAATACCTTTTTGTCTTAATGCTTCAGTTGCTTTTTCCATATCACCATCAGCTTCTGTAAGAGCTTTTTTGCAGTCCATCATGCCTGCGCCAGTTTTCTCACGAAGTTCTTTTACCATACTAGCTGTAATATTCATTGTTTCCTCCATTATGCTTTAACTTCTTCTGTAACACCAGCATCTTCAGCTTTGATTTCTTCTACTTTAGAAGTGTTAACAGCTTTGTTTGCACGAAGCTCTTTACCTTCTAAAACAGCGTCAGCTAATTTAGATGCGATTAATTGTACTGAACGAATAGCATCATCATTACCAGGGATAATGTAGTCGATGTTATCAGGATCAGCGTTTGTATCAGCTAAGCAAATTACAGGAACACCTAATTTTTTAGCTTCAAGAATAGCGATATCTTCTTTTTGTTGGTCTACGATGAATAAAATATCTGGTAAACCTCTCATTTCTTTAATACCGCCTAAAGTTTTGCTCAATTTAGCAATTTGTTTGTTAATTTGAGCTTGTTCTTTTTTAGGTAATTTTTCGATTTGACCGCTTTCAATAAAGCTTTCATATTCTTTTAATTTGTTAACACGAGTTTTGATAGTTTCAAAGTTAGTCATCATTCCACCTAACCATCTTCTGTTAACATAATAAGCACCTGCTCTTGTTGCTTCTTGAGCAACTACTTCTGATGCTTGTTTTTTTGTACCAACGAATAAAACGTTTTTACCTTTAGCTGCATATTCTCTTACAACGTCGTAAGCTGCATCTAATAAATCGCTTGTTTTTCTCAAGTCAATTACGTAAATACCGTTTCTTGCACCGTAAATATACGGTTTCATTTTTGGATTCCATCTTTGTGTTTGGTGACCGAAATGTACACCTGCTTCTAAAAGTTCAATCATTGATGCTACTGGCATCTTCCTTCTCCTTTTGTTATGTGTTTTACTACGGGAAATACTGTTCCATTTGCCTAGGCAAACTAGGGTTTAACCTATCGACCAGCATATCCGTAATAATCGTAGCACGAACAAAAACATTTGCAAACCTTTTGTTTACAATATTAAGGGTAGATTTTAATAGCTAAAAAATGATTATTCGTGATGATGTTCTTCTTGCGCACAAATTTCTCTGTATTCAAGACCCATTTGATCGCTTACGTTTTGTAAGAATTCTTTTGTCGCTTGAACTGCTATATCAAATTGTTTTTTTGTAATTTCCTTCCAATGAGGTTCGTTTTGACGAGTAATTTTACCTGTTTCTTTTGTCGCCATAAAGGTATCTGTAAATAACTTCATGCTAGAACGAGGGTTTCTTACAGTCTTAACGAATTGATTACCTAATTCCTCAGAGTGAGCTTCTGCAAATTTTTCGTAATCAGTATGGATTTTTAAATCAACAGCTTTACCTAAAGTAGAAGTTTCTTCTATATGTTGAGGTTGAGAAACATCTTGTAAAAAGTGGCAAGCTCTTGCAGCATTTTGAAGTGCTAATTCGTCATCTTCATCTTCAATTGCTTCGTCCATTTTTTCAATTTGCTCTTTATATGCGTATTTTGCGTTATTTTTTCCGTTATAATCCATAAAGCTTACAGCATTTGTGTTGAAAATTTTACTAAAAGCATTAATTACTCCGCCTGTCATAGATTTGCCTAAAGCTAATGCCGATTTTGATAAATCAATTTTCTTTTGCTCTGGATTATTTTCTTGTGGTTCTGCTGTCGGTGTGTAAAACTCATCAACATTGTCAAACTTTTCTCTGTTGAAAGTGTCAGTATGCATTTTTTCACCAAAATAGAAATGCTTATTGGCTAAGAACCCAATATCATCGTGGTCAGGTCTTTGAACGTAATCTTCCATAAGGTCTTGGTATTTTGCAAATTGAGGCATGTCTTTAATTGCAGTTCTCATAATTTGTTTATGAGTTTCGCAACTCCAGCCGAAGTTTACATTGTTACTACCTTGAATTTTCAAAGTTTTACCTCCACATTCTGTTAAATTTGCCTAAAGGTTAAAAATTGCTCATATTTTGACCTTATTGTAACATTTATTTACAAATATAATTTTGGTAGCATAAATTTTTATTATGTGCCATAATTTTGCTATGAACGATAAAATTATAGTTAGGGGTGCAAAGGAAAATAATTTACAAGATGTTTCTTTGGAAATTCCAAAGGACGAACTTGTCGTATTTACAGGAGTTTCTGGTTCTGGTAAAAGTTCTCTTGCTTTTGATACAATTTTTGCAGAAGGTCAAAGACGTTATGTAGAAAGCCTTTCTGTTTATGCTCGTCAATTTCTAGGGCAAATGGATAAACCTAATGTTGAAAGCATTGATGGACTTTCTCCAGCAATTTCAATTGATCAGAAAACAACTAGCAACAATCCTCGTTCAACTGTTGGAACTGTTACAGAAATTTATGATTATTTAAGACTTTTGTATGCTAGGATTGGTGTTCCTCATTGCCCTAAATGTGGTGATGAAATTAAACCTCAAAGTATTGATGAAATTGTAAATTCAGTCTTAAAACTAGAAGAAGGTACTAAAATTCAACTTTTAGCACCTGTAATTGTTGGCAAAAAAGGCGAATATCAAAATTTATTTCAAGAGCTTCAACAAGAAGGTTTTGTAAGGGTAAAGGTTGACGGAGATGTTTATAATTTGGACGAAGAAGACGTCGAACTTTCAAAAACAAAAAAACACGACATTTCAGTTGTTGTTGATAGACTTATTATTAAGCCTTCAATTCGTTCTCGATTGACGGATAGTATTTCAACAGCGTTAAAAAAGGCTAATGGCGTAGTTATTGTTGATTTAGTTCAAAGTAAAGAAGAAATTTTATATTCTGAAAAATTTTCTTGTGAAAAATGTGGCTTGAGTTTTGAAGAACTAGCCCCAAGAACCTTCAGTTTTAACAGTCCTTATGGGGCTTGTGAAAGATGTTCAGGTTTAGGGGCAGACTTTATAATTGACCCTGATTTAGTTGTACCGGATAGGTCATTATCAATAAAAGACGGTGCAATTTATCCTTGGGCAAAATCAACTACAGATTATTATGAAGATCTTTTGAGTTCGGTTTGCAAGCATTATGGAATTGATATGGAAACTCCGTTTAAGGATTTGCCTGCGGACCAACAGAGTGTAATTCTATATGGTTCTAATGATATTTTAAAAATTTCAGTAAAACAATTTGGTACTCAACGCTATAAATCACAATATACACGATATTTAGGAGTTATACCATTTTTAGAGCGCAAATATCATGAAGCAAACGGTGAATATTGGCAAGCTGAAATTGAAAAATATATGGTTACAAAGCCATGCACTGCTTGTGGTGGTGCAAGATTGAAGCCTTTTCCGTTAGCTGTTACAATCGGGGGCAAAAACATATATGAATTTACTAAAATGTCTGTTGATTGCGGTATAACATTTGTGGATTCGCTTTACTTAGAATTAAAGGATTATGACTTACAAATTGCAAAGCAAATTCTTGATGAAGTACGTGCTCGTCTAAAATTCTTGCAAGACGTGGGCTTAGGCTATTTAGACTTGGCTCGTATGTCAGGAACTCTTTCAGGTGGTGAAGCTCAAAGAATTAGACTTGCAACACAAATTGGCAGTGGCTTGTCAGGCGTACTGTATGTATTAGATGAGCCTTCAATTGGCTTACACCAACGAGATAATGATAGATTAATTAAAACCTTGATGAAATTGCGTAATTTAGGCAATACACTTATTGTTGTCGAACATGACGAAGATACTATAAGAAATGCAGATTATATTGTTGATATAGGTCCAAAAGCAGGCTTAAATGGTGGTAAAATTATTGCTCAGGGGCAAGTCAAAGACATTATTGCTTGTGAGGATTCAATTACAGGTAAATATTTGAGCGGAGAACGCTTTATTCCAGTACCTTCTAAATTAAGAGAGGGAAATGGCAATCATTTAATAGTAAAAAATGCTTGTTTGAATAATTTGAAAAATATTGATGTGGATATTCCATTGGGCAAAGTTGTAGTTTTAACAGGTGTTTCAGGCTCTGGTAAATCTACTTTGATGCAAGATATTATTAATCAATATGCTATTCATAAACTTTATCATAATAAGCCAAAACCTCAAGGTGTAGACGAAATTTTAGGTTTTGAAAACATTGATAAGGTTATTTCTATTGATCAATCTCCAATTGGTAGAACTCCACGTTCAAATCCTGCAACTTATACAGACATTTTTACTCCAATTCGTGCTTTGTTTGCAAAAACTAATGAGGCAAAAGTTAGAGGGTATAATCAAGGGCAATTTAGTTTTAACGTAAAAGGAGGTCGTTGCGAGGCTTGTAAAGGTGATGGTGTTAAAAAGATTGAAATGAACTTTTTATCTGATGTATACGTCAAGTGTGATGTCTGTAAGGGTAAGCGTTATAACCACGAGACTTTAGAGGTTAAATACAAAGGTAAATCTATTTCTGATGTTTTAGAAATGAGTGTTGGCGAAGCTCTTGAATTTTTTGAAAATATAGCACCAATTAAGCGTAAACTTCAAACGCTTTACGATGTTGGGCTTGATTATATTAAATTAGGACAAAGCTCTACAACCCTTTCAGGTGGTGAAGCTCAACGTATTAAATTGGCATCAGAACTTAATAAAAAAGCAACGGGTAAAACTCTTTACTTGCTAGATGAACCTTCTGTTGGCTTGCATTGGGCTGATTTAGATAAATTAATAAAAATTATTCACAAACTTGCTGATAACGGTAATACTATTTTGATTATTGAGCACAATATGGATTTGATAAAGGTTGCAGACCATATAATTGATTTAGGTCCTGAAGGTGGTAATGCTGGTGGAGAAATTGTTGCACAGGGTACTCCAAAGCAAATTGTAAAGTGTAAAAACTCTTATACTGGTCAATACCTAAAACCATATTTAGAAAAATAGTCGTTACGATTGGTTAATAAACTACTGAAATATTTGTGTGTGGTGTTATAATAGATTCATGCGAAAGTTTATTTTTTATCTATTGTTGGTTAAAAAAATATTCTATATTATAATTTATCCGTTTTTTATGGGTAACTCTAAATTTTTGCGCTTTTTTAGAATGGGTATGGAGAATTATTTAATTTTTCAACCTGCAAAATTAAGAGCTGTAAGAATTAAACGAGAATTATTGGGAAAATTTAAAACCGTTCGATTTGTAACATTAGATGGCGCAAGACTTTTTGCGTGGTTTATTGAGCCAAAAGAAAATAAACCAACGATTTTGTATTTTCATGGTCAAGCGGAATCAATCTTAAATCACCAAGATATTGCAGAATTTGCACTAAAAAATGGTTATGGTTTATTTATGCTTTCATATCGTGGGCATTATAGAAGTTGGGGTTTGCCTTCTGAAAAGGGTATTTATACAGATGCACAAACTGCAATTAATAAACTAAAAGACATGGGTATTGAGGCAAAAGACGTCATTTTATGGGGACACTCTTTAGGTACAACTGTTGCTACACATACAGCAATTAACAATGAAGTTAAGGCACTAATCCTTCAATCAGCCGTCTTAAATATGCATTACTCTGCGATTGATATGGCTAATTTTTACTTAAGACGTTTAAGGATTAGAACTTTAAAAAAATATATCAAAAAACATTTTAAAGATGTTGAATTTATCCAAAAATTTGATAATTTCAAAAACTTACCAAAGGTTAAGTGTCCAATTCTGTTGGTTCACTCAAAAACAGACAGAGTAGCACCATCAAAAAATGCAAGAATTTTAGCTTTGGTTAACGAAAATGCGGAATTATATTTAGCGCCACGTGGCAGTCATTGGTCAATGAATTGGTGCATAGATAAAATCGCTGATTATATTGCAAACTTAAAATAAAATTGATACAATACTTTCGGAGGTATTTTATGGAAGAAAAGAAAAGGATTATGTCGGGAATGCGTCCGACAGGTAGACTTCACTTAGGTCATTACTTAGGAGTTATTACAAATTGGGTAAAACTTCAAAATGATTATGATTGTTACTTTTCTGTTGCCGATTGGCATGCCCTAACAACAGGTTATGATAAAACTGAACAACTAAAAGATAATGTCTATAATGTTGTAATAGATTGGCTTGCTTGTGGCATTGACCCTAAAAAAGCTACGATTTTTGTTCAATCGACTATTCCAGAAATTGCTGAATTAAACATATATTTAGGTATGGTTACACCTCAAAACTGGGTAGAACGTGACCCGACATTAAAGGATATGGCAAAAATTTTAAAATCGAAAGAGGGAACAAACTCTCAAATCGGTTTTGGTTTGATGGGCTATCCTGTATTAATGACAGCGGATATTTTGGCTGTAAATGCTCATTATGTGCCTGTTGGCATTGACCAAGTTGCACACGTAGAATTAACTCGTGACATGGCAAGACGCTTTAACAATGTTTATCACACAGACTATTTTGTTGAGCCATCTCCAAAACTTAATAACTGTCCTTTATTGCCAGGTGTAGACGGTGCAAAAATGGGCAAATCATTTAATAATGACATTAAAATTTCTGATGATGAAGAGACAACGACAAAACGTATTATGCAATGCATTACAGACCGCTCTCGTGCGAGAAAAGATGATTTAGGACATCCTGACAAATGCGAAGTTGCTTTCAAATATTGGCAAATTTTTGGAACACCTGAAGAAATTGCACAAGTTGAAGCTGAATGTAAAGCAGGAAAACGTGGTTGTGCAGATTGCAAACGTCAATTAGCACAAAAAGTTAATGAACACTTTAAAGAAATTCGTGAACGTAGAAAATACTATGAAAATCACTTAGACGAGGTTAAGGCTATTCTTGCCGAAGGGTCTGAAAAATCAAGAGCAGTTTCAGCAAAAATATTGACAGATGTAAGAAATATTATCGGAATGTACTAAAAGTTTTAGATAAATTGCCGTTCTGAACTTGTTTCAGAATCTCTGATTATAATTATGCATTAGAGCTGTAAAGATAAAATGAGGCTCGGGTGCCTTGCAACCGAGCCTCTAAAATAATCAATTTACATTTTAGTAAATGTTTGTTCTTCGCATTAAATCAGAAAGCTTAATGTCCTTGTTGCTAATTGAAGGAATACCTGCTCTTGCGTCTTCAACTTTCTTTGCTGATGATTTGAAGCCAGATAAACCAACTCTCATTGTATCTTCGTTTTTTAATGCTAAAGCTGTTTTAAATACATCTAAAAGTCCCATAGAACCTCCTTCTCGTAAATAAGTATATTAGGTTTACTTTACTTTTTTATCGTACATAAATACTATTTTTCTTGATTTTTTAGTCTTTTATTATGCTATAATTTTTTTATGCAAAATGATATGACACATTTTAACAATGCGGTAGAACTGTTTGAACGAGAGTTTTCGCATGCAGATTTAGTTAATTTACTACAAAACGGTAATGTTGTAGAAAAACAGTTTGCAACGCTTAATTTGAAAGACTTAAACAACGAAAATGAAGCTCATTTGCTAATATCTCATCTTGTAGGTGTTGACGGTAAAATTAGAGAAGCTGTTGCGTTTAAACTGGTTGAATTTATAAAAGTAAAACCAGAGCTGTTTTTGAATGTTGAAAACTTTGATTATTTTGTGAATGGAACTATTGATATAGACGGAAATGTTTGTAGAAAAGTAATTGAAGCAAGTATTTATTTAAAATATAGTGAAGCATTTTCAAAATATTATGCAGAAGGCTTGAATAATATTATCGAAACAGCTCTTGATGAAATTTCAAAATTCACATTTAGAGATAAAAAATATACGATTAATAAACAGATTTTTAAAATTTATTGGTGCTTAGAAGCAATAAAATATTTTTATGAATTTTTGCCAAGTGATAAACTAAAAAATATATTGGCAGAGTGTTCAAAACTTTCAGAATATACAGTTAGAGAAAAGTGTGCAGAAATTATAAAACACCTTGATTTAGATGCAGAATTGTCAAAAATAATGTATATGTTAGAACATGATGAAAACTACTACGTTCGTAAAGTGTTTTCAAATAATTAAAAAAATATTAATTTGCTACTAATTTGCTTGCACGTCATGTATGTTTGATTTATAAATATAAGGTAAACGTACATATATCAGAAGGAGATAAAGAATATGGTAAACGTAGCAATTAACGGATTCGGTAGAATCGGTCGTAACACATTAAGAGCAGCAATCAGAGAAGGCATTTTTGATAAAATCAACTATGTTGCTATCAATGACCCAGGTTTAAAACCAGAAGATGCAGCTCGTATATTCAAATATGACTCAGTAATGGGTAAATTCAATGGTACAGTTGAAGCTTACGAAGAAGGTATCGTAGTCAACGGTAAAAAAATTAAATTCTTCGCAGAAAAAGATCCAGCTCAATTACCTTGGAAAGAATTAAATGTAGATGTAGTTGTAGAATCAACAGGTTTCTTCACAGATGCAACTAAAGCTCATGCTCACATCGACGCAGGTGCTAAAAAAGTTATCATCTCAGCTCCAGCTACAAACGAAGACAAAACAATCGTTTTAGGTGTAAACGATAAAGAATACGATCCAGCAAAACACAACGTAATTTCAATGGCTTCTTGCACAACTAACTGCTTAGCTCCAGTTGCAAAAGTTATCGACGAAAAATTTGGTATCGTAAAAGGCTTAATGACAACAGTTCACTCATACACAGGTGACCAAAGAATCTTAGATGCTGGCCACAAAGATCCACGTAGAGCTAGAGCTGGTGCTTTAAACATCGTTCCTACAAAAACAGGTGCTGCAAAAGCTGTAGCATTAGTATTACCACAATTAAAAGGTAAATTAGATGGTTTCGCAATGCGTGTTCCTACTCCAGACGTATCTTTAGTAGACGTTGTATTTGAACTTTCAAAAAACGTAACAGTTGAAGAAGTTAATGCAGCATTAAAAGAAGGTGCTGACGGTCACGTATTATGCTACACAGAAGAACCATTAGTATCATCTGACTATGTTGGTACATCTCAATCATCAACAGTTGACGCTCTATTAACTCGTGTAATGGGTGGCAACCAAGTTAAAATCATTTCTTGGTATGATAATGAAATGGGATACTCAACTCGTTTAGCTGAAACAACATTAATGGTTGCTGAAAAATTATAATTTAAAATTATAATTTGTTTCTTCTTCACTAAAAGCATCTTTTAACATATTGATACCAACAATCATTAAAAAAATAAAAGCGATATAATGATCATAGGCTTGTATCTTTTTTGAAAATACACATCCTAAATGATATCCTAAAAAAGGCATCAATGCCTGAAAAAAGCCAAAATAAAAAGCAATGAAGCTTTGCTTCTTGATGTTTCCTTTTGGCATAGAAATACCATACATCATCGAAACAGTAAAAGCATCCATCGCTAATGAAATTGAAATAACAACAAGTTCAAATAATGACACATTATCTCTCTCCTTTGAGTAATACCTCACTACATTTCAAACCATCAATTGCACTTGACATAATACCACCTGCATATCCTGCACCTTCACCAATTGGATAAATCCCTTTAATATTACTTTCCATATTGTCATCACGATAAAAACGAATTGGTGCTGAACTTCTTGATTCTACTCCGAGTAATGTGGCATCACTTGTAAACCCATTAATCTTGTTATTCATTAAAAGAAGTCCTTCTTTTAAATTTATATTCAGGATTTCAGGAAGTAATGCATTGAGATTAGCATTTTTAACTCTTTTTAAACTTGTCTCTATTTTTTCTTTACTTTCTTTATTTTCTAAATAATCTTCCACTCTTTGAACTGGAATTGAATAATCACTTCCTCCTAGTTCAAAAGCTTTTTCTTCTAATTTTCTTTGAAAATACATTCCTGCAAGCGGATGTGAACTACCAAAATCATCCGGTGTCACATTGACTAAGATAGCACTATTAGCGTATTTATTATCACGTTTATAATTAGACATCCCGTTAACAACCAGTCTTTTTTCTTCACTGGCTGCATTCATGACATAACCACCAGGACACATACAGAAAGTATAGACTCCTCTTTTTTGACTTGTATGCACCGCCAATTTATAATCAGCCGCTTTTAATGCAGGATGATCATAGAATTTTCCATATTGGTTTTTATTAATAAATTCTTGACTATGTTCTATACGCATTCCTACTGCAAATGCTTTTTGAGAAATTTCTAATTGTTTTTGATAAAGCATTTCATAGGTTTTTCTCGCACTATGACCAATAGCCAATACCAGTTGATCTACTTTTTCTTTATATGTTCCTTCAT
>OGMF01003769.1_pt1 | contig 11022 bp, 8 predicted proteins | sample 1572921 | NCBI WGS metagenome assembly OGMF01 (sample SAMEA2581919, study PRJEB24529) | metagenome | biome: Human gut stool | place: China | collected 2011
ATAATATCAATGGTAATTATACGGCCATTACGGATCTGTTAAATAACGAAATTGCCGCAGCAAAGAATATGCTTTTGCGCAGTAAAGGCAAACTTAAGGACACAGTAAAGAGTATTAAACAACTGTTTTCGGTACAAAACGACGATTGTGGCAAAATCCGGACTGAAATTATCAACGGCTTTTGCGGCGCAAAGTTTTCGCCCGAAAAGTTGCTTGGCGATGCGTATTCCGAAGAAAAATCGTTTGCCTTCAGGGATATTGAAGAGGATGCATTCGAGGCAATGCAGTCGACATACGGCGACGATTTTGCTCTGCTCAAGGCAATGCGCGAAATCTACAATTTTGTTACCTTCGAACGACTGTTCAACGGACAGCCCAACATCTCGTCCGCCATGATTGCCGTGTACGACAAGCACAAAAGCGACATGAAGAAACTTAAAGGTTTTATCAAGAAAAACTATGACACCGATGGTGGCAAAAAGTGTCGGGAAATGTTCAGCGACGTTACGCAAAAGGCAAATTACGTCAACTACGTAGGGCATGTCGGCTACGGAAAATCGCGCAAGCGCGTCAAGACATGCGACTACGACAGTTTTATCGCGTATGTCAAAAAGTTTCTCATAGACGGCAATTTTGCGCACGACGAAACGTACGACGAGATAATGGCGGAAATCGAAGCAAAAACGTTTTTGCCTAAAATTTTGCATTCCGACAACGGACTTGTGCCGCACCAGGTAAACGAGGACGAACTTGTAAAAATCGTTGCGCAAATGGTGCGGGCATTTCCCGAAACGGCGCAAATGGCAAGCAAAATTTTGCCGCTGTTCCTTTTCCGTATACCGTATTATGTCGGTCCGCTTGTCGGCAGTAATTCGTGGGCTGTGCGCAAATCCGACGAAAAAATTACGCCGTGGAACTTCCGCGATGTTGTCGACGAAGCCGCCAGCAACGAAGAGTTTATGCGCCGCATGACAAACAAATGCACCTATCTGCACGGCGTTGACGTATTGCCAAAGTGCTCGATTGCCTACCAGAAGTTTAACACGCTCAATCAGATTAACAAACTAAAAGTAAACGATTGCGCCATTTCGGTGCCGCTCAAGCAAAAAATATTTGCCGAATTGTTTTTGGTAAAGCCGCGCGTATCGGACAAAATGATTGCCTCGTTGATAGTGCGCGAAGGCGCAGTCGCGCCCGGAGACTCGGTTGTGCTAAGTGGCAAAGACGGAGGTGACATCAAGGCTTCCATGTCGTCGTACATACAACTTAAACGAATACTGGGCGACTTTGTCGATTACGACCTTGCAAGCGGCGGCAACGTGTGCGAAAACATCATTCTGTGGCACACGCTTAACACTGACAAAAGGCTTGTCGAGGACCTTATCGTCAAAAACTACGGCGACAATCCTGCCGTCGCGCCATACGTCAAGCAACTCAAGGGACTTGTGTTCAACGATTTCGGTAAACTGTCGGGCAGGTTGCTGACGGAACTTGACGTTGTAGACAAACAAACGGGCGAGTTGTGCACGGTGACGGACTTGCTGTGGAACACCAACGAAAACTTTAACGAGTTGATGTTTGACAAGAGGTATAATCTTGAAGAAGTAATTGCCGCCGAAAACAACGATGACGACGGCAAAGTCGACTATGAAGATGTGCGGAAGTTGTACGTTTCGCCTGCCGTCCGCAGAGGCATATGGCAAAGTCTGCAAATGGTGGACGAGTACGTGGCTGCGCTTGGCAAAGAGCCCGACAAGGTCTTTGTGGAAGTCAGCCGCGAGGAAGGCGTAAAGGGCGACAAGGGGCGCACTCATTCGCGCAAAAAACAACTGCTTGAAAAGTACAAAAATATAAACCCGAAGGACGTCGAAAACATTGACGAGCTTACCGGCGAACTCAATTCGGACAAGATTAGCGACATGCGTCTGCGGCAGGAACGCTTGTACCTGTACTTCCGTCAACTTGGCAGATGTATGTACAGTGGCGAACCGATTGACCTTGATCACATCAACGACAGCAAACTGTACGACGTCGACCACATTTTGCCGCGGTCGTACATCAAGGACGACAGTCTGGACAACAAGGTGCTTGTTTTGCGCAGTAAAAATGCCGAAAAGTCCGACACATACCCGTTGCCACTCGGCTTTACCAATCAGCAGGGGTGGTGGAAAATGCTTCGCGCAAAAGACCTGATTTCTTCCGGAACTTACGACAGACTTATGCGTACCGCGCCGCTTACCGACGACGATTACAACGACTTTATCAACAGACAAAAAGTCATTACCGACCAGACGTCCAAGGCTGTAATAGAACTGCTTAAACGCAAGTACCCCGGTGCGACGTTGGTTTACAGCAAGGCGGTCAACGTGGCAGACTTCAAGTCGAAATTCGATTTGTACAAGTGTCGCGAAACCAACGACCTTCACCATGCGCGCGACGCCTATCTCAACGTAGTGGTGGGTAACGTGTACAGTACTGTGTTCGGCGTGCGTATCGAAACATACGTAAAGGACGGAGAAAAGTGGAAAACGTACAATCTTAAAAAGATGTTTACGCGCGATGTGCCCGGCGCATGGAACGAAAACAGTATCAGAACCGTAAAAGGCGTGTACAACAGCAGTTCAATGTGCGTGACAAGATATGCGTATTGCAACAAAGGCGCGTTTTACAAACAAACAGTTTATTCCGGCAATGAGAACATAACCGCACCGCGTAAGGGAAAAGGACCTCTTGCAAACATGGAACGCTACGGCGGTTACATGACACAAAGTACGGCATACTTCGCCATTGTGGAATCGCAAGGTAAAAAGGGACGTATCAAGACAATCGAAGCGGTGCCCGTCATGGTGGATTACCAAAGCAGAAACGACCCTGACAGAGTTGTGAAATATTTTGAGGAAAACGGACTTGTCGACGTAAAGTTGATTGTTCCTAGAATGAAAGTAAGACAACTCATATCATATAACGGAAGTTGTGTCTATTTGGCGAGTGCTACTGGAAGTCAAATAGGTGCGTATAATGCAATGGAACTGTTTACTGATAACAGAACGGATATGTATGTTAAGCAATTTGTAAAATTGCTGGAAATGGCGAAAAATCCTACGTTTGATGTGAACTGTGAAAAATATGAATTTACACCTAATCGAGAACGTGGTGAAAAGATAACAATCGACAGAAATTCTAACATTAAATTGTATGACTTCTTGTTGTTAAAGTTTGAAAATAAAAAGTTTAGAGGAATTTCTTCATATCTGTCATTTGAAAGGAACTTGTATTCGGGACGTGAAAAGTTTATCGAACTTACTGTTTTGCAACAGGTATGGATTTTGTCACAGATTAAACAATTTTTCAAATGTAACGACAAGTCTGCAGATATAGAGTTGATCGGCGGTAGTAAAGGCAGTGGAAAAATTGTATTTGGTAAAAATATCACCGACGTTGACTTCCGTATTATCAGTCAATCACCGTGCGGTCTTACCGTACATGTAAAGAGGGTTTAACATGGGTTTCCGTACGGTAATAGTCAGTTCCCGTTGCAAATTGGAATGTCGGCTCAACTACCTTGTGTTGCGCGGCGAAACGGAACGGAAGATACATCTCGGCGAAATAAATACCTTAATTGTACAAAGCACCGCAGTTTCTCTTACTGCGGCGCTGTTGTGTGAACTCGTCAAAAACAACGTCAAGGTTATCTTTTGCGACGACAAAAACAGTCCTCAGTCGGAACTTGTCCCGTACTACGGCGCGCACAATACGTCCAAGCGTTACAAACAGCAATTGCAGTGGGACGGCGACATCAAAAAGAAGGTGTGGCAACAAATCGTAAAACTGAAAATCACAAGTCAGGCAAAGTTGCTTCAAAAAAGCGGCTTTGCCGAAGAACACGATATGTTGCAACGTTACGCCGCCGACGTTGTCGAGGGTGACGTTACCAATCGCGAAGGACATGCCGCAAAGGTGTACTTCAACTGCATTCTTGAGGAAAACACAACGCGCCGAAGCGGCGGCTTTGTAAACGGCAGTATTAACTACGGCTATGCCGTGTTGCTGTCGGCGTTCAATCGCGAAATAGTGGCGTGCGGCTACCTTACGCAACTTGGAATGTGGCACGACAATGAATTTAACCAATTCAACCTGTCGTGCGACATGATGGAACCGTTTCGCCCGATAGTGGACGAAATTGCAATTTCGCTGGAAGCAGGTGACAAGGATTTCAAAAGAAAAATGGCAAACGTGCTCAATCTGCCAACGGTAATCGACGGCAAAAACACAACGCTGGACCTTGCCGTAAGGCAATATGTTCGCAGCGTAATTGCCGCGTTGGAACAGCGTGACGAAACGCTTATTTGCTTTCCCGAAAGGATAGCCGTTACAAATGAACAATAGATTTATGAGATTGATTGTATTTTTCGATTTGCCAATCGAAACGCAAAAGAACAGACACGACTACGCCGTTTTCAGAAGATACCTGATAAAAAACGGCTTTATCATGATGCAGAAATCCGTCTATTCCAAATTGGTGCTTAACGGCGTAACAAGCCGGGCTGTGCGCGAAAAAGTCCGTCAGAATCTGCCGCCCGAAGGACTTGTTGAAATGCTGGAAGTGACGGAAAACCAATTCAGCCGCATCGAGTACATGCTTGGTGACAAGCAAAGCACGGTGGTGGAAAGTATGGACAGGTTGATTGAGATATGATAAGGCTATCCCACCCAAACATCGAAACGAAAATTTACTTTGACGAACTGCATCCGACGTTGCTTATTTGCGAAAATCCGCACGAGTACTACAATTTTGTGACGGACATGGTGGACGAGTTTGACGGCGGCGTTTCGCAATTTTCTTTCTGGGACGAGTTAACAAACATCAGAGGCGACAAGGTGGGCGAACTGCTGCTCAACAACTTTTCATTTGAACTTGCCGACAAAAAGATTGTCAATCTGATGTACAAAACACTGCGCCGAAACTACCTTGACGGCACATTTATCGTCGAGTTTAATCGGATAAATTCCGAACTGGCAAAGTTTTTGCAGGAATTGTGTGCTACGCTGGATTTTGCGACGGACTTCGGCGAACTTGCCATAGACGATTTGTTTAAGTGTTGCGGTGTAAAACCCGCGGCAACTTTCGGAAGCCTGCTTGAAAAAATCGTCTGCTACATCAACATGCTTACAGAACTTAAAGGCGCCTTTTGCTATGTTTTTGTCGGTCTTAAAGACGTGCTTGACGACGAAGATTTGTGTCAATTGTACAATCATTGCAGACTTATGAAGGTGTCGTTACTGCTTATCGAAAGCAGTAAACGCCGTCCGTTGCTATCGGAAGAACGCGCCGTAATTATTACCGACGACTTGTGTGAGTTGACGGAAAATTTCGGCGAAGAAGCTGAGTAACGGTGCGGATTTGCCGAAAATAGGTCGGAACGATATGCGTTTTTATTTGCTGCATGCACGCATAAATCATTAGTAGTGGCAAAATCGATCATATTGTAAAAATCAACACTGCAAAAAAACGAAAAAGCATTTACTTCCGCAAATTTTTGTGGTAAAATCATAGCATAAACAAAACAACCGTATGCCGATACGAGCTCTTATCCTCACATTTGAGGTTTGAGAGCCTTGTTGTTTTGTAATTCTCTTAAACAATCTTACACCGCAAAACAAACAAGAAGAAGTTTGAGAGTCTTGTTGTTTTGTAATTCTCTTAAACCTTACAAACGGTTTTGTAATCGACAAGCAGGTTTGAGAGCCTTGTTGTTTGTCAATAATATTCACAAAATAATCGGAACTGCTGTTTTGTCAAAATCAAAATATCGTATAACACGGCACACTTTCGGGCGAGGTAAAACGCTTGAAGGTGCGCTTCGCTTTTTTCAAAAGTTTATGGACGGTTTTGTCCTCAATCATTACATTAAAAACGTTATTTTTCATTCTTTTAATCAATCTATTCTCAATAGCTAATTATACCCCATTTAATTGTTTGTCACACGTGTCTGGCACACTCACATATTTTCTTTTGGCACACGGGTAAAGTCGGTGCTAAATTTGCAATCGGGTGGCGCAAAACAATTGCTTAATTTGACACACTGTGATATAATAACATACTGCAAGGTTGGGCGTTCAGGCGGCGGTGCGTTTTGCCGCAGTCAACAGCCCGAAATAGTTAATAATTTTGTAAACGGCGTGCGATGTGCGCATTACCGTTTCGGAGGAAAACAATGAAATATACGCAAAAAAGAGAAAAGAACACATTGACGGTCACTTTTAAGATGGACAACACCGAATGGGCGACCTTCGACATGCGCGCCTACGAGCAAAACAAGGGCAAGTACAACGTGCCCGGCTTCCGCAAGGGTCATGTCCCCAAAAACGTACTTGAAAACAGATACGGCAAAGGTTTGTTCTTCGAGGACGCTCTTTATCTTTGCGCTCAGGAATACTACAATCAATTTTTGGATAAAAATAAGAAGGTTGAACCCGTTGCTCGTCCGCAAATCGACGACAAGTCCATCAAGATGGACGACAAGGGTGTAACTTTTGCCGTAATCGTAACCGTCAAACCCGACGTTACCCTTGGCGAGTACAAAGGTCTTACAATCGAAAAGATTCCCACGCAGGAAGTCAAGCCGCAGGATATCGATGCGGAACTTGCACAAGTGCGTGAACGTAATGCCCGTTTTGTGGAAATCACCGACCGTCCCGTACAGGAAGGCGACCAGATCAACCTCGACTACAGCGGAAAGGTTGACGGCGTAGCATTTGCCGGCGGCACAGCCGAAAAGCAAACGTTGGTAATCGGCTCGCACAGTTTCATCGAGGGCTTTGAGGAACAACTTGTCGGTATGAACATCGGCGAAACCAAGGACATCAATGTTACCTTCCCCAAAGAGTACCATGCCGAAGAACTTGCAGGCAAGGACGCCGTGTTTACCGTAACCGTCAACAGCATCGAAGTCAAGCAACTTCCCGAACTTGACGACGAATTTGCCAAGGACGTAAGCGACTTTGCTACCCTTGAAGAGTACAAGGCAGACATTGCCAAGAACATTGCCGACCGCTACCAGAAGGACGCCGACCGCGCCAACGAAAGCAAACTTGTCGAAACGGTAGTGGGCAACGCAACCGTAGACATCCCCGCAGAAATGATCGAGGAACAAATCGACAGCTACATCGAGGACTTCAAGTATCAACTTATGTACCAGGGTCTGGACATCGAAGGCTACTACAAGTATACGGGCAGCGACGAAGCGACTCTTCGCGCAAACTATCGTGAACGCGCCGAAAAGGCAGTTCGCACCAGACTTGTATTTGAAGAAATCGTCAAGGCGGAAAAAATCAAAGCTACGGCAAAGCAAGTCGAAGCGAAGGCTAAGGCTTATGCCGAAAGCATGGGCAAGTCCTACGAAGACTTCAAGAAAGAGTACGGCGATCAGAGCAAGGTTTACTTCGAAAACGAAGTTATCACCGAAGCGCTTATCGAACTTCTGAAGAAAGAAAACACGATTGCGTAACGCCGACGTCGGTTATTACGCGCGATTAGCCTACAACAAAAGATAATTCGGGAAGAGTAAGCGACAACGTGTTGTCGCAGTTTCCCGCTAAACGGACGTCGGGAATATGGCAACACTTTCCCGACGTTATGTTTATTACAGCAAAAAGTCGCGGCGGAACTTTCCGCATGCACAGGAGGCAAAAATGACACTTGTACCTATGGTCGTGGACCGCACCGACAGCGGCGAACGCAGTTTTGACATTTATTCGCGCCTGCTTGAGGACAGAGTAATTTTCCTCAGCGGCGAAATCAACGACGACGTTGCAAACCTTGTCGTTGCGCAACTTATCTATCTTGAAAGCAAAGACCCCACCAAAGATATTTCGCTGTACATCAACAGCCCCGGCGGCAGCGTGTCGGCAGGACTTGCCATTTACGACACGATGAACTACATTCGCTGCGACGTTTCGACGATTTGTATCGGGCTTGCGGCAAGTATGGGCGCGTTTCTGCTGAGCAGCGGCACCAAAGGTAAGCGTTACGCGTTGCCCAACAGTGAAATTATGATTCACCAGGTGCTTGGCGGTGCGCAAGGTCAGGCTACCGACGTTGAAATACAAACCAAACAATTGCTCAAAATAAAACAGAAACTTAACCGTTTGCTTGCGGAAAACGTTGGACGCGATATCACCGAGGTGGAGCACGATACGGAACGCGACAATTACCTGTCGGCGAGCGAGGCTAAGGCGTATGGTATCATAGACGAGGTTTTCACCACCCGTATTTAGCAAGGGCACATATCAGCGCATATAGCCGCTACGTGCTCACTCGTGCTAAGTCACGTACGCTCAGTACGTTCCTGTCGCACTCAATCGCCAGTCGCGTCTCTCTGCACTAATCTGTGCCCTTGCTAAGAGTGGAGCCGCCATTCGCACACGTCTTCGCCCTTGCTAAGATGAGTGGAAAGTAATGGTGTACGATATCCTTAAAAAGCCTTCGCTCTCGGGAAAAGGTTGAGTGGACGGCAACGAGCAATTTATTGCAATGCCTGAGTTGAAGCGAACAAGCACATCATTTTTGTGCGGTGCCACATCGTCTTGCGACGTTATGAAAACAAATTAAACGCCGATTTGCAGTCTTTTGTGCTGAAATTTAGCAAAATAATGGTTAAAATTCAGCTTTCGGCGTTAAAACCAAAACAATACGGAGTAAAATTTTAATATGATTCAACATTGTTCTTTTTGCGGAAAAGGCGAGGACCAGGTAAAAAAGATGCTTACGGGGCCTGCAGGTGCATGTATCTGTGACGAATGCGTAAAACTTTGTCAGGAAATCATCGACACCGACACCGTCGGCAACGTAACTCAGCAGAGCGATAGTTTTACCCTGCCCAAGCCTGAAGAAATCAAGGCAAGGCTGGACGAATACGTAGTCGGGCAGGACCTTGCCAAACGCACGTTGGCTGTGGCGGTGTACAATCACTACAAGCGCGTGCTCAACAAAAACGCAGCCGACGACGGCGTGGAATTGGAAAAAAGCAACATTCTTATGCTTGGCCCAACAGGTTGCGGCAAAACGTTGCTTGCCAAGTCGCTCGCGCGTATACTGGACGTGCCTTTTGCCGTTGCCGACGCAACGACGCTTACCGAGGCAGGTTACGTGGGTGAGGACGTGGAAAACATTCTGCTTAAACTAATTCAGGCTGCCGACTACGACGTCAAACGTGCCGAACGCGGAATAATTTACATCGACGAAATCGACAAAATCGCCAAAAAGTCGGAAAACGTGTCCATCACGCGTGACGTGTCGGGCGAAGGCGTACAACAGGCGTTGCTCAAAATTCTTGAAAGCACCATCGCCAATGTTCCCCCGCAAGGCGGCAGAAAGCATCCGCAGGCAGAGTCTATCCCCATCGATACGACAAACATTCTGTTTATTTGCGGCGGTGCGTTTGTCGGTATCGAAAAAATTGTGGAGAAGCGTCGCCAGGGTGCGGGGCTTGGTTTCGGTAATCAAATCAAGAGCGTGGAGGAAGTTGACCACGCGCAACTCGTAAAAGATTTGCAGCCGCAGGACTTCATCAACTTCGGTCTTATCCCCGAGTTTGTGGGGCGTCTGCCAATCACTGTCGGTCTGTCGCCGCTTGACGTAAACGCTCTTGTCAACATTCTTACCGAACCTAAAAATTCGCTTGTCAAACAGTATCAGAAACTTATGAAACTGGACAACGTAAACCTTGTGTTCGAACCCGAAGCCCTGACAGCCATAGCGGAAAAATCCATACGCCTCAAGACCGGCGCGCGCGGACTTCGTTCGGTGGTGGAAAATATCATGCTGGAAAGCATGTTTGAAATTCCCGGCCGCAGCGACGTTGCCGAAATACACATCACGCGCGACTGCGTTGACGGCGGCAAACAACCCGTGGTCATTAAAAAGGCTGTGTAGGCGCATTCCGCCGGATGTCACCCTTGCAAAACAATGAGTGACTACAACGCAGCCACTGCGTACCGCTTTGCGCTGTTAAAGTGTGTAAAATGGCACATACTAACGAAAATTGTTTCCGTATCCGAGCGACAAGCAAAAAGCCGTCGGGTACAAATGAGGTGACAAATTGACTGAATACAGCAATATGCCTATTTTTGCAATGAGGGGAAACTTCTTCTTTCCCAACGTACGTGCAAAGGTTGAAATAGCAAGAGAGATTTCGCGTAACGCATTCAGGTTTGGAATAGATCACGGGCGCAAGATTTTTCTTGTCAGCCAGATCGACCCCGATCGCGCCGATGTCCCCGCCGAAACGGATCTGTACACGGTGGGAGTGATTGCCAAGATTACTTCGATAGGCAGCGCGACGGCGGAAAAATTCGAAATTATGGTCAGCACTCTCGAAGCTGCGCGCATTACGCGCTTCAACGCTTCGCCTGACCTTTTGCTTGCCGACGTTGAAACGCTGGACTACTACATCGTAAACAAGGACGACGCTCGCGCGCTGTTCGATATGACTGTCGGCTACATCAAGCAGTATGGCGAAGTAAACACGGCTGCCGAGCGCATCGACCCCAAGACTTTTACTACGCCGGACGGAGGAGTGGACTACCTTGCTTTTACAAACGTGGTCGGAAACGAACTGGTTACACGCCTTGCGGACAGACAAAGCCTGCTTGAGGAAAACAACCTCGAAACGCGCATGGAAAAGATTTGCGCTTACATCATAGGCGAACTGGACATCGCTGCGGCGGAAAAACGAGTGGCTAACCGCGTAAAAAGCAGATTGCCGACGGACAGAAGGAATACTATCTGCGTGAGCAGATGAAAGCGATCTCGGCGGAACTTGGCGAGGATGCCAACGAAAAACAGGAATATCTTGACGAATTTCTCACCGCGTTTGTTGAGCGTTACGGCAAGGATACCGACATTATAGAGTTTTGGAACGAACCGCAGTCGGGCAATACTGCGTTTTGGGCGGACGGCACCGAAAATTTTTCAAAGATGCTCAAAACCGCGTACACCAGCATAAAATCGGCGGACGAAAA
>OGMF01003780.1_pt1 | contig 11005 bp, 9 predicted proteins | sample 1572921 | NCBI WGS metagenome assembly OGMF01 (sample SAMEA2581919, study PRJEB24529) | metagenome | biome: Human gut stool | place: China | collected 2011
GTTGTAGTACTTTTAATTATTAAATTTTAATATTGCAATTTCTTTGATGTGAGGATATAATATAAAGAGAAAGGAGGGGCAGATATGTGTACACAGAACGAGCTTATAAAGATTTTAGAGGTTTTTGCCTGGAGTGTAAAAAAAGAAATTGGCAGTAAGCTTTCAGACGTTATTTTGTTTGGTTCATATGCACGTGGAGATTATGATGAAGAATCAGATGTTGATGTTGCTGTAATAGTTGATGTTCCACAAGGCGAAGAACACATATATTATAAGCAATTAATAAAGATTATTGGGGATATTGATGAGCAGTTCAATTATACAGTACTGCTTGCTCCCGTTGTAATAAGTAATAAGATGTACGAAACATGGAAGGATGATTTGCCTTTCTATAAGAATATTCAAAAAGAAGGTGTTAGAATTGTTGCATAGCGAAAAGGCAATATTGCTTTCAAAATATCGTCTTGAACAGGCATTGGAAAATTTGAATAGTGCACGGAAAAATTTTGAAATTGATGAGCTCAAAACAGCGAATAACAGAGCATATTATTGTGTATTCCATGCAATGCGAGCTGTTATTGCCTTGGATGAGCAGGATTTCAAAAAACATTCAGGTATTATATCATACTTCCGTGAACATTATATTAAAACAAAGGTTTTCAATCGGCAGTGTTCTGATATAGTAAGCAGTTCAAGCCTTATACGTAATAAAAGTGATTATGATGATTTTTACATTGCCTCCAGACAGGAGACACACGAGCAGGTTAAAAATGCTCAAATATTTTATGAAATAGTAAAGGACTATTTGCAACAGATATATTAGCTTGACCCGTTTCATATACAGAAAGCAATCAGAACAAGTAACCCCGGCGGAGATTATTCAAAACAGGTATCAAAAATGTTGCGTTAGAACAGGCTTGATGATTTGTTTAATTATCTTGATGCTGTTCAACAGCCTTGAAAACAAAACCGCAGAGGAACGGGTACGCCGTTTGCTCAGTTATTTGAAAGACAATCGAAACGGCTTGATTCCTTACCGCAAGAGAGGATTAAATCTTCCACAACTTCCGGATGGACTTGTTTACAAAGGTATGGGAAACGGCGAACACAATATGTTTCTTGTGGTTGCAAAACGAATGAAGCACAGGGGTGCTTGCTGGAGTCCGCAAGGTGGTCTTAAACTATGCAAGCTACTTTGCCATAAAGTTAGTAATACCCTTGTAAAAACGATAGAAAGTCTGACAACCTTTGAAATCCCCGAACGCTTGCAGGAGCCTTCTATGAAGCCTTTGCTGAGTTCGTCAAAAGCGCCGAAGAAAGACGGCAAAGGATACGAAGGTAAACACGCAAGCATTCCCTTTACTGATTATGCAATTACTAACGAAACAAAGGAAATTATTGACTGGCTTAAAGGAAAATATTTCTCATTGCCCTCATATTTTTAGATTTTGAGCCGAGGGAAAGCAGTCACCGCAAGGCGGCTTGCCGTTGACGCTTTCGAGATAAAATGCTACAATGGATTTCACAGACGGAAAAAGACCTTATATTTTTGAGTTTTTCGCCGTCGGTGTGTTTGTGATATGCATTTTATCGCAGTAACAGTCAATGGTGACGGAAACTCTGCAATACTATCTGTTTGAGTTGCTCGAAAATTTAGTGAAAAATTTGCCAACTTTTACTTGACACTAACCGTTTGCCTAGGTATAATGAATGCGGCGAGAGGTGCCGGGGCGACATGGACTGTAAATAATCTTGCACGGTACTTTGCAATGCAGAACTATAATACCTATATTGCCGATATGTCGGGAACAAAAGCCGTTGCAATGATGAAACTTAAAAATATTGAGTGTTTTACAAAAAATAAAAAAGATATAGATTTTTATTGACGAGAAATTAGCATATAGATAAAGCAAGGGCGCTCTCAAAGGAGGGCGCTCTTGTTTTATCTATGCTGCAACCGATGCTTAAAAGAAAAAAATGAATTTCGTTTCTCAAAAATTACTTGGATTATATTATCACTTAGCTGATTTGAACTGTTTTATATTCCTTAGAATTTAAAAAAAGAAAGGGGGAAAACCATCTTACATACGTCTATACCGCCGGATACGAGGCAAAGCCCTCGTTTGTTCAGGCGGAGGATTGCGTACTGAACAGAAAAAATTAAGTAATTAAAAAGGGGGCGCTGAAATGATAGGTAATGTAATAGTCGGGCAATCGGGCGGGCCTACATCCGTAATAAACGCAAGTCTGGTGGGCGTATACAAAACGGCGCTTGATATGGGCGCAGGTAAAATTTACGGAATGATAAACGGAATGTACGGCTTTCTGGATGAAAAGTATGTTAATTTAAAAGACTGTATACAAAACGACCTTGAAATAGAGCTTTTAAAGCGCACGCCGTCATCTTACCTCGGGTCGTGCCGCTTTAAGCTTCCGGATTACAATATTGACGAAGAGCCGTATATTAAAGCCTTTAACCTGTTAAAAAAGCTTGATATAAAGCATTTCTTTTATATAGGCGGCAACGACTCTATGGACACGCTTTCAAAAATGGGTGCATACGGAAGAAAGATAGGGTCTGACATTCGATTTGTCGGTGTGCCGAAAACCATTGACAATGACCTTGAGGGAACAGACCACACACCGGGTTTCGGCAGCGCGGCAAAATACATAGGCTCTGTAATGAAAGAGGTTATAAGGGATAACAAGGTGTACGGCTCGGACCTTATCGCCGTTGTTGAAATTATGGGAAGAAACGCGGGATGGCTTGCGGCAGCGTCCGCGCTTTCAAAAGCAGAGGACTGCGAAGGCCCCGAAATGATTCTTCTTCCCGAAATAACGTTTGACCCTGAGAAATTTTTAAACGAAACAGTACAGCGCCATAAAGAAAAGAAGGCGTTTGTTATAGCCGTGTCGGAAGGAATTATGACAAAAGACGGAAATACGTATGCGAAATGAATAAAAAAAGCGAATATAAGGACGCCTTCGGGCACACCTCGCTCGGCGGAACGGCGTTGTTTCTTGCAGATTTTCTTGCGCAGAATATGGGAATAAAGACAAGGGGATTTTCCCTCGGACCGCTGCAGCGCTGTGCCTCGCACATAGTGTCAAGAACGGATATTACAGAGGCGTTTCAGGTAGGGGCAGAGGCGGTAAAAGAGGCTGTTATGGGAAAATCCGAGATAATGACGGTTATAAAAAGGCTTTCTGACGACCCGTACAGAATTGACATAGAATCGGCGAATGTATCCGAAATTGCAAATGCGGAAAGAAAAGTACCGCTTGATTGGATAAAAGGCGACAAAGTCGGCGTAAAAAAGCAGTGCGTTGATTATATGAAGTCGCTTATCATCGGCGAGCTTTCGCCGTTTATGGTAGAAGGAATGCCGAGGCATTTGTTCCTTGTTTAATAGAGAGATGGGGCGTAAACCTAAGGTTACGCCCCATCTCTCTATTAAAAACAAAGCCTATAGGGGATATAAATTTCCGGGAAGTTTTGTCGGCTCTGTTTTTTAGCAAAAAATTAAAAATGTATGATTTAATGGGCGGGGTTGACTCATTTTGGGTAAATTTCGACTGCACTTTTATTGACATTTCCATATGGGATTGCCCCTCGAATTATTACGATTCATTCTGTTTTTTGTAGCTTTTTACTGTCTGTTTTTCTTTGGAGGGCATAAGGTCATCATCTGAAAAATAATTAGACAAATTGCTGTTTAAAACAAGCTGCGGTGCAATATATATTTTATTGCTTGTAGGTTTATTTTCGGTGATATAATCATAAAGAACCTTTACGGCTGTTCGCCCGTGCTTTTCCAAATTCTGAAAGATGATACCCTCTATAACACCCTTTTTTAAGTATTCGACAGTTTTGCTGTAAACATCCGTGACGATAATTCTGGCAGATGCTCCGGATTCCTCTACAAATCTGCATACAGATGCCGAATTTGCGGTAGCTGAATAAATTCCAATCATATTTTTATTTTTTTCAAAAACTCTTTTAACGAGCTGATATGCAATTTCATCGTCATCATGCGTTTCGTAAACTCCAAGAATGTTCAGCCCTCTTTTATTTGCCTCATCGGTAAAGCCATTGATTTTTAAATAATGCTCTGCATTATCCTTGTTGCCGACAAATACTATTGCATTTGAGCAATCGGAAATTGAAAGACTCAGCATTTCCGCAGCCATGCGTCCCGAACAATATGCATCAATCTGGATAGAGCAAAGATATCTGTTGCTGAGAGATTTCGAATCTCCTACTAAAACAACAGGTATTTTTTTTTCGTTAAGCTTAGAAAAAGTCTTTTCAAGACCTATAGGAAAAGCATCGCAAACGATAACTCCGTTAAGACCGTCTTCAATACATTTCCCCAGCAATTCGGCAGTTTCCTTGCCGGAACTATTGTTTTCAACGTAATAATATTTGCTTTCAACATTGTAATCATAAAGACGTGTAAATTCCTCATCAAGGCCTTTCTTTAAAGAATTGTAGTATTCAGGCCATTCGAGAGGAATTACGACGCCGATTTGTATGCATGACCTTGCCATGCTTTGAGCAACCTTGTTTTTCCTGTAGCCAAGTCTTTCTGCGGATTCGAGAACACGTTCACGCATTTCCTTGCTTACGCCGGGTTTGTTGTTCAGAACTCTGTTAATGATGCTTAAAGAAACACCGAGTTCGTTCGAAATATCTTTAATGGTAACTCTTTTTCCCATAATATCCCCCCTAAAATCTCTTTTAGAATATCATAATTCGGATAATATGTCAAACAGTATTAATACAAAAAAAGAAACGTTTCGCAAAAAAAATATGCAAAAAACTACCAGTAAACATAAAATTTGGTCAATTAGCATTAAAACATATTGAAAAAAACGTATAAAAAATAAAAAGTGTATAAAAATTTTAAAAAAAGACTTGAAAAACGTTTCACATCATGTTATACTTTAAACAGAAAGTGAATTATGAAAAATAAGAGGGTGTTGCTAAATGAGAGGAAAAGTTCGTTTAAAGGCGGCAATAATTGCGGCGGCGCTTATGCTCGGACAGATTTCTTCGGGTGCGGTGTCAGCCGAAGAAAAAGATGGCGGAGGTTTGGGATACAGCGTAATTCTTAACGAGAATTTCGAAAGCTACAGCATCGGTACCGTTTCGGCAACAACGCTTGGCGGAGGCACTGCCAAAGGAAACGGATGGTTTATTGAAAATGAAAGCGGCAAGGATAATAAGTTTTTTAAAATGGTTATAAACACTTCCTCCGACGCGCATCTTGACAGGGTGATTTCGCCTGCGGCATCGGGAAGGTTCGTTTTTGAAGTGGATATATGCTTTTTCGATTACGGAAATGTTAATAAAAACATACAGCTTATGTCCTCTGAAAACAAAGATATTCCGCTTATCGGCTTTCGGCCAGACGGAACGCTTCGGACATATAACGGAATTGAAATTGCAAGATATGCTCTTAACAAATACTACAGAGTATCGATGCTTATAGACACGGATAATCAAGCAATGAGCGTGTGGTTTAACGGGAAAAGAAGAATTAAAAATCACAAGCTTGCAATACAAGACGCGGCGAAGCTTCGGATACATATGACGAATGTAAAGGACACGAGCACTATTGGTGTGGACAACATTTCACTCTATTATGCGGAAAAACCATTGAGTGATGAAGAAAAAAAGGAACATTTTGAAGAGCAGGGCATCAGTTCGGCAACAGGAAGCGGTCTTTCCGTAGAAACGGTGATGAAGGATGCCGTTGCAATGTATGCGGGAAAAAGCAATGTCCTGATCAACGGTGTAAAAAGCTATATATCACCGGACAAGTCGCTTAAACCTTTTGAAACAGACGGAAAATATTTTGTTCCGATCGGATTTTTCGGAAAAAGCATTGGAGCGGATGTAACTTATTCCGCAGAGGAAAATACAAGTAAGGTTGTACTCGGTGATAAAAGCGCAATATTTAATCTCACTGATAAAACAGCGGTTATTAACGGAGAGAGCGCCGGCTCGGATATATTTACCGTTAATAACGGAAGTGTTTATGCCTCCGTTGCAGTTTTGTGCAGCGCTTTCGGAAAACACCTTCATACTGAGGATAATGGAATTATTATATATAGCAGCAGAGATTTATCCGAGATTCTCGACTGGAGCAAAAACTTAAAATTGATGCGAAATATATCAGAAAGCTATATGTTTGACGACGTAAGCGGAAAAGAGCTTGCCGATAGGATAATCTCGAGAAATCCGAACAAAAAGCACCCGCGCCTTATAATGACGGACAGTGATTTTGAAAAAATCAGAAATGAGGTTGCAAGGACGGACGGAGATCGGATTTACAAAAAGCTTTATGACGGTTTGAAGGATAAAGCTGATAAATACCTTACGCAGAAAACTTCAGGATATGAAATAAGAGACGGGATACGTCTTCTTGCAGTTATAAGAGAAAATAAGGAGAGAATGCTCAATCTTGCGCTTATGTATAATCTTACCCTTGATGAAAAATACGCAAGACGGGCTTATCTTGAAATGTACACTACGGCAAGCTTTGTAAACTGGAATCCGTATCACTTTCTTGATGTGGGTGAAGCGGCGGCATCAATGGGTATATGCTACGATTGGCTTTACAATTATATGAGCGAGGCTGAAAGAAAGCCTATACGTGAGGCAATTGTCAAAAATGCAATATATCCGATTATGGACGATTTCGATGATAAACCGCGGAATCGTTCGTGGAATTGGCGCGGAGAGCTTGCGGACAACTGGTGCTTTGTGGTTGGCGGAGTTGGCGTGGGAGCAATGGCTGTCGTTGATGAACTGTCCGGTCAGGATCGCACAAATGCCGAGCGCGCGATGGAACAGACGCTTATCGATATAAGGCGTGCACTCAGCTTATTTGCTCCGAGCGGCGGTTATGAAGAAGGCATTAACTACTGGGGTCTTACAATGGAGTTTTATACATATATGATGAAATCGTTGGAAACAGCCGTTGGTGAAGAATTTGGATATGTTGATGTGCCGGGTATGAGAAACACGAATAATTACATATTCTCGATGAACGGTTCGGTAAGTACATTCAGTTATCATGACACGGGTATGTCGTCGTCGCTTATTCCGCCGCAGACGCTTTTCTTAGCGGAACGCTTCGGAAATTATGCGGAAGCACAGCCGCGGATAAACCAAATACTTACGGGTGCGGCAACGGTGATGGATATGTGCCTGTATAAATGCGAATTTTTAAACGCTGCAAAAAACGACAGCCCGCTTGATGTTTACATGCCTATTGCGGAAACAGTAACGATGAGAAGCGGCTGGAACAGAAACGATACATATGTAGGCTTCCATTGTGATGACCCTTACGGAAGCAGCGGGCATGACCATATGGATTCGGGCGTGTTTGTGCTTGATGCAATGGGAGAAAATTTCTTTACAGACCTTGGAAGCGACAGCTATAATTTGCAGCCGTATCACGATACGTATCGTTTCCGGGCTGAGGGACATAACACAATTGTTCTCAACCCGAGCAAGGATTACGGGCAGAAATTCGGCGGCAAGGCAAATATTGAGGAATACAAATTCAGTGAAACGGGCGGATATGTTATAGGAAATCTGACAGAAGCATATGACGAAAATCTTTCGGAAAGTATGCGCCGCGGCGTGAAGCTGGATAATTACAGAAGAATGGTGACAGTCCAGGATGAGGTTCGGCTCAAAGAGAAATCTGACTTCTGGTGGTTTGCACATACAAAAGCTGAGATTGAAATAAGCGAGGACGGTAAAAGCGCTGTCCTTGACAGAAACGGGAAAAAGCTTCTTGCAAAAATCATTTCGGGCGACGGCGCATCCTTCTCAGTTATGGAGGCGAAGCCGCTTCCAACATCTCCTGAGGTTAAGGGGCAGGATAAAAACGAAGGTTTTTCAAAGCTGACGGTGCATATACCTGAGTGCCAAACGCTTGATTTGGGAATCGTCTTTATAAGCTATGACCAGGCATATGAAGCTGAAAACTATGATTTCACTTACAAACCGCTTGATGAATGGGAGGCACCGCAAGGTAAAATGAGCGACCTTTTAAAGGCAACTGTTGATTCGATAAAAATAAATTCAGTACCTTTAGACGGATTTTCGCCCGACATATTTGACTACGAAGTCCCGGTAACATCGCTTTCAAATGAAGATGACAATATAGAGGTTTCGGCAGAGGGCGAATATGAAATTATCAAAAAAACAGAGCTTATCGGCGAAACAAAGATAATTGCAAGCCGCAACGGAAAGAAAGAAAAATCCGTTTATACGCTGAAGTATAATATTAAGCCCGAATATACTCAGCCAACGGGAAAAGAACAGATTGTTCCGATTTCTGTTACGGCAAGCTCAGTTCCGCAGCCCGAAAACAGCCCGGAAAACACAATTGACGGAAGTCTGAACACCAGATGGTCGTGCGCAAAGGAATGCTGGATTGAATATGACCTCGGTTCCGTTAAAAGCCTTGACAGCGTTGGAGTTGCTTTCATGGACGGAACCTCGCGGACGGCTCAGTTTGAAATTGAGCTTTCGGAAGACGGTTTAAATTATACAAAGTATTTTGCAGGAGATTCTCTGCCGACACTGGAGCTTGACAATCATAAACTGTTTGGCGCAAATGCAAGATATGTCAGAATTAATTGTTACGGTTACGACAACAACAGGAGCCAATGGAACAGCATCACGGAATTTGTATGCTATGCACAGTAAATAAAAATGCAGTGATGCAAAGCCTTATCTGCGACGAGAGTCTGTTCGGCGCAGATAAGGCAACGGGTTAAGCATGATCTTCTCCGTCGCAAAACGGGAAGCTCAGCAGATAAAAATTTATATGGGCATAAGAAACCCGAACCGCATTGGGTTAGAGTTTCTTATGACGAAAGGAGAAGGAGAAATGAAAAAACTAATAACATCGGTCATCGCAGCGGCGATTTGTTTGCTGACGGCGCAGATAGCAACATTTGCTATAGGTGATGACACGGGCATTGTGGATTTCAATGAGCTGATGCAGCACGGCTACAACGAGGAAGCGGTCACTGAAATGAAAGCGTATCTTAAGGAAAGAACGGGAAATGCTTACATAGGCAGCGCAAACACTGATTATACGAACGGAACGGGAAGAATTTATCCGTATAAGTGGGATGAGACAACAGAGAGCGAGTACGCACAAGAATTCGGAACAAGCATAAGATTTGACCGCGGAAGCGCAAACGGTAATCTTTTCTTCTATAATGACAAGATTAACGGAAGCAGTGTGACTGAATTTTCTATTATGAAAACCGACAGCAGCAGATTTGTGCTTGAATTAAGAATTGATAAAACCGGCGGCGGAGATTCCGGCGTTAATATGCTTGAGTTCGGCGCCGGAAATGAAATTAAAACATTTGACGGGCAAAAAATTGCAACGTACGAAACAAATAAGTGGTATGACGTCAGGTATATATATAACTGCCAAAGTGCATATGCAAGAATAGGAATAAAGGAGCACGGCGCGGAGGAGTATAATTATTATGACGGCTTTTACCTTAATCCCGCTTACAATTATTCTGCCGGTGTTTCGAGAATTACTTTAACATGGTACAACGGTTCGAATGCTTCCACTGCATACATAGACAATCTTCGTGTGCAGAGATTAAGCGATGCAGCTGTTCCAACGCTTAACAGCTACGGTGATGATTTCGAGGGAGAGCTTATTTATCTTAACACACCCTCCGACTGGACAAAAGAGTATCGCGGCTGGAATATAAACGGAACTGATTGCACGGCGAAAAATACAGAGATTCCGGAGCTCGGCGGAGCGGACGGCAAGGTGCTGAAACTTGATATAAGAGCATCATCAAGCAAAACCGTGCAGCTGGGGAGAAAGCCCTTTGCCGAAGCAAAAACGCCGAGAGTATTCCATGATATAAAATTTAAAATCGGCGGAGGAAAAAATGATGCCTCCAATACGCATGACGGCAGCTACAAGGGACTGTATGTGTACACGGCGAACAGTGACGGCAGCAAAAAAGGAGAGAACTGGCTGTTCGGACTGATGAACGATACGCTTCAGATTTGCGATTATTACGACGGAGCGGCTCATAACAGAAATATTCCCATAAAAGTACACCCCGATAAGCTTTATGACTGCGAATTTATTTATGATGCGGAAAACAGGATTGCAAGAGTATCGCTGACGGGAGAAAACGGCAGACAGGTTGTAACGGATATAAGAAACGAAAAGGTTTTCGGAACAGAGGACGGAACATGGGCGAATCTTTCGTATGTTGTGTTAAGCCTGAGGGGTGCAAACTGTTGCGCATATTTTGACGATTTCAAATGGAACATTCATCAAAACGGTTTGTTTGAAGCGGGGGCAAGCAATCTCCTCAGCGGGCTTGACAATTCGGCAAATATGGATGAAAGTGTGGTATTTAATTTTAACCAGACAATAAACGGGTCGGATGAAGGACTTGCGGATGCAATTGTCACTGTTAAAGAGGGGAATGAGGCGGTTACTGCCCCGACCTACAGATTTAAGTCCTTCGGAAACGCCGTTGCCGTTAATTTTAAGGAGCTTGACCCGAACACATGCTACACAGTTTCGATAAGCGGCGTGAAAAACCTTGCAGGCGAAGATATTATAAACGAGCCGGCGGAAAAAACCTTTACAACAAATCAATACGATGTGCTTGTGACAGGAGGAAAACCAACAGTTGATGCGGAGGGAAATGCGTCCGCAACCATGTCGGCGGCTTATTCCGAGGGTAAGAACGTTAAAATGATTTCTGCGGCATACGATGAAAACGGAATTTTGACGGAGGTTATTTGCGAGAATAAGACGATAGAAAGGACTCCGGCTGTTTTCGGTGTTTCAAAGGATTTGTTTACAAAGGATTTCAGTTATGTGTGTTCATATATATGGAGTGATTTTACAACATTGATTCCGTTTTCCGAGGTTGGAACAAACAAAAACTGAGGTTAATGTTGATTGTATCGGGG
>OGMF01003782.1_pt1 | contig 10998 bp, 10 predicted proteins | sample 1572921 | NCBI WGS metagenome assembly OGMF01 (sample SAMEA2581919, study PRJEB24529) | metagenome | biome: Human gut stool | place: China | collected 2011
CCCTACTGCCTGCGGCAGCAGGGTCCCACCCCAGCGGACGGTCCTCGGAGAAACTCCCGACCCGCAGGCAAGGGTGGCAGACAGGTAACCGTCATTCAGAAAAAACAGTACGCTCTGGATGCCGGCACCTGCGCAAAATACGCTTTTCATGTTGGTTTTCTCCATGAATTTTGTAACGCGGCCCAAGGTGGTGCCCCCGGTTTGCCGCGGGATGACAGATTATTTTACGATCTGCTCCGCCAGTGCCTTCAGCTCCCTGCACTCGGCCTCGATGTCCTCCGCGCCGAAGATCGCGCTGACAAGGGCCACACCGTTCACGCCGGTGCCCTTGAGCCGGAGCAGGTTCTCCTTGTGGATGCCGCCGATGGCCACAACGGGGATGTCCACGGCATCGCAGATGGCTTTCATCATGCCCTCGGGCAGAACGTCCACGTCTGCCTTGGTGTGGGTAGAGAAAGCTGCCCCCACGCCCAGACAGTCGGCACCGTGCCGGACGGCCTCCAGAGCCTCCTCCACGCTGTGGACAGATACGCCGATCATCATCTCATCGCCCACGCGCTGGCGCACCTGAGCAGCGGCCATATCCTCCTGCCCCACATGGATGCCCTCGGCATGGCAGCGGATGGCAATGTCCACGTTATCGTTGATGAAAAAGGGCACGTTGTACTTTTTGCACAGGTCGTGGAGCTCAAACGCCTCCTTCAGGAAGGCTTCCTCGTCCAGCTCCTTTTCCCGCAGCTGAACGCAGGTCACGCCGCCCTTCAGGGCGCTCTCCACCTGCTGATAGAGGGTCTGACGGCCCACCCAGGCACGGTCGGTAACGGCATAGAGCCGCATATATTCTTCAGCGCACTTCATACTTGGCACCCTCTTCCAGCTGAGCCGGAGTCATATTGTAAATGGCATCAATGATGTAATTGCGGTAAGTGGCGTTGCCGTCCAGCGGGGTCAGCCGTGCATGGGCGATCTCGCCCGCAAGGCCCATGGCGCAGACGGCGGCAGCCGCAGCCTCCAGCGGCTGGCCGGGGTTGGCGGTGATAAAGGCCGCCGTCAGGGCAGAGAGCTGGCAGCCCGTGCCGGTGATGGCACTCATCATTGGGTGGCCGTTGCGGATGCAGTAGGCTTTTGCCCCATCGGCCACGATGTCAATGGCACCGGTAATGGCCACAACGGCACCGGTCTTTGCGGCAAATGCCTTGGCAAAGGCCACCGCGCCGTCCAGATTTTCCTCGGTGACCCTGTCGGCCACATCGGCATCCACGCCCTTGGTGGTGCCCGCGCCGGAAGCCAGCGTCTTTACCTCGGAGATGTTGCCCCGGATGACCGTGAACCGCACCTCGTCCAGCAGGCGGTAGGCCGTCTCGGTGCGCAGGGCAGAAGCGCCTGCGCCCACAGGGTCCAGCACCACGGGGTGGCCCAGTGCATTGGCCTTTTTGCCTGCCTTGAGCATGGATTCAATGGTGCGGCTGTTCAGGGTGCCAATGTTGATGTTCAGCCCGCCGCAGATGGTGGTGATATCCTCCACCTCGGCGGCATCGTCGGCCATAATGGGCGAAGCACCGCAGGCCAGCACCATGTTGGCGCAGTCGTTCACGGTGACGTAGTTGGTGATATTATGAACGAGGGGGCTTTTGGTGCGGACATTGGCAAACTGCTCTGCAAACATGACGCACCCCCGTCAGGAAAGGCTGCTCTGCATGGAGCGCAGGGCACCGGAGTGCTGCAGGCTGTACACCAGCACGCCCGCAATGACCGCACCCACAGCGGTGGAGATGAGGAAGGGCACGATGTAGGCATAGAACGCGATGTCACCGGCGCTCTTGCCCATCAGGCAGACGGCCACCGGGTAAGCGCACAGGCCGCCCAGAATGCTGGTGCCGAACACCTCACCCACCAGGGTGGCGATCAGATTTTTGGTCTTTGCGTAGACCAGGCCGCAGAGCAGGGCACCGAACATGCTGCCCGGGAAGGCCATCAGGCTGCCCAGACCCAGGATATTGCGGAGCAGCGAAGCCACAAAGGCCACGCCCACGCCCCACCAGGGGCCCAGCAGCACGGCGCAGAGCACATTGACCATGTGCTGCACGGGGGCGCACTTGCTGCCGAACATCGGGAAGCTGAACACACTGCCCACCACGCACAGGGCGCAGAACATTCCAGCGAGAGCCAGCTTTTTCACAGAGAATTTTTTCATTGGTAACTCCTCTTTCTCAAAAAGCGGTCGAGGCTTGCTGGCCTCCTCTCACGCCGGAACACGGCTTCCCATCGCAGTTATTTCAAGGCTCAGGGCGCTCCCCCTCAGCCCGGAGCCGCCCGTTGCGGCGGCTTGCGGCAACAAAAAACAGGAGACACCACAGCGGTGCCTCCTGCAAAAAATCATTTTCCTATGACTTCCTACGGCGGCATTATCCGCATCAGGTCAAGGGTCGAAGTTTGGTTACTTCCTCTCAGCCCGCCTTACGAGCTCCCCTGTGTTTTGTTTTTCGTAGGGTATTGTACACCCGCCGGGGCAAAAAAGCAAGAATAAGTTTTTCTTTCGCCTTTTTGCCGCCTTTTTGCCAAATCGCTTTTACAATTTCCCGGATTATGTTATACTTGTCCCAAATTCCGCAGCGCCCGGGGGAGCCATTCCCCGCTTTGGGGCACTGCCCGGCACAAAAGGAGATTGAAGTTATGGGTCTCATCAAAGCAGCCATGGGCGCGGCATCCGGCGTGATGGGCGACCAGTGGAAGGAATATTTTTATTGTGACGCTCTGCCTGCGGAGGTGCTGGCTGTCAAGAGCCAGAAGCGGACCAATGGCCGCTCTGCCAACCGGCACGGCAGCGAAAACGTCATCTCGGACGGCTCTGTGATCGCCGTAGCCGATGGCCAGTGCGTGCTGATCGTGGAGCAGGGCAAGGTGGTGGACCTCTGTGCCGAACCCGGCGAGTACACCTACAGCACCGGCACCCAGCCCTCCCTGCTCAGCGGCGGGCTGAAGAACATCGACAGCGTGTTTGCCGAGCTGGGCAAGCGGTTCAGCTTTGGCGGGCAGGCCGGTTCCGACCAGCGCATCTACTATATCAATACCCGGGAGCTCACCGGCAACAAATACGGCACCCCCAACCCGGTGCCTTTCCGGGTGGTGGACCAGCGCGCCGGTATCGACATTGACATCGGCATCCGGTGCTTCGGCGAGTACAGCTACCGGGTGGTCAACCCCATCCTGTTTTACACCAATGTCTGCGGCAATGTGGAAAACGCCTACACCCGCGACGCGCTGGACGGCCAGCTCAAGACCGAGCTGATGACCGCCCTGCAGCCCGCCTTTGCCCGGATCAGCGAGCAGGGCATCCGCTACTCCGCCCTGCCCGGCCACACCGCCGAGCTGGCCGAGGCCCTGAATCAGGAGCTGAGCGCCAAGTGGAGCAGGCTGCGCGGCATCGAGATCGTCTCTCTGGGCGTTTCCGGTGTCAAGGCCAGCGAGGAAGACGAGCAGATGATCAAGGAGCTGCAGCGCAGTGCGGCCTTTATGGACCCCACCCGCGCCGCCGCGCATCTGGTGGGCGCACAGGCCTCCGCCATGCAGGCTGCCGCCTCCAACACCGCCGCCGGCCCCGCCATGGCTTTTATGGGGATGAACCAGGCCGCTGCAGCGGGCGGTGTCAACGCCCGGGATCTCTACCAGATGGGCGGCCAGCAGACCGCCGCGCAGCCTCAGGCCGCACCGGCTGCTGGCTGGACCTGCAGCTGCGGCCACACCGGCAACACGGGCAAGTTCTGTGCCGAATGCGGCAAGCCCCGGCCCGAAGCCCCGGCTGTCTGGGTGTGCAGCTGCGGTGCAAAGAACAGCGGCAAATTCTGCTCGGAGTGCGGCAGACCCCGGCCCGCCGCCAAGTGCGCCAACTGCGGCTTTGTGCCTGCCGACCCGGCCAACCCGCCCAAGTTCTGCCCCGAGTGCGGCAAGCCCTTTGGGGCCTGAGAGGGGTCTGACGCATGGCTGAAAAGACAACGAATTATCAGTGCCCGGCCTGTACCGGCCCCCTGCACTACGATGGTGCCAGCGGCAAGCTGGTCTGCGATTACTGCGGCTCGGCCTACGACGTAAAGGACATCGAGGCCCGCTACGCCAAAAAGCAGGCCGCTGCCGACACTGCCGCCGAGGGCGATGCCCAAAAAGCCGCCCGACTGCCCCGGCAGGACAGTCCGGTGTGGAGCGAGGCCGAGGCGGAGGGCCTGAACAGCTACTCCTGCCCCACCTGCGGGGCCGAGCTGGTCTGTGACGAGACCACCGCCGCCACCACCTGCCCCTACTGCGGCAACCCCACAGTGCTGGGCGGCAAGCTCTCCGGCAAGCTGAAGCCGGAGTACATCCTGCCCTTCAAGCTGGACAAAAAGGCCGCCATTGCCCAGCTGACCAGATATTACAAGGGCAAGGCCTTTCTGCCCAAGGCGTTCAAGAGCCAGAACCACATCGCGGAGATCCAGGGCGTATATGTCCCCTTCTGGCTCTACGATGCCAAAGCTGACGCGCGCGGCCGGTACGAGGGCCAGAACTCCGAGAGCCACCGCGAGGGCGATTACATGGTGACCACCACTCAGCACTACGATGTGCGCCGCGAGGGCTCGGCCGACTTTGCCAAGGTGCCGGTGGATGGCTCCAGCAAGATGCCCAACACCCACATGGATGCCATTGAGCCCTTTGATTACGGCGACCTGAAGCCCTTCTCCACGGCCTACCTGCCCGGCTATCTGGCCGACCGGTATGACGAGGATGCCGATGCCTGCGCCGAGCGCGCCTACCGCCGGATGTACAACTCCACGGCCGATGCGCTCCACGCCACCACCGGCGGCTACAGCGAGATCCACCCCATTTCCGAGAACATCAATGTGGATATGACCCACGCCCACTACGCCCTGCTGCCGGTCTGGATGCTCCACACCCGGTGGAAGGACAAGGACTTCCTGTTCGCCATGAACGGGCAGACCGGGCGGCTCATCGGCGACCTGCCGGTGGACAAGAGCCGGGTGGCCGCGTGGTTTGCGGGCATCAGCCTGCCCCTGATGGCAGTGCTGGCGTTCCTGCTTTTGTTATAAGGGGGTGGCAGAATGAAACACACTGCAAAACGCTTTGCCGCCCTGCTGGCCGCACTGGTGCTGGCGCTCTGCCTGAGCATTCCCGCCTTTGCCGCCGCGCCGCTGGTGCGGGACGAGATGGGCCTGTTCGATGCGGATACTTACAGCCAGCTGGAAGCTTCTGCCGAAGCGGCCAGCGACGGCCACGACTGCGACGTATACTTTCTGGTGGTGGACAGCATCGGTGACACCGACCAGCGCCAGTACGCCAAAGATTACTACCTTGCCAACGGTCTGGGCAGCGGCTCTGAACAGAGCGGCATCCTTTTCCTGCTGGCAGTCGGCTCCCGCAAGTATGTCACCATCACCTACGGCGGCGGCGTGACAGCCTTTACCGATTACCGCATCGAGCAGATCGAGGATGCCGTTGTCCCCTATCTCTCGGACAACGACTGGGCCGAGGCCGCCTCCGAGTACCTCTCCATGTGCGCCGACACGCTGGATTTCTACGCCGAGCACGGCGAACCGCTGGATGTTGACAACGACACCAGCGGCTGGCCCATCCTGCTCCTCATCGTCATCGGTGTGCCCATGATCATTGCCGGTATCGTCTGCGGCGTGCTGTACAGCCAGATGAAAACAGCCCGGCTCAAGACCGAAGCCAACGATTACATCGGTGCGGGCTTAAAGCTGCGGGTGCAGGTGGACAACTACACCCACACCGACCGCGTGCAGGTCTACGACCCGCCCCACGAGGAGAGCAGCAGCTCCGGCGGCTCCTCCGTGGACAGCGACGGCTTTGGCGGCTCCTCCGGCGGCTCGTTCTGAGCGCCCTTTTCTCCAGCAATAAACCACCGGTTCTGCCGGTGGTTTTCGCTTGTTTTTATTTCCGTGTAACCCGCAAAAGAAAGGAAACTCAACGAATGTCAAAGAAGATCACCGCCCTGATCCCCGGAGCCGCGCTGGCACTGGGCATCGCCTGCATCGCCAAGTGGCTGGAAACGCTGGAAAGCAGCGCCGGGCTCCACCTCATTGGCGCTTCAGTCATCGCCCTGTTTATCGGCATGGCCATCAATGCATTTTTCCAGCCCAACAAAACAACCGCGCCGGGCATCAGATTCACCTCTAAAAAAGTCCTGAAATTCGCCATCGTCCTTCTGGGTGCCAGCCTGAACATCCGCACCGTGCTGACCGTGGGCCGGTTTTCGCTGACGGTCATGCTCTTCACCCTGGCCACCTGCTTTGGGCTGGGCGCGCTGATCGGCAGAGCGCTCGGGCTCAACTGGAAAACCAGCAGCCTGATCAACGCCGGAACCGGCATCTGCGGCGGCTCTGCCATTGCCGCCATTGCGCCGGTGATCGAGGCCGATGACATGGACATCGCCTACGGTATGTCCGCCACCTTCCTGTTCGATACGGTGATGATCGTTGTGTTCCCGCTCCTCGGCCGGTGGCTCGGGCTTTCCGATGCCGCATTCGGTCTCTGGGCCGGTACGGCGGTCAACGATACCTCCAGCGTCGTAGCCACCGGTTACGCTTTCAGTGAAGCAGCCGGTGACTTTGCTACGATGGTCAAGCTGACCCGCACGCTGGCGATCATTCCGGCGGTTCTGGTCTTTGCCGCCATCAACCTGCACCTGAAAAAGAAAGAGAGCGCCCAGGCCAACGGTGTCAAGGTGAGCATCCGTTCCATTTTCCCCTGGTTCATCCTTGCATTCCTTGCCATGTCCCTGCTGACCAGTCTGGGCCTTCTGCCCGCCGGGCTGGTTTCCGGCCTGAAGACCATCAGCAAGTTTCTGATGGTCGCGGCCCTGGCGGCCATCGGTCTGAACACGAACTTCAAATCTCTCTGCCGTTCCGGCGCAAAGCCCATGCTGCACGGCTTCATCATCTCCACATTGGTCGTTCTGGTCGCCATTGGTGTTGAGTACATGATCGGCATTGCACCCTACGGCACGCTGTGACGCTCCTGCCAGCTGAATTTTCCCACAAAGAAAGAGCAGTGCTCTCCAATGGGTCCACCCACCGGAAGCACTGCTCTTTTATTGTTCCGCTTTGCTCCACAAACGCGAACTTGTCGGGGCGAGGCCCCTCCATCTGCTCTCGCAGACCGTTCGGTCACTTAAAAGCCCCACTGGGCTTTCATTGCTTCGCAAACGCGAATTTCACTTACTTAGATAATGGCAATGTCAATTTTCCTGATAATAAAAAATACAGCAGAAGTAAACCAACTATAATTAGAATACCGCCAACCACTTTAATGCCAATTCGATTAACCTTGTTATTTTTTATAATTTTATTTGCAAAAACCAATAGTAGCGCACCAACTACTATAATAAAAACAGATATTAACGGATACATGAGTTTTCTCCTTTCAAATTCCGATTTGCCGACCTCACCCATTCTCCTTCCAGAACAGCCCGCCGCTGGTCTGGAAGAGCAGCCACGGATTCACGCTCTTGCTGCCGAGCTTGAAGTCCATGGTCAGGTCTTCGCCCAATGCGCCCACGGCCTGCCCGCGCTCCACGCTCTGGCCCTCGCTCACCGAGAGAGCATCCAGCCCGTAGAGGTAGCTGCGCATCCCGCAGCCGTGGTCGATGACGACGGTGTTGCCGGTGAGGGCAAGGTTCCGGGCCAGCACCACGACGCCGTTGGCCGGGGCGCGGCAGGGGTCGCCCGGGATGGTGTAGAGTTTCGTGGAGTTCGATTTGCTTCCCTGCTTGCCGCCGGTGACTTTGGTCTGACCGAAGTCCACCAGAGTCATGTAATTCTCCGCCGGGCAGGCGAAGCCGCCGCTCCACAGCTTTTCGCGGGCGGGCTGCTCATAGAGGGGCCAGACGGCGTTGCGGAACTCGGTGTTGGCAGCTTCGGAGGCTTCCGGTTCGGCTTCGATTTCAACCGTGCCGAAGTCCTTCGGGATGACGGTGATGTTCTTCACCACCGTCTCGCCGCCCACGGTAAAGGTCACTTCATGCGCACCGGCAGCGGCGTTGTAGGCCGCCGGGATATAGGCGCGCCACCCGCTGCCCAGACGGACAGCCTGCACATTGCCGAGGTCTGTTTCCACCGTAGGAGCCGTCTCACCCACCATGCCGGTGAAAGCCGCGGCCACCGTGCCGCCCTGCTCCATCCGTTCGGCGGAAAGCTCCACCTCGGCGCTTGCCTGCAGCGTAAAGCGGAAAGAGTAATAATACCAACCGATGGGCTTCGCGGGCTTTTCGAGCCGGACGTCCTGCCGCAGCTCGCCGGTGCTGCCGCCCTCGAACTGGGTGGCCAGCATATTTTCCGGCAGACGCCAGACGGTCAGCTCGGCCTTATAGTCGCCGTTGGCCGGGAACAAAAAATCGTCGTAGGTGGCCGCAGTCCCCTCGAAGACCACATTGCCCGCGCTGTCGGTGATGGTCAGCGGGCCGTAGCTGTACCACTCGGGCAGAGCGAAGGCCGGGTGGGCGTCGTAGAGGACGCCAAGCTTCTGCACCGTGAGGGTGCGGGGGCTGGCGAAGACTTTATCCACCTGCCCGCCCAGCAGCGGCACCTGCCAGCACCAGCCGTTGGGCTCCAGCTCCTGCCCGGCGAACTGAACCTCAGACGCAGGCTTCGCGCCCTCCGAGGTGAACGAATAGCTCACGCCCAGCACCGCCGCAAGCAGCACCACGACGCCCAGCGCGACGCCGATGAGCCATAACAAAAGCCGCTTCATATGTAACTCTCCTCCTAAAGTTTGGGTGCAAGCGCCTGAGAGGGTATAAAAAGGCGCACCGGCACAGCCCTGTTACAGACTGCCGATGCGCCCTTCGTCATTTTGTTCTGTTTCGGCCCGCGTTATTCGGCAGTATCCTCAGCGGGAGCAGCCTCGTCTTCGGTCTCAGCAGGCTCTTCCTCAGCGGGGGCGGCGGTATCCTCGCCGAACAGCAGACGCTCGTACTCGTCCAGCTCCTTCTCACGGCGGCGCAGATAAACAGCCACAGCGGCCAGCGCACCAGCCACAGCAGCCAGCGTTGCGATAACAGCGATCAGACAGGATTTCTTCATAGGTTCAGCACACTCCTTTTTGGTCGAACCAGCGGTCCAGCTATTTTCAGCGGTCGTTCCGCGGCACAGGCTCGGTCTATTCTGAAACTATTATACCCGGACTTCACGAAAATTACAACCAAAAAGGCAAAATTTTGCTTTTTTCAGAGTCCCAGCTTTTTCTTATACGCCTTGAATGCGCCGGGCAGGGTGTATTCGTTCTGCAGCTGTTCGCGGCTGGCCCAGACACAGCCCGCCGGAGCTTCCGCACTGCCGACGCAGACAGAATAGCCGCTCATCCGCCACTCGATGTGGCTGAAAATATGTTTTGCCGCCGGCAGAGGTTCGATGCCCTCACAGGCAAGGCCCAACGCTTCCAGCCGGGCGCAGACTTCTTCGGCGCTGAGGGCTTCGCCCTCCCACAGAAGCGGCTGCCACAGACCGGCCAGCAGACCTTTTTGGGGCCGCTGCTGCAACAGGAAGCGCTCTTCGGCATCTTCGGCCAGCACTACCGTCACCGGCTCGATGCGCCGTGCTTTGGGCGCAGCCTTATGGGGCAGTTCCAGCGCCGTACCGGCCCTGCGGGCTTCGCACAGAGAGGCCAGCGGACACTGCTCACAGAGCGGTGCGCCGTTCGGCACACAGACCAGTGCGCCCAGCTCCATCAGAGCCTGGTTGTAGTCGCCCGCCTTTTCGGGGGGCTGGTGCTCCATGACCCGAGCCGTAAAAGCTCGTTTTACCGCCGGTTCTGTAATAACGCCGGGGTCATTATACAGTCTGGAAAACACCCGCAGCACATTTCCGTCCACCGCCGGGACAGCCAGCCCGAAGCTGATGGACGCGATGGCCCCCGCCGTGTAGTCCCCGATACCGGGCAGAGCGCGGAGGGCGTCGTAGTCGGCTGGCAGCTGCCCGCCGTACTGCTCACAGACGATGCGGGCCGCCTTTTGCAGGTTGCGCACCCGGCTGTAGTAGCCCAGCCCCTCCCAGAGCTTGTGGAGCTTTTCTTCTTCGCACGCCGCCAGCGCGGGAATGTCCGGCAGGGCGGCGAGGAAGCGCTCATAATAGGGCAGCGCCGCCGAGACGCGGGTCTGCTGGAGCATGATCTCGCTGACCCAGATATGATATGCCGAAGGCTCCTGCCGGAAAGGCAGGAGCCTTCGATTCAGTTCAAACCATTGGATCAGCGGTTCGCTGACCGCCCCCATTAAAAACCGCCGCAGGTGCGCGGGAAGGCAATGACGTCACGGATGTTGGGGATGCCGGTGACATACATCAGCAGGCGCTCAAAGCCCAGGCCGTAACCGGCATGCTTTACGCTGCCAAAACGGCGCAGGTCCAGGTACCAGTCATAATCTTCGCGCTTCAGGCCCAGTTCATCCAGGCGGGCCAGCAGCACATCCAGGCGCTCCTCACGCTGGGAACCGCCGATCAGCTCGCCAATGCCGGGCACCAGCATATCGGCGGCGGCAACCGTCTTGCCGTCCTCGTTCATGCGCATATAGAATGCCTTGATCTCTTTGGGGTAATCGGTAACAAACACAGGCTTTTTGAACACCTGCTCGGTCAGGTAGCGCTCGTGCTCGGTCTGCAGGTCAATGCCCCAGCTTACTTTATACTGGAAGTTGTCATCGTTCTTTTTCAGCAGTTCGATGGCATCGGTGTAGCTCACGCGGGCAAAATCGCTGTTGGCAACCAGCTCCAGACGCTCGATCAGGCCCTTATCAAAGAACTGGTTGAAGAATGCCAGCTCGTCCGGGCAGTTATCCAGCAGGTAGCGGATGACATACTTGGTCATGGCCTCGGCGGTGTCCATGTAGGTATTCAGGTCAGCAAATGCCATTTCCGGCTCAATCATCCAGAACTCTGCGGCATGGCGGGTGTCATAGCTCTTCTCTGCGCGGAAGGTGGGGCCAAAGGTGTACACCTT
>OGMF01003783.1_pt1 | contig 10998 bp, 10 predicted proteins | sample 1572921 | NCBI WGS metagenome assembly OGMF01 (sample SAMEA2581919, study PRJEB24529) | metagenome | biome: Human gut stool | place: China | collected 2011
AAAATAGCTGCTCTCAGTTGGTGTATTCTGTTATTGAGTAGGCGTTATCTGCCCGATAAACTGGAATTGTCTTTTCTGTAGCCTAATTGAAAACATGGTATGTCTGCAATGTAAGCATTTTCCCAGATTCTGTGGTAATCTCCTCGCATCCGCCCTTTTCAAAATGAAATTTCTCAACCAAGCGAATGCTTGCCACATTTCTCACATCCACTTCATAAATGTAGTACTGATACTTACCTGTTGCATTTAAATGGTCCAGTAGTCCCTTCAACGCTTCATAGCCGTATCCCTTCCCATGTGCAGAACGCTTCAGCCACAGTCCGATTTCAGGCGTTTTCTCTTTAATTCCAAATGCTTCCATGCTTCCGATAAACTCACCCTCTTGTGTGAGAATAACCAGTTCAAGCATGTTTCCCTGTTCCATATCTTTTACAAATCCTGATACGATTTCATTGGCTGTGTTTATATTGGAAAAGCTGTCGGGATACTGATACTTTGTAATCTCGTCCGTAAACTCTTTATAGTATTCCTCCAAAAAAGAATTGCTGTAAGGCTGTATGATAAGCCTTTCTGTTTCTAACATAAACCACATAATTATGTTCTTCTTTCTTGCAAATTTCGATTTGTTTACCACATCATAGCACACCCCCAAAAATGTGTAAAGCCAAATTCTACACCGAAAGGAGTCTTAACCTTGAAAGATGCAACACAACTTCATATCCGACCTGCCCGCCCGGAGGAGGCGGGCTTATTTTATACCCCACACCCCGAAGAAGATAAGCGGCTGGGTACCATCGGCCATGTCCGCATGGAATTCGGGCGCAGCGGCAATGAGTTCTGGCATACCTGGTGGCCCCGCGGCCCGGAAGAGCTGAACAGCCCCGCGTTCAAGGCGGAGCTGCAGGAGGTCGTGGACACGCTGCGGGAGAGCGTGCTGAAAAACCGCTTCGCCATGGAGCGTTTCTGCTATGAACACGGCGGGAAAATCAGCGGCGGCTGGACACAAAACTACGGTTACATCGTTGAAACGGAGCGTTACCGCTACTGCCTCACTGTGCGTCCTGTTGCGCTTTGCCCTGCGCTGTGGTATACTGCACATAGCTATCCCCACATCGCCTTCATAAAGGAGGACTGCCTGTGTCTACAATGTTGGAGCGCCGCTACCGGCGGCAGCACCTGAACTGTGTGCGGCACATCACCCTGGACCCCAAGGGCCGGGGCGTGGTGCGTATCCACATGATCCCACCCCGTGAGGACGCGGAAAACGCGCCCTTTCTGTTGCTGCTCAACGGCAGCAAGCTGGTGCCCCTGAACCTGAGCTGGGCCATCCTGCTCTCCGGCTTCATGGATCGGCTGGAGCCCTTCGCCGGGCTGGAGATCACCGAGAGCGACTGGAACGCCATGGCTGCCGGCGCGGTGGCCCGGACCCATAAGGTCTACCCCTTCACGCCCAAGGAGCGTCTGGCGGAGGACCTGCAGATCATGATAGAGTCCCTGGTGGCCATCGCCCGGGGGCAGGAGCCGGAGGCGGAGGTCGCGCCGCTGACGCTGGGCGAGTACGCCCCCGAGATGACCGCGCCCCACCGTATGGACCTGATGGTCAGCGCCATGACCCGTGACGGCGCGTGGCACTGCAACCAGAAATGTCTGCACTGCTATGCGGCGGGACAGCCCCTGTCCGACACACCGGAGCTGACCACCGCCCAGTGGAAGGAGGTCCTGGACCGGCTGCGCGCGGCAAATATCCCCCAGGTGACGTTCACCGGCGGCGAGCCCACCCTGCGCGCCGACCTGGTGGAGCTGGTGGATGCCGCCCAGTGGTTCGTCACCCGGCTGAACACCAACGGCCGCCTGCTGACGCCGGCGCTGTGCCAAAAGCTGTATGACGCCAGTCTGGACAGCGTGCAGGTGACGCTCTACAGCCATGATAAGGACATTCACAACGCCCTGGTGGGTGCCGACGGCTTTGATGACACCGTGGCGGGCATCCGTGCCGCTGTGGCGGCGGGGCTGTCCGTGTCCGTGAACACGCCCCTGTGCAGCCTGAATACCGCCTATGACGAGATGCTGCGCTTCGTCCACGGTCTGGGCGTCCGCTACGTGACCTGCTCCGGGCTGATCCCCTCCGGCGGCGCGGTGGGCGACGAGAGCCGGGCCACGGCGCTGACCGAGCAGCAGCTCACCGACGTACTGACAAAGGCTGTGGCGGTGACGGAGAAACTGGAGATAGAGCTGGACTTCACCAGCCCCGGCTGGCTGAAGGAGGAGACGCTGCGCGCCCTGGGCCTGACCCTGGTGCCCAGCTGCGGTGCCTGCCTCAGCAACATGGCCATCGCCCCGGACGGCGGCGTGATCCCCTGCCAGAGCTGGCTCAGCAGCCAGCCCCTGGGGAACATCCTCGCCGACGACTGGGACAAGATCTGGCAGAGTGAGCGCTGCGCGGCCATCCGGGCCAAGAGCGCCAAAATGGAGCGGCTGTGCCAACTGCGTGAAAGCAACCGGGAGGAGGGCACCCTATGCTGAAGAAACTGCACGTTCTGCTGCTTGTCTTACTGGCGGCGGTTTGCTTTACCGCCACCGCATGGGCAGATTACGACTACATCGAGCAGTACGGCGTTATGGTGACGCCCAACACGGAGGATGGCAGCCTGCTTATCACCGTGAAGCTGGAGTGGACGCCGCTGGAGGAGCTGCCCTACGGGCAGGAGCTGAAAATAGGCGTGCCCAACGGCTCCATCCGGGACGTGGCGGCACTGACGGACAACATCGAGCGGCTGGACTTCGACAACAGCTATATGTATGTCTATCTTGACCGCGCCTACGAGGCGAACGAGACGTTTTCCTTCGCCTACTCGTGGGTGCAGGAGTATATGTATCAGCTCAGCACCAACGGCGTCATCGAGGACTATGACAATGTTCACTACGATTATGTGAACTACGACTACACCGCCGGGTGGTTTGACGAGGCGAGGATCGGACAGATGACACTGGTGTGGAACGACCCGGCCGGGCTTACCGGCCAGCTGGAGAGCACCGGCACCGCGTCGGCGGAGTTCGTCCGGAGCGAGGACAAGCTGATCTGCACCGCCGAGGATCTGGGCTACGGCGAGACCATGGGCGTTTCTGCCCGGTACGAGAACTGGCCGGTGCAGCTGTCCGAGGAGAACAGCCTGGACAACATTCCCTCCGACTACGACCCCTATGTGGATGTGCCGTGCGAGCATTTTGAGGACGACACCGGTGCGGAGATCGTGGGCATGGTCATCATGGTATTCGTGGTGATATTCCTGATCGCGCTGATCTCCGCCGCCCGCCGGGGCGACGGCTACGCCGGCGGCTTCGGCACCCGGTATGTGTTCGTCAACCACCTGTGGTATCCCGCGGGGCCGGACGGCAGGCCCCGTCCCGGCAGCGTGGGCACCAAAACAAAGCCCAGACCGCCCAGAAGAGGTGGCGGCGGCTTCGGCGGCGGAAGCCGTGGCGGCGGCTTTGGCGGCGGCGGTTTCGGCGGCGGCAGCCACTGTGCCTGTGCCAGCAGCTGCGCCTGTGCGTGCGCCTGTGCCTGTGCCGGCGGCGGCCGCGCCGGCTGCTCGGCCAAGAACCTCTACGGCGTGGGCCTGGACGAAACACTGTCCGAAAAGCTCTGAGACAAAAAACATCCCCCGACCGGGGGATGTTTTTTGCTTACGAGTATTGGAAACCTCTGCCCGGCTCCTTGAACTCCGCCACACGTTTGTTGAAGCTGGCGAAGGCCGCGTCCTCGAAGGCCAGGGTGTCCTCGGCGCCCATCTGCCGCAGCAGCCACTTGCACAGCGGAGGATTTAGGATCAGCAGCGGACCGATCAGCGCCGTAGCGTACAGCCCGCCCCGGCGGAAGCCCTCCGGCTTCGACTCCGGTGTGCGGCCAACGCCCCGCACGGTGTCAAACCAGCCCTCCGCCTCCGCTGCGTCGTAGTGGAAGCCGAACAGGCTCTTGAAGCCGACGACCTCCATACCGTCAAAGGTGCCCAGGAAGAAGCTGTTGTGCCGCTTCATCATGGTGTACTTCACCCGCCCGGGCAGAATGCCCAGCCCCTCTATGGTGTCGGCGCTGTCGCTTTCTATGGCGGCGGAAAACACGTCCGGCGCGTTGCCGGTCAGCAGGATCAGCTGTCCCGCGTCCGCCTTTTCGGCAATGTCCGCGGCATAGGGCCGCAGGGCGTCCGCCGCCAGACGCAGCCCTTGCTCCGTGGTGCTGCCCATATAGACCAGCGCCACATCCTCCGTGAGGAACCGGGGCTTGCTGTGCAGGTCCGTCTCTATGATCTCCAGCGCCGGGCAGCAGCGCTTCAGATAGTAGATGTTCTGCAGATCGCCGTACAGGTTGCAGACCTCCGGAAACAGAATTTCCGCCTTCATTGCGCGCCCTCCTTTGCCAGCAGCTTTTCCTTCAGCTTCTCCCTGACCCGGAAGGCCAGGGGCGTGCCGTCCACGCCGTAGAGCAGATACACGTCGTCGCCGGGGGTCAGCGGCAGCAGCTCCAGGGCGGCGAACTCGTCCTCGGCCAGCCGTATCTTCTGCCGGGGGATGCCCGCCAGCAGCAGCCGCAGCTGGTAGTCATAGGCCCGCGGCCCGGCGCAGACCAGGCACGTCACATCATCGCTGTTCAGGAATTCAAAATCCGTGTCGTACATCCAGCTGGGGTTCTCCGACCAGTTTTTGGCCACGCCCAGGCAGTTCATCATCAGCAGCAGTTCCTTCTTCCCCGGCTTGGACCGGATATAGTCGAAGTTGCGGGAGCAGGCCAGAGCGTTCTTGTCCTTGGACATCTGCATAATGACCTTCACGCCGCCGATCTCCTCCTCGGACAGCCGGCTGGCGGGGATCTTCACCTCCGCCATGCGGCGGGCGATGGTGCCGTGGTCATAGCCCAGCTGCCGCAGGGCGGCGATGACCGTCACCGTGTTGTAGATGTTGTGCAGGCTGTCGGTGATGAGGGTGTACGGGTATTCCTGCCCCGCCTCCCGTATGCACATGGTGTGGGCGGCGGTGTCCACCTTTGTGGCCAGATAGTCGCAGTCGGGGGAGTGGAAGCCGCAGCTCTCGCACACGGCCCGACCGATGTGGTGGTAGCGGCGGTATTCATACCGCAGCTTCCCGGCGCATCGGGGGCAGATACGCATATCGTCCAGCAGGTTCTCGCATTCCGTCACGTCGGTGGGCAGCCGGTCGATGCCAAAATATACCCGCTGGTTCTCCGGCGCCACTGTGCAGGAGATCAGGTCGTCGGCGTTGAGGATCAGCCTGCTCTCCTTAGGCAGGGACCGGGTCAGGATGTCCGCGATGTAGCCCGGATGGGCGTTCCGCATGATGGAGTCCCGGAACAGGTTGGTGATGACGATGTGCTCCGGCTTCACATAGGGATAGATCCTGGGCGCGGAGCGCTCGTCGATCTCTAGGATCGCCAAGTCGTACCCCGGCTTGATCCGGCCCAGCAGGCCGCAGCCCTTCAGCAGCGCCGTGCTGACGCCGGAGATGATGTTGCTGCCCGCCCGGTTGCTGAGCACGGTCTTGCCCTCGGCGGTGAGCACGTCGTTCAGCATATTGGCCACGGTGGTCTTGCCGTTGGTGCCGGTGACGGCTATGATGTGCTCCGGCTTGCCGATATACTTCAAAAAGTCCGGACACAGCTTCACCGCCAGACTGCCGGGAAAGTCCGTGCCGTTGTGGCGGGTGATCTTCAGCGCCGGGATGGACAGCTTTGCCATCCACAGCGCAAACAGGAACCGCAGTTTACCCATTGTCATTCCTCCAGAGCGATGGCGCGGCAGGAGCAACCATCGGCATTCTCAAATTTCAGGGGCAGCGTAACGAACGTGAAGCGTCGGCCCAGCAGCTTGTCCAGCCCCTTGAGGTTCTCGGTGTTCACAAAGTCCGCGCCCAGCAGTGTCATGTGGTTGGGAAAATCCACGCTGTCGCAGGGGTCCAGCGAGATGGTGTCCTCGCCCACGCCCTTCAGCGGCAGGCCGGCCAGATATGCCGCCGCCTCCGCCGTCAGGCAGGGAAAGCCCTCATAGTAGCCCGGCGTGCCCCACTTCTTGTCCCAGCCGGTGCAGAACAGCACGAAGTCTGCGCCGTTCAGGTCATAGCTCTGCAGCAGCGGCAGGGTAATGGCGCGCTGCCCCCGGCAGTCCACTGCCACGGCGGGACCGGCGAACTTCGCCGCGTCATAGCAGTCCAGCGCCGTACCGTCACGGAGCATATGGGCCGGGGCGTCCATGTGGGTGCCGGTATGGGAGAACATATGCAGCAGCGTCTCCCGGTAGCCGCACTGGTCGATGGTGCAGGCGGTGGTCAGCCGGGGCTGCTCCGTGCCGGGATACACCGGCATATCGTTCCGTATGGTGTGGGTCAGCTCATGTGCCGTCATGCGTCCGCCTCCTTGTCGTGTGTCTGCAGCCAGATCAGCAGCGCCGCCACATCCGCCGGTGACACGCCGGATACCCGCCCGGCCTGCCCTACGTTCAAAGGCCGCAGCGCGCTGAGCTTCTCCCGCGCCTCCAGCCGCAGACCCTGGATGTGGTCGTAATCCGTATCCGGCGGCAGCTTCCGGCGCTCCAGCTTCTCAAACTCCGCCACCTGCCGCTGCTGCCGCTGGATATAGCCCTCGTACTTCACGGTGATCTCCACCTGCTCCCGCACCTCCGCGGGCAGGTCGGGTCGATTTGTGTCGAATTCTGTCAAGTCTGCATAGGTCAGCTGGGGCCGCCGCAGCAGATCGATCAGACGGCAGCCGCTGTCCACGGCGGCGGTGCCCCGTTCTGCCAGCAGGGCGTTCAGCTCCGGCGTGCCGGGTATGCCCGTGCGCTCCAGCCGCCGTATCTCCTTTTCCACGGCTTCGTACTTGGCCTCCCCCGCCGCCAGCCGTTCATCGCTGACCAGCCCCAGCTCGTGCCCGATAGGGCACAGCCGCGCGTCGGCGTTGTCCTGCCGCAGCAGCAGCCGGTATTCCGACCGGCTGGTCATCATGCGGTATGGTTCCTCGGTGCCCTTGGTCACCAGGTCGTCGATCAGCGTGCCGATATAGCTCTCGCTCCGCTTGAGCACCAGCGGCTCCCGACCCTGCAGCTTCAGTGCCGCGTTCACGCCGGCCACAAAACCCTGCACCGCCGCCTCCTCGTAGCCGGAGGAGCCGTTGAACTGCCCCGCGCCGTACAGGCCGGGCACCGCCTTTACCTCCAGCGTGGGCAGCAGCGCCAGCGGGTCGATGCAGTCGTACTCAATGGCGTAGGCCGGCCGCATCATCACTGCGTGCTCCAGTCCCGGCACCGTGTGCAGCATCTCCAGCTGCACCTCCTCCGGCATAGAGGACGAAAAGCCCTGCACATACAGCTCCTCGGTGTCCAGCCCCATAGGCTCGATAAACAGCTGGTGCCGGGGCTTGTCCGCAAAGCGCACCACCTTCGTCTCGATGGACGGGCAGTACCGGGGGCCGATGCCCTCGATAACGCCGGAGTAAATGGGGCTGCGGTCCAGATTTTCCCGTATGATCCGGTGCGTCTCCTCGTTGGTGTAGGTCAGATAGCACACCGCCCGGTTTTCCGGCACGTCCTTTGTCTCAAAGCTGAAGGGCAGCGGATCCGGGTCGCCCTCCTGTATCTCCATTTTGCTGAAGTCCACACTGCCCCGGTGTATCCGCGGCGGCGTGCCGGTCTTGAACCGCCGCAGGGGCAGCCCCAGTGCCCGCAGGCTGTCCGTCAGGGCGTTGGCCGGGTGCAGGCCGTCCGGCCCGGAGGCCTCGATGCACTCGCCCACGATGGTCTGCCCGGTCAGGTAGGTGCCCGTGCACAGAATGACCGCCCGGGCGCCCAGCACCGCGCCGGTGCGGAGCACCACAGCGGCAGCATGGCCGTTCCCGTCGCAGCGTATCTCCGTCACCTCCGCCTGCCGCAGCGTCAGCCCCGGCTGCAATTCCAGCGTGTGCTTCATCACCTGCTGGTATTTCCGCCGGTCCGCCTGGGCCCGCAGGGACCAGACGGCGGGGCCCTTGCCCCGGTTCAGCATTCGGTACTGGATGCAGGCCCTGTCCGCCGCCCGGGCCATCTCGCCCCCCAGTGCGTCCAGCTCCCGGACCAGGTGACCCTTGCCGGTGCCGCCGATGGCCGGGTTGCAGGGCATATTCCCCACCGCGTCCAGGCTCACCGTCAGGCAGACGGTCTTCATGCCCATCCGGGCCGCCGCTAGGGCGGCCTCGATGCCCGCGTGCCCCGCGCCGATGACGGCCACATCATAGTCGCCGCCGTGAAACTCTCTCATCAGGTGCTCACCTCACCACATAAGACTGCTTGAACACTTCATTATACTATACAGCACACAACAGCGCAAGAGTGTTACACAGAAATAACCCATAGGTATTGTGCAATGTGCAATAAAATTTTACAAAAGCTTTATACATAATATCCAATTTTGCGCTTGTTATCCGGGCTGCCGCGGCATATAATAACACTGTAAAACGGAAGAAAGGAGCGTGATATCACCATGACGACAACTTGGATCTGGGGTGACCTGGATGACATGATCTTTGCCGACAGCGACTGGGAAGTGAGCCAGCGGTAAGGCATACCGATGAGGAAACCACGCGAAAGCGTGGTGATTTGCTTTTTTATGGGTGTTTTTCGACAGAAAACGCCTCCTGCACATAGATCGCAAAGCCTGATCCCCGCGCAGCAAAGATGAAAAGAGACGGCCAACGCCGTCTCTTATTTGTTATTTTCGGTTGCTCTTAATGAGATATTCGTGATACCTTAACGATATTTTAGCGTTACCTTAGCGATAATGTATGTTATAATAACGTCATCAAAAGGAGGGGAGGGCGGCTATGACCGGTAAACAAGCCCGCCGGAGACAGTTGCTGCGGACCATTGGTCTGCACTTTTCCGGCATGGATGTGCTGAAGGCGCTGGGACTCTACCTGGTAGCCGTTATGTGCTGTCTGCTGCTGCGCAGCTTCGATATGCACAATGACACCAGCTACGTTGCCATGATCTTTCTGCTGGATGTGTTCCTTACCGCCTACTGGACGGACGGCTATCTGCTGGGCATCATCATGGCAGTGGTGGGGATGTTCAGCGTGGACATCATCTTTACCTACCCCTTCTGGCATATCAGCTTTACGCTGACGGGCTTTCCGCTGACGTTCCTGGTGATGATGACCATCTCCATCCTGACCGCCACCGTTACCAGCCGGGCCAAGCAGACCGAGCAGGTGCGCCGGGAGGCCGACCGCGAAAAGATGTATGCCGACCTGCTGCGCGCCGTGTCCCACGACATCCGCACGCCGCTGACCGGTATCGTGGGCGCCACCAACGTTCTGCTGGAGCAGGACGGCGGACTGACGCAGGAGCAGCGCCAGCAGCTGCTGCGATCCACCAACGAGGACGCCCAGTGGCTCATCCGCATTGTAGAGAATTTGCTGTCCATCACACGCATAAGCTCTGAGGAGGCTAAGGTCAAGAAAGAGCCGGAGCCGGCGGAGGAGGTCATCGAGTCCGCCGTGGCCAAGACCCATAAGCACTACCCGGAGGTGGATATCCGTGTCCATCTGCCGGATGAACTGATGATGGTGCCCATGGATCCCCTGCTGATGGAGCAGGTACTGGTGAACCTGATGGAGAACGCCGTCATCCACGGCGAGACCCACAATATCGACGTGACCCTGTCCAGCGAGGGCAACTGCGCGGTGTTCACTGTGGCGGACGACGGCCGCGGCATTCCCCAGCACCTGCTGCCCCGGCTGTTCGACGGCTCTGCCCGCAGCGACCGCAGCAGTGACGGCAAGCGCAGCATGGGAATTGGTCTGTCCGTGTGCCGCACCATTGTGCTGGCCCACGGCGGTGTGATACGGGGAGACAACAGACAAGAGGGCGGCGCGGTCTTCACCGTGACCCTGCCCATGAAAGGAGAAAACGATGAAGATTAAAGACAAAGTCCTGATCGTGGAGGATGAGCAGTCCATCAGCAACTTTATCTCCATGATCCTCACCGCCAACGGCTTCGACACCATCATTGTCCGCACCGGCGAGGAGGCCCTGACCATGATCGCCTCCCATTGCCCGGACATGATCGTCCTGGACCTGGGCCTGCCCGACATGGACGGCATGGAGGTGCTGAAATCTGTCCGCAAGTGGTCCAATCTGCCGGTGGTGGTGGTTTCCGCCCGCAACCACGAGCACGACAAGGTGGAGGCCCTGGATTACGGCGCCGACGACTATCTGGTCAAGCCCTTCGGCACCTCCGAACTGCTGGCCCGCATCCGCACCGCCATCCGCCACACCCGCACCACCCTTTCCAACACCCAGATCGCCCAGTCCGGCAAGTTCGTCACCGGCGATCTGACCATCGACTATGATAAGCACCAGGTGCTGATGAACGGCGAGAACGCCGGATTGACCGTCAATGAGTACAAGATCGTGGCCCTGCTGGGCAAGTACGCCGGCAAGGTCCTGACCTACGACTTCATTATCCGGGAGCTGTGGGGGCCCAAGGCCAAGACCGACAATCAGATCCTCCGGGTGAATATGGCCAACATCCGCCGCAAGATCGAGCCTACCCCCGGCAACCCCCAGTATATTTTCACCGAGGTGGGCGTCGGCTACCGTATGCGCGAGGGAGACTGATGCATACCGAGAAGAAAAGACCGCCTGCGGGCGGTCTTTTTCATATGCGGTGTGTTTCTTTTGGAGAAAATATCTGCCGACACGAACCGGCGCTTTACGGAAATTTTATAATGTACGGATAAAGAAAAACTGCATTTCCGCTGTCACTGTGTTAAGAAACGCCAGCCCGTATTTACAGGATGATTTTTTCGCGGTAAGATACAAACACGCCCGCCGCGGCGCGGCGGGGGAAACATGTAAGGAGAGAAAACAATGGAAGAAAGAAAAGGCTTTGGATCCAATTTCGGATTCCTGATGGCCGCGGTCGGCTCGGCAGTCGGCCTGGGCAACATCTGGGGCTTCC
>OGMF01003785.1_pt1 | contig 10991 bp, 12 predicted proteins | sample 1572921 | NCBI WGS metagenome assembly OGMF01 (sample SAMEA2581919, study PRJEB24529) | metagenome | biome: Human gut stool | place: China | collected 2011
GATGGTCGGATACGGCCTGCCAGTCAAAATCGCAGTCGTTGCCGCCGAAGGACAAAATAACCTGCGCGCCCTCGCACGCGTCCAGCCGCTTTTTCGCAATCGCGAGCACGGTGTCGCTGCAAGCGCCCATCTTCGCAAAATTGGAAACCACGATCCCCTTCTGCGCAAGCGCGTCAAAATTGTGTTCGCTGCAAAGATGGTACCGCCCGTCCTGATACGTTACGCCCTTGGCAATCGAGTCGCCGAAAATCACGAGCCGTTTTCCTTCCGCCATCGGTAAAGCCTCCTGTGTCGTTCTGCCAACAAGTTTACGGCAGCGGCGGCGAAAAGTCACCCGAAGCCGCGAAAAGCCGCTCCCCTTTGCCGGGTGAATCACTCTCCCAACGATAGAAAAAGGACTCTACCGGGAGCAGAGTCCTTGATTTTCAGGCATTTTTCGCGTGCCAGTTGCGTTTTACAGAACCTTCCGCTATAATAGCGTCAGAATTTCAAAGAGAGAAGAATGTCTATGCTATACTACCTCCTGCTGCTTCTGGCGGGCGCGCTGCAGGGCGTGATGGTCTCGCTCAACGGCCAGCTCGGAAACTACTATTCCCCGTTCGCCATCTGCTTTTTTGTGCACGGTATCGCGCTCATTTTGCTGCTCGCCTACCTTCTGGCAAAGAAAACGCCACTTGGCTTTAAAGGCGCGCCTTGGTACGTGTATCTCGTCGGCGCGCTTGGCATCGCGATCGTCGCGTCCACGAGCTGGTGCACGCTGCGGGTCGGCGCGAGCGTCTTTCTCGCGATCTCGACGGCGGGGCAGATCATCTCCTCGCAGCTCATCGATCAGTTTGGCTTTTTTGGCATGCCGGTACAGAAATTCAACGCGAAGCAGATTCCGGGCTATGTGCTGTTGGCCTCGGGCGTAGCGCTCGTGGTGACGGGCTGAGGAGGGGTGCAGGATGTTTCTTTACTATCTGACGTCGTTTGTAAACGGCTTTATGAACTCCGTCAATAAAATGACAAACGTCAAGGCCGGTCAGTGCTTCGGCGCGGCGAAGGGCTCGCTCATCAACTACTTAGAGGCGACTTTTTTATCCCTCGCGCTCGTGTTCATGACGTCCGCCCCCTCGGAGCTCGCCCCGTCGCACGTCTTTTCTGTCCCCGCGTGGGCGTATCTTGGCGCGATCTGCGGGCTTGTGGCGATGGTCCTCATCATCGTCGGGACGGGAAGCCAGTTCCTCCAAGGCTTCGATGTCCTGATCGTCGATTTCTTCCGCCTCCACCCGGTATGATTCGTTAAACCAGTTGCCGAGGTCTATGTCGGCACAACGTTTGGAACAAAACGGACGGTATTTTCCCACCGGCGCCACCTTGCCGCAGATCGGACAGCGGCAGGTTTTCAGAACTTCCCCCATTTTCAGGCTCCTTTTTCCACCCGTCCGGTACCGTTGCAGGTCGGGCATTCTTCCGTCATCAGTTCCGAAAGCGAAGGCCGCCGGCGGACACGGATAATTTCCACCAATCCGGCCCGGCTCAAACCCGCCACATGGCTTTTTATGCTGTCTTTGGCCAGTTCCCGTTCCAGAATTTCCAGCAACGGCTTGATATACTTGTATTCCGAATGACCGGCAAAGTCGATGACGATTTTTCCGGCCAGATTACGCAACCGGATCTGCCGGGCAATTTCATAAGCGGCTTCTTCGTTAATTCTGTTCAAGGCACCGCCGCCGACATCCCGGCCGCTGTCAACATCAACAGCCGTGCAGGCGCGTGTTTCTTCAATGCTGATCCGGCCGCCGCCTTTTAAGCCGACTTCTTTTTCCAAAGCCTGAGCGATTGTTTCGTCAATTCCGTATTCTTCAAACGGATTCTGGCAGATTTCGACGGCAAACGCGTCGCCGTAAACGGCTTTTACCTCGCTTTCGATGTTGCGGCTGTTGGTCACCAGTTTGTTCAGGGTTCCCGCATGCCGGGCCAGATATTCAAACAGGGAATCCGGCTTGGCATAAAGCAGACAGGGAGCCTGTTCACTGCGCGCCTTCATTCGGATATGCTCAAAAGTATCGCGCAGTTCGTTCATTTCCTTTTCCACTTCGGCAAAATCCGCCTCAACCGAAGCGGTCCGCAAAATCCAGCCTTCCTGACCGGTCATGTTTTCTTTGACCTTTTCCATATACTCGGCCATTTTGTGTTTGTCTTCGATTTTGGCGGAAGCTTCCACCCGCAGCCGGTACGGACAATAAACCAGATAACTGCCTACCAGCTGTACCGAACGCACCAGCCGGGCGTGTTTTTCGGCTCTTTTTTCCTGCGAAACCTGCACGACGATGCTTTGCCCTTCGGTCAGCTTAACCTCGGACAAACCGTTTTCCTCAGCGTTCAAGAATCCTTCAAGGCCGTTTCCGAGATTGACGAAAAAGCCTTCCTTGTCACCCGCCAGCATTACTTTTTTGCTGATTTTTCCCAAATAAACATTACCGCTGATCGCCTGACTGCCGGTAATGATTTCCAATTCTTCGGGGTTGCCGTTCTCAAGCAGCGCAATTCCGGTCACAGTCGAATTTTTATCATAAACGATGGTATCTGTTGTCATCTGATTCCCGCTCCATTCAGTAAATTCTGCGTTTCAAACAGCGGCAGTCCGACAATGCCGGAATAAGAACCGACGATTTTGCGGACAAAACCGGCGAAACGTCCTTCGATTTTATACCCGCTGCATCCCTTCCATTCTCCGGTTGCGACATAATTGCGGATGTCTTCTTCCGAAAGCCGCTTGGTCAGCACCCTGGAATCCGAAAAGCGCAAAGCCTCTCTGCCGTTTTTGTTGATCAGACAGACGGCGGAAAGCACATGGCTGGCGCGCCCCGAAACCAGACGCATAACCCGCGTCTGTTCCTCGTCGCTGCCGGCTTTGTGCAAAATCCGGCGACCGACGACCACTACCGTATCGCAGGCAAGCACGTTTTCTCCCGGATGCAGAGCCGCCACCCGTCTGGCCTTTTCCAGCGCCATCCGCTTCACGTAGCGCGACGGCGTTTCAAAACGCAGGCAGCTCTCGTCAATGTCTGCCGGACAGACCAGCTTCGGACAAAGCGCCACCTGTTCCAGGAGTGCCAGACGGTAAGGAGATGCCGAAGCAAGTATAAAGTCCTTTTTTTCCATAATGCCGCTTAGTCTTCGCTGTAGGTTTTTTCCATTCTCTCATGGCGCTCCTGCGCTTCGATCGAAAGCGTGGCCACCGGCCGGGCTTCCAGCCGCTCAACCAGATCGGAAGAGCGTCGTGTAGGGAAAGAGTGTAGATCTCGGTGGCTCGCCGGTTTCCTCGCAATAGCCGTAGGTGCCGTCTTCAATCCGCTTCAGGGCGTCGTTGATCTTGCTGATCAGCTTGCGGGCACGGTCTTTGGTCCGCAGGTCCAGCGCCTTGTCCGTTTCCATTGAGGCGCGGTCCAGCTCGTCGGGCTGGTTCAAACCGCCCTGACGCAGTTCCTCCAGCGTGTCCTGAGACTGTGCAAGAAGAGATTTTTTCCAATCAAGCAGTTTTTGGCGGAAATATTCGACCTGCATTTCGTTCATATATTCCTCGTCTGCCGAGGGTTTGTAATCGGGAGGCAGAATAACAGACGTTTCAACCATTTTATCTCTCCTATCAAGTTTATATTTTCATAATCGGTTTCATATAGCCAACTATATATAAATTTCAACAATTTTCTTCAAGCAAAAAATCACTTTGCACCCAGTTTTTAACCGCATGCCGAAGCCCTACTGAAACTGCCAGGTTATGACATTGTTGCGGTTGTCCTGACAGGCGGTGATGGCATTGTCGTATTCCATCGGCAGCTTGGTCGCGTTTTTCCCCTGCCAGGTAAAATATTTACTGTTGACCTTGATGTGCACCAGATGTGAATTGTAGCCGGTCATCCAGTCGATCATCGCCAGTTCGGTGCAGGCATTGTAGGGCAAGTCTTTGAAGGTGACTTCATAAACGCTGTCCTGCTGCGCGCTTTTTATCGTCACTTCCCCCTTGTAAGCATGATAAATCTTGTTTCCTCCGACCATGTCGCCGGGAACGATGCTTTCGCCGGTCAAAAGTTTTGATTCCAGATCACCGAAATTTTCCGCCGCGGAAAAACGAAAATCGATGTTTTTCTGCAAATCCACGATCTGCTGGGTAACCCGGCTTATCCGATATTTGTCCAGCATGCTGTTGATCAGGTTGATCACTGCTATCGCCAGCATTGCAATGACGCCGATAAACATGATCGCCTCGATCAGGGTGTAGCCCGACTGCGACTTCTGCTCTTCCATAGCTTACTCCTTTGCGGAATACTTCCACTTTTCACTTTACTTTCTCAAATCCTAGCTTAGATTATATTAAAAAGTCTTAAAGAAAGGAACAAAAATGCAAAAAATAACCACAGCCCTGCTGCTTGCCGCCGGAGTTTGCCTGAACGCCGCTTCCGCCCGCGCGATAGAAAACGACTACAAACCGTACCTCGGCGTCAATTACGCCTACGGCGAAGTTCGCGCGGAAGGCGCTCACGCATACCACAATTCCGGTTCGTTCAACCTCGGATCGGTCTATAACAAATATTTCGGCACCGAACTTTTTTATCAATACTCCGACAAACACAAGTTCGACGCCGGATCGGACCTCAAAAACACCGCCTTTCAGGCTTACGGACTTGATCTGATGGCCTATCTGCCGCTCGGCTGCGAAGGCCGGCTGGCGCCGACGGCGACAATGGGCTTCGGCGAATATTCGTTTAAACACGATTTCCGCTTCTCCAAAGACCGGCGGGATCGCGGCTGGGGCTATCGTTTCGGCGGCGGACTGACCTATCATATCGACGAAAACTGGTCGGCCCGTCTTCTGGCGCGGTATGTCAAAATCGACCGCGTTGACGGAATCGACCACATGAACGAATATTCGTTCGGTGTCCGTTACACCTTCCGATAAGCCGTCAGGACATGTTCCAAGCCCCGGATCCCGGGGCTTTTTTTGTTTTTTTCTTTAAAAAAAATCCCTCAAAGGACGAGGGGTTGGGGGAAAGATCCTTTGAGGGAAGTCTCGGTGGAAAGTGTGCTTAATAATTGATTATTCTTCAACATAGCCTTCTTCGGTGACGGTTTCTTCAACCACTGTGTTGCCGTTGCCGTCATTATTACTTCCGGTAACCGGCGTTGCGGCATTTTTTCCGTCGGCGCCGCCGGCTGCCGGTGTTGTTGCGTCAGTTCCGGCAGCGGAACCGGCGGCGGAATCGGCCGTCGGCGAGGCTGCCTGAACCGGAACGGCAACGCCGTAGGTTTCTTCGACCACCAGCACGCCGTCCGGAGCCTGTTGGTCTGCCGACGTCTTGTTTTGGGCAACCGCATTGCCGATATAATATCCGGCCGTCGCCAGCAAAGTAAACATAATCAGTGCAGACAGTTTTTTCATGATTTTTCATCCTTTACCCGTTGTTGCTACACATCATTTGATATTGTTACGAACGGCATCCGGTTCAATAGACATTGCGGTTATATCCGCCGCAGCGGCCGGCATTTTGCCTTCTTGCACCGGATAAAAAAATTTCCCTTCTTCCGGGCGGAGGTCCTTGGTTAAGGGGCGGTTCTAAAATGCCGGCGCTTCTCACATACGCCAGGCCGGGTCTTGCCGATCCCGCCTGAACGACGCATTCGATTCCCTCCGTGTACGAACGGCTCGGCTCATCGCAAACGGAGCCCCGTCCACCGTCAACGGACTTTGTTCCGCATCTTTTTTTTTCAGGTGGCAGACCTATTGTTCCGTTTACGATAAACTGCACCGGACGGGAACCTGTAGATATCACCCGGCAAACAGGAACTTTCAAAACGACTGCAAACCTTGCGGCCTGCCCATGATCAAAAGCGCGGGGCGGCCGTTCCGGCGCTTAAACATTCAATCCCGGACAACCACGTTTTTTGTTAGGCATACAATAAAAAATGCCGCGCAAAGGCGGCATTTTGCAAAATTTGCGAAAACCGGTTTTACATCTGCTGCAGCGTAATCGTTACCCGGCGGTTTTGCGCGCGGCCGGCTTCGGTTGCGTTGGAAGCGATCGGATACTGCGAACCGTAGCCGTAAACGCTGATCCTGGCCGGAGAAACGTCACGCAAAATCAGATAATCGGCCACTGCCCGCGCGCGTTTGAGCGACAGTTCGTTGTTATAGGCGGCTTTACCGATATTGTCCGTGTAGCCGGAAACAATAACCTTCGTCTTGTCATATTCCGTCAGCACTTTGGCCACCGAATCAAGCGTACGGTTAAACCCGGTCTTGAAAACGGCGGAATCAAAGTCAAAAGTAATGTTGCTCGGCATTAAAAGCTGGATCTGCCCGTTTTCCAGCTCGGCAACCTGAACGCCGGTGCCGACCAGTTCCTGCCGCAGCTTGCGCGCCTGCAAATCCATGTATCCGCCGGTGGCCGCACCGCCCACGGCACCGATCCCGGCTCCGATCAGCGCGCCCTTTTCACCGCCGACCAAAGCGCCCACGCCGGCGCCGACCGCGGTACCGATGCCGGCGCCCCAGGCCGTTTTTGACACTTTACTCTCCCCCGTGTACGGATCGGTTGCGCAGCCGCTGAGCAAACTTGCCGCAAGCAACAGACACAAAACAGATTTTTGCATAATTTTTCTCCTGTATTATTTGCTGAAATGTATTATTACGATAAATATCTTTCTTGCGAAAAGCAAGAGCGAGTTCTTTTAAAACACAAAAAAAGGAGCTCAAAGCCCCTTTTTTACATGTTTTCCGAACGTCTTTCAGGAACACGTTCTGCTTTCCGGCCGGTATCCGGCAATCATGTTGTCCATTGCCGCAAAACAGACCTCGGGATCGTCGCTCTCAAAGAGCTTCATCTGTCGTTCATACCATTGTACCTCTTCGGACGAAGGCTTTTGGGAACACAGGGCGGCAATAATCCGTCTTTCACGAATTTCAAGCGCCGCCTTCTTTTCTTCAAGAAGTTTGGATCTTTCCATAAACAGAAAGTTTTTGCGTGAATAACTCGGCCACGTCTTCACAGGCCATTAATTCGCCGGCGGTGGATTCGCTTGCTTCGCAGTCATGCACAATCGTCTTGCGCATGGTCGTCTGTTCGCGCATTTTACGTTTGTTCTCCTCGGAAAGAAGGTCGGCCATCTGGCTGATCGTGTCCAACAGGGCTTCTCCGTACGCGCAGCGTGTCATCACCGTCCGCCGGTACTTTTTCTCCAACCGGGCAGCCTTTTTTTCAAAATTCCGGCTGCATCGCTTGCAAACAAGCAGCAATACGCAAATTGCGGCCGCCGCGGACAATAAAAAAATCCATTCCATATAATAATCAATTAAAAATCCTATATTGGCGGCTATTATAGTCATTTTTTGTCCAAAGTCAAGTTTATTCCTTTTTTACTGTCCGTCGTCTTTAAAAAAATTAAGGCCTCCCGCTTTGCAGCAAGAGGCGTTAACGTCATTTTAAGATGCCGGTCAGGCTTTGACGGGACACAATTCCGGCCCTCCGTAACGATAGGAACGGGAAGGAATATGTTTTTGTCCGAGGATGATAAATTCCTGACAAAACATAACCTCCGGCAGCAGACCTTCATACCATGCCGCACGGTTGCCGGGCAAAATGCGAAAGGCCGAAACCTTTTCGGCAAAAGCTTCCGGAATCTGCAGCAAAACGTCGGCATAGGTTTCGCCCTCGTATTCGCTTTCGCCCAACAAGGACAGCATGTCGGCTTCCAAAACTTTTTCCTGCTCCGCAATCGGTGCGGTCAAATCGCTTTCTTTTACAAAAAACAAACATTCGTTTGCTTTAACGACGGGTTTTACCCGATAAGCCAGGTCGCGAAGTTCGCTCAAATTCAAACCCGGCACTGTTGTTTTCTTGTTCATATGAATTTAATTTGGTTAATAATACAAATTGAAAATTTATTATACAACGTTTGTTCCGAAAGTCAATGCCGGTGCGGGAATGTATGCTGCCGGCGTTTTATTTCGCCGTTTCCGCCAACACGATTTTCTTTAAGGTTACGTTGTCTGCCTTGCCGGTGGCAAAAACCGGCAGCTTTTCCATATACAGGATGATCCGCGGCAAAAACAGCTCGGACATGGCGTTGGCTCTGATATAAGCATGCAGCCCGTCCTGGGACACGTTCCGGTTGTTGGTTGCCAAAACAATTTGTTCACCCTTGCTTTCGTGCGGAATCGCCACCACGCCGTACTGAAATTCCCCGTCCGTCTCGTAGGCTTTGCAGACCATTTCATGTACCGCGTTTAAGGAAACCATTTCGCCGCCGATCTTGGCAAAGCGTTTGATCCGGTCGCGGATATAAACAAATCCGATTTCGTCAATCTCCACTACGTCGCCGGTATGATACCAGCCGCCCTCAAGCGGCACCAGCACGCCCGGATTGTCGGGCAGGATATATCCCATCATGATGTTGGGACCGCGCACCACCAGTTCGCCGCCTTTTTCAATCCCCGGCACCGGCTCAATCTTGTACTCTATCGCCGGCAAAAGCTTGCCGATGGAACCGAAACGGTTGAAAATGCGGTTATTGGCACTCACTACCGGCGAACATTCGGTTGCGCCGTAAGCCTCCAGCACGCGGATACCCAGCCGCTCCATCCAGATATTGCGGGTATCGGGCTTGACCGCTTCCGCTCCGCCGAACATAAAACGGATATTGTGAAAATCGAACGGATGTGCGATTCGGCCGTAGCCGCGGAAAAAGGTATCGGTGCCGAACATAATCGACGCGCCGATTTCATAAACGATCTCGGCCACCACGCGGTAATGCAGGGGCGACGGATACAAAAACAGCTTGGATCCTTCAAACAACGGAAACAACGTGCCCACCACCAGACCGAAACTGTGGAACATAGGCAAAGCGTTAAACACCGTGTCGGTCACGTTGATGGTTTCGATCGCCGACATCTGCTTGATATTGGAAATAATGTTGGCATGGCTCAAAACCACCGCCTTCGGCGTTCCTTCCGACCCCGACGTAAACAGAATCACAGCCTTGCGGTTGCCGCCCTTTTTGATCGGCACCCGCTTGATCTTGTAACGCAGATAGGCGTTGATCTTGTCCCACAGGCCGATTTCTTTGGCCGCCTTTTCCAGATAAATGATTTTGACGCCGGCCTCTTCCATCATCTTTACGGCGTCTTCCATTTTGGCGGTTTTGACAAAGGCAAGCGACGTCACCACGATTCGCACCTGTGCGGTTTTGCACATCGACACCATATTCTGCGCGCCGCCCGAGAAATTGAGCATGACGGGGATCCGGTCATAAGCCGTCAGCCCGAAAAAGCTGCACAATGCCGCAACCGAGTTGGGCAGAAACAATCCCACATGCTCTTCCGGTTCAGTCCGCCGCTTCAAATATTTGCCGAGCACGAAGGACTTGATGACAATATCGCGGTAAGACTGCGGCTTGCGCTGAATGTCCTCAACGAACTTCGGCCGTCTGAACAAGCCTTTTTTGGCATGGATTTTTGCCGTTTTCATCAACTGGGCAAAAAGGGAAATGTCCGGATTGTAACGAACTTCAAAACTCATCTCGCGCAAAATCATATAAACTTCGTTGCTGATATGGTCGCGCTGGCGCCGCAGTTCGTCCTTCAATTTAAACGAACGCGGCCGGCCGACGATTACCCGCACTTTCGGCAGCGGCCGGTGCGGCAGTTTGCCTTTGGTCTTGGAAAAATAGCCGTACTGAGGCCCCTCGATCCATACCGGAATGAGCGGGGCGCCCGATTTGTCCGCCACCAGCCCCGGCGCTTCATAAATTTTCATCAGCCCGCCGCTTTCGGTCACCCGTCCTTCGGCAAAAATCACGCACAGGCGCCCGCCGTCCACTTTGGCGATCAGCTCCTTGATGTCGCCCGGCTCAATCGGATTGAAAGGCATAACATCGGCTGTCCTCATCAGAAAGCGGATCAACCGGTTGCGGTACAAATGTCCGTTTAAGGCAAACACCGGATCGCCGGGCAGAAAGGCAAACAGCAAAACAGGGTCAAGAAAGGAAACGTGATTGGCAACATAAACGCCCTTCCGGGGCATGTTTCTTTCGTCAAATTCAATCGAGCATCTGACTTTAAACACGGTAAAAACGGTTTTTAAACAAAACCTTATAAATTTTCGCAAAACGATAGTCTCCGTAATTCTCTCAAATATGACTATACTGTACTATTTTCGGCTAAATTTTGTAAAGTACAAAAACGCGGCCTGCCGGCAATAACCGGATTTTTCGGACAACACATTGAAAATGCCGTCTTTTTGTCAAGATATACAGGGGATAAAATTAACCGCTTGATTTTTGGCAACAATCTGTTTAACTTTTCAATCGTAACATTTTTATTTCGTTTTTTTGCAAACGGAAATTCCGACAGCCGAACATAATAAATAATATATCAATCCTGCTGCGGTTCCGACATTGCGGGATGTTGCAAGGCTAAACTTAGAACAAGATATTTTAAAATGAAAAGACTTATGACTCTGACCGCCTTTGCCGCGGTTCTTGCCTGTTCGGAAGCCGACGCGTCCGGATTTTTCCTCAAAGAACAGTCCGCTTCCGCTCAGGGCAACGCTTTTGCCGGCGCCACCGCCGGCGCGGAAGACATTTCCTACTCTTTCTACAACCCCGCCGTCCTCGCCAGGCATCCGGGTACGCATGTCTACGCGGGCGGCACCTGGATTTCGCCGCGGTCGACGGCCAAAAACGCTTTTAACGAATACGGCGACGAAAGCGGCTACGTCGACAACATCGTCCACGCTGCCATGTCGCCGCATTTTTACCTGTCGCGGCAGATCAGCGACAAAGTGACGGCGGGCATTTCGCTTAACGTGCCTTACGGCATGATTACCAAATACGACAGCCGCTGGGCCGGCAGGTTTCACGGCACCGTTTCCAAAGTGACGACGGCCACGGTTACGCCGATGGTCGCCTATAAGGCAAGTGACAAACTGGCTCTCGGCGCCGGCATGCAGATC
>OGMF01003786.1_pt1 | contig 10990 bp, 8 predicted proteins | sample 1572921 | NCBI WGS metagenome assembly OGMF01 (sample SAMEA2581919, study PRJEB24529) | metagenome | biome: Human gut stool | place: China | collected 2011
CAAAACAGCAAATAAAAATAAGAGTATTTGTAAGCTCCCGATAAAGTACCAATATTTATAATGAAGAAGTATTCAATATAAAAACGGAAGACAACAAAAGTGCTGTCTCCCGTTTTGAGTTGTATATTATCTAGTGATAATATCATTTCAAATATCAACGATCTTCACAGACAGTTGATATAATAGAAATCACATCGGATTTACACCGACATGAGGGCGTTGATCAGGAATACACCGCTGTATATTTCCTGACCACAAAATGTAGGGTTCTTCATGTGTGTAGCATGAAGTTAGGGACCTACATGTTCCATCTCACTTTTGTGTAAAGTATTAAAAGTACTCTATGACATTATTAACTTAAAAAAATCTCGATCACCAATAAAATATATATTGGCGAATTCTATGTCAAAGTTTATTAACCGCTATATTGGTTGAATTTATGACTCCTTGTCATGAAAATGTTCTCCATATCCATAACCGTAACCATAGCGCTTACCATAACCATAGAACTTGCCATATTTACCATAACCGTAATAATAACCGTATTTTCTTCTTTTCAGATCCAAACCATTGATTACAGTACACAGGCTAGGCAATTTATTGTTTTCAGCAAGTTCATTAATCAAAGTATACTCGTTTTTATGAGTATAGTCTGCACGGCAGACATAAACAGATAAATCAGCCACACGCCCTATCAATAAGGTATCAGTTACCATACCAACAGGAGCTGTATCCAGAATCACATAATCAAAATTTTTTTTAAGAGTTTCAATCGCTTTATCCAGTCCATCACGAGCCAATAATTCGGTAGGATTAGGAGGAACTGTTCCACCGGGAAGAATATAAAGATTCTTACTTACATCAGAAAGCTGTACTAAATCCATCAAGTTCTTTTCCGGATTAGCCAAATATTGAGTTATACCAACTTCTTTTCTCGGAATATTAAATACCTTATTCAAGCCCGGTTTACGAATATCAAGACCAACGATTACTACTTTCTTCCCTAATAAAGAAAGACTAATAGCAAGATTAGCAGAAATGAAAGATTTGCCCTCACCACTAACCGTAGAAGTAACCAGAATCACCTTCTTGTCATTTTCAAGCATAAACTGAAGATTCGTTCGGATATTGCGGAAAGTTTCACTCATCAAGTTATTGTGATTCTCAAATACAGCAATAGCACCCTGCTTTTCATCAGTCAATGGAATATCACCAACAATAGGCACACAAGTAAGCTTTTCTACATCAGAACGACCTTCAATCTTGAATTTGGTTAATTCGAGCAGGTAAATAATCCCCACCGGAATTCCGATTCCTAACACTAAAGCAACCAGATAAATTATCTTGCCTCTAGGAGATACAGGAGTATCATCTGCTATAGCGTCATCTATAATCTTCGCATTATTGGCTGTAGCAGCCAGAGTTATCGCATTCTCTTCACGCTTCTGAAGAAGCATCAAATAAAGTCCGGCCTTTATCTCCTGTTGGCGAGCAATACTCACAAACTCACGCTCCTGACCAGGTGCCTCACTAATACGACGGGAATAACGATTCGCTTCACGATCCAAATCTGCCTTTGTAATCAACAATCCACGCAAAACCCTGTCTAAAGATACTTGTACATTCTCTTTCATGGCATGAATACTTGTATCCAAGTTTATAATGGTAGGATTATTCTCCGTTGATGTACGCAGCAAACGTTTTCTCTCAACAAGCACATCATTATAACGGTTGATGGCAGCCGCAAGATTCACATCCTGCAATCCGATATTACTAGGTAAAACCTCATAACCTTCATTTTGCATATATTTCTGCAAATCCTGCAGCAAATTAATCTGGGTTTGATTCTCCACACGCTTCTTTTCATATTCAGCACTACCAGTTAAAGCTATCTGAGCATCACTGGTCAAATCCGTAATACCTGCCCCACGTTTGAAACTCTCCAGATCCTTTTCCGTACTACCCAGTTCTTTGGAGATAATACTAATACGTTCATTGATAAATTCTGCAGTTTTCTGTGCCACTTCATTCTTATCATTATTCGTATTGATATTATACATCTCCAATAACTTATTGATAAAATCCTTGCCGCGTTGTACATTTGAGTTTTTCAATGATATGACAGCCACAGAAGTGGTTTTGGAAGTAGGCTCAATAGTCATATTTTTGCAATACCCTTTCGCTACAGCCAAAGGCTTATTAATTGTTGCTGTAATATTACGTGTAGTCTTTTCTGAATCTGTATTTTTTTCCAATATTTTTTTAGATAATACAGAATCCGGTGTCAGGAAAAAAGCCAATGTTCCTTTATCGGTAGGAAAAACAGCCGGTAACTTTTCGAAATGTTTCTGATATTCATCATCGCCAAGCTTCACATTCACATCCAGACTTCCTTGTGGTTGCAATATCATCTCCACAATTATCGGTTTCTCCAATAAATCGGCCTCCTGCGGAGTCATGCTCACTTGTACAGGTGAAGTTTTATACATATTCCTGGAAAGAAATTCATCCTCATCCGTATAAGAAATATAGAGGCCCAAATCTTCAACCACTTCTTTGACGATAGTCTTGGAACGGAGCACTTCAATCTCATTATCAATATTCTGTGAAGAAGACATCAAACCATCCAATCCCAAACTCTCTAGCCCAGAAAGCATTCCGGCACTACCTCCCTTTTTATCGTCCTTTATTAAAACCGTAGCAGATATGTTATACACAGGAGTAGCTATATACAAATAGACCCATGCTGTAATCAAACATACCACAACCGCCCCCACAAACCAAGGCCAATGGAGCAAATACTTAAACAGCAGTTCCTTGACATCTATACTTTCTTCCTTAGGCTCTTGTGTTCCGTTGAATTCTGTTTCTTTCATTGCAAATCGTTATTTTAAGATGTTTACTAATAGGCTGACAACGGATACCAAGATAGAGGTAGCGGAGAACCAGAGGCTGGTACTATTGCCCACATCGGAATTTCGAGCCTTTGCTTTATTGGGAGTTATATAAACAATATCATTCTGTTGTAACCAATAGTAAGGTGAAAGAATCGTTTCGGCATTATTTAAATCCAAAGTGACAATTTGCTGTTTGCCATTTGCGTCCTCACGAATCAGCTTCACATTATCACGAAGACCGTATACCGTCATATCACCAGCCATGGCCAATGCCTCCAATAGATTCACCTTCTCATTAGAAATAGTAAATGTACCCGGTCGAGCAACCTCTCCAATGACTGATATCTTATAATTTACCATACGTACTGTAACAATAGGATTTTCTTTCATATAAGGCTTCAATTTATCAACGATTAACTGCTCTGCCTGTTTCTTTGTAAGCCCTCCAACTGTCAGTGCTCCTAATACTGGAAAAGATATTTTCCCTTCATTGTCAACCAAATATTGTTGTAACACAGGCTGAGTAGTAGTGTACTGTATTGATAAATTAGACGGGCTGGCAATTGTCAAGTTAAAGGGTGCAGCTAGTTCCGGACTGGTACACGAAACCACAATTGTCAATAAATCTTTCGGCATGATCTTTGCATCATAAAGAGTTTCCTGCTGAGTAGCTTGATTGACTGCTTCCACGTCTTGCAAATAAGGTACCTTTTTATAAGATTGACATGCTGCTAATAAAAAAGACAACAATATCATACATATTAGTTTATTTACTTTTTCCATATTCTTATCATCTTATTCACTTTTAAAAGTAATATCATCTGTAGGGGGGTATATAAATTCAAACTCTAAAGTTCTTGCCAGCCCCTCTCCTAAAGAATAAGGAGCTTTAAAAACAGAAGAATGTATTTTAGCAGCATCAAATTCAGTTGTTGCACAAAACTTCTTCACACGCACAGAACTTACTGCCAATTTCTTACGAGTAATGCAAGCAAATATATCAAAACAATATCCTCCTATCATGCCCAACCAATAAGGGAAATGAGTAGCCGGAATATGTTTATTCATAACTTTGCTCACATGAGCCACTAGTTCATTCATTGTAAAATCCGGCTTGTCAACATAATTAAACACATTATAACCTGTCCGAACCTCATCAATCATGTATTTTACAAAAGCAACAACATTACCGACATAAGCCATTGACTTTTTATTGTTTCCAGAACCAATCATTAGAAACTTTCCACTCGCAATTTGCTTTAATAAATTGTACACATTGCCTCTGTTACGTTCTCCAAAAATGACTGTTGGACGAATAATATCAATATTCCAATCCGGATGTAACTTATACCATTCATGCAAAATTTGCTCTGCCTGCCATTTACTTTTCCCATAGTGATTAAACGGATCTGCCGGATATTCTTCATTTGGATTCTTTTTATTTAGACCATATACTGCAACAGATGAAAAAAAAATGATTCGTTTTATATTATTTTTCTCCATTGCTTTTAATGTCTTTTCTATACCACCTACATTTGTATCATAATAAAGAGATACCGGAACAACATCATCCCGATGCTGTGCTGCTAATAAAACAACACATTCAGCCCCTTCCAATTTCTTATCTAAATAATCCTGATCACGTACATCACCAATTGCTGTAACTTCTGGAAAGAAACGACTTTGTTGCAAATCAATATTCAACATCTCATATCTTTGTGCTTTTTTCAAAAGTGTAATCAAACGAGTCCCGACAAAACCTGACGCACCAATTAAAGTTATTTTCATGTTTTTTACTAATTATCTTTTTACTAACAATTTACAAATTACAGACATCTTTAAATTTCACGCATAGTTTCGCATAATCATATTTTTCGGCTGCTTTTTTCGCTTTATTACATATTGTCTGATACTCATCAGAAGGCAAGTTTTTAAGCGAAAGTATAGCAGCGGCATAATCCTGCGGATCAGTTAACTTACAGTCTATGCCGACACCCTCCTCTAATATGATACTGTATGGCATTCCTACATTACAACATAATGGTTTACCACTTGCCAGTCCCAAAAACATCTTATTCATACTGCCACCATACTTCCCGAAATTAGTAGAATAATTCAGAGCATTCACATCTGCTTTTGAAAGTATATATGGCACATACTCAGGTGATGTCCATTTTGCTTTAAATTTTACGTTTGTAATCTGTTGTTCTTCACAATAATGCTCTAAAAAAGCCCTATCCTCACCATCACCATAAATCAAGACCTGCACACTATTATTCTGCAATATTTTAGCTGAATCTATAAGCAGTTTAAGATTATTTGCCAATCGAATGCTTCCCAAATAAATAATATTGAAAGTTTTATCGTTTGCCAAATCAAAATCTTCTATTTTGTATCTTTGCATGTTAACATTAAACTCAGACAAATCAATACCATTATTTATATAATGCAATTTATTTAAATCAATTGTCCCCCCCTGATCACTATCCCATCCGTTTTCTCTCACATAATTAACTGCACCAGGCATAGAAAAAACAACGTTGTCTGCTTTACTATAAATATATCGTTCTAAACAATAAGCAATTTTCACGCATGGATTATTTTTTCCCAATAAGCCTAAGCTTACGAATGAATCAGGCCATAAATCTGTAACATCCACAATATATTTTGCTTTTACCTTTTTAGCAAGTTGATAAATTGGAATATCAAAAGGAATACGAGATGTATGAATTATCACATCCGGTTTCTCAAATTGTTTTCTATGGATGAATAATTTAACCGCAAACCTAAAATATGATATAATCCTTCTTATCCCATTAGTAGATCCACAACCTGCATTTACTAAAACAAAAGGGATATTATCATAAGTTTTCTCTTCAAATGTCTTATTAGAGTCAGACAAACATAAGTTTCTATTGTGAACATAACTAGAACAAAACAATTTCACATTATAGCCTTCTGATTGAAAATATTGTGCCAACTTTATTGTTCTCAAATGAGTGCCATAAAATTCAATAGGTGCTGCATCTTTATTTATGAACCAAATAGTCTTTTTCTTCATCATAAGATTATTACTTCCAAGCATTCAACACTTTTACAACCCTTTCAACCTCTTCCATAGATATAACAGGACTCATTGGAATACTCAATTCTTCAGCATGAATCAATTCTGTAATTGGAAAGCTAAGATCATTCCATTCTTTATAGCATTCTTGTTTATGAGGAGGAATAGGATAATGGATATTAGTTTGAATATCATTCTCTGCTAAATATTGTTGCAAGCCATCACGATCTGCACAACGAATTGTAAAAAGATGAAATACATGTGCATTCCAATCTTTCACAATTGGCAAAATAATCGCTGGATTCTCAATGTTTTCTATATAATATTTTGCAACTTCTTTTCTTAATTGTATATCATTATCAAGATAACGGAGTTTAACATCAAGAATAGCTGCCTGAATTTCGTCAAGACGACTATTACGCCCTACATATTGGAAAACATATTTCTTTGCAGATCCGTAATTAGCAACCGACCTTACTATATGTGCCAACTCATCATCATTCGTTGTCACAGCTCCTGCATCCCCTAATGCACCTAAGTTTTTACCCGGATAAAAGCTATGCCCTGCAGCATCGCCTATCGAGCCTGTCATTCTCCCATTAAATTTGCAGCCATGTGCCTGCGCATTATCTTCTACAAGCTTAAGATTATATTTTTCACATAATTCTCCTATTTTCTCAGTATACGCACACTGACCATAGAGATGTACTATAAGTATAGCTCTTGTACGAGAAGTTATAGCTTTTTCAATCTTAGAATCATCAATTTGATATGTTTCCAGATTGGGTTCAACCAACACAGGAATGAGTCCGTTCTCAGTAATGGCTAAAATAGAAGCAATATAGGTATTTGCAGGAACGATAACTTCATCTCCAGGTTTCATTATCCCCATTTCAATATAAGCACGGAAAATCCAAATCAATGCATCAAGGCCGTTAGCACATCCTATAGTATATTTAGTACCAATATATGAAGAATAATGTGTTTCAAACATTGCATTTTCTTTGCCTTGTAAATACCACCCTGAATCAACGACTCTCAATACTGCTTCATGAATCTCTTCTGCATATTTTGCAGTAACTTTCTGTAAATCTAAAAATTTAATCATATCCGTTTTATATTTTATGTTTAACTCCATTTTTATCACACATATTTAAGTCCAGGGCAATACCATCTTTAGTGATATACCCTTTTTTACATGCAGGATTACCAAACCAAATCTCATGTGCCGGAACATTTTTTGTAACAACACTTCCTGCCCCGACAAGAGCGTACTCACCAATAATCAATCCTCCCATTATTGTAGAATTGGCTCCGATCGAACAATGTTCCTCAAGTGTCGTCATTAAAAATTCACTTGGATAGACTTTTGAACGAGGAATCAAATCATTAATAAAAGAGACATTTGCTCCGATAAAAACATTATCTTTTACTCTTAGACCATCCCACAATTGTACTCCTGATTTTACAGTAACATTGTTACCTATAATAACATCATTCTCTACAAAAACATGGGCACATAAATTGCAGTTACTTCCAATAACAGCACCATTTAAGATGACACAAAATTGCCATATAGTAGTCCCGTCACCAATCAATTTACTTTGACAGTCAGCCAGTGGGTGTATCATATATTCCTCGCTTTATATATTTGTTAATACTTCAATGTATAGTTTAGCCTGACTCTTCTAAAACTGCTCGTCGACCATTTTGCCCCATCTGATAAGCCATTTCCTTATTTTCAACTAAATATTGAATAGCCTCCTTTATTTGCTGCGAATTATGTGGATCAACACAAATTCCACAATTATATTTTTCTACAATTTCACGATAGCATTTCACATCCGAAAGCAACACCGGTAACCCCGCCTCCATACTTTCAAATATTTTCAACACACCAAAAGATCCATTCGGACTGCCTGTCCGACTAAAATCCCGAAGAGTATTACTAATAGTCATTTTTGAAAAAACTGTTGATATCTCTTCTTTCTTAAACGGCCCTGCAAAATCCACATTCTTCCAGTTTGGAAAAGTTTCAAGAACATCAACATATCCTTCTTCAATCACACCTGCAACATAATATTTGATATCCGGCAATTCCGCTAAAGCTTTTAATACTTCTTTTTGACAACTAATCCAATAGACTGTTCCAATATATCCAAGAACATTTTTACGGGATAAATATTCCTCCTTGGATAAAGTAAACCTGGAAGATACAACAGGGAAATTTTTAATAACATAATGATTCTTTATTCCCCACTTTTCAAGGCGATTGTCAGTATCATCAGTTACAGTAAATACAGCATTATATTTCTTTAGAGATGACTTCAGATATTTCTCCATCAGCACTGCAATTACATTACGAGCTATTTTAGGCAAATATGCTTTATCATGAATGATGCCAGGATAAAACTCACGAAGATTAAATACAACTTTATATCCCTTATGTTTCAATTTAACCCCAAGAGATAATAGCTCCGGATCAGAAATTTGGTATACATCTGCATTTATCATCAGTGCTTTCCTATAAAGAAATTTCTTGGCATTCAGCATCCTCTCTATACGCGAGCATGGCTTATAGTTACACGAAATAAGCTCAATACCATCAATTGTTTCATTCGGTTCTAAGTCACAAACAACAATAGTAACTTTATAGCCAGCCATTGCCAATGCCTTCCCCTGACGGTCAAAGATCAATGGGTCTTTTCGAGAATAAAGCCCTGTGAGATAACAAATATGCATCATGGATTTAATTTTATATTTTCACGTTTGTCGTGCATTACTATATACATAGAAAATAGAAAGATATAATTAACAGAAAATAACCCAGGACGCTGATATAATGTAGCAAGTAGCAAGGTTATAAATATAAGAATATACCATATGGACTTTATACGATTTAAGGCATAAAGAACAAAGAAAAGCAGGTACATAATACAGACAACAGCTCCATTGGACAGAATTGCATTTCGATAACCAGCACTATCCGAGAAGTTTGCCAACTGTCTCTTATTATCTACCCCCCACCAATATTGACTTGTACCCTGAATAGAATTAAAATAACTTTTTAAACTACTATCAGCCCTATTATCCCCACTAATCATCCCTTGTGTTTTATCATATTCCAATCTATCCCAAATCAACAACCTAGTCATTGTATTTTGCATAGAAAAAACAATTAACAATGCCATTAAAGAAGAGATGAAGAATTTATATACGACCTTGACATTTCTAGAAAATAAAAAATACACTAAAAAAATGGCAGAAAGGATATAGAAAAATAGAGACAATGAAAGAAGTCCAGAAATTAAAATAAATATATTCCTTTTATCCTTCAGATTAAAATTATCTATATACAGCATAAGTCCGGCGATAGTACCAACAACACCCGGCTCATCAAAAGGGCCACAAAATCTTAATGATTGAAAATAAACATCAAGACCTGCCCCTAAATAGTTGGGAATAACTAAAAATGGATATGCAATATAATTATATGTTTTTACAGCATTCAAAGGAGCTATTATTTTTCCAGGGACAGGAATACCAAAGAAAAGTAACAGCCATACCAAAATGGATATTCCAATTATTATAGAATATAACGTTTTGTACCTATCAAACACGTTAACCATAAATCTTTTCGATCCAAAAGGTACTGCTGCCAAAATAATCATAAAAAAGAATCCTATCAGATTACGATTTTGAGAAATAGAAGCTAACAAAAGGGTAAAAACAAAGAAAAACAGATACAGCACATTCAATCTATTCATTCTATAATTCCGCCAGAATAGAATCGCCAATGGGAAAAGAAATACAATTTGCGCATAAGACCCACTTAGACTCCAAGTAAAAAATGGCCTTAGAGTTAACAAAAGTAATATACCTCCTATAAAATAAGTTATGTCATTACTATTTTTAATCCTCATTATAATCAATCATTTTTTTCAGTTTATCAGTGCTGACAATGTAATCAGCATGTAAATCTACTGTACTATCAGAAATACCAGCTAAATACCGCATTTTAACATCGACAATATTAGCAATAGTCGAAAATATTGGAGAATAGTTTCTTATGGATCTAAAACAAATAACCTTACAACCGCTATGACAAAACAATAAATTTGTAAATGCAGCTCCAGAACCACCCACAATATAGTCAGCATTATTAAACAAGGCCATTTGCTCACAAAAAGTGTATGTTTCGGGAGCAACAACTTCAAACCCATATTCTTTAAGTATTCCCCAAACTTCAAATTCATTATAATGCCTCTTTTTTGTACTCTTCCGTGTCAGAAAAATGCGTTTCGGAGTTGCTAAATTAGACTTAAACAAGAGCAATTTATCACGCATTTGCAATGTTAAATGACAATCAAAAACAAACCCAAATAAATGATCAGGATCAGTAATATCTCTATAATGAGGTGCAATAGAATTCACAGCAGAAAGAGAATATAAAGTACCAAATTCTACTATTTCTTTTTCTCCTATAGTAATTATGTCACGTTGGGTTTCATTAAGAATCTCAAAAATCTTTTTAAAAGAATCTATTTTCATTACGATTTCATCGATTATCAACGGAGCATCTTTTGATATGTTTATTCTGTTGAAGACAAGCAGTTTAATGAGAATTTCATACAATTCATGATAGTAATTACATGAAAATTTCCCTGAAAGCATAATTCCAGACTTCAAATAACGACATTTCCCAATACCGCCATCGTTACGTAAAACAGCAACATTATTCTTTAACCGCAATAAAAGCCCATCAAACATCACATAGCGATCGTTCATATTATAACAGAAGTCGTTAATTACACACTTTTCTTTCACATTTAAGATAAAATCGGAATTTCCTTGTATTCTAACACCTTCATGTTTATAAATAAAAATATCTTGCATCGGAACTGATATCAGTTCTTTCTTCAAAGGCTCCAACTCATAGGTTAACTTACTTGTATACCCTACTCTATTAGTAATAAGTGGTATTATAGATGAAGTCAAATGCGATTTCGCATAGACATGATGACTAACA